>Ga0307516_10009587_pt1 | contig 10778 bp, 6 predicted proteins | sample 19_EM_MG_FD_203310 | JGI IMG/M metagenome (GOLD analysis project Ga0307516, IMG submission 203310) | Populus trichocarpa ectomycorrhiza microbial communities from riparian zone in the Pacific Northwest, United States - 19_EM | ecosystem: Host-associated > Plants > Roots > Unclassified | place...
GGACTTCCTGTCCTCGACGGACGTTGGAAAGACAGTGCCACCTGCGGCGGAGGAAGGGGATGGGGGCAGCGAGGTGTCGGAGGGGGAGCTCCGGGAGCGAGCGAACCTAGAGGATGAGAAGTGGGCGAAGGAGCGTGGGGCTGAGGACGAGAGGGGGGCTGGGGAAGGAACACCGTTGTTCTTACCCACCCCGTCCTTCATGGCATCGGTGGAGTAGGGGAGGAGGGGGCGTGCGTTTCCTTTCTGATTTTCTTGGTGCGCTATCACGACTTCGCGGGACAGGCCTGGGCGGAGGGCAATGGGAGCCTGCACTGTGCCACTATACGCGGACTGCGGCGGGGAAATGGACTGTATATATGGGCCATGCCCCTCGTCATGATCTACCTAGGTCGCATACGAGTACTGAATAAACCAAAAAAAAAAAGAGACGGCACCCCCGGCAACCATCACACCCCGGACGAAACTCAACGCCAGAAAACGCCAAGACTTCCGACCGACACACCAAATCTCACGACCGATAAGACTTCACGGACTCCACGATGTCCGGCGGAGCGACGCAACCGAGCGAGGCAGCCCCGATAGTGACTGCCAGCGCCGGCCCGAGTGAGGGCTCCCTACTGCGGGAGCTCGTGGGAGACAGAGGGGACTATAGGGGGGAGGAGATGGAGGAGGACAGTGGAAGCGAGCTCAGCGAGCTCGAGAGCAGCGAGGGAGAGATGGAGGTGGAGGAAGAGTGGGAGGGAAAGGGCTGCGGGAGGCCAAACTTCAAGCGCGCCACCACCGGCGCCAGGCAACAGCAGAGCACCCAGGAATTCTTCCGCCGCGGTGCGCAACTCAGCATGGGCGAACTGAATATCTTCGACTCGCCTGGGAAGACGCCCATGAGAGGAGCACTCGCTCGCTCGCTCTCAGCAGCGGCCGCCAGCAGCAGCCCTCAGGAGGGGGGGACGGCGCAGACCCTGAATTTGGCCAAGGAAGGAGGAGAGGGGGCGGGGATGGGGGGGGAGCAAGGGGAGCAGAGTGGACGAGTGCAAGGGGGCGCAGGGAATGGATGTGGCGGCAGCTGATTGGACAGAGGAAATGGCCAACCAGAGCGAGGCCGAGATGGGAGCGTGGAGGACCCGGATAGGTCGACAACCCCGACACCCACACCAGCCAGGTGGGGGAGCAGCACCCCAGCGGCAAGCATGCCGAGGCCAGTGCCAGTCACCCCGACCAAAGGAAGCAAGAGGATGGCAGTGGGCACCCCGAGACGCGCCCGGCCCCGCACCTGGGCAGCGGCGCGGCCGATGCCGGCTGGCTTCGCAGCCGCCTCGGCACTGGAGCAAATCCTGGCAGCCATAGCCGGGGCGGAGCGGAGGATGGAAGAGAAGGTAACCGCGCTGGAAGCGCGAATGATGGAAGGAATGGGAGCCCGGGGCGCCGACGAGAACGAGAGGGAAGTGAGAGCGGCCACGAGGCTGCTGGCGGATGCGGAGGAGAGGGAGAAGAGGCTGGCAGTGAAACTGCTCGCCATAGACGCCATTGAGATGGAGCTGACCCAGAAGGGTCAGTGGGAGCTGAAGCAGTGGGAAGATTTGGCGCGGGTGCTGGAGGCGAGAAGAAGGGACATCCGGGAGGTCAGGCAGGCAGTGGACAGCCTGGCTAGCAAGATGGCCCGAGAAGGAAGGGCACACCAGGAGGGCCCGGAAGCGGCGGGAACCGTAGGCGCAGCGGCGTCGACTAAGGGTGGGGCGACTCAGCCCATGGAAGGTGTGGTGGCCACAACAGTCACCGTGGAAGAGGTGGAGCAAGGGGACGACATGGAAGGGGTGGAACGGGAAGGCCTCTTTGGGTCAAAGCATGCGCCGGCGCTGGGAGAGCCAGTGCCCGCGATGCCACCAGGGCCAGCAACGGAGGAGAAGGAGAAAAAGGAGAAAGGGAAGAGAAAGGGCAAGGTGGTGCAGATCACCACACCTACTGCCACCGGACGCGTGGCGTGCCAACGGAAGAGGCAGGCAACGGTTGATGTGGCGAATGCGGGGAAGCCGCAGGAGCCAGCAGCGCCCAGCCAGTCAATCCTGAAGCGACCGGAGACAGCGGAAACCGAGAGGAAGGAGCGGGAGAAGAAGAGGGAGGAGGAGGCGGCAAGGAAGGGGGCTGAGAAGGCGGGGGAAAAAGAGGCGGAGAAGGCGGCAGCCATGAAGCGATGGGAGGAGGGGAAACTGAGCCAGGAGGAGGGGGAGACATACAGCGCCGCAGCCAGGCCGATCTGGGACCTGGCAGGTGACGCCGTCGCCATTGAGGAGGTGGCCACGGGGCAGAGGATAGCGCACATGGCAGGTATGCGGGCGCTGGGGAGCCGGTGGGAAGAGGAGTGGGCTTGCGCTAGCCAGGCACCACCACAGCGGCAGCAGCAGCAGAGCCGGCAGCCCCCGCAGCAACAGCAACAGCAACAGCAGCAGCAGCAGAGCAACTGGGCGCAGAGGGCGGCTGCGGCGGCAGCGCTCCCGTAGTCGGACTACAGGTGGGTGGGCAAGGGGGGAAAACCAGACCGGGAGCCTACTGGACTGGAGCCCATCAAGGGGTCGATCCCACGTGACGAGCGTGGAATCGTGTTTGAGCGAGCGGCAGGGGCACCGCAGATCAACCCAGCGGTGGCGGCGAGCGCGGCGGCTTTCGTCAACATCGCACTCAGCAAGGTGGCCCCGGCCCACATCCGAACAGAGGCATTCAGAATCTCAGCGCAGGGAAGACTGTCAACAACAGCGCGCTTTGGGGCGTCGGCGGCGATGCTCCTCCGGTTCAAAAAGCAGGTCCTGGAAGCGGCCTGTAAAGCCGACAGAGCCATCATCAACGTTGTCGCGAACGAGACGTGGGCGAAGCTCAAGATCCTGGTACCCTACGACCGGTACCGGCACCCAAACGGGCTTGCGGAGCTCCGGGAGCAGATCGAAGCGGAGAACCCAGGAGTCGTGGTACCTCCCCTCTCAATGAAGTGGATGCGGGCGGTAAGCACCATCGAGTGTCACTACCAGGCTGGCCGACTCCCGAAGAACGCGGCATCAGGGATCTTCAAGGTGCCAGGCAAGGCGGCGGCCCAAAAGCTGTTGGTGGAGATGTGGGTGGCAGGCAACAGGTTTCATGCCCTCCCCTACATCCCGGACAAAGCAGACACCCTGTGTGGCATGTGTGGGTGGTGGGGACACTCAGAGTTCCGGTGCCAGCAAGGCGCGGCAACCTGCGCTATCTGCGCGGGTAGCCACAGGACCGAGGAGCACCGGTGTGAGGTGGCAATGTGCGGCAAGGTCAGAAAGGTCTGCCCCCACACGGAGATGAAGTGCCCAAACTGTGGGGGCCATCACCCAGCCCAGGATGCCAGGTGCCAGGCAAAGCGGGCAGCCATCGAGATTGCCCGGGGCAGGCGTTATGGTACGGCATACGCGGAGCGGCCGTAGCCCACACGCCCAACTGCCACCACGAGCGCTAGGGGATCGGCCCCGCTGAGCTGGGTCCCAGGAGGCGAGCCGGAGAGGCCCTCACCGGACTGGACGGAAGTTGGGGAGGTAACCGGAATGGAACCAAGTGGTACCGCCCCACCCGTAGCCGTCTGATAGCGGGTCCCAGGGGACCACTGATGCTGCTGAAGGCGCTGCAGCACAACTGCGCACGGGGGGGGCAGGTCATGGAGGCGGTGCTGGAATCGGCAGTGAAACGAGAAGTGGACCTGGTACTCATCCAGGAGCCCTGGGCGGCGAAGGAGAGAGACCGCACGCGATCCCACCCCAGCTTTACTTTTATCAAGGGGGAGGAGGGCGTAGCGGCGAAGTGCTGGATTGCCGTTAACAAGGCGTCGAGGTGCCGAGTGACTGAGCTTAAAGACCTAGCCAGAGAGAGCGGGAACCACGTGCAGGTGGTGGAGGTCACCCTTCTGGGAGGGGACGCGATCGTCATTGCCAACACATACGATCAGCACGAGGGGAGCGAAACGAACAGGCCGGCGCAGCGCGCAGCCTGGACCGAGATCGCCAGGCACCGAAGGGTGATCATCGCCGGTGACATGAATACCCACAGCAAGGTGTGGAACCCCAGGGCAACACGCAGCAGAAACCACACCTTCTGGGAGCGGCTCATTGAAGAGGAAGACCTCTTTGTCTGGAACACAGACGAGGCCACGAGAATGGGCCCAGGGGCCGAGAACCACTCCATCATCGACCTCACCCTATCCTCGCCAAACATGGAACTGAACTGGTGCCTGCTTGGCGAAGAGGCGACCGAGTCAGACCACGAACTCATTGCATGGGAGGTGCTGGGCACCCCCGACCCAAGAGCGGATACGAGCATGGAGACCACTGGCTGGGACATCAGTGGATGGGATCCCGCAAGAGAGAGTGAAGAGGACGAAAAGAAGAAGGCGGAGGGAAGGAGGGCGAAGGCAAGAGAGTGCTACCTGGCAGGAGTGGGAAGAACCCCTATCTTGTCCGATGAGAGCATGAAAGAGCAGGTGACTGAGACGGCAGGATCGCTTAGGGAGTCGATGACCATGACACGGGACGAGCATGCGAGGAAGAAGCGCTGGTGCTCGCGGTCAAAGCCGTGGTGGTGTGAGGAATTGAAGGAGCTGAGGAAGGACTTGGGAAGAGCTAGGCGGAAGTGGAGAGTGGCAGGGATGTCGTGGGTAAAAGCGGCAAGGAGGGAATTCCGGCGCCCAATAAGGAAAGCAAAGAGGGACTGCTGGAACCGGTTCCTGCAAGAGGCGGACGGCAATAAGGTGTGGACGGCGGTAGCCTGCACGACACCCCGGATCGACAAAGCTGGCCAGGTGCTTGCGCGGGAGGATGGCAGTATCGCCGAGGGACCCTGGGAGTGGGAGCACGCTATCCTCCAAGCTCACTTCCCACAAGGCCCTCCGGGCAGCTACACGCCAGCAGAGGAGGGGGGCCAGACATTCAGGCGAATCGACGCTCAACTAGTCAGATCGCTTCTGAGGACGGCAGCGAAGACCTCCGCACCGGGAGACGACCGGATTTCGGCGGGGATCATCAAAGTGTTCTGGCAGTGGGACGAACAGCGGATCGCCCAGCTGGGACGAGCGTGCATCCGGCTGGGCTTCCACCCGGGCATCTGGAAAACGGCAAAAGGAGTGGTGATACCCAAGCGAGGGAAGCCAGACTATTCGAAGGTGCGAGCATATCGGGTAATATCGTTACTTGATGTCATCAGCAAACTCCTGGAAATTACGGCAGCCCACCTGATCGCCGACCACCTGGAGCGAAAGCAAGGACTGCACCAAGGCCAATTCGGGTGCTGGAAGCGGAGATCCTGCGTCGATGCGGTTGCCATCCTGATGAACCGCACCCAACAGGCATGGGAGAAGAAACAGGTAGCGGGAGCGCTCTTCATGGACGTTAAGTCGGCATTCAACAATGTCGACAAGACGGTCCTGGGGAAGCAAATGGAAGAGCTGGGAGTGGAAGCGGACCTCATCAGGTGGACGATGAGCTTCATGACCGACAGGCAGGTCAGACTCGTGCTAGACGGCGAGGTGGGAGTCCCCAATGCAGTGGACACCGGTGTCCCACAGGGCTCCCCAGCAGCGCCGATCCTGTTCGTCACATACCTGTCAGGGATATTTGACGCCGTCGAGCAAGCAGCACCAGGCAACAGCGGGCTGTCTTTCATCGATGACATCGGATGGTGGGTGGAGGGGAGGAATGACAAAGAGGTTGCTGCCAAGCTGTCACAGGCAGCAGCGGCAGCCATCGAATGGGCAGGGAAGAACGGGGTGGCCTTCGACCAGGGGAAAATGGAGGCAGCAATGTTCTGGCGGAGAAAGAGGGGTACGGTGGCGGCAGCCAAGGTCAAGGTTGGGGATTCTGAGGTCCCCTTCAACAAGGAAGCGACGAGATGGCTGGGAGTGTGGCTGAACTCGCAACTCACACTGAAGGAGCACCACGCTACCAGGCTGAAGAGCGGGAGGAACGCGATGACCCGACTACGCATGCTCACTGGCAAGATGGGTCTCTCCCCGGCCAACTGCAGACGGATCATGATGGCATGCATCCAGTCCGTCGCCATGTTCGGCGCGGAGCTGTGGTGGAAGGGCGGCAACGTCAGAGGCACGACAGGACGCGCGGAGGAGCTGCAGCAGCTCGTCAACCAACAGTCATGGGCGACAACGGGAGCCTTCCGGACAACCAACCTGGGAGCGCTGTCGATGGAGTCTGGGCTCAGACCAGCAGCCAACCAGCTGGAAAATAGGCAGCGGCGATTTGGGCTACGGCTGCTGAGCCTACCCCAAGGAGACGAGGCCAGGAAGGTCGTGATCGGAAGCAGCACAGCCATCGGCAAGAGCCTAAAGACGGCCCTGAACCGCACCTGGACGAGCACAGAGCAGACAGTCCTGCTTGAAGACCCGGAGCCATTCAATGCAGAGCTGATCCAAGAAGACCGAGAGGGGGCGAAGAGGGAGGCGCAGAAGGAAAGGCTGGGGCTCGTCATGTTCACAGACGGGTCACGGCTGGAGGACGGGGCTGCCGGATACGCGGTGGCATGGAAGAGTGGCCTATCCTGGAAGGGCATCACGACCCACTTGGGCTACAACCAGGAGGCCTTCGACACAGAATGCACTGCTCTAGTGCGAGTGCTGGAATCAGCATCGAGACGAAACACAGTCCCGGAGCAAATCACCATCTTCAACGATGCACAGGCGGCAATCCAAAGGATGGGAACCGACGAGCCAGGCCCGGGGCAGAAGTACACCCTGGAGGCGAGGAGGCACATTGCGGCACTCCCAAGGGCGGCACCAGGCATCACCATTGAGATTAGATGGTGCCCAGCGCACGAAGGGGTGGAAGGAAACGAGAAGGTGGATGAGTGGGCCAAGCTGGCAGCGGAGGAGCCAGACGCGTGCGGGGTAGAAGGGTTGGAGTGGTTCACCTACGCGAACCGGCCAGAGGAGCACTCTATGCCGCTCCCCAGAGAAGAAATGGGCAGAGGCGCGACAGTGGGCGGGAGGCTGGACCTCCAAGAAGAAGTACAAGATGCCGAAAAGCCAGAGGCCGGACGGTACAGTGGCTGGGAGCACTAAGTGGCTTGCCGCGAGGTACTACCAGCTGAAGACGGGGCACTGCCTGACAGGCGAATACCTGCACTGGACGAAATCACGCCCGACTCCCCAGTGCTGGTGGTGCCAGTGCCCAAAGCAGACGAGAGACCACCTCTTGAAGAGGTGCCCGAGATGGAAGAAGGAACAGAGGACCCTGTAGCAGGAGGTGTACAAGGAGATGGGAAGAGGGAGGTGGCGGTGGAAAGCCCACGAGCTGTTTGCCGAGAGCGAGTGCAGCCAGTCGCTGTTGGATTTCCTCTCCTCGACGGATGTAGGGAAGACAGTGCCGGCTACGGAAGTGGATGATGCGGTGAGCGAGGCATCGGAATGGGAGCTCCGGGAAGCGGCGGAGTGGGAGTCAGAGCAGAGGGCGGAGGAGCTCGGCGCCAAGGACGAAGGGGGGACCGAGAAGGAACTCCAGCTGTTCCTCCCCACTCCGCCGTTCATGGCGTCAGTGGGATCGAAGGAGGAGGAGTAGAGGCGGAGGGCTCACGACTTTTTTCCTTTGTCCTTTCCCTTTGTGGTTCATTGGTGCGTCGTCACTTTTTCGCGGGTCAGGTCCGGGCGGAGGGCTGAGGGAAGCTTGCACCGTGCCGCTAAACGCGGACTGCAGCGGGGAAACGGACTGTACATAGGCACACGTGTCCCTCGTCATGATCTACATAGGTCACATACGAGTTATGAATTAACAAAAAAAAAAAAAAAAAAAAAGAGACGGCACCCCCGGCTAGCATGAAGACATAGCCGGATGTCGACTTTCGATCATCGGGATCACCTGCAAAGTCAGAATCGGTGTAGCCGATAGGTGTGTCCTGCTCGGGGTTTTGCCCATTGTACTGGATAGCAAGATTGGCCGTGTTGCGTAGATACCATAGGGTGTAGGTGGCAGCAGTCAGATGCTCGGTAGTGGGAGCATCATTAAACTTGCTGAGCATCGAAACGGTGAAGGCGAGGTCCGGTGGCATGCATAGCATAAACCACATCAGGCTTCCGATGATCGACTGGTATCGTCGTTTGCGGTCCGAGTCGAGTGGGTTTGCCAGGCCGGTAGAGTCGGGGGCAGATGCCGAGCCTGAGTCTGGATTCAGTCTTCGCAGCTTACTTCCCATAGGCTGTGGGGTCCAGTGGCCATTGCATTATGAGAATCCGTAGGTTGCTAGAAGCTTCTGGACAGCTCGCTGTTGGTGGATGCGCAGTATCCGTCTCGATCGGTCGCGTTCAATCTCAATACTGAGGAAACATCGAAGTGGGCCGAGGTCTGTCATCTTGTACTTGGTATGGAGGAGGTTCTTGAGTTCGGTAACTCGATCGGCTGATGGGGAGAAGAGCAGTATGTCATCAACATAGAGCAATAAAATGATTGGAGCATCAGCCGACTTCTTGGATTTCCAGATGGCTAGCGGGGAATCGGTTCGATCGGCTAAGGTGATACTTGCCAAGAGATAGACGTTTGGATCATAGTCGCATCGTTTGAGACCGAGAGATCTGAGGAACTGGTCAACGTGCTCATACCAGAGACGGGGGGCCTGCTTTAGTCCGTAAAGTGACTTTCTCAACTTGCAGACTCCTCGAGGTTCACCAGACTCGATACCCTGCGGCAGTGCCATGTAAACATCACCATCAACTTTGGGGTTCAGGAAGGCAGTGACAACGTCCATTTGATCGATTTCCCAGTCGTGGGTTGCTGCAAGGGCGAGCATCATGCGCAAGCTTTGCAGCTTGGCTACTGGGGCGAAAGTCTCATTGTAGTCTATTCCGGCTTGCTGCTCAAAGCCTCGGATGACCAGCCTGACCTTGTATCGAATTCCTCCAGTGGGCAGCTCCTTGGTTCTGAAGACCCACTTGGAGCTGATGGGCGTAACACCAGCTGGAACATCTTCCAGCCTAACATAGTCCCAGGTCGAGTTTTCAGCCAAAGATCTGAGTTCCTCTTTAACCACATCAGACCATTTCTGGCCAAGTCTTGGGTGTGCAATGGCTTCCCGGTAGGACACCGGATCTGCAGAATCCATTGGTTCCTCTTCCACCCGGATCCGGTAGGTGACCGCTCTAGGTCTCTTCTGAAGATCATACCGGCTGGTGTTTTCTTCCAAATTGACAAGACTTCTACTTGAGGCGTCGAGTCGGAGTCTGCTCGCGGCGTCGAGTCTGAGTACAAGTCCGCTCGAGGCGTCGAGTCCGAGTCCGACCGCCGAGGAATTGAGTTCGAGTCCGCCCGAGGCGTCGAGTCCGAGTCCGCTCGAGGCGTCGAGTTCGAGTCCACTCGAGGCGTCGAGTCCGAGTCCGCTCGAGGCGTCGAGTCCGAGTCCGCTCGAGGCGTCTAGTCCGAGTCCGACCGCCGAGGAATTGAGTTCAAGTCCGCCTGAGGCGTCGAGTCCGAGTCCGCTCGAGGCGTCGAGTCCGAGTCCGTTAGAGGCGTCGAGTCCGAGTCTGTTAGAGGCGTCGAGTCCGAGTCCGCTCGAGGCATCAAGTCCGAGTCCGATCGCTGAGGAATTGAGTTCGAGTCCGCCCGAGGTGTCGAGTCCGAGTCCGCTCGAGGCGTCGAGTCCGAGTCCGAGTCCGCTCGAGGTGTCGGCTGCTGAGAACGTAACGTTTGATGCTTGGATTACCTGCCTCCGGCGGGGATCCCAGAAACGCCAGATAGTGGTGCTGTCATGGACATAGCCAAGCATGAATAGAGCATCGGCTCGTGTTCCGAACATGCTGCAGTGGGTGGCTGGGAGTGTTTTGAAGGCTTTGCATCCAAAACATCGTAGATGGCGAACTTCCGGTTTTCTTCCGAAGAGCTTCTTGTAAGGAGTCATACCATTGTTTGATGAGGTCGGGCTTCAAGCGTGCAAGTAGTTTGCTGTAGAGATAGCTTCTGCCCACATGTTTGAAGGAAGAGTGCAGTCCAGTAGCATTGCATGGGCCTTTGCATTATGCGTCTGGATCATTCTTTTGGAAACCCCATTCTTGTGTTGTGTATATGGTGGTGAAGGCTCGAAGGTGATACCTTACTCGGTGAGAATCGATCGAAATGCTTCGTTGTTGTATTCTCCTTTGCCATTGTCACACCGAAACCGAGTTATTCGATGGTGTAGTTGCAACTCGACCAAAGTTTTGAAATCTCTGAATACTGTGCAGACCTCTGCTGATGACTTTGAGCGTAAGAAGCATACCCAGGTATAGCAGCTGAAGTCATCGATATAGAGTATATAGTATCGTCGTCCGGATCGTAACTGAGGGCTGATGGGTCCACATAGGTCCGAGTGAATCAGTTCCAGTGGCTTAGTTGCTCGCCGAGCTGGAACCTTCCTTTGAAACTTCTCCTTAGCCTTTGCTTTGATGCAGATATCGCATGTTGTGAATTCGGTTTCCTTCTCAGAATTTGACCCCTTAGGCAATAGCTTTCGGACGTCACTGAGGTTGAGATGGCCAAGGCGTCGGTGCCAGGTTTGGATATCATCTTGGCCTGTTGATCGACATGCCGAGTTCGAATCCAATTGATGTGCTGGGACATTTGCGCGATATGCTATGGTATTGACACCGCTTGTTCCAGAGGTTACGTTACCGAGGAGGACGAAGGACATGGATCCAGGTGCGTATCTGCCAAGAGGTTGTTCCGTGAAACCCTCTGATGTAATGTAAGCAGTGCGTGAATGGGAACGGAAACTGACATCAATGCCGTCCTTGATCAACTGGGGTACTG
>Ga0307516_10009588_pt1 | contig 10778 bp, 12 predicted proteins | sample 19_EM_MG_FD_203310 | JGI IMG/M metagenome (GOLD analysis project Ga0307516, IMG submission 203310) | Populus trichocarpa ectomycorrhiza microbial communities from riparian zone in the Pacific Northwest, United States - 19_EM | ecosystem: Host-associated > Plants > Roots > Unclassified | place...
CCCACTCCGATCCCTGGTGCATTTGATTTCACGCGATTTCTGGTGTCCTCGATTACGTTCATGGCACACCTCCGTGAAGTCAGCGTGTATTTCGACGACAAACGATTAGTTCGCTTGACCAAAGATGCTGGCACCCCTAAGGGGCTTCGTATCCCACGGGGTCTGAGACCCGCCAGCGATATGGGATTCATGAACGTCAAGGGATTGAAGTCAACCCGTGAGTGACTTATTGGTAATCAGGCCCATTCCGTAATAAATATCGTCGCCCTTTCCAGCTCTGCACATTACTGCGGACGTCATGAACTGGGTTTATAGTACTGGGACAGAGAGGCCCAAACAAGTCCCTGCTATCGAACAAACCAAACATAAGGCTGGCTTTTTTTCCTCCCTCTTTGGGTTGGGTGGGGGTAGCACCCCTCAGCGGGCAGCTTCCCCACTGCCTCCTCAACCAGCTATCAACGAAGCCGAATACCTGAAGGTTGGTCAATCCAGCGTCGTGTTGACGATTTTCACGGCCGAGGTGGAGGTCAAACTAAGCCAGAAGATATCAGTGGAACTTCACCGATCCACAAAGAAGAACCCGCCTCGTGCGCTCAAGTACGAGCTTATCTATGTCTGTCGCCCCCCTCCCCCTACACCAGTTACCATGTGTGCTAATATCCCTTTCAGACTGGGAAGGAAGAGTACGATGCGAGCAAGAAAGAGGATGACGCGCAACCAAAGGCAACGGGTAGTATTTTCCAAGGTCTGCGGGCAGACTTGGATGGGTGAGTGTCCTTTTGCGGTGTGGGATCTGCTGCTAACCATAATCAAGATCTGGCTCCGCCCGTGTGTTTATTGTCAGTTGTCTCAGAACCACAGTGAAGTCATTTCTCACATGGAATAGGGACATGCCACCGCACAAACAACTGGTCTTGGGGGACACATGGCCGCTCGGTTCATCCCCACTGTCGAGCGAGAGTCTATCGATCTTGTGTGAGTAAACCTCTCGTGGCCCGACCGACACCATCTCACTGGGTTCTACAGTGATAGGAACGTCGCTGGTGAGTTCACACAATTCCCCACACAAACACCATTTACACAATACCCTAGTTTGGAACAAGGAACTCCTCTTCATTGGCGGATTCCTTGCACGTGCTGCATATGAGTTGGAGATGCAAGATATCAAAGCCTACTGGGATGCCTCACTCACCTCAAAGAAGCCTGGCGAACCCCTCGACTCAGAACTGCGCAAGTGGTTCTATGACAAAGCAAGGCACAATCTACAGTTCTTCACTTTCCACCCGTCGACCCCGTCCGCCGTCGTATCCAGCGAAATGCGGTCCGCATTCTTCAACTGTGTCGTTCGGGGACAACCTTTTCCTGTCGTTTCGAGTGCAGGAATCAAATCAGCCCTGGACGTGCGAATGCCGGACCCCACGTTCTCCACCTTCCTAAAAGAACTTCCCGTGTTTCCAGAGGAACTATTGGAAACCTCCAAGTCGATAGTCGCGGGTTTACGGGAGAAAGGGATGTTGAAGGACATCACTTTTGCGGATGTATTAAAGGAGCTCCGGGAACGGCCACTATCGGAAGAAGAGATGGTTGCCTGTATTCAGTGGTGGATCAACACGTCTCAGCAGAATCCAACCGGGATCAACGATATTAGACGAGAGTTGCTCAGCGCTGCGGTTCTGACAGTCGGCTCACCGGGCGATGGAAACGAACGGATCATACCATTGGGGGGAATACAAACATTCCTGAATCCCCGAAACGTTGTTGTTCCCACAGATGGACCACTCCCAGACAACCTACTCCCGCTGGGCGTCAGTCGGAGGTTCGATCCGACTCAACTCCAAAAATCCCTCCAGTGGAGGGAATTTACAGTTTTGGAGTGGGTGCACCATATCGTTGACCCCACGGTATACGCTCAGAAGAATGAATTCAACATCGTCGAATCGCCGGTCTGGGCAGATCGCGTCCTTCAAGTCCTCGGCAGATGTTGGTCGACCCTGTCTAAAGCCAACCAGACCAGCGTTGTGGGACTGCTCGGCAAGCTTGCCTGTATCCCGACATCCGCCGGGATGAAGACCCCAAGCGAGGCGTATTTCTCGAACGTGGACATCTTCCACGACCTACCCGTTGTCAACCTCCCGTCCGGGGTTCAAATTAAAGGGAATCTAGAAAAAGTGCTGGTCGAGCTGGGGGTGCGGAAGCACGTTGACCTCCAAGTTATCTTTAATCGGTAGGCTCCTCGCTCTTTCAAAGCGCGCCATTCTGATACAACTATTGTAGGATGATTAAGACCGGCGACTGGACTATCCCCGACCTAATTAAATACCTCGTTTCAGTCCAGTCCACACTCCAACCCATCGAGATTGATAGGCTTCGGCTTACTCCCGCTTTCCCCGAGGAACAAACCGCTGAACAAACTAAGAATGAGGGTGGAACCCCGAGAGGGGTCCCGAAGTTCAAAGCCTCCGACTTGTACGAGCCACTGGATGTGTTCAGGAGCCTTGGACTACCAATAATCGACTGGCGAGGCAAGGATGGCAAACACAAGTGGAAACCCAATACCGAAGAAGGTACGCCTGACGTAGTTTACCCTATCCGCGTACTAACACTGCCCTTCCCAGCCAAGTTTTTGTTCAACTTGGGTTTGAGGCGGTACCCACCGACAGAAGTTATCCTGGGTATTGCCGCCAAGAACGAACCACAGGGGGCAGTCGCGTTGGGTTACTTCCTCGACAACTACATACAAAAGTACACGGACTACACCATCGATGCCCATGCAAACATCGCTTTCGTCCCTGCCGTCCATCTAGGCGAGAAGCGATTAGCGAAACCCCTTGAGGTCTTCTCGAACCCTGATTGGCAATCGCTCGGTTTCCCTATCTTGGACCCTGACTTGAGGCAGGACGCGGTGAACAAACTGAAGATAAAGGAGCACCCACCAACCAACCAACTAGTCCGTTTGTTGGAAACGTCTCCCCCGACTACCGAAGCTCAGGCCCGCGGGTGGTTTGGTGTACTCTCTCGTCGCATATCAGGTATGTGTAATACCCAGCCTGACGAATTTGTGCTGATTTTCCCCAGACTTCCAAGATTCTGAGCTGGTCAAACTATCCGCGATGCGTATTGTTCCTACCCCCGACGATTCCCCCAAATCCACTGGCACTCGGTTGTCACCGCCAAACCAATGTTATTTCAAGGGTGAATCTAGTGGACAGTTCCATTCTAAATTATTTGTCTTTGTCGACTTTGGGACCTCAGCAAACAGCTTCCTGAAGGCATGTGGAACAAAAGGGGAACCGTCGGTGGAGGAAATTGCTGTGACGTTGTTGAAAGATCCACGGCAGTTCTTCCAGCTCGCGGAGGGGCGGGACAAGTGAGACCTTCAGATGCAATCGTTCCGTGCGGTTCTAACGGTGCTGTCTGCAGTTACCTTGTGGAACTGCGTAACATTGCCATAAACTTCCAAACGTTGAACTATGCCACGTCGGCCAGACTCAAAAAAGCGCCGATTCTTGTTGGTTCTCGGCGTATCCGGAGACAGGGATCCGGTACGGCCACAGATCCAGTTGATGGTGATGAAGAAGACTGGGACCTGGAGTACGATCTGCTGGCTCCGAACCAGGTTGCGATTGCGGACGATACGATCGCTCTTCAGCAGTTCGGCGAGGACATCTTCTGCGCCCCGCAAGAAGACATTCTAGAAGGTGAGTGCAGGAACGAATTTCCCTGGTCTTCCACGCCAACTTTCGAAACCCTAGGTTTCTACCAATCCCTTGGCTGTAGACGACTTAGCGATCTTGTTCGAGAGGAATATCAAACAACTCAGGAGATCCATGGGCATAGAACAGCTCAAGAGGTCCGGCACCTAATTCTCGAGAGATTGCCACTCTTTCTCCACGAACACACCCATGCGACCACTCGAGTCCCCTTTTCGTGGTTGAATAATGAGAGAAATTTCGTTGTTCGGACGTTTGGAAAGGTCACGGTCACGAGGAGCCTTAACTTTGCCGGTGCCAAATCATCCAAATCCATTGAAACATCAGCTATCGCGAGACGGGAGCGCAGGGGGGCGATACAGTTGTGGTTGGCCGGGAACGCGCAAGTGGATATGTACGAAGTCGCGACTTCGTTGTGCCGTTTGCTTTTCGACACGTATAAAGTCAACGACGCTTTGTTGTTTATGACAATATTATCAACGGACCTCCGGGCCTTACGGAGACGAGGGTATAACGGTGATTACGAAGTCCCTCCCCATTTTTGACACTGCTGATTCGATTTCGGCAGTTGATCGCATCCTGAAGCAGCAGAAAGCAGAGAGGGAAGCTGCCGCGGAAGCCCTTGCGAAAGAGAAGGTGGACAAAACTGCTTTGGTTTCACCTCCGCCAATACCATCAAAACCTGAACCCACTCCAACACGAACACTGCCGATACCCCCAGTTCCGGTTCCGGCACCAACGCCAGCACTAACGCCAGCACCCATCTCGACACGACCATCTACCCCCGGTACAGAACACTCTGGAGACACTGACACCGATCGATCAAGTATTACCTCGAGGCCCGATTCACTCGTTGACATTGATTCCAAGGGGCGGTCAAAGCAGAGTCTAATAGACAACTTCAGGCAGAAGATGTATTCCAAGCCGCAGCCTCCTACATTCTCGGATAAGGGCCCCCAAGTACATGACAAGCCCATAACGGATTTAGTGACGCCGCTGACCAATATTGGTGGGTTACCCCCATGGCCTCTGGGATTGGCCAGCTAACGGGCGTTTTTTCCAGCCTCGAATATTGACACCGCAATCAGGGCGTGCAAGGAGGAGAAGGGTGATGTAATCCAGAGTCGGAAGCAGATGCAGATGGTCAAGGAGACTCTCAATGACGGTTACTGTGATATATTGGGCAACATTGGTGATCTCGCGAAACTAGGTGAGTCGGGCACGCTGTACAGCCACTCCAACTACATCTAATGATGTCCAAGGCGAGATGCGGAAAGTCACACTGTATTTCTCCAAGGGTATAGTCACTCGAATATGCCGGAAGGGTCACAACTCACCGATTTCAATGCAGCCATCCCTAACCCTACCGAGGTCCTGAATGCGAAGAAGGATGTTATCGCTCGTTTCATTCAGGTGATGGTGCCCATTCGGGACCTATATCAGCTACCCCCGACCAGCGTGTATATCTTCTATGACCCTGCTGGAAGTACTATCGCGTTCAACCGTAACGCAAGTATATTCTTGAACCTGAGATACTACGAAGCGTGGCGTATGTATCACCTTCTGTGCCCGTGTCATCTACGCTCATCAGGATAAACAGACGACGACCAAGTCAGAAACGGAGACCCATCCGAAGCCTACACTTCATGGTAACTGAGCCTCCCTTGAATACCCTAGATCTGCTCGCTCACCGGAAGTGATTAGGTATTTCACCCTGGCGCATGAAATCGCCCACAACCTAGTCCAACCTCACAATTCAGAACACGAGTTCTACTTTTCATCAATTTGTCAGAAATTTTTGTCGGGGCTGTCAGAACTTATACTCTCGGAGAAGATGAAGTTAAAAAGTTAGGCTCGCATTTGGCAGGTGATCTACTCATGGCACAGTCCAGCATCCGGACGTAATATCCCGTTCCGTTCAGTTTGTTATCATCCCGTCTGCCCTGTACTCGTACAATGCACTATTCGTATGAGGTTTACCGTTCTCTCCCGCCCTTCTCCATGGGATCCAGGGCATCGGGGTTCGACCGCGCTTGGCGTTCGAAAAGAATGGAACTGTCCTGACTCAATTTTATCCAAACGGCCTTCACTGTTCCAAGCGGATGGAACGCCCCTCAGTACCCGAGACGAAAGGTTCCCAGAGAGTTGATTCACGAGAATTCCATGCCAATCTCGGAGCCCAATATTATAACGCACGCACCCATTCCCGTTAAATCAGTGCTTCCAAGAGGTGCTAGGAAGTACCGTCTCCCCGCAATGAGGTACCGGTATAAATACTGGCGCCCCATGGAGAGTCGACCATATCCCAATCCCCCCCCACCCACCCGATACGCGCCTCACAGGGATGGCGGACCACCTCTCCACTACGATGGAATTGGGCGCCTGGGGCTTGACTTTGGGATGGTTCACCTCCGCCGGCCTCGCCACTAGCAATCAGGTCAAAAGTGGGAGATCGAAGGCCGGGGACATCAAGCCCGGTTCCACGGGCCCACGTTTCTGGACCAACCTCGCGGTGGCGGGACAATATGGAGGATTTTTCCTCCCACAGCTCGTCTACTGGGCAACCACTGCGTGCAACGGGTTTCGCCAACCGGAATGGATGAGAGAACACGCCCTCCCGTCACCCCCCAATGTCCTTGGGGTTGACGGGGTATTGGCTGGAAGGGTTCTCGGGTCGCTTGCAACCCACTTCGGGTGGGTCTTTGCGCGTGCCGCGATGGAAGTTTTGGATGACCAATACGCCACAATCGGAGTGAGTGCGATATATTTTCGTGGATTACCGGATACTTACCGGCGGATCGCATTCTCTGTGGGCTACAGATAAGGGAGAAACCTAGGCTCGTTGACCATGGACCGTTTGCATTCATCCGCCACCCAATTTATGTGTAAGTTTCCCCTTTTTCCCCTTCGCGGTTTGCCGAACTGTGCCCCTTATGACCCACAAACAGCTGGGGCTTTTTCATTCAAGCATCGATCGCTCTTGCACTCTGGTCGTATATTCCTCTCTACGGCCTTCTATTCACAACCGTTGGTTACGTGCTAAAAATACCGATTGAGGTATGTGCTTGCACCCGATGTCCACGTTGAAGTGAACTCACGGATGAGTTCATGTTCCAGGAGGGAACGATGGTTGAGGATCCTGCGCTTGGCGACCAATACAAGCGATACAAAATCAAGGTCCCATATAGGGTTATCCCGTATATCTGGTGAATCCCAGTTGGGGGTGCCGGTGCGGGCTGATTCAGAATTCATGTTCTATCGCATATGGCCAGCTTGCACTGACTAGCCGGACCGCATGACGGCCCGCTCGGCCCACGCTTTTCTTGGACTTTTAGATATGATTTCGTGCACGTGGATCATGAGTATTAGTACATAAGGCCAGGACTTTTGTGCTAGATACTCTCGGTTGCCAACGGAGTTCACTGGTACCATCTCGTCAAGGACCGGCGAATGCAACGACTGATCGTGATCAGATAACCCAGAAATTTTTCTGACAAACGTAATCGACCAGCCAACGAAGGCGACGTTTTTCTACGGAAAGCTACTACAAGCCGGTGACTGCCCCCGATACTTCATGCCGGCCAAGTGCCCCCATTGTGGTCGAGAGGGCAAACGCACGCTGACGAAGGTCCAAGCGCTTGAATAAGAATATAGTTATCACCTTTCACCCGAGTTGGTCTACCATGCCAACCACTGAAGTACTGACCGTTCGCGGGCATGAAGTATTTCCGTTGGAGTGACGGCGGTTCACCCGAACATTTGGATCGATTTTTCCAAGAGAACGGCGAATAGGGACCTCTGGGATTACCGGTGGCCCTACTTCACTCGATTTCACCCCTTGGACACCGATTCCAAACTCGCATCACAATTCAAGAAAATTTCAGCGAACTCAGGATCCGTTCCCCCCAGGGGGCACTATGCAACGAAGGTGAGTGTTACTGCGCCCGGACAGGCTGGGGTGTACTATTTCCCCGCAGCGAGGTATAAATGCTGGGCCCCCACAGAGAGTCGACCGATCGCATTAGCCCCCTCACCAAGATGTACCTCATGGGAATAATGGACCACTTCCACAATGTCCCCAAGATGGAACTGATCGTCTGGGGTTTGACTGTGAGACGGACTGCCTCCGCCGCCCTCACTGTTTCAAGACAGCTCAGAAACGCAAGGTCAAAGGCCGGGAACATCAAGCCTGGTTCCACAGGTCCGCGTATCTGGGTTAGCCTCGAGTTTTTGGGACAACTTGGAGGATTTGTTCTCCTGCCGCTCGCCTACTGTACGACCATTGCGTACAACGGGTTTCGCCAACCAGACTGGATGAGAGAATACGCCCTCCCGTCACTTCCCGATGCCTTTGGAGTTGATGGGGTAGTGGCTGGAAGGGTGTTCGGGTTGTTTGTTTCTCACGCAGGGATGGTCTTGACGCGGACCACGCTAGAAACCCTGGGTGACCAATACGCCACAATTGGAGTGAGTGCAATATCTTTTCGTGGATTACTAGATACTTACCGGCGGATCGCATCCTCCCTGGGCTACAGGTAAGGGAGAAACCGAGGCTTGTTGACCATGGACCATTTGCATACGTCCGCCACCCGGTTTATACGCAAGTCACCCCTTCGCTGTTTGCTGAACCGTGCCCTTTATGACCCACATGCACAGCGGAAGCGTTATCGTTGGAGCGTCGTTCGCTCTTAAACTCTGGTCGTATATTCCTCTCTACGCCCTTCTCTTCACAATCAGCAGTAGCTTACTAAAAATATCGATTGAGGTACGTGCTCGTACCCGACGTCCGCGCCGAATCGTGAGCTCACGGACGAGTGCGTGTTCTAGGAAAGGATGATTGTTGAGGCCTAGGACCCGGTGCTTGGCGACCAATACAAGCGATACAAGATCAAAGTCCCATATAGGGTCATCCCGTATATCTGGTGAAATCCCAGTTTGGAATCACCGGTACGAGCTAAATCAGAGTTTACGTCTACACCACACTCACCCATCCCCGCCAGACTTTGGCGCTCACGATAATCCCGCAAGTTTACTCAACCGCTCGGAGTTATAGCCGCACCATACTCCTTCCTCGTGGGTCTTCATCAGTGCCAACACGCGACCTCATAAGGGTGCTGGTTACTGTATTCTATATTCTCGTTACAATTCCTCTTGAAATTAGATGCATCAACGTGATTGACCCTGGGAGATTCGCACCCAACACGCTGACCCCACGGGCACACTTTACATATCTATACGCCTCGGAAACCTCTCTTTTGTGCTCATCCCCAGTACGGCCGACCTCCCCCAACACCCCCGTCACCGAGCGGAGCGCTCTTGAGGGACGCGCCCCGTACGCCTAGGCCCGTCTGCGACTGTTCGGCCATCATGCCTCAATCCGGTCCCGTTCCCCCCCTCCATAGTCTTGGAACGACCTCTTCTCGTGGCCCCGACGACCCTCAAGCAGTCATCCCCAGCGTGGATCCGATCGCCTCCAAGTGGCGGATACTCGCCTCGACAGATCCACGGTCTCCAGATTTTCTCCCCTTGCTTTCGTCTCTCACCGCGGGGGATAACCTGTCCTTAACCACGAGACTTCGGGATGACGATGCCAAGATCGCACTTGGTGCCCTGGACGAGGTAGGTTTCCCGCCTGTCGCCACGGGGAAACGGCCAGATTGTAACCTGTGTCGTACCATTCCTCCAGATTTTTAGGGATGATAAAGTCCCGAGCGGATATGAACGCGACACCCTCAGCGTGATGCGGACGCTCGCGCACGACTCGAGCCAAGTTCCTCCCCGGTATCAAGTCGATCCCCACTCCCTTAGTGTGGAAAGAACTATCATCGCCCGCGGCGCCTTCGCGGAGGTTCGAAAGGGAAGGTTAGGTGGCAGGATGGTGGCCATCAGAACCCTGAGAATTGACCGGCAGACAGACCCCCATGACGTCCTGAAGGTTTGTGTCGCCCCGAACTAATTTTCTGGTGGGCATTGACAAGCCGTCCTCCCGGTCCAGCGCTTCTGCAAGGAATCCATCATATGGATGAGCGCTTCTCATCCTCACCTCTTACGGCTCATTGCTGTCGATATCAACCCTCTTGATGGCCAGTGCTCGATGATTTCAGAACTGATGATGAATGGGAATATCCGCGAGTATATCCGCGAACATTCAGCAAATAGGCACCGTCTGGTACGATGACCAGCTTGGGTCAGGTCACTGATGTTTACACTGCCCTCTGCTCAGCTAGAGGAAGCCGCCACGGGCTTGTGTTACCTCCATGGACGGGGCATTATCCACGGCGATTTAAAAGGGGTACGTCCATTACCATCAACGCTGTTCCGCGCCCTCACGGGATTTGCAGCACAACATCTTAATTACCAACGAAACACCTCCCCGAGCTTGCCTCGCCGATTTCGGGCTTTCGACCCTTACCCCTGGAGCGCCTGGAAATGCGACCACGATTACCACCGGTGGTACGCCCCTCTACATGGCCCCAGAGTTACTATGCCCCATGGAGTTTGGCAAAACGAGCGGCCGACCAACACAGCCTGCGGATATCTACGCTATGGGGGTCGTGATATACGAAGTCCTCACCGGATTCCAGCCATTTTATGAGCAAAGGTATGGCATTTTCGAGCTCACGTATCATGTGGTACGTGGGTCACGACCGGTCAAACCCGAGAACGCGGAGCAGATTGGGTTCGGAGGCGGAATATGGGAATTGGTGGAAGAGTGTTGGAGCCAAGAGTCAACAAGACGGCCAACAATCCAACGTGTACTCGCACACCTGACGCGTGTCGCCACGTCCTCGGCGATCGTCGGCCCAACTCCTGAGGAACCTTGTGAAAGTATGGAGGACTCTGAAGAGTTCGGTTTTTCTAGTAAGCGCTTCATATTATCAGCCTGTGATAGATCTCATCTCGGCACGCAAGGTAATATCCGGCTGTTTGGACCAACAACAGCCACTGCTCGACTCAGGACGGTCGTCCCGGTCAACCGAGTCGTTACAGTGAGCACATTGAGCCCGGTCAGCACAATCGGCACGGACGGGACGCTGGTGTCTAGGGCCCCGAGCAGCATGACATCGG
>Ga0307516_10009589_pt1 | contig 10778 bp, 17 predicted proteins | sample 19_EM_MG_FD_203310 | JGI IMG/M metagenome (GOLD analysis project Ga0307516, IMG submission 203310) | Populus trichocarpa ectomycorrhiza microbial communities from riparian zone in the Pacific Northwest, United States - 19_EM | ecosystem: Host-associated > Plants > Roots > Unclassified | place...
CGAATATCGGACGATCGCCTTCTCCCTTGGCCAGATCCAATACAGGGACGGACGCGTTTTCCTCTGGAGGAATGAGGTCAATGTGGGGACGGTTATCGACCAATGCTTCTGCAGCCTTTTCTGTTGTCCAAGGAGCGGTCGAGGACGTGACGAAGGAGCTAAGGAATGTCTCTACTGGGTCGAATCAGGAACTCAAAGAGGGAGAGCTGAAGAGCAGGTCAGAACTCGGTATATGGGGCGAGGAAGAAGTTGCTGGTTCTAGTTTGACCCGGACGTCTGATTGGAATCCTGGTTTGCGGCCAATCGACTACTCGACCACCACAACCAACCCCTGGGCTGGATCGACTGTGAAAGGGACGACGCCTCCCACATCTTCTGGATTTTCCGATAACCCCTGGAAATCCGTCAAGCCAAATCAGGTTTCTCCAACTTTATCCACTCGACCTCCGGCCTCGAAGAGGTTGAGCGATCTATTCGGAGCGGATAGTCAAGGGTTACCCCACGATCCAACGATATCCGCTGCTTTACCAAAACCACCGGTGGTGGAGGTGGAGGTGGAGGTGGAGGAGACGAAGCCGGTTGTAGAGGATACGAGTCCGAATTCAATATCTACGGACAAAAGCATAGACCCCCTTGGGGTGGGGCTATAAATGTAATATCCGTGTGTATTGGTAGATTTCGTTTATCGGTTGGAGGTTGTCCGCCCTCTAGACCAAGGGGTGGAAACAAGACATCGGGCAACGTGAAAGGCGGCTCTTTAGGATGCAAGTCGAGGCCATTGCGTTTGGAGTATCTGCAACCTACCATACTCATGAATCTGCTCAAGGCCTTGCCACAGAGACAGGCCGAAAGCAGGAGTTGGTCGGGTTACCAGTGTCATGTGTTCCCGGGGCCGCAGGCCCCGGGTGCGGCGCGCGTCGTCCTCCAAGCCCAGACCTTATGAGACATTGTCCGGCACGTTGGGATAAAGCGCCTGGCAAGCTCGTGGGCGGTCGGCTGAGAAAAAAAAAAAAAAAGGTATCCTCACCACTGAATCGAATCGTGTTATCAACCCTCCCGGTAGAAAGTGAATAAAACTATCTGACTGGCAAGTTTCTTCAAGGGCACTTTGCCGGAGTGGTTAACGGGATCGCCTGCTACCAACTGGTCTAACCAGAAATAGTTAGCGGTTGTGCTTTGCACGCGTGAGTTCGATCCTCACAGGTGTCGTCTTTTTGCCGTGGTGGGCGCTTCCACAAATACTTCCGCGACTATGAATGCTCTCCATGGACACCGGGCCAATAATACAGCGCTCACGTTTTGTTTCTGGTGGTCGTATTTATTACACTATCAATCGTCATTTGGGCGTACAAAAAAAAGCGTCCGTCAACCGTCGCGGGGCTGCCGCCAAGAAAAAAGAATTACTAAACTTTTTTCACGCCGGCTTTCTTGAGAGCAGCGACGATCTCGTCTATGGATGCACGTAAGGCCGCCATTTCTTCCTCTCCGCGCGGCTGGCCGTTTGCCGCAAGCAATTTGAGCATCTCAAGCTCTGCACGTTTAACCTTCAACCGCTCCATCCCATAGTTCACCGTAAAGTTCTTGAACTGGTCGCCCAAAGTGCGCGTCGCAGCCTTATTGAGCGAGACGCTGAAGGGCGGAGGTGTTTGTCAATATGAATAGGGGAGACGAAGAACGATCCAAACCTTTGTTCGACACCCTTACCCTTTCGTTTCTGACTGTCGCCTTCAAGCACATCGTCCCGGATAGTTTGGGGGACTTGTTTCCCTTGTTTGATCAGTTTGATGTGCTGAGTTATTTCCTTCAACCTTGTTCGTTCCACTTCTATCGCGTGGGCGAGGGCGGAGGACATGTATCTTTTCACCTCGTCCTGGAAGTACATATCGCCGGACCTAGGACGCCATGTCAGACTCGAAGAAGATGTCCACAACGTATGAGCCGGCTGTTACCCGGAAGCGGATTGTTTCGACGTCTTCGACGTCCTCCGCTGCTTCTTTGGAGGTTCGTCGTTGTCGCCGTCGTCACTGAACTCGTCCGACTGTTCATCTTCTGACCGCTCACTCTCCGATCGTTCGCTGTCTGGATGTTTCCCATCCGATTGTTCACCGTCGGACGGGTGATCGCCCTCAGGGTGGTATCTGCAATCCGTGTGAATGAAGAACGAAGTGGGAAGCCCTATAGAGCCCGACTCAACTCGTCGTTATCCACTTCCATTTTCTTGACGGCCTGTTTCTGGTGAGGGATGCGAAACGGAAAATGGGCTGAGCAAGGGAGCGGGTGATCCGCGGAAACGGTAGTGGAATACCTGGCTTAGTGGGGCGGAGGTTGGCAACGCAGGGACGATGCTGGTAGGGGGAGGTTAGCGAGGAAAGAAAAGGGCAGTCGGGGCGAACAGAAGAGAAGTTTATATCCTGGGATCGGGACTAAACGTGGAGACTTTCAGAGAAAGGGGACTCCGTTATCGCCGGCGATTCGTGAATCCTTTCTCGCTGTGAGGGCGGGACCAGAGAGGGAAGTTGTGCGTGTCAAGATCCGTCATTTCATTTCATTTCAGTTCAGTTCAGTTCTAGAAAACAACACGAGTCACAACGCTCCAAAGGACCACCGGAGAATTTCTTCCTCCCTTTCTTCGAGATGAGCAAACGTCTGGTCGACGAGGTCCGAGTAATCGCCCATGGCCCACGACACGTCCGCTTGGCGCTGTGAGAAATGCAAGGTCAGTCAAAGAATAGACGGCCTTTGTGATGAGGCGTGGTACCTTCACCATCAAATCAATCAGCCCACTCCCACCGCCGTTCAGGAGGGAGATGAGCAACGCGGACGCGCGTGCCTTCTCCTCTTCGTCTGGGCGTTCTATCTTCCCTCTGGACCGCTTCACCCCCTTCTTCTTTTGCTTCGAGACCGGGACAGACCGCTTCGCTGCTCCCTTCTTACTGGCAACGTGCCTGTCGTCATGCTCCTTCTTGATCTGGATATATGCATTTCTGTTGACGCAGCCGCGGACCATATGCTTGCGGACCTCCTCGACTGTATCAGACCTAAGTTGGAGCTGGTCAGGAAGCGCGATGGGAGGAAGTATAACGTGCACGCGATACCTGAAGTCTCCCGAAGGGCAGTTGAACTCTAAATCAACCATGCCTTTTGGAAACGGATCCGGGAGCATTGAGAGCTCCAGGTCAACCCACTCGTCGTGCTGGTCTCGCCTGGATGGTGTGAGCAACGTGAAAGCGGGTGAACTGGGAATGGAACACACATGTGACGCATCAGGTTTTGGCGATTTGAGAAACGGATAATCGGGCGATCAGGGGTGTGCAGGTACTTCTTGCACAAGCCACATACCCACCCGCCGTGTGCCTAGACGGTGGTTAGAGAGGGGATGATATTTATCGATCAAGTCTCACGAACCTTATGGTCCTGGGCGATCTCTTCTTCCAAGTCTATGGGACGCTTCAGGAAATTGATATATCCCTTCCGAATCTCCCCGATATTGACAGCAGGAAAGGGGTTGTGCCCCTCAGCAGGGAACGTTACCGCCTCCTGGACGGGGTCCTCGGGACCCTCCAACGGAACGCTCAGAGCGGCCTTGGAAAAGCGGGTTGAGCTCTTCGAACGATTGGCGAATCCACTCAGGCTTTTGAGAGTTTTCTGTAGACCGGGGTGCTCCAAAAGCTCTGTCCGAACATCTTGCCCCTCTTCCGGGTCAAACATAACCAGGTCGGAAGTATCGATGTAGTCCTCGTCGTCGTCAGTCTCGTCGCCCCTGTCAGGCGGCGGTGGCGGTGCTGCGTCGACTGAATATTTCGTCAGCGTCGAGTGCGGGCGGAGAATAGTAAAAAAAAAAAAGACAACCTAAAGCCTCCTCGACAAGTTCGGGGATAATAGACGACATAGTTTTGGCTGTTTCGATAGCGGCGTTCCGCTCCGCAACAGTGTACTTCTTCTTGGGGGCTCTCAATTCCCCTTTTCTCTTTGCGACCTTGGTAGCACGAGACGCTTTCCTTCTCGCGTTTGTCATCGCGCTAACAGCCTCTTCTAACGCTTTTTCTGCCAGGGCGATCTTGTTTTTAATCTCGGAAGGACGTCAATCGGTATTAGAGACCAGGCGAGGCAGGACGATCGCTCACTTCAGGGTCATCCTTAAACTCGTCGCGAATGGGACATTTGCGGATCCACCTTCTGTTGGTTGCCGCACGTTCGTACGTCTTGCTAGTCTTGAAGTATTTGACCCAGTCGTCCCAGCACTGGATAAAGGTTGCATCGTTGGCCAAGACGACCTTGTCCGATGAAAGGGCTGCAGATCTCTCTTCTTGTGAGAGGGAGGTTCTGTTGTTCCGTTTGTTCACCTCGATGCCCGTTGTCGATAGCGTGGTGTTGTTTGGGGAGCGAGCGAGGATTGCCTGGACGGCTTGGGACGTCAGGACTCGGGTCTTGTTGACAAGCTGCGAGCACAGGTGACGTCAGCACATTGCTTCGCATAGATATGTTGCGAATGGGGAAGTACTTCAAACGTTTTGTTCGTGGTGGGGAGCTCGCCCATCCGAACCGAAACAGGTGCCAAACCATCGGTACCGGAGACGTAGTGTCTGACGAGGACGTCCCGATTAGTGTGGTTCAGGAGGATGCTCGCGGCGTCCCGCCCTTGTTCTTGGAAGTGCTGCGACAGAGGTAGTGTGTCAGTTGTACGAATGTCTAACAGAGGGGGAGGTATACCTGTTCGGCAGCGTTCTTCCGAAACCCGTACGCTGATCCTTGCGGAAGCCCAGCGTTGCGAGCAAGGGTTGAAATTGTATTGCTAACCGACCAAGAGCTCATTGGTTCGTCGGTCCATTCGGTAGTTCCCTCTTTACACTTGACATACCTAAGGCTCGCGAGTGAGCACCGGCACAAAAGGGGTGGAGAACGAGATGACGGCTTACAACGGCAAGTGTTTCATGTCCTCCCGAACATGAATCTCAGACAACTTGCATTCGAGAACGTCCTCCCAGGTGGGTAAGCCATCCAAGGCTCCTCGGAGGCAAACATAATAGAGGGTGATGAGCGAAGTGTCAAAGGGAATGTGTTGGGGGAGCCGAGGAGGGGTAAGAGTAAAGTCTTGTCGTGATGCCCGCCCGCCGTTATATCCCTGTAGGTAGAGGGCGTCAGGATGGAGTTATAAAGGCGGTGCGGCTTGTACGCTACCTTGAAGTGATGCAGTTCCGCTTTCATGATGTAGCTGAACTCGTCTTCCTTTTCGGCAATCCAATACACGTCGCCGAGACGTGCGTACTGTGAGGATTGAGGGGTGAGGGTGGGGAAAGGAGGCACGTGTAAAAAACCCACTTTTCCTTCCTCGGCCGCGGCTGCGTGGATGGCACCAAAGCTGCTCGGACGAGCACCAGTCACGTGTATTATATTCAACAACGCGACCTTCATACAGGCGTTCTTGCGGCCGGAGGACATCGTGTTGAGCCACGCCTCGTCGATCATAAGCTTGAGCTCCAAAAGTCCGATCATTATAATCGGCTTCCTCGTCCTTCGGAGGTTATGGCGGGATATCACTGCACATGCCGGTGAGCCGAGTGCAGTCCTGGTGACGAGGCGAAAGCTTACAAATCTCCACTTGGTTGCACAGCGACGTGAAGAGCCCCGCATTCACGAGGAGGAGGGCCCCGGTCCTCTGCCTGGTATCGGGGTCCCAACAATGCTCAAGGATACACTTCACGTACGAGTTGAACCACTCGTATAACGTCCAAGATGTGACGTAGTTGCTAGAGTGCGTCTTGAAAACGTCGACCTGAATGGGGTCGTCATCGAATGGGCTCGATTCGAGGTGAGTGCGAACGAGGTACTCACACAGATCACCAAGTAGTGGTGAGCATACTTCCCCAACACGTCTGCTCGCCAAATGTCGTTCTTCGCGATCGGACCAACGAAATTTGGATCGACCTTCGGGATCCATTCCTCTAGTTGCCAAAACCAACGACCGGCGGTAAGGTCGACCCGATCCTGGACGGCCTTGCTCGACCACCGGGCAGCCGCTGCAACCCTGATTTCTTCCAAGTTTCGGTTGTAATCTCGGATTTGCGCCTCCGATAGGTTCTTGTACACTCTTGCGGCGTTGCGAACCGAAACCTTCTGGTTGCCGAGCGTGATCGAGTCAGGGAGAGGGCGAGGTGCGGCCGCGTATATGGGGTTGTTGTAGAGGCCGGACCCAGCCTGGAGAGCGGCAGTGGTGGTGAGGGCGGCAGACGGTGCCATCGTCGGGAGAGAGAGAAGAAGGGCACGAAACGACTCTTGGGGAGAGCGACGCGCATTTAAACTTTTCCAAGCTGCCTCCGGGTTGGGGATGGGGTGCGGCCCCATCGGAGAGAACGACCATCGTTATCGGATGGTGGAGCAAGGCCAGAGGAGAGAACGAACCACGATTGTCAGTGGATTGGGGCCGGAGGAGGACCAACCGTGAGAACCGGCTGTAAATAGAAATCCCCATCCAATTGTGGGGTGGCCGAATCCGAGACGGCCCCAGAAGGCGACAAAGGGGAGAAGTTTCACCAAAAAGGAAACGGGAGGGCATGCCGCCGGTTTTCGTATATAATTGCGAAGCCTCTGAAAAATGGATCACCCTCCGCGATTCGAGGGGTAAATTGCAATTGAGTTCTTCACGGTTGGGGAGGTACGACGAGTCACGTTTCAGGACCAGTGAGAGGACAAAAAAAAAAGTTCGCCAGTGGCGGATGGCGATTTTTTTGAAGACTGGGTTCATGGCACGCTAGATGACGACGCAGGTCAGTCTCGATTGGTCGGAACGAATCGTTGCCAGCACGAGAGAGGGGCGATAGAGAGGGTGAGGACGATTCGGAAGAGGAGCCCAGCCGGTTTCGACTCGAGAAGTCGGGTGAGCGGACCAGATAGTGTTATCGCCGAGTCCGAGGCAACCGGGGCGAGGATCTCCGCCGCCGGTCCCGCTCAACGCCAAAAAAAGAAAAGGCGACGAACCCAGTCGGCGGGACCTTCTTCGTTGCACCCCAGTCTGAGGGGTCCCGTTCAAAGAAGCGCGTGGCAGCCATTTATTATTATTACATAACGAGACCCATCTCCTTGGAACTCCGAGGTCCAACGAGTCGCGTTTCAAGATCAGTGAGAGGACCAAAAAAAAAAAAGTTTGCGAGTGGCGAACGGCGATTATTTGAAGATCAAGTTCATGGCACGCTATGCGGAGGCGTATGTCAGCTCTCTGGGTCAAGGAGTTTTGGAACGAAACGGTACCAGCATAAGAGAGTCGATCGCGTAGTCCATAGTCCCGTCCCTCCCGAGGACATAGTTATGGAAAGCGTTTGGGTCGTGCTCTGTTGCCGCCCACAGAATTCAACTCCGCTGATCCGCGTGATGGGATTTTGTAGTCGTTTGTAGTCCACCACGTTTAGTAACAATAACGGTAACAATGGTAACAAATCATAAGGAATCTCAAGTGTTATCGTTGTTCCCGTTCTCTTCCACCCCGCTCAACGCACGATGTGGCTCCCCTTTCTGCCAACTGCCCTGGGACCATTTACATGTGCGATTCATGTGTCCTGGGTGCTACGCGAGCGCATCTCTGGCCGGTAAAATCAACCAACTCGCTCACATTCACACTCACATATTCTTGTATGTTCCTGGCCCGCTGGGCCCACCACAACGCATTTTTTTTCGTCTTTCACTGACTAACCCGCCCTCTCTGCAGGGCATTCGTTGTCTGGGCACCGGCTCCCCACCCACAGGCGAATGGGATGTGTTGTACGCCTTTTTTAAGTTCGTCAGTAGACTTGAGGTCAGGAGTTGGAGATTGTCGGCGGGCTGTGGCATGCGCCGCTGCCGCCCACATCACTACGTGTTCGGTACTGGTATCCGGAGTTCGGAGACACTCTACCCTGTGGCCAGTATGTTATCCTCTGTCCCCACCACATCCACTATCCACACTATACTGAAAATACCAATGCCAGGCCGTCCTCTCGATAGATCACCCGTTCCACGACATCTACGACACCTTCTACCAAGGTCACCCCCTCTACCGTCGCGACTCGGGCCAAGTCTATCCTCACCGACTCCAAACCTGACGCTACAGCCCCGACGAAGAGGAAGCGTGCCGCCCTGGGCGAAATCGCGGGTCCCTCCAACCAGAACCAAAAGGAGAAGCCGGCGAACAAATGCGCGACGAAGGACAAGCCAAAGGAGAAGTTTGATGGAGTGGTGCTGAAGAAGTCTACGGTTACGACCACGACAACCAGCACTATTCGGCAACCTCTCAAAGCTGTGACTGGTGGCGCGCCGCAATCCCGCAAGGTTGTCATCTCTGTTTCCGAGCAGGTGCAACAGCTCGAGCAGGTCCAGGAGGACCTCCCGGTCGCCAGCGACCCGATGGCGATCGACCCTCCTCATCGCGTCAAGGCAGAGATTCTTCAAACTAAATCGCTCCGCATCGTATCTTCACACAAAGAGCTCAAGCCCGTGGACGAGGTGGATGAAGAAGAATCTAGGCGTGTCGTGAAGAAGCGTCGTACGTCGTCTGATCTACCGGAGGAAGCACGAATTGTGGCGCGCATTCCGCCAGGAGAGGTCGAGCATCCTGTCGTGCATCCTAAGCGGTCCACCACACCAGAGGCGGATCCAGACGGCGACCAGTGGGATGACCTCGACGCGGAAGACGCTGACGACCCTCTCATGGTTAGCGAGTACGTGGACGAAATCTTCTCATACCTCAAGGTGATCGAGGTCAGTGAATCGTGGACTATGCCATCCCCGTCGCTTACTCCGCCTATTCCAGAAAACGACCATGCCTAACCCCAACTATATGGAGATGCAGAAGGATCTTGCGTGGAAGATGCGGGGCATCTTGACTGACTGGCTCATTCAGGTCCACTCCCGGTTCCGCCTGCTTCCAGAAACCCTTTTCCTCTGTGTCAACACTATCGATCGCTTCCTTTCCGCTCGCGTCGTCTCCCTCATCAAGCTACAACTCGTTGGCATCACGTGTATGTTCATCGCCGCCGAGGTAGAAGAAATTATATCCCCTTCAACCGCCAACTTCCTCTGTGCTGACTCCTCTTACTCCGAAACTGAAATTCTTCAAGCCGAGCGCTACGTCTTGAAAACACTGGATTAGAATCTCAGCTACCCCAACCCGATCCACTTTCTCAGGAGGATTAGCAAGGCTGATCAGTACAACGTCCGGACCAGAACGATCGCCAAGTACCTTATGGAGATTCAATGTTTGGAGTGGAGGTTGATCTCTGCACCCCCTTCCGTCCTTGCCGCGTCCTCGGTTTGGTTGGGTCGGCTTATCCTCGGGCGGGAAGATTGGGTACGGGTCTTCACTTCAGTGACCGCCATTTCGTTTTACTGAACTTCTTGGAAGACACCCAACCTCGCACATTACTCGTCTTATTCAGAGAGCGCTTTAGTCCCCACAGCTAACATCGTGCTCAACTACATTCTCAAGGATCCGAAACACGAATCGTTCTACAAGAAGTATGCCTCGAAGAAATTCTTAAAGGTGAGCGATCATTGGTCTCCTCCCCCTTCTCCCCCCCGGCTTACCCTCTCCTCAGACGTGCAGGAATGGGTACTGAAGCAATGGTCACAACGCGGCCCTATTCTGTTCTTAGAAGAGCTCCCCAGCTTGAAGAGGAAACCCGCAAAGCGAGGGCTAAGGAGATCGCTGAGGGCGGGGTTGTCGTAGAATCGCTTGGGTTAAGCAACTCGTCACTCTCCAATTTCTCTTCCATCTTTATCTACTCTTGTCCACTCTCACGTTGCTAACAATGTTCTTCCGCACTGTATGCTGTTGTCTTGAGCTCTGAGGTTTGTTAAGTTAAACTGCACTGGGGGCGCAGCCACCTTCTGTGTATTACATATTCAAACACCCCGGTCATTACAATGTGGGAATAGCTGCCGATACAACACTCCCTCTCTGTAGGGTTTGCTGTTCTGCACCCACAAACAAACCGATGCAGTCGACCCTACGGTTGTGGCGGGGGCGCCGCATCCACGGGAGGCCGTTTTAGAGCAGTCAGGTTGGCTTCAGCCGCCACCTCCACATCTGACATACGAGATCTCGTGCCGCGTCGGTGCTTCGCCCTCGTGACAGAGAATGCCGGTTGACAGGGGCCTTGAAGACGGAGAATGATCAGCCCCTTCACAAACCCTTTCACTCCCCCACCACGGACCTCATCACCTCGCTTGTTTACAAGTCGCTCTTTTACCCCCCTCTGCCACCGCAGCCAGCCATGCAGGTTGTAGAGTTTACGGTTGAGACGTGTTTTTCATGCAAAATAGCGTGGGCCAGTTGCACCCCGGAACAACATGCGCAGTGGGAGACCTTCAAATCGTCAGTGACGAATCGCCATCACCGTGTGTGCCATACCTGCGCGGTGCATTACAGACAGAAGGCGGTCAATTGTAAGGATTTTTTGTTTCTCTGTGGGATGTATGCTCATTAGAGGTGTCACGTCGTCCAGCTTCATCATCAAACCAGAGGCTAGGAGGGGAGTCAAATACCTCTGTTGCTAAACTCGTGTCTGGGGCACAGCGAGGAGCCAGTAGGGATTGCTCAATCTAACGAAGCTAGTTTATTGATTGACCCACGGGTTACCGTAGGCCGCACTCCAATCCAAGCAATCAGCCACGGTGGGAGTGTGTCGACAAACCAGCGCTTCCATCCCCCTTCCGGTTACACGCAGAACCATGCGGTCTTCAAGCGAGAAGAAGCACGGTATAAGAAGAAGGCGGGAGGGCTTACGGGGGGGTTGGCTTCCACGGTCCAG
>Ga0307516_10009590_pt1 | contig 10777 bp, 10 predicted proteins | sample 19_EM_MG_FD_203310 | JGI IMG/M metagenome (GOLD analysis project Ga0307516, IMG submission 203310) | Populus trichocarpa ectomycorrhiza microbial communities from riparian zone in the Pacific Northwest, United States - 19_EM | ecosystem: Host-associated > Plants > Roots > Unclassified | place...
CCATTGGCCAATAATTTTATTACTTTGATCAAGGAATATCTATGGACATCATTGTGTCATTGTATAGTATGCTACAGTAATTATTGGCCAGCCAGTCACTATCTTGACATCTATCAATAATGAAGATACAATAATTTTATAGCTCTGAACAAGGAATATCCATGGACACCATTTAGTGATTTCCCAGCCCAGCTCACATCAAAAGCCAGAGCTTATGGCCTACTCAATTGTAGTAGGCCCAGCCCTAATGAACAGCTTACAGAGGGTCTCAGCCTGGCTCAGGCTCAAGCCAGGGCTTGCTGGAATGCTATACTCAACAAATATATTACAGTAATACTAATACATTGGTCAGTAACAAAGGCACCACTATCCCATGTTGTCATCATTGACATGCCATTGGTCATCATGTGCATCTCACCACCATCATCTTTTGTCTTTGTGGTGTGGTAGCTGTCACTGGCATTGTGATTGTCCACACTGGTGGTTGTCATCATGGTTGCATGGTTGATACTGGTTGTCGTCAATGACAATGGCAGTGGTGGACAAATGCATGGTGGTCAACAGCGCAGTGGGTACCAGGCAAGGCACAAGGGGGCATGGACAATGGGAAAGGTGTGATTGACATGGTAGTCAACAGGTGTGATGGGCAACACGAGATGGGCAACAGAGGTGTATGGTGCAGCGTGGGCACAATGCATGTGGTGGTGACACTAGTGGGCAACAGCGAAGCACGAGTGGTGGTTGGCAAAGCACAACGGGTATGGTGGGTGGTGACACACTGGGCAATGTGGCGCATGGTGGCCTGAGGTGTCAGAACTGGTTCCTCCAACGAACTCCGACACGTGCAGGAGATGTGGAGGAGTTGAGGACTTTGGCTTCAGCGTATGTGCTGCGCCCTTGCGACACCTGCATCCTCGTATTTTGGAGGACTAAGAGACAGGGAGACGGAGGTCTGACGAAGGTCGGAGTTGCCAGAAGGCAGAGGAGACAGAGGAGAACAGAGGGGAGTTCACAGGAAGTATTCAAGATGATATTCGAACTGAGGGACAATCCCCTCAGCGTGCGGAGTACTTATAGTTTACATCGGATATGTATAGTAACCAAGAAGCAGAGGAGAGACATAGCGGAGAGGTAGCTAAGAGTCTGCGGATGACAAACAGATGAGTAACATACACGGAACGGAGATCAGTGATAAGCATAACAGATCAAAAGGTTAATGGGACACAGCTATGAGTAATCAGATCTAATCTAAAATGGGAACAAGGGAAACAGGAACGGAAGCATACAATAACCAGAGGCGTAAGCGCGGAACTATTTACTAAAAGGAGACAGAGTGTCAACTGTCAGAGCGGAGATGGATACGTAGGGTCAGAGGTGTCCGATCACGATTGGACTTGAGTCTATAACAGACTAGAGGCCTTGTGGAGTCACGAACTGTCATGCGGTCATGACATGAGGCATGAGTGGGTGATAGGCGAGGCGCAAGGTCGTGGTGGGTGAAGCGCAATGGGTGTGGTTGTGTGCACACAAAGCAGATGAGCTCAAGAGATACCCAGCACAGAGTGTCCACATACACACATGCACAGCAGTGTAACAGGCTCGAGAACAACTGCAAAGGTGTTGGTAATGTGGATTGGGCAACGCACCAGCGGGCTTGTGGCGGTAACATGCTGGGTGATCGGCTAGGTGTGAAGTGGGCAAGAGAGGGCGATGGGTGAGGCACAGGTAGGTGACAGGTGAGGTGCAAGGTGCAAGGTGGTGGTGGACAATGCGCAAGCCACCAGTGAATAAGGCATGACAGAGGTGGTGGCAGAGTGGTGGATGTGTCATCGTCGTTGTCAGTCAAGTGGTGGGGGTAGTCACTGCATCGTTGATGGATGTCATCACCACCATCCAAGCAGTCATGGATGCAGGTGGCAGGGTAGTTGTGACTTGCCACTATTGTCCAAGCGGAAGCGGTTGCATCAAGGCAATTGACACAAGTCATGGCACTGTCGTGTTGCTGTGGTGTCATTCTTGTAGCGCAGTCATTGCCATTGCCATCTCACTGTGGCATTCACCATCTGCGGTGTGTCATCATCGTATTGTGTGTGGGCCACCCCTTCTCGCTGTGGTATTTGCCATATGCAGTGTATCGTTATTGTCATGCTGGCCACCGCATTGACACTGTCATGTCGTGCTGCAGTGTGGGTGGCACTATCAATGAATGAGTTTGTGCAGGAAAAAGTAAAAGTAAAAAGCTCACGCTTAAAGCAACAGTGGTGTGTATTATGTGCTTGAGTGTGTGTGGTTGCGAGTGAAGTCTGCCATAGTTAGTAAGGCATAGAAAAAGCCAACAAAATACCTACATTCACTAGCTGTGTTGTTGTTGGAACTATGTGTTGAATGAGAACTCGTGAGACCAACTTCCCATATTTTAGCAAGCCTGAGCGATAAGGTATATTAATAGCAGACATCCCACATTCCCGACAAAATTTTGTTACCTTGGAATCCAAGCCACAAAAGCTGCAGCAGCCGTCAAACCAATCGCAAAGGTGTAAGGGACCTCTTCCATATGGTATGTCAGCTTTGAAATTTGGGTCAGCGATTGTACTGATGGAAAGAAGTACGGAAGAGTGTATACATTCATGCCAAATAACCCATTGTAGCATGCTTCCTTGCTCGACCAAAGCATGAATGGTACAACATTCTTGTAGTGTCACCATCGTGTTGGAGTCGGGACTTGATCCGTTATGGGCATTGCAGATTCCGAGGTGCTGACATTAAACAGCTGGTTTGGGGTACATGGTGGGCTGGAGGTGGCAGATTCGAGCTGCTGCTGGTAGTGTGGTGGAGACAACTGGTAATAGTTTTGAGATGGTTGCAAAACAGAATGAAAGACACTTACGAATGATGGAGTATGTATGTTACAGCCACAGTTAGCACTACCACAAGAATCAAGATGGTCAGCAGAGTCAAGGAGGACGATAAAACAGCAAACAAATGCCAATCATGGCCCAAGTTAGCGTAAGTCTACCACAAAGGATGTCAGCCCAATGGAAACACCACTGGAAACCTACCTAATGCATGAGTGCTGTGACATAGTGAGCAAGTGGCAGAAGGATAGACTCGAAGAACAATTCGAGCAAGTGAAGGGACCTCATAGGCACTGGCAGAGGGGAGTTGGATAGCTGTGAGGACTGTATGAGCAAGCATCATGCAAGCATTGATGGAGTTGGGCAGTTGAATGGTCAAGGCACAACCAGGTGCTGGAGATGTGACATGACTGGGCTGGCATGGATGGTCTAGAAGACTTGCGGTAATGGTGGTGGTGGTGACCAAATCATGGCCATTGTTGGCACATCAAGTTCGCTTGAGCACTAATACCTGTCCATTCGGTAACAGCCAAGAGCTGTGAGAATCAGCTTGTGGCCTGAGGCTGCCTGGCCAAGCAAAACACTACTTCAGTGCCTGACTTCAAGACATGTTTTTGCTCATATGTTGCCAAGCAACTTGTGTAAGTTTGGAGTGCATCTCAATGATGCACATGCTGTTGATAGGCAAGGTGCCATCCAGCAAACTCGCACAAGGTTGTGGAGAACAAGGCTGTTGCGTGGGTCAGGGTAAAAGAGAATTATTTTGGAATCTAGCCTGGCTGGTTGGTCATGAGCAATCAGGTGAAGGGTTGGCACTTGGACATTGACCAATGGTAGGGGGATGTAATATTGAGGGATGTAAGTGTGGATGGTAAGTTCACTATCAGATTTTACTGCCCAAGGCACTTGTACTTTTCCATTTATCACATCAACCGGAGCTGGAGAGTTGGATGTACATGGTGGAGATGGCACCAAGGAATCAGTGATTTTGGGATAAATGGGTCGCCGCAATTTGCCTAATTCGTCAGGAGAGTGTCGCACTAAAGAGGAAGGTTCATGCTGGCTTGAAGGAGCCAAAAAAAAATTAGCGATAGCATCAATATTGTCTCGGGAGCCCATATCAAGAAGGGCATCTGCCTCATCTAAGGTGAGTTAGTGAAAGAGTTCAGATTGGTAGAATGTATCATTCAGGTTGACATACAAGGTTGCAGTTTTTCATGCTCTTGCATACGTGTGATGAATTTTCAAGGAGATCATGCATGTGACTGGGTTGCCACTATGATGTCATGATGACTGGACATCCATTGAGATAGTTGTGCTGACTTGCTTACACCTCTGACAAGCAGTTTTCAATCTGGATAGCAAGTTCCTGCATTGGTGAAAGGATGAGTGGACCAGATGATGTATGCCGGAAGGCACTGATGACATGGGGTATGAGCTTCAACGAATCAAGTCCAGAAGGTTGGACCACTCCCTGAGCGTGCTGCTGGGCCACTTTGAGTCAACTTTTGACAGCAGGGATAAGAAAAGCAGGAATCTTTCCTGTTCTGGTGGGTGCATGGACAAGTAAATTCCAGGGTGAGTCGAGGTTGGCTGAAGTAAGGTAATGGGAGAGGCCAGGATGAAGTTCTGTAACAAGTGACTGCACAAGGGTCATCTGCTTGAGATCAAATGGTTTCAAGGTAAGTGCCTTCAGGGTTGCTTGAGCGAGTGGAAAGTGGAAGTGTCAGACACTTGTTCTGTTGCCATTGAGAATGAAGGCACCAACACTGGTCATTTTTGTGCCGGAGTTAACACCCATCCAAATCACCATACTAGTCTGCCTTTGCATGTTAGCCTGCTTGTTGTGAGCCCTGGTGTCATCACAGCAGGTCATTTCAAGTTCAAAAATAAAACCTGGAAGTGTGAGACCCCAAAGGACTACTCACACTTGCTGAGATATGGAAATTGTTCAATGAACTCTCTAAGTGAATGTATGGCACATACAAAGAACGAACCTGAATGATAAAGCATGTTACTCTCAATCACAGTGTCCAGAGTTGCTGGGGGAGAACAATTGTCTTGAACCATTGAGTGCCGACATTGAAACAGTGGAGGCACTAAATGGGTCAGGAGAATTGGGAGGTGGACAAGATACTTGTGATGGAGAACATACCAGCTTATATGCAAGGAGATCAATCTGACAGCACTGGCACATTCAGCAACACAAACCTGTTCTTGTTAGCCATTCGGGTTTGACATTTGATGAATGAACACTTGCATACTATAAACAAAGCCTCTTGGCGATGTCCACAACCAAGTAACGCATGCCGCCATCCATGTGTTTACCAAGCAAGAAAAAGTATTTGCAGCAGGTAGAAGAAACATTGACAACAAACAACACACGGATCACATGAACAGGATCAACAAACAATTTTATGAACCACAGATGTAAACACAACATTACAGCTATTCATTACAACAATCAAAATGGATGCAAGTCAATGTATGTAGTGACCTAGTATCAGTGAGTCAGAGGTGGCAAGTTATTGATATGATTTTTCTGCAAAAAATTGACCAGGACTTCCCACCAGTGACATTGCACTTCAATGGGTTTGTCCTTCAAACTGATCAAAATTTTGACGAAATATTCATATACCTTTACAATCATGGTTTTGACCTTCATCCACATGGTATTGGATGGCCAATCCACAATATCAGAGTTGTTGTGGTCTGCGATGGCCTCAATAAGCTTAAAAGTATTCAGATTAGAAAGTTGAGATACATATAAACAAATCCTCACCCATCCACAGATGGTGGCTCCCACGTACAATGACACCTCCGAAATCAGTGCGGATACATTTCTGATGCTATGACCAGGTATGAAGCCAAACCCTCCTAAAGTCTCCAACCTGTAGGCGGCCGCACCATGCCCAGTGGAAGATCCCATAACCATACAGTGCTTTACACTAAAAGGCAGCACCTCTGGGCTGGGCTCATTTTTGGTCCAAATGCCCTTAAATAAATTTTTTGATAGGAAATATAGGTTGAATTAGCGTAAACCTGCATTTTCAAAATTGACCCCTGATTATGTAATCATTCACTTTTGGGACCAAAAAAATTGTGTATTGATGGTCATTTATTACAAAGCTAAAGGCCCATTAGCATGTCACAGCTCTGTAGATATGGCTTGCTTGAAGCCAGGCAGGCTTAAGTTGTGCTAAGCTATCAAGTCAGTTGCTATGTCATGACATCATGTATCAAGTCAAATAACTATGAGTGTATCCAGGTGTACAAATAGTACTAAATAAAGAGACAGGCAAGATCACTGTCATTGCTAGTGGTCATTGTGTCATTGGGCATCCTACCCACAGGTATGTCACAATCATCATTGTGCCACTGTGGCACTGGCTGACCACTTGTATCATGTTGTCATTGTTGTGTTGTACATTGTCACTGTCACTGTTGCCTCTGTGACACATCATTGTCATAGTCCCTGTGTCTCACCACTGTTATTGGCATCCTGCATCATTGTCACCATTGTTGTGACACTGGGCCAGTGCCAACTCACATCCACATCTACATCCACAAGCACCCACACCCATGCAGATCACTACCTATCCCTCAAATCATCCTTGCATTGGGTCACCTCTTATAGTATCACCCTATTTTTAATTTTGCTTTGTGCTCTTTTCTCTCTAGCTTTGGGTACAGGGTCAGGTGTGTGTGCCCACCATTTTGTAGTATGTGATAGATGACAACTACCTACATGGCTTTAGAAGGACAGTAGTTGGGGTGGTAGTTAAACCCCCTGATGAGAGATTTGCACATAGCTTGTGATGTAGAAGAGGCACTGCACCAGTTTCTGAGCTTCAAAGTTGTAACTCCGATGTCTATATATAGTAACTCCGATGAAACTCCGCTTTAAATTCACTTTTTGAGGGGTCAATCCATTGAAATCTTTTAATTTTGAGAATTTGTTCTGATAACTTCCAGGCCATACCCCACTACAGTATGTTCATACATTTAAAGTATCATTTTGTGTGATACTGAAGGTGTAGATACAATTTTATTGTTGCCTATAGTTGAGTTGTCTATTTTGAGCGCAAAACACTGTAGTCATCCAAGAACTTGCACCACCACTTGACTAGCTCCTCATCAATCAGCACGTTGAATAAAAAAATACCGCTTTCATGCTGGGTTTGGCCATCAAAACCCGGTTGGTTGTGGACGAGATATTTTGCCTGCCTCCAGAAGTGTGATGAAATTTGGCCAGACATCTCAACAAGTTCCTTCATGATGATAGTTTTGAGCTTTGAATTGTTCAGCGTAATCTGCAGAGTCTTTTTTCCGTCTGGCAACTGAACTGTTGCAAAGCTTAAAACATAGAATCAATGGTGTATTTTGAAACTTACCTTCCATAATATTTTGTGCTGGCACCCAGTAATAATTTGATGAGTGTTTCACACAAGTGAAAATGCTCTCAGCTAATGCCTCCTCTGCAAGCATGGGTGGAATTAAAACAGTGGGCCCTTCTGTAAATGTGCGGCATAATTGCCCCACTGCACCACAAATAGCAGACGTCCAATTCACTAATCCTCTTGCTTTCATTGGCCCCATCAATTTGACTAGAATATATATATAAGTATCAGTTTGTGTGGAAATGGCAATGAACTGACCACAATCACAGAGATGTTGGGGATCTTCACCCAGAGGTGGGGCATATGACAGAACTGATGCTGAACCACTGACATAGAAGTTACTCAAGTATGATCTGCTGGTATTCGATGATGCTGGAACACCAGATTGAAAATGCGGCCCTCCCCAGGTGGAACTTGTTGCTGGAGTTGCATAAGTTCCCTGGGCCACACTAGTGCCAGCACCTTGGAGTAAGGGGCCTGACAAGCCCGTGCCGCTATAGCTATAGCTCTGGGGAATGTGGGGCATGTCCAACCTGAGATGTGAATGGTAGAACCAGGGATCAGAACCCCACTCTGAATTGAATGTATTTGCCAAGCAGTCAGGGTACATCAATTGATTAGTATCAATGTTGTAAATAGAACTGGGATAGCAATGCAAGTCATATAGACAAACAGTTCCTGGGTCCTCCAGTGGTTCCATAGAGTTGTCAGCCCTGATGGTTGGTTGATTCATTGGGAGGAAGGGTTGAACATGTTCACGATTTTTGAATTGATGGAGTTTACGTGCTGAAAAAGGTATTGAGGATGATTCGAGAACTTGTCTATTGTTAGTACTTTGCACTGCATTACCACATACCATTCAGTCTATCATCTCCGAGTTGTTGGCAAGCCTTCACTCCTGTGGTTCATTTAGAATCCACTGGATAAGAGTATGATCTGTGAGCCTGTGAGGTTTCCTGCCCTTGATTTCCACCAAAATGTCTTGTTTGATCACGTCCGCCATCTCTTTCTTTTGCTGTTCCCTCTTGTTCACCTCCTTCAGGTCAGTGATTTGCTTGGAGATCATATCAAAGTGATGATTGTCCATAGAGCGGTAAGTCACAGATTGAATAAACATCACATCAGGGTCTTCGAAAGGCTGTGCAAGTCAGTTACTTGACACCTACCAGATAAATGAGACAGCATACAGTATTGTCTTTCTTTCTGGAAAGCTGACCAGGAGATGCAGAGATAGGTGAATCCTCATCATCTTTGCTCATGCTCTTGATGGTGTTGATATGAAAGGGGACCAAGAACCCATGGACAGTGGAAGAATGAAGGTTTGGGCCTTGCGATCAACGAAAATCTATTTGCAGGTGGCCTCAGTACTGATCAAAACCATCATGACATAACTTTGAAAGTGCACCCTTGTTGGAGTACTTGGCAAGAGCGTTGCGCTGAAGTACAATGTGCAAATCTGACTGGTGTTCCCTTATTTTTGTAGCAGTCGTCTGAGACCTCTTGAGCAGCTGTGCGCATCTTGTTTCGCAAAACTTTACCACCTGCTGTCTTGTGCTTGATGGGGAATCTGTGAGGGCTTAACAGGTGGGTTCTTCACAGACTTGGATGTATGCCCATCATCTAGGTCCTCTGCAGAATTCAAGTAGAAAGGGTGTCTGTGGACAATTTGGCACCATCCATGAGGAAGGCAGCCTTGTCAGGACCAACATGTACAGTGTCAATGAGATTCAATGCATATCTGGTGGACATAGTCAAGGAACATTCCACAACCCTGTCTCAGTGGCTACTCACTTCTTGCCCATCTTGTCCATGAGATCAGAAAGACAAGTTGAAAACCATGTTCGACTTCAGATGGCATGCATTCTTGGATGAAAGAACGTAAGCAGAGTCTTGGGTTTCAATACTGATCTACTTCGAATGAGCATTAAACAATGCACGATGTAACAATATGTACCACAGACCCGATGTTCTTGACAAAATGTTTTTCTAGGTCATGCTTCTTTTCCTTGATATACTCCAGTGCCCGATAGTATACTTTGTGTGCCATAACACTGTCCTTCATCTCTCACATAAGTTCCGACTGCAAAGACACCAACATGTTGAATATTTACTCTTGTTCCTAGAGATGGTTCAGTAAACCAAGCAGATGAAGTGCTTCAACCTAGTAAACGGTACCTTGGATGGATCAATGATGACACTGCACCCGAGGTTCGCAGTGACTCTTGTACTGCATCAACAGCAATGAGAATGACACCCTTGTGAGTGATAGGATCGGAAGATGAGACTGAGGTGCACCTCAGGTCATACCCAGTACTGGTTAATTGCAACTGGATGATGGGAGTGTAGCAAAACTCTGTCGATCCCCACTCCACCTAGAAGCAGTATGTCAGCCAATCACAGGTATGAACATAGGCAGAAACAGATGTCTTGAGGGCCACAGCCTTTGCTCCAGACCCTCATATCCAGACCCTTGCATTGTCACCATCTCCTGTCCCCATTCATAACTCAATTTGACTTGCGAACTGGTCATGTGTGATCTTGGCTTCCTTGTTCAGAATCGTCTAACTCAGATTCGCCTTCTGACTCTTCATCCACTTCGCTCTATAGCAAAGTCAGTCCAGCCTAAGAAGACATGAAAATAATTAAAGCTACTTCTGCACCTACACAGCATCAAAGAAACACCATCCACCTTGTTGGAAAAGGTTGTATGGGCTTTCATTGATCATCTTTGTAATATGACCCCAATTAAACGAGTTGAGCATACAATATCATCCTTCTTTCTGGAAAGCTGACCAAAGTTTGGAAGTTGATGCAGAGATAAAGTAAACTCATCTTCACCATTCTTGCTGACATTATTGATAGGAAATCTAATGGCAGGTACTATTGGTTAATACAAACCAAAGCAACCACAACATAACTTACCCATAGACTTTCCACCTCCTTGGTAAAAGGAATCTCAGAATTCAATACTGATCTGCTTGAAATAAGTACAAAGTGATGCATGATGTAATGATATGCACTGCAGACCTGATATTCTTGATCTTCTGGTGCAGGTTCTTTTCTTTAATGTATTCCAATGCCTGATGGTATACTTCACGAGCTGTAATACCTTGTGTCATCTTTCGGATAAGTTGCACTGTAAAGACACTAATGTATCTCTTGTTCCTGAAAGAGATCGAGTAAAAGCAGGTGAAACTTGGAGTAACGCTACCTAGGAAAGATCAATGATGACACTGTGCCCAAGGTTGGCACAGTAACTCACATACCACTGTGAGTCAAAGTGTGGATTTGGGTCGGAGTAATAACCCAAACACAACACCAACAAAGGACTACGAAAATGTGCGAGTGGTGGTTTACCTCCACGGTGTCCAGAGAGGATGTGCTGAGGAGGGGGACAGGGGATCTACACCAACAGGGTGATGCAGACAGAGATGCAGGATACTCCTGGGGTACAGGAGCAGTAGATGACGAAGGGGATAGATGTCTGGACTCTTCCTATAGCCTAGGAAGTGTCAAAGCGGG
>Ga0307516_10009591_pt1 | contig 10777 bp, 10 predicted proteins | sample 19_EM_MG_FD_203310 | JGI IMG/M metagenome (GOLD analysis project Ga0307516, IMG submission 203310) | Populus trichocarpa ectomycorrhiza microbial communities from riparian zone in the Pacific Northwest, United States - 19_EM | ecosystem: Host-associated > Plants > Roots > Unclassified | place...
GGCAGTCTTCGTCGTGAAGCAGGTCAGCCGCAATGGACCACCTTTTCTGCTCATCATGCGGATACAAACTTTGATCGATCACGCGCGTTCGACGAGTACAGACACTTGTGTGCCCTGGGATGTGTGGGGGAAGGATACTCTGGTTATGGGGGTCCCGATACGCAGCATTGCCCACGGGGGTCTACACCCGCTGGTTCAAGGAGTCCACGTGATCTTGGTAGGGATGGACAATACCGGGTCTTGCCTCCATCCCATTCTCCACACCTTCGACCTCAGTCGGCGGGGTCGTAGTGTCTTACCTCACCGAGACGGAGGTGTTGGGACCGAGCGGAGGATTTCATTTGAAGATGAGCGGCGATTCTCGCTTCAGGGGGAAGAGGGGATGATCGAATGGGGTTTCAACTCACTGGGCGACGGCAGGTTCATGTATCTGGTGAGTTGTTTCCGGTTTTGGAAAAGTGGTGGCAGATTAACGCTATGGAAAGAGTGGTTCTTCTGGTTCGGGGGGCGTGTTGCATGTCTGGGAACTGATTTGAGTGGTTCTATTGTACAAGCTAGGATAGCTGGAACCGGGTTTGTGCAGCAAGTCCACGATTATCTTGTACTATTAGCGCTCTGACTCGTGGCACAATGTGTTCACAATCTCCCCCACGAGCCTGGTGATGTTTGTGCGACGGGTTCCGTTTTGTTTTTCGTGGGCAGCAAGGTGAGCGGGATTTCCGTTTGTAATCGCTTGAAGATAAGTGGGCGCCTGCTCGTTGCCCACTGACCACCACGACCATCCCGGGGCTCTGCAAATTACAAGACCATGTCGGCACCGTTATCCAACCTGGCCGAGCTCCCCGTTGAAGTACTAGAACAAATACTCATCCGCTTGCCCGGTCAGGATATCGTAAAGATGGAAGCGGTGCGGAGGGCCACCGCGAACGTCAGATAAACTCTTATTGACTTTGCGCGTACGATCTAGGTCAACCGATACCTGCGAAACATCATTCGTAATTGTCCCACCCTTCGTCACCGGCGGGAGCTCTTTGCCACCGGTCTGATTGACAATCCCCGTTGTCCTTGCGATTTCGCCGAACGTCGAAGATTACGTGAACGGTATGCACACAAGCGGTCCAATGCGGCGAGGATGGTAAAGGTCCCCCTGAAATTACCTCCTGGACAATTTGTACACTGGGGTGACGCCAGATATCTCGGGGATGGACACCTTGCCACCGATTCCGCGCACGGAAACGGCCTCACTTTCCTCCGCATTCCGCCAGTCGCAAGTGGGAAACCGGTTGAGGACTGGAGCATCCCCCCGCTCACTTTTGAGATTCTTGGTTACGCTGCGTACCCACCCGAGAACGTTCTCGCCGTAGCTGAGCAAGGGGAAAAGTGAGTAGCTGATGTCCCCAACGTACCATTCAAAGGCTCGGCGCTCAGCAGGTGATCCCTCATAGCATTGTCCGTATACACCTCCTCAATCTTCGGGACGGTTCTCCTCATCGTTCACTTTCTTCCAACACCATAACGTGGGAACTCCCGCCTAGGATCCACCCAGCAGTAAACGACGGGATAGCCATCACTGCCTCAAGAGTCATGATTTGTCTCCCAGGATTTAGGACAACATGGAACATAGCTGTGTGGGACTGGAAAACCGGGATTTTGGTTTGGTTGTTTCAACTTTACGAGCCATTCCGCACTCACTCCACTCCCTTAGGTCCTCAACCTTTTATTCCCTGACGGGAGTCAGCCGAAGGGCCGGGTCATCTTCCTCGACGAATTTCGACTGGCCATTTTACCGGACAAGTCTCCTTTTACAGAGTTGACCGTGCTCAACACGCTCATCCCACAGGATCACCCCGGGAATCTATTGCGGCTGGAGGTGCCGCAGCGGTTCTACTCTCGGGATGCTACGGTACACATCGACCACGACCGGCCGTTGGGGCCACCGAATATGGACGAGCCGCTCGTTGCTGACCCGGCTCAGGCGGTCCTTGTTGTGGAGGTTATGAGAGGTTGGGATCTCCTCGCCTTTCTCGTCATAAGGATGCAGGCTCTGATCGAACAACCGTGTTCAACGCGGCTGGGCTCCCGTGTACCGTGGGAAGAGTGGGGGACGGACGCTGTGATTACGCAAGGCCCGATGTATGACGACCAACCAGCCACCTTCGTTCACGGCGCCCAGGTGGTGGTGATGTGGGCACACATTACTCTAAAAGTGGATTGGTCAGAAGAGTTCTACTACAGGGTCTACACACTCGATTTTAGTCAGCGAGGGCGTAGTTCACTGCCACTTTGGTGCGGAGGTGGTGGTGGATCAGGCGAGGAGTGTATCAAGTTTGAGCCGGCCCACGGTATGAGTTCATGGGATGTACTGAGATCGTTGAGTGACGGGAGTTTGTACTTTCTGGTGAGTCGCCTCTCCCAATCTGTTGGAAGAGAGGCCGGAGACTGACCTGTAGTAAGGGGATGCCAGGTGGGTGGCCTGGCACGGACCTAGCCCTCCACATTTGGGAGTTGGTTTGAGGGTGCTACTTGAGCCTTTTGTATTACTTTCCACTGTACAGGTTGGGACTACAATATTATTGTAAAATGGCCGGATCGCCAGAGTGGGTGCCTTTGGAATATCTAGGTCGCTATCCTTTCACCGGAATGGTTTCGAACCATCTGTGAAGCACATACCGAATAGATGTATTTTCGTGTAGGACGTGGTTCTGGTGTAACCGGAAGCCGATCCAGACCATCGCAGTGGCGGGGAATGCCCCTGTGCGGTTTGTCGCTCCCCCCCCCCCCCCGGGTGTCCAAAGGTTTGAGACGTGTTCAGCCCAACGCTCCCGTCTTTCTGGCTCGAGTTGACATTACACCGTAAGATCCGGAGCCAAAACGAAAGCGTTCGTCCTCATGACAATACAGGGACACTATAAATTCGGTCTCGTATTGGTGGGTCGCTATGAGGAAATTACATTGGAATAGAATCCCGTCATTTCCCATTAAATTTGGCGAGGCTTGCGAACCAAACAAACGCCCAACAAACCTCGACGAGTGTCACTATCCTGCTATTGTTTGTATCTTCACCGATGGGTGCCCCACACCTCCCTGGGCTTACGGCTGCTCTCATGAGTGGGGCTTGCTCACCTGATGGCCGCGCGACGAACCTTGGGTTCGCTTATCAGAACTCACGCCTAGCCTATTGTCCAGACGCGTAGAAAATACGGTCTGTTAGGATTCGACGGCCAATGCTGAAAGGCACGACATTGAATAAACCACGGACACTTTTGAACATGGCGCGGACTCACAAAAAAGCAAACAACTTTATTCCCGACAAACAGCGTTCTGTGAGGGATTCCATTTCCCATCTGACATCGAGCAAACCACTTTGGAGTTGAAAGAATCCTTCTGCATACTCCGCCCACCCCCTCATTGACCTGCCGGACCTGGATATCCCTTTGGCCCCACTTGCTGAGATCGAACATCTGGACACCCCAGTCCCCCCGGCGGCGTTCTGAGCCGCACAGTACCAGCACCTTCATATCAAAGACCTGAAGGGTGTGGGCGGTAGGATGGAGGGAGATTTCTGTGAAGTCTTCTGCCCACTCGTCCCACGGTATGTAGGGGCTGGCACAGACGGAATGCATGCGCCGTACGAGCAATTCCATCGGGGTTGTGAGTGCCCGCCTATTCGGCGGGACCACCACGAGGAGTCTTTGAGCCGGGTCCACCGAGAATTCGGGATACTCCGTCGACACCTTTTCGTATTGGGTGCAGTACTGAGGGGCGGGAAGCGAGGGGAGGCCCAAAATTCGCCAGCTCCTTGAATCTTGCTGTGGCAGCAGCGTGTTGAAGATAAGTAGTTGAGGATCGTCGCCGTTATAACACAAGGCGAGTAACCAGGGCCCCTCCAAGAAACGCACAACAGTGATGTTAGAGATGGAGCCGCCAATTGCATTGTCGTCGCTCGACCATTTGAGCACCTGAGTTGATATTGTGTTAAAATCCATCCTCCACAAGCGAGAGTCACTTACCACCTCCCCGGTCTTCCAATCCAGAGCAATCAATTCTCTGTCAGCTCCCTTCATCGCAAAACTTGAAGGCTCAACCAAGAACGCAATTCTGGAGCGGTTGATCTGTATGTTCGTTACCAGAGGGCTGTGGTAGCGCTCCGAGTCCAGTGTGATGACTTTCCGGAGGGGTAATTCGTGAGGTGAACCATCCAGGAGATTGAGGAGGTGAATTTTGATGTAGCTACGAAGAGATAGTCAGATTGCCTACTTCCACGTGACAGGAAAACTCGTGAAAGCTAACCATGCTCCCTGCCCAACAACAGCAAGGAGGTTATCGTGCGGACATATGACGTGACTCTCGAAGCGAAATGGGATCTTCAGCGCCCATTCTTTGATCGTTCCCTGGGATGATGGGAGGCGGATGATGGAGATGGCAGTATTGTCGTCTGACTGCACTGAGAAAAGGTCTTGGCCGTGGGGAACCGAGTACAACGCGTCCCGGCTCTTCAGAGGGTAATCGTATCGTGCCGAACATTTGGCGTCCTTCCACCCGTTTGTGTATTCGCAGAGTCGCGCTCGACGCTCGGCAAGACTGCAGGTGGTGTGGAGATTGTCGATCAAGCCTGCGCTGAAGAGGTTGATGCGGTGCTGGAGGCGGTGGGAGGTGGAGACGAGGTCTAGGAAGAGGCGATTGACCTATGGAGGGTTGAGAAGGGTCAATCGATGAATGCAAGGATGAGCTGTCTGACGGGGAAATACCTCTTTCACTTTCAGGATTTCCGCCGGAGGGAGAGACAGCAGAATGTGTTCCAAGATCTCCAAAGGAAGTTCAGATATCGAGGCGGGGCACATCGCCAGCTGGATGCGTGCTGAGTGAGCGGGGAACCGTTCGGCCAACACATCGATCACGATCGGATCCGAGTATTTATCCACCCATCATGCATCATTTTTCGCCCGCAATGCGCTGAAGCGTTTTTGAAAATTCGGACATTCTTCGAGTCCGCAGTACTGTTGAACTCAACTTATCAAGTCCGCCAACCTCACAACCGAAACCTGTACAGTGGGAGAGTGTAGGTGGTGCTAGCAGGGAATGGAATGTTCAGAGTTAGGCTAGAATCCCCAACCTCTTAAACCGGTTCTCTTCACGAGAGTATTGGAAATGCAACAAACCCCTCGACCGAGGAAGTGGAAGGTAACTCCTGATAAACCACGGGTCACCATTCCATATGGATACAACCCTGAAATGATTCCGTTTGGCTAGGACGTCCAACAACGCGTAAACTGCCTTCCAACCGACACTGTTTATCGGCTGCCGCTAAGTCCCCGCACCCAGGAGCTAAATCACGAACTCTTTGAACGAGGGCGAGGTTATTGTTCGGAGCGCCCAGTAGATTCATCCGTCGACTAGCGAGAGATCGGACACGTTGATGGTGAGTTCTAATCTTTCGAGCACCACGTCTCTCTCGAGGTTCAACGGGATCGCTAGTTCCCAGTGGTTACGCCATCCCAGTGGTTACGCCATAATATGAACCTGAGTGAAGGGACATGACTCACTGTCATAATACCCCCGCCGCCGCAAGTACGATACCGACGTCACAGTATGGCCACACGCGACAAGGATAGCTTGTGGGCCTGTACAACATGTCAATTCAAGTGAGCGGAAGTTGAGCCCACTGGGGAACGCCGCGAGGCCTTCGGAGGGCTTCTTCGAGGGTGCGTTCAGTAATATGAGCTTACCTCCAAGCGGCGGTGACCGCGCGATTGTTGGAACGCGGTCCAGGGGGAACAACGGCCCACCCGGCTAGGGATAGGGTCGTCGGGTCTTCCGGCGGGTTGAATTGCGATATGATGTACAAGACGTCCCATTCCTCGCCATATGGCATTCGTAGGTCGAGATGTCGTACAGTGTGGTGAACGTGCCAAAATGTTCATTGAAAATTGGGATAAACGGGGGGAGGTTAAAATTATTGAGAGTGAGAATGCGCAACCTGGTAATCGACCGAAGTTGTGAAAGGTACTCTTGCAGGTCCTCCGGAATGATAACCGGGTTAAAGGCGCCGTCTTCCAGCTTAAGAGCAAGGTGTCGGGTGCCATGTAGGACTCCCTAGCGATCTGCGTCGAGCAACCATTCAAACGCTCCGGGGTCTTCCTTACGGCGGTCGGATGGAAGTTTCTGTTTAAAGTCGTACGGTCTTGTATCCGTTGAACACATGAGTCGTTGGTGGATGGGAGGTCGCGTCGTACCTAACAGGCGCTTGCAGGTTAGGGAGCAGGTTTTTAGCGCGCTCAAATCATCCAGGAGGTAGTCTAGGATCTCATCCACGAGCCCCTGAGCAGGTGCTTCTGTCCGGCACCGGTGGATTGCCTGGAGGTGCCATCGACCCTACGTTGTAAATCGGCCAGGCCGAGTTTTTGCCACAGGCAGGTGGGAAATCCTACGGGAATATAAGCACGATGATAGGATGGGTAAAAGTTTGCGCTCGACATTCGCCAGGACTGCGGGCACTCTCTATGCTGGGTTTCAAGGGCGTCGAGGGGAAGGCCGCTGTTGGTTTCGGCTGGGCTCACCGCGAATTGAGAAATGGCAGGTAGCTAGCACTCCGAGGTCGGTGAGAGGTCGGGGACGCGAGAGGACGGGTTCGGCCCTGGCGTCGGGGGATTCGAACTCACGTCACGCCGAGAAAAGGTCACGTCACACCCACCCACCGGGGATGGCGGTCTCGAGACTTCCACCAACTGCCCATTCCGTCCGCTCTTTCCAGTCGTCCGTCGCCTCCAAAGACAATGGAACGTCGGGTGCCCGGTCCCAAATTGCTCCAGGGACTACTCTCGCCAAACGTCTCCTCTTCCCCCATCTCGGTCCCGACGCCGAGGTTCCGCCCTTGCTCAGTTCACCCAACCTCCCTCCAGAGCTGAATGCCGAAATCTACGACTTCATCGCTCTCGCCTTGAGAGCTTTTGTCAATCCGTGGTGGACCAAGATCTCGCGTTACGACAAGGAGTTCCTCGTCCAGATCAACCAGATAGCCACCCAGGTCGTTCGGTCACTCGAAACACGGCTTTCGAACACCGACCTGAGCCCCCTCGTCTTCAGGGACTTGCCCACAATAATCACTCAACATTATGAGGACTACAGGCTAGCAAGCTTCAAGTTGAATACCTCATATTCCATCGGGGGGGCAGCATCTCTCCCGCAACTCTTCCACCAGTTCCAGCCACACATGGCCGTATCCGCCGATGGATCAATAAACGAGGACTACTTGCGGCAGTCGGTCGACTTCATCTTAAAAGCTTGCCTATCGTCGGAGGATTACGATCCTGAAGCTGAGCGGTACATGACCCGAGAAGTTATCCTCAAGGTGCTGATGGGCGCAATCCCTCGAATATCACAACCTTGGTTCATCCATAAACTCGCCTTGGACCTCCTTGGAGCATCGCAGGCGACAACGCTCCTCGAAAAGGTAAGCATCTTCTTGGTTGCCAGGAATGTAGAACCTAACGCCACCCTCGATGAAGCCGTCGCCTGATCCATCCAAGCAACATATCTCGTTCCACGCAATCGTCATATTCATCCTTTCTGCCATCCAGGCTATCTCCGGTTTTGGTCTGATGGTGATTCACGGGTACAAATCGGCGGTTCAGACCATCAAGCACGTTAATGAATCCTCAAACCACACCTCGGACGACACGGGTCGCCCACCCACCTATGCCTCCGCTGTACCAGACACCTCCCCCCTCGCGACTGTAGCTTCTGACCGACCACCGGACGCGTCATCTTTCTCTTCCGCATCCTCTAAACAGCGGGAAGAGTCACCAGAACGAACCCTGCCGGTAGATGCTCCGATACCATGCTTCTTACGCTATGCCGATCCACCCCTGGCGATGGTTACCGTTGTTTTTAGTCTCAACAAACGCTACGCAGCTTTGGCGATCACCAACACGCTGGACATACTTGCCTCATTCTTCATGCCATTCTTAGACAAGTTTCGTCCTGCAGTTATTTGTTGTACGATTCATTCCTGACGAGGATGGGGTACGAACAGGTTTTTGCCATACCTTCTGTACAGGAATATTCTGTCTCCGGGACGCCTCGTGGACATGGTCCGAACAGCGAAGAGGACGCTTTTCCCCAACGGCTACTTAGCCCCTCCCCCAGTAGACCCAACGCCCGAAGAACAGGCAGTCATCCGAGAACGTCTCGTAGCAAGAATCCAACAAGGTATACCCGGTGAGTCGAGCCCCGATCGTCCCATCTGCGATTTCGTTCTTCGCTGACCACTGATTACCAGGATGGATTGCCCCGCTGGTTTTAGGTGCCCAACCTTGGGCCCGGGAACAGACAATTCGCGATATCCTGGATCCTCTGTCCTCGGCTGAATGTAACAGTCACCTTGTCATGTTCGTTTTGGATTTGGTGTTGATGACTTTAATCCCGGAGATGGGGAACACTACGGATGCGAGTATGATAGATGGACCTCCTCGCATGGTCCGTACTCAGTCTCGGCCCAGCCGACCGGAGCTTGACCAGCGGGTCCCATCCGGCGGGAGTTTAAGTGGTGGTGAGAACGGGGATAGTGTATATGAGAAAGGGAGGAACCCTAGCCCTAGCCAGAGTTCCACTATTACTGGGATGTACGTACATGTATAATTTGTCTAATATTCCGCTTGCTACCAGTTTCTGCGTCCCCGTTGTCCAGGCTCACCCCTCCGAGTTTTCCAGCGAGTTGGCACGAGTAGCGTGTCAGGGCGGAATACCCACCGCGACCGCCAAAGAGTACATCGGACGAGGAAAACACGACCATGGTTTTTGCGCCTTGGCACCCACCACTGGATCATTGTCACGAGTCGAAATCCGGTCCATCGCAAAGGTCACCCCGTTCGTGTATGCACAGGAAAGGAGCGCCATCCACCTACGAAAGGGTCAGCCTTTCGTCACGTGGGACGTCTGGTTTGGCCCACGTTCTCCACGCCCAACATTGGTATTACCACTTCACCGCCCTCGGAAACGGTGGCTTCAGTCCGGTACTGTCTGAGCGGGACGTCAAAAATATTCCACCTCAAGAAATCCGCAACTCGTGCACGTACAGTACCGCCTTGCTTTTGAGTGGTTCTTCGGCGAATCCCCCATCCCAACTTTTATAATCATCGGTCCGTTCGTCGACTAGGCATGCAACTTGGGAGTTTTCCCCCAGCCGCTTCGATCAGGGCTAGGTTAGAGTCGGGTGAATTATCAGACGCTTCCCACTTGCGTGTCGTGACTGCAAGTCCCCACTCTCCAATCATAACGCTCGAGGTGAACAATGGCCTTGAGTTCAATGGCAGCTCGTTGGCGATCGGGCTATACGGATAGAACTGAACGTCGACGAAAATGCCCGCGTGAATTGAATTGAGAAAGGCGAATTTCACCCTGTGCCAATTTGAGAAAACTGGCGGCGTCATGGAGAAAGTGAATCCAAGCCCCGCCGGAGGTGACTCTAGAGGTCCTTTCACGCCGTCCCAGATTATTCCAAGAGCGTCTGCAGCCCGAGTCAATCACGCTTGATGTAGGCCGAAGCTGTTTCCTTGTAATGCTCTCGGAGATCCCCTTGGAGTCTTCGTCGTGGGACCTGCATCGACAGTATCTCCGGAAAGCTACGTTGCGAGAATAAAGTCAATTCAAGCGAGGTGGTGGCTCACGAAAAAGAGAAGCCGGAAAAAACTTCCTCCACGATGTTGCAGTGCTCCAGGTTGTTGTGAATGTACGTTTTGGCTTGCTCCTGGAGGGTCTGCATATTGTACCAAACCTGATAAGTCAAGGGGGCACCAAACACTAGTGAAGCTGGTCACCTTGTCCGCAAGACGATAAACGGATTTTACTGACGGGGGCGGTAGTTTCCCCATGCTCCAATCTCCGGTCCTCGCCTGCGCAGGAGGGTGGTGGCCAGGGGCCAGGATCAGAGCTGAGCGGGACAAACTCTATCTCGCCGGTGTATAAGAAATATAACATTGCCTCAATCTGTGACCCGACAATGAGATGGGAGAATCGGTTGTGAAAAACCGGACCGTACGCACGTTACGGCCCCTATACCACGGATGATGGCAACTCTACCCGTTCTCGGGAGATTATCGTTAGATCTGTGATTGGTGTAAATGCGGGGAGGATGGTAGAGTCAATGGTAGACGGGTTTGACCCGTGGCCATCTTGGGCCTCAGTTGTCTCAACTGGCGATGGAAGATCGGAGATATGGGAAGTTTTGGGGTCTGACGCGTTCTCGAGTCTCTCCTGTGAGTCGCGTTCGCCTTGGAGAGGTTCTTCATCTTCGAGGCCGATGTCCAACAGGTAGTCGTAGTGATCGGTGCAAGGGTGGGAATCAGAGGGGTCCATTCGCCACCATGTCGTCCCACCCGAGCCCCGCCACGCTGGACTCCCTCGTACAATACACCGACATTCAAAAAGAGCGCATCGAGTCGCTTTTGGAAAGCGGGTTCCGGCCTCTGGAAGAATACGACCCAATGATCACACTCTGGCGCGATGTCTGGGGCAAGTCAGAGCTTTGTCTCGACGCAACAGAGAAAATCAAGAGAGATGTTAATAAGGTCGACGACTCTCTTATCAATGGTGTCGTGCCCAACGAGTTCAACGTAATGGTCTTGCCGCCTGCCGTTGATCGATGTTGGGAAATCATCAGTAAACGTGGAGGTTCCTTATTTTCGAGCTTATCGCGGGTTAAGGACGGTTAAGGACGGATGAGTTGGAATAATCCCGCTTATACAATCCAGGTTCGGATCTTCAATAAGATCGCGGGGGC
>Ga0307516_10009592_pt1 | contig 10777 bp, 7 predicted proteins | sample 19_EM_MG_FD_203310 | JGI IMG/M metagenome (GOLD analysis project Ga0307516, IMG submission 203310) | Populus trichocarpa ectomycorrhiza microbial communities from riparian zone in the Pacific Northwest, United States - 19_EM | ecosystem: Host-associated > Plants > Roots > Unclassified | place...
TTTCACGTAGCCTTCCTCAAAGTTTTCTTGGATGCCCCCTAATCTATGGCTTTTTTGACATTTAACATTTTCTCAATCATTGGACTTTCATTTTTAACATTCACTTTACCATTGATTCTACTATTGTCTTTATCTTTTCAACCGAAAATCCTTCATTTTCTCCCAGTGTGGGGTGTGATCCATGTCAGGGTTTTTTTAAAAAAACAATATACCATCAGGCTCAAAATGAGATTGCAAGGGATATATATTTTAAGAATTGTGGAAGGAATAAACAAATATGACCTTTTCTCATTTAAAGAAAGGTCTATTAGAACGAATAAATTTTTACCTCGTCTAACATAATGATTCGGACTTGTAAGAATCATGATTCGCGAGTCCATAATTACCAAATCTACTACAAGTCATTATGCATACTGTTAAAACTTAGCTACATAATGTGTGGTTTAATTTTATGTGTGAGTTCAAAATTTGCTTGGTCACCCCATATTGTTTATCATGCCATTTTAACAAACATCGAGTCATTTCTGCAATCAAAACACTTAATCTTTCAGGATTGATTAGCCTTAATTTCACATATTAGAGTTTAATCAAAATATTTTGTCAAAATAACCTTTGAAAAAAAACATCTTTTTATTTCAAAACAGTAATAAGACAGAACGAAGCACAATTCTTTGAAAATATGTGATGCACTCATGATATATGAAAGCATGTTGAAGCAAAATACAATACTCATTCTCGGGGTAGTTGTATATTATTTATGCCTTATCAACATTTTGCAAGCTACTAGTCATTGTTGAAGATAGGGGTGACTATGTGGTAGATACCATCATTCTTCACAAACTCAATTCACCCCTTACCAATCACCTTCTGAACTTGATACTTGAATTTTTTGCAGTTTTCAATCAAATGACCTAAGACCCCACCATGATATTCTTAACTCTTGTCTGAATTATACCACCTAGAAAATGGTGGTTACATGGGATTTGATGGAGTTGGGTTAACAAGTTCGAAGTCTAACAGATGCTGGTAGACAAACTTGAGTGGCAAATGTATGTTAATCTTTAATAAAGATATTTGAGCAGTTGATGCTACAATAAGACCTGACTAGACCATACAACTAAGGTTTCCCCTCTAAGAGCCATCTTTTGATTCATCTCTCATCATTGTTCTAGAATCCATGGTAGGACCATCAATTTTTCATCTTGAAACTTGTTCAATTCATTCAGCAATCCTTACATCTTCATCGAAATGTTGTGCTGAGCTTTCCATCAAATGCTCATAATAAAGGGATTGGAAGGTGTTGTCGAATAACATCACTATTTATGTCTCTATCAGTAGATGTTGAACATGTGTTGCCTTATCTTGTTATCTTTGAGCATATGCTCTCACAGACTTTTTGTTTCCCTTCTTCATGGCCATCAGGCTAGTTCTGTCATGAGTAATTTCCAAATTAAATTCATACTGCTTCAAAAAGGCGTTTACCAGGTCTTTTCATTTCTTGATCCTGGTATTGTCTAATCTTATGTACCAGCTCAATGTGGATCCGGTGAGACTATCTTGGAAAAAAATATATCAGCATCTTATCATTATAGATCATTTCAGCCATTTTATTGTAGTATGATCGAAGATGGGTGTTTAGGCATTCTAGTCTGGTATACTTGATAAAGTCCGACACTTTGAACTCCTTCGGCACCACAATGTTTGGAAACAAACAAACTTCAACTACTAATACAAGGTCATTCAAATTATTTCCTTTAACTGCTCTCAATCTCTCTTCTAGGGCAACCTATTTATCATGGTTTATGGGACTAGTATGCCTATTGTCAGAAGGTCATTTCGTTGTTGGATCAACGATGATCTGAGCTTGAGTTGGATAGATGGGGGAAAGGGAAAAAATTGCCATTTAGTTATTGAGTCTGTCCTAAAATTCCAAGATGTGTCAGGGACGTGGGCTGACGGTGTTTTCATGGGAGGCTGTGCAGACGTACCCTTTTCATTCTTGAAACTCAGCACTTGTTCAAGTAGATTTATGAGTCTAACTACTTCACATTTGATGCTTTTAATTTCTTTTTGATAATGAGCCTCTATCTAAGCCATTTCTTTATTTTTCATCTTTTCTCTCAATTAGGTGTAGTAGGCCTTAGATGGGGGAACCTACGTTTCAACCTAGGAGCATGCATGTTAAATGTATGAGCATATTTTTATATGATAAACTTGTTCTTCAAGGGGTGACATAAGGTCGTAACTCTTGCATGATGAAACAAGAATTTTGATTATTGCCCAAACTCTACAACAAAAATTTCCTAAGTGACGACCATTGTGTCACCCACAAGTTTTGAGTTCAAGATGCTTCAAGAAGGGCTTGCCTTGATGCAAAATAAAGGTAACACATACAACCTTTATTAGGTGAACATGGGTAGGTTTTCTACTTAGTCTCAAACAGGTCTCAGATCTGCCCAGTGATGATCTTCATAAAGACAGTAAGAGGGTTTTGCAAGGAATGGTTAAAGTACATATGCTCACTATTACCAAACATGCACTCAGATTTGAGTTGGGTGTTTCACTCATCTAAACCTTGACCTATAGTCATGGGGCAAACCACTAATCCCCCACCGAACTTAGAAGCCTATGTGTGCTTTCAAAAATTAAAACAGGTGATACATGAGGCAAGATTATACAATGCATGAACAATATGTATAAAAATTCAAGCATATAAGCAAATAATAAAAAGAAATGCATATTAAAAATAAACACATAAACCAAATAATAAAACACAATAATCAGAAAAAAAAATAACAAAGCTTAGTCCACGGGAAGTCCCTAGTGGAGTTGTCATTATGTTGCACGTGTGTGGCGTCGCGACGATCATCCTCCTAGATCGGGAATGGTATGGGAGGAAAGGATAAGGAATAAGAGGGAATAAAAGTCACTACCCAGTATTTTGGTCACTAGGAACCCTAACTGATCTCAGAGTTCGGATAAGAGGACTGATTGTGTAAATGGAAAGTATTAACACCCCTAATAAGCCTTACCTAAGGTAAACTACATTGTTCATTTGTCTTATATAAACTAAGGTATTGTTGTGTTTTCTAATAATTGGTCTATATAAAGTTTAAGAAAAGTTCTCCTCAGTAAGAAAATCCTTATTTTATGAGGTTAAAGAAACCTAACCGTTTTAATGTCAATATAAAAATAAAAGAAACTATCTTTTTATTTAATACCGAGAATATGTCGTACATATAAGTTCATAATCCTAGACACTAATAGAAAATAAAATATTTTTTTGCTATTTTTTAAATATAGGCTAAATTCTCATGGCTTTAATAAACTTGTTATAAATCCCACAACACATGCAAATATGTATTTTTGAATTTTCATATGAAAATACGATATGATTTTTTTATATTTTTGAGAGACCTCGTCGTATACAAATTAAAATAGAAATTGTATTTTTGAAGGAAAGATTTTTTTTGTTTTTTTATGGGAGAGAACTGATTCGTTTAATATCAAAAAAACGACTCACGTGTAGGTCACAATTCCAAATATTAAATATGAAAGGGAAAAAACAAGAGTGGGGCAATCAAAATTGATTTGCAAAATTATCATCGAACCTTTGAAAATTTGACTAAAGCCACGTTCGGTGGAATACAATAATGTATTTTAAATCAAACAAGATATCAATTTAAAAACAAATTATTTACTATTCAAAATTTGACTTAAAAGCAAGCAAACACCAAGCATTCATAGAGATTTTATTAATGTCACATGCTTCATTCAAATTTCATGCTAATCCAAATAAGCCAACACCGACCCAAACATAACTCATGCATCAATATTTAACGTCCACAAAACAATCATAAACCTAAAAAATAAATCCATAATTCAACGTAAATAATCAAATTATTTCAAAATCCAAACACAAATTAAACTAAATTAACAGTCAAAACAGTCTAAATATTATACAAAAAATAATAATTTGATTCCAAAAAAAATTTGAGTTCATAGATCGACCTTCCCAGATGTTCAGCATGTCTAAACAGTAAAGGAATCAAGTTTGGAGTCTTTTGGAGGTACATGAACAGTGCCGACGCGTGGATCTCATACGCCGCCATCGTTGTCGGTGGGTGGGTTCATGCGCCACCACAAGTGAATTAAAAAAATATGGGGATCTGGATCGACTTTCTCTCTTTTTTCTTTCTATACCGGCAGTGAGAGCCACTATCACCTGCAAAACAAGGAAAAATACACAAACAATTGATTTTATTATTTTTTAGAGTTGTCTTCCCTAGTTTTTTTTCTCAATTTTTCCTCCTCTTTGTGGTTGCTTCAAATATAAACAGTGGGGGAGAGGTGTGGTAGAAGCTATCGTTGGGTAGTTGATGTGCTGTCATTGTGGGCAAAATTGGAGTTGAGGCTGTCATGGGTGAAGATGGTGTCGTTTTGGGTCATGATGGTAGTTGTTGGTAGTTATGAGAGAAATCAAAAGTCTGTTGTGTTTAGGCTAGGGGGTTGTTAAGAAGCTTCATAGCTGGCCAATGAAGACACGTTGCAAAGGGCTACCCTGCCGGGAATAGGAAAAAAAAGGAGTGAAGCTTTGTTGGATAGGCTGTCACGAAGAGGATAGAGTCATCGGTGGTGGAGGCGTAATTGACAACGGAGGTGAAAAGGAAACTAAAGGCGGTTGATGGGGGTTAATGGCTCTGGTTTTTTTATTGAAGAAGATGGAGGGACGTGAGAGAAGAGAGAGGCTGTTGATTGCCGTTTGAAAGGAGAGATGAGGGAACAAGTTTATTTTAGGAGGTAGAAGGCTGGTTTGGCTCAGTTGCTGATGGTGAGGTTGCAACAGGGGGTGTTACGGGTTGGTGAAGATGAGAATGGGGGTGTTGGGTGAAGGATCGACCTGTAGGGGAGCGTGGTTCAGGAGGAAGAAAAAAAAGGGATTGGCGACGACTAGGTTTAGGTTTTATTAGGGAGTTAGGGTTTGTTTTTGTGTTATCTTTCTTTAGGGTTTTTTGTAATGGCTTCCTCTATTATGTGTGTATGTGGCCACCTATTTATAGGTAGAAAAATTTGTCTTCTTCCCTAATTACTTGGTCTAACATTTGTATTTAGATTTTTTTTAAAAAAACAACATCAACGTTACCTCAATGGGGAAAATCAATGATTTTGAAAATGACGCGCTAAAAGTTGAACGTGTTGAAAACATATTTGAAATTTGAATCCTTTTAAGAGACACTGAAAATGCTGAAAATGATGCAAATACATCAATACCATCTTTTTTGGGAGGTTTGTTTTTGCTATTTTTTGGTTTTTTTCCAATTGTTTTCCAAAATGGGGTCAAATTGGGTAGCAGCGATTAGAATTATATCAATAAACAACTGATTCACGCCAACTCGCATAGACTTCCTACAACAACATTCATACAATTATTAAGAACAAAAACAATTAAAAATAAAATAAAAAACAAATATAGTGAATAAAACTTGAAAAAAGAAGAAAAAAAAATCTTACCTTAATATAGTTGCAAGTGAAACTAAGAAAAGAAAAAAAAACATTCGTAAAGTCTACTAATTAAAAAAAAACTGAGAAGCAAAAGAAGAAAGGAGAAGAAGACATACCTGAGCATGGAGGAGAAGAGAAGAAGTTGAGGAGAGAAGAGAAGAAAAAGAAATGGATATTGATGTTTTTTACATATATGGAAGAAGAAGAAGAAGAAAGGAGACGAGTCTGTTGTGAAATTAGGAATTCTAGGCTTTTAATTGAGACATTTTACCAACGGATAATTAAATATTAATATTTTTAATCATTCCGTCTGTAATATTTAATTTAATCAAAACTTTTCAGAAACCGTTAAATATCACTGACGACTTTTCAATCCATCAGTGATTCTGTCTGTAATATTTAATTAAAATTTTTAATTTAATCTAGTTTTTTTTAGAAAACCGTTAAATAACACCGATGACTTTTCAATCCATCAGTGATTTTGTCTGTAAAGAATAGTAATTAACAGTGCAATTGGGAAGTGAATAATTCCAGATCTCTCTAGAAAATACCGACGAAAAATTCCATCGGTGATTCCTTTGTAATTGACATGATGAACAGTGTTTACAGTTTACCAACGATTTTACCAACAGATTTTACCGACGGAATTTATTCCATCGGTAATTGTATTGGTAAAAATAACACGTCATTATTTTTTTTTGCTTTGTTTTAATTATTTTTTTCCCACTGTAATTCCCTCGGGATATACCAAGGGAATATATCCGTCAGTAAAATCCATCAAAAATTTACCAATGAAAATATTCTCTCGATATTTTTGTTTGTATTTATCAATTTTCTAGTAGTGTTATATTGTCTAGAACAAAATGAAATATTACACATATAAGGGTTAGACAATTTTTAACTATCTTCATCTCATGATGCATCATTTGAATCGAAAATGTCTCATTTTGATAAGAGAAAATCCTAATCTAACTTATATTCGACAACTAATCTTTTTTGAAAGACATGTTAGAAGCATAATTAACTATATAATAAAAGGTGTTGCTCTTTTACTGTGTTGTCAATTATGGATGTAGAGATCTTTTAATTGTGGATTGTGACAGTGTATTATCAATTTTTCCCTTGATGAATTCGATGGGTTGGCATCATTGAGCAAGGGTTGTCTGAATTTTCATTTAGTTATTTATTAGAAGCATGGTTAGACAAGGGGTATGAACACATGATTTTCCCCACTAGGAATTAGGGCTTCTTGTGAGCATGCATGGTTGGTATTCGCGCGGGCAATATACCTAGTTATAAAAATAAAGCATGTAAATTTTTCATGGCCACAACACTTTGTTCCTCTGCCTCTTCCACATCCACTACAATAAAAAGACATAGTTTTTTTTTTTTTTTTATCTTGATGTCAAAAAATATGTAAGGAAAAAGAGGAAAAAAAAACAAGATTAGATTTGGACTAAATGAAGTATTACCAGTTTTAGGATGACATTTTTCTTCCTTTGTAGTCATGATTGTATGATTATTTGGCTTTTCATTTGTCATAGTATAGGACTAACTAATTACAAGCCCTACCTATGTTTATGTCATAAAGGAAAGAAAAAGGCATTAATGAATATATAAAATATTTCAAGAGAAAATTCTATTTTTAATGAGAGAGGGTTGAAGTGGGTCTTACTACGACTAAAGCTTTGATAAGAAAAGTTTCAAAAGACAACAATTACCCATCAATTCTTCATAATGATTTGATTATATTTTTTGAGGTGACAATTAGAGGAATGCTTATACTCTCCACAAGTAATCAACTTTTGATAAGTTAATAGCTCATCATTTAGAAAAATCTGATATCCATTTTTTTCATGAAAATTAATTTCTCATTGTTTAATTTATTTAGAAAATTAAATTCATGATATAAGCATTAATGAATATTATTTTGAATTTATATTTGTCATAACTCTTGTTTGTTAGATAACAATGATTCAATGTATTGAACTGGAAAATAAGGTCAGATGAAATCATTTATCTCTAGTCTAGATAAGATAAGGCTTAACTTTTCAACCTTTATCCTCTAAACTAAATATAGCAATAGCTACTTTGTTTTTATGCCATTGTTGTATAAACAATTTATTAATGGTTGGATTGCTCCAGGTAAGCCTTGTAATTAATAAGAAAACCACATAAGATAATTCCATTAACAAGATAAAAAATGTCCATTTGACATAAATTATCAATGATGAAATCCCTGAGTTGATCATTTCATACCATGATAGGGTAAAAACTGAATTGCATCCTTTTCACTATGGGTTTCCTACTTGGAATTCATTTCCTATGATGTTGTTTATCCTCCATTTTTTGTTGGTCATAAGGGCATTATGCTACTTGATTTGTCCATCAACTCTAATACAATTCCATTCAGGTCCTATGTAATGCAAATACCTCAAAGTATTTTAATCCAAAAAATGATGCATCATTTCTAATGATCAATATGGAAAAAATAGAAATCACAGGCCTTATTATTACAGAGTATATCTCGATGAACTATATATAAAAATGGTAAAAATAAAAAAAATAAATCACCACCTAGTTTTATAATAATGGGGAACTCTAATTAGTCTTTATAGGTTTTAGGTAAGGGATCAATTATACTAAAAATAAGATGAAAATCATCCAAAAACATCTTATCTAAGAGAAGTTGCTTCGTGTTTTTGTTTAATGATAAAAATGTACCTATTGTGATTACATGCTAATTTTTTTCTTCTAAACTAGTATGTGTGTTTTTTGTTAAAGGTGAAAAACTATCAAAATTTAAAATAGTAATTCAAGATCCAAGTATGATAATAAGACCTAATCCTCACTTTGAGAATACGTACATTGAACTTGAAGGAATGATAATGATTAATTAGGTTTTGACCAATTTAAATTAATTATGTACAAAATAAGCCTTAAAGCCACTATTAACTTTTAATGGACCCTATATGGAATTGCGTTAATCCAGCCTAATGTTTTCAACCATATCAATAAAAGAAATCCCAACATTCAAAAACATATTTGCGCGCGTTATAGTAAAAATCACATATCAAATAAATTGTTATTTATTTTTATTTTTTTAATAATAAGGAGTTACGTATTAATGGTTTCTATTTTTCACTTGTCAACATCATTGAACAATAACTAGATGATTTATTTATGTTGGGTTGAATTCACAGATAATAAGAACAATTATTACACAAAAATTGTGAAAATAAAAATAAAATATATGATATTTTTTTAAAAGAAGTTGAACGTGGTAAAATCAAATTGTGTTTCAAGAGATTTTATCATTCACGTGTCAACATCTTTAAACAATGACCATGAATAACTTATTTATCCCGAGTTGACTTCAGGTAGAACAAATATAATTATCACACGAAAAAAAAAACAAAGAAGAAGATATGATTTTTTTTAAATTGTTTTTCGAGGATGTGTCAATATTCGAATAGTATATATTAAATGTTGAATGAGCCTGCATGGAGAATGTTAATAACGATTTAATTTTAAAATTAAATGTTATTTCGTGGAAGTTTCTCATAACTTTGATATATATATATATATATCTTTTAATTTGAATAAGAAAAGAAGATGATCTTTTTCGAATCCATATGCTTGGAAGTGTTCATACAAGAATAAAATAATAACCAATGTGCTTGTTGTTATTTATAGTTTTGGTTTACTTTATGAAAAAGTCATTAAATGACAACGAACTAAACCAAGCTTGTTAAGTTAGGATGACGTCAAAAGTTAGGATTGATAAGTTAGAATGGTATGTTTGGTTTAGCTTTTGTGGTTGAGGTTGTTTTAGGGTATAACAAAACTCAACCATAAAAGCTAATTTTTCTTGTTTTTTATGGCTTTTTTAATGGGTCTCATACCCAACCTCAACCTCCACCTCCACCTCAAATATAAACACACACAAAATCTAATCACGTCAAAAGTGATTTCTAGTTGAATATATTCTGATTTTTTAATAAATAAGAAGTTAAAAAAATAGATTAATTGGAAAAATTTATATAAAATTAAAAAATAAAAACAAACCCATTAATAGAAGAACCAATTCTGAAAATAATAATATATCCTTTTCTTTTGGTTCCATGAGATGAATCATTCAAAATATATAAATACTACAAGAAGACGCAAAAGACCTGTGCTTATAAAATTACAATACCACAAGGACTTGGTTCACACATTGCGATCTTGACATCTTGTAATAAAAAAAAAAACACAAACACCAATGATCTCTTAATAATAAAGAGTAAATTGCAATAAAATTAATGAAATTAGGAGATTTGGATATACGACGCCGTTTGTTTGGCCTCCACCCATTAGACCTCCCGGTACTGAAAAACCCACTCACACACAGACACTTCCCATCCTTGATTAATTATTGAATGTTTAATGGGTCTTGCACAGATATTTGCAGAGCGTTAATGGCTTCGTTACTCTTGCTTCTTGGTTCCTGACAGAAATACGTTGGCTGATCCCAAACGAGTAGAGTTAACATAATCTTGGATAAGATGAGCTGGAACGCCAGGGAGTACCAATCCAGTTACCCTAAACCCTCTCAAGAACCATCTTTCTTTGTAGTCTCGTCCCTTGGTGCTCGAGATGGTGAAGCTTCTTATTAACTCAAAAAATGCATTTACCATCATGGGTATTGCCCCACGTAGAGAGAAGTAATTCTTGTTTGGTTCTTCTTCAACTACCTGCATTTAGTCCAAATGAGTTTAATTTGTACAGGTACCTTCAAGATGTGAATTGGATTTTAGGATTTGACATGAATTTATTACTTGCCTGTACTTCATAGTTCCTATTGTAGTAGAGGCATGTCCCAAAGTGCTTGAACATGAGGGCCTTGTCATCATAAGGCAACCTAGGAACTATATCAGAACCGTAAACAAACCTGTAATATGGAATCGTGTTCTGTTCTAACATATTTTCCATGTATTTTCCGAAATTTCCATCTCCTACTCTAGGCTGCCCAAATGTGTAGATCCCTTGTAACCTGTCCAACAACAGTTTCTCATCATGGAATGCCAAAACTGCAGGGAACAGAATTGCTAGCGCCCCGCCTAAGCTGTGACCGGTCACTATGTATTTTGTTTGATCATTTTGTGACAAAATGCCTTCCAATATATCTCTAAGGGCATAGTAAGCTAATGGTGCTGGGCGTGAGCTATTTTGCTTCATTTCCTTAGGCCAACCAAGGCACTTTTGCAATCCCAGAGCTTTCATAAAACCTCCA
>Ga0307516_10009594_pt1 | contig 10775 bp, 14 predicted proteins | sample 19_EM_MG_FD_203310 | JGI IMG/M metagenome (GOLD analysis project Ga0307516, IMG submission 203310) | Populus trichocarpa ectomycorrhiza microbial communities from riparian zone in the Pacific Northwest, United States - 19_EM | ecosystem: Host-associated > Plants > Roots > Unclassified | place...
TATTCATGATGTATGCCAACTACTGAGACTTTCTAAATTGTGGTTGTGGGGATCGAGAAGGTTGAGTGAGGGCATCATGGGCAGTTGTACCTGGGTGTACGGAAACTTTTGGCCTAGTACTTTAGTAACACGGCAGGCACTCCCGTGATACTGCCAATTTCTCCGAGTGAGAGAGCGTGCGAATCAGCCTAAAACTACAAATTCGTCACGACGCCCGACATCCTCCCACTACAACCCGCCCAGTCGCTCCCCAGTATCAACAGTAACCCTCCCCCACCAGCTGCTATGAGCGCCTCCTGCTGCGGGCCAGTGGTGAAGTACTAGGCCAAAAGTTTCCGTACGCTTATGCTCATCGACGCGTCGCCCGCCACCACACCACATTTTTCAAACACCGCTCACCACGACCACAATGCCGAACAAGACGTATATCCGACTTCGACAACGGCCAGATAATTGCTTTTCGCAGGCAAAATTCATCTCCATCTCAAATAGCCAAAGAGATAAAGTGCCCCAAGTCCACGATAACTGCAGACTTTTCTCGATTGCTTCGAAAATCGCGACTCCCACGAAAACACTCCTTCCGCCGGCAGACCTCGACTGACCACCGGTCCGCACGCAATGACGTCTTGTCAGAGAGTCAAAGAAGGCTAGATGACTACCTCTTCGCACGTTGGCCACCGAGGTTGCTCCCAATGCATCCGTGAATACGTACCATCAAGCGGGTACTCGCCGAGGAGGACATCAGAAAGTGGAGGGCGAAGAGGGCACTCCTGACTGAAACCATGTTGCTCAGCGTCTTGCCTGGGCTAAGGAGCATAAGGATTGGGATAAAGCCAGCGTTCTCCATACCGTATTATCTCACTTATAAGATCCCCCCTATAAACGTCACTGTTATAGGTAATAGCGCCACTAGCGCCCACTAGTGCGCTTAAGGACTAGCACAATATCAAATCGCGCTTGTGCACAAGGACCGAATTTTCGCTGACTAAAGCTCATCTGCATGCCAACGGAAGTCGTACTCAAGTCCTCATCTTCATCCTAATCACCTTCAATGTCGGTAATTTACACGAAAGAAACGACATGACTGCGCAGAGGTATCCGTCCCATCCTCGCACTTCCCCCGAGTTCCTACAGCTGGCGGTGGCCAGTGTGGTCGTTTATGCAGCGCAGTGTGCGGCCGGTGAAAATTTGGTGATCTTCTCGCGCTGCTGTACCGGACCGGTGGTGTTTCCTGAAGTGTAATTTCATTGAGGTGAAGGGACCGAGAGAACTAGCCATCTAAATGCGGAATACGATAGTAGAATAAGGATAAATCTCTGTGAATAACCGCATCGAGATACCCTCGAACCAATTGCGCTGTACAACGCGTCCCAGTTTTCGCTCCTTAAACGCAACGTGTAGTTGTTTCTCAAGTTTCTCCCACCGTGGGTTGCTGCGCCATATTGATATGCGTGTCACGTGTGGTATGTTGATTCGCTTGCCGCAGCAATGCCTCGTTCTTTGAAGGCCTCAATGATTAGTAACTTGCAGTAATAGTCTGATAATCTCACAGCTTTCCTTCTTCCATTTCATGACCTGCTTCGTTTACTGGAGCCGAACCGTACTCGTACCTCCTCACACATAGGCTTCTGTTGCCCATCATTCCCATGTTCCACCCGCTATGTTCTACCCAGACAATACTCTGAGCTCAAACCGAACTGTTCTGCATCACTTGCCTCTTGTAAGGAGAGGCCGCTGGCAGAGGAACACAGCGAGGAGCACAGCATTGGGTGTTTGCGGGGCCTTGACCGTTGTTGAACTTAACCAATGAGCGCTTGCTGGGAGTTCGAGGCGTATTGGCAGTCGGCTGTAAGGAAGCTTGTGAGAGGATTGTCGTGAGAAGTTGTACTGCGACCGTTAGTGATGGGAGCCGACCGAGCCGCGCTGAGATACCCCGGGGCTGATCACCTGACATTGAAAAAGGCTCGGCGCGCTAGGCCTAAGCGGTCTAGCGCGTCCCGGACTAAGTACTGGGATTTATAGGGGGGACCTTATAAGCGAGATAATACGGTAGTCCAGTTCGTCCAGTCCGCGGGTATAGACTGGACTGGACTACGCCGCGCAGTCCGTTTACCATGAGACTATGACTGGTAGTCGTGTGGAGTACTTAGACTGGACGGACGGTAGTCGACTAGGGATTTATTGCGCTGAAAAATACAAATGGAGCGAAGAGAGAGCTGAAGAGAGCAAAGTATGTACTTTTATGTATTATCTTGCTCCAGCTATTTCAATGCCACCCCACACAGCGTACAAAGCATTTCCTCCATTTCCTTGATATCCTCCTTCGTAGCTGGTATCACCCCATCGCTCTGCCAGCTTTTCAGACATTCCTGCGTCTTAATTGCATCATCTCCCAACCTACGCCATTCCTCACGGAAATAGAAGAGTTTTTTTGATGGGCGTGGGTGGGGGAGGACTAAAGAGGGGGGGGGAAGTGAGGGCAACAGCAATAGTATACAATAGGCATATCTACATCCGCCTTAGAGTGATCTACGTAGACACAATCAGCACTAAGTCTTAATCGTACTGGTTTTCTCCACTTGTCCATCACCATCCAAGGCTCAGTTTGTGTAGGAAATGGATCACTGGCGAGCCGCTAGGCTGTTTCCGATGCGGTGGAAGCATCCGTTCGGCGGGACTTATTCGTTTGCTTTGCGGGATTCTCTTTCCCTCCGCCATAAGGACAAGACATGATTTTTGATGAAAAGAGGAGGTTATATCGGCGGTGTGGCAGTGATCGTGGGTTAACGGAGACATGGTTTGTTGTGTGGGGGAGATGGAGAGGGAATAGTGGAATTGCGAAGTCGGAGGTAAAGCAGTGGAAGAGAACACTAGTGCAATTGGTGTTTTCTCTAAGCCATACAAGGTGGAGTACTCTAGGGGGTCGAAAAAGGCCAGTCGACTGCAGTCGACTGCGGACGGACGGGTTAACCAGACCTTTGGACGGGACTGACTACTCACCGACAGTCCGTACAGTGTGCCAGACTGGACTGGACTGCGATAGTCCGTCCAGTCCAGGCGTATTCCGGACCGGGCTATGGAGAATGCTGGATAAAGCAGAATGGGAAAGGGTTATCTTCAGCAGTGTTCTCCATAGTCCAGTCCGTCCGTCCTTGGCCCTCGGACGGGACTGGACTACCTGTCTCCAGTCTGTTCATAGCTGGGCGGGACGGACTCTTACATTCCGTCCGTCCTTGACCTCGGACGGGACTAAATACAATTTACACCGTCCGTCCAACCTCTGGACTGGGACTGACGGCGGTCGACTGCCAAGACACCGCAAAAATGGTGATATTTCCGGAACCCAGCCAGAACTGAGTTTTCCCATTAAGTCCACCATTTTCAGCGGGAGGTGGCAGAAGCTGCATTATCTGGTTGCAGTCGAGGAGTGAGTCTCCGCCAGAGTAAGAAGGGAAATTTTCATTCACCGAGTGCAAATACGTGACATATTACGTAACAATACTACTGCTGTCCGTCCCATAGCATGGACGAGGATGGTCCCCGTCCTCCCCCCATCACAGACTGGACGGGCTACCTCAGTACTGTCCTTCACACATCACGAACAGGACGGACTATCCCAGGTCAGTCCGTTCAGAGCTTGGACGAGACTGCCAATATCCCGTCCGGACGGCATGGACGGCTGTCCGGACCGGACTACGGAGAACACTGATCTTCAGTGGTGAGTGCTCTGTCAAGAAGAGTAAGGATCTGTGGGGGATTTGGGTCTTTCGCATGCCGCCCGAGAAGCACCATAAAGACTGTATCTATGGGATCACAATGGGTCCTGGGGTAAAGCTGATAGTCTGGGGTGTATTTGGAGGCGTAACAAGGGGCCTCTTATCCCTGCCTCTGAGAAGTCAGTCAATCGATGGGTGTATATCGGAGTCCTCGAGGCCTGCCTTGGCGATGTCCACCAGGAGTTGCATGACATGCTCGACGACCCTGTCTTTCAACAGGATGACGCAAAGATACATACTGGGGAGAATACCATGGCTTGGTTCGAGGAGCACAGAGTTCAGGTCGTGACATGGCCTGCCAACATGCCGAACATGAATCTGATCAAGCACGTATGTAAGAAGCTGGAGGAGAGGACACATAAGAGGTTTCCAGAAATTTACAAGACACCCAGCAGTCCGGCCAGAGTGAGAAGGGCCCTTGCAGAGGCTCTCACCGACACGTGGAGGGAAGAGATTGAGGGGGACTTTCTGGAGATGCTGTGGGAGTCGATACCTAGAGGAGCTGCTGCTTTGCTGGAAGCGAAGGGCTGGCACACAAAGTCTTGATTCTTTTTGGCTGTAAAATTGTTAGAAGCCGCACTTGTATCTAAAGACTATGTATGGAAGTTTTAATTACTTTCTATTGTGTTGTTGCTGCGTTAGAGAGGTATATGTGTGTGGTGGGGTGGTGCCGTCGTGGCAGGTGCACGGAGACTTTTGGCCCCGGCACTTTCAGTAGTCAAAGATTGGGGGGAACGATAGTGAGTTCCCATGCTCCGTGTTGGGGCAGCAATTTCTTCCGATTTTTCTACTGCGCTTGGTCTGGCAGTCGAGAGGGCTCGGAGACGCGTCCTGCTGTGTCGGCGTATTGCCCCCCCCCCTCTACCTGTGGACTAGATAATTGGCAGTATCGGTGTGCCGGAGAGCATGCTCTAGATATGTTATGTATGTATCGTCCTGGCGAGAGCTTTCTGGTGGGTTCCTGGTCGACGCCAGCACTATCTACTACATACCGATGGCAGGCACACGCTGCCAGTTACCTGCCGCCATGGAAGAATCTCCGGGACGGTGCCGCCGGCGCTCGCATACTCGCGGCAGTGTTCTACATAGACCAATCCGGAATAATTTTGGGTAAGGTCGGGTCTGGTCGGGATATATCCAGGCCAAAAAATCATACTTAGGTCGGGACTGGTCGGGATATATCCAGACCGACCAACCCATAGGTCGGGTCTGTCGGCAGACGTCGGGATAGGTCTGGCTAAAAAAACGTTGATTTTGCAGAAAAGCTCACGGTTTTTTTGTTTAATCATACTCACATGAAGCCTTACTAGACCATGGCAGCTCACATCCGTATGTTGGCACCTACGGCCTGGCAGTGCCTGCACCGGTGGTTTGAACCAACTTATCAATTCTTTGGATCCTCCTCACAAAGGGCGGCCAACATCTGCTAAATGGATTTAACATCCCACTTCGTAGCTGCGATCATCCCATCCCTCTGCTAGCTTTTCAAGCACTCGACAGCGACAAGTACATCGTCCCCCGTACGGCAATGGCGATCTGAGGTTGTCTCTCATCAGTATGTTTTTGCGAAGTGTTTCCACTGTGAGCCTGATGGTGTTGGCTGGCTATTTTCCCCCGAGGACGCGGCATGCTGAGATGGTTGGGACCGACGTTGGGTATTATGGTATGATGGTAGTGGTGGTGGGAGATTTATTGTTATGTCGACTATCGTCATCACGCCAACTGGACCTTGCTGGAGGCTAAAAAGAAAAAAAGCTTTTATATTATCCTGACGTCGGCCGACCTAGACAGGTAAGGTCGGGATCGGTCTACTTATATCCCGACCGACCAACCCATAGTCTGGATCGGCTTAATTTTATCCAGACCGAGATATCGCAGGTCGGGTAGGGGTCTTGGCAGACCGACTTGGACCAGTCTGCTAACACGTCTGGCCTATGTAGAACACTGACTCGCGGTCTGATCGGCTGATTGAATACTGAATGGGATTGCTGAGTCGGAGGAAGGGACGGCGACAAGGCTGTGGCACTGGAGCTTGAGCTTGAGTAGGGTGGGGGCGGACCTAAAGGCCATTCTCCTGGTAAAGCGCATGGTGAATTGGGGTGCTGGTCCTTCGAGACACGAGCGGGAACCTCGTGGAATACATACCTCCGCGCCTCTGCTCAACGTGTAGGCAGCCTGGCCACTGCGCACCCAAGCAAATGCAGCCGCATAGATGTCTACCCAGTGTAGGATCCACCGGCTCATCGGATACGCTTTCCTTAGTGCGCTTTTTATCGCTTCTGGGACAGGCATGGGCGGAGGGCAAAGGGGAGAGTGCAAGGAGCTGTCTCCGGCGCGGACTGTGGACGGGAGACGGGCAGTGTGCATGTCGCCATGATATGTAGCTAGGTTGCATGAGATGAACGAATAAACCAAAAAAAATAATCTGTACAAAACGGGTGGTATGGGGGGGGACAAATGCCGATATATATATCCGTATACATGCACCTTTTATCGCCGACTCCGGTCGCGACAGAGCAAATATATAAAAAAAAGAAAAGAATAGAAAGGAAGGGACATCAGAAAGCGACCGTTCCCACGAACGCCACCACGACGACGATGACGACGCAGGCGCAGAAGCGGTACGCGCGCCGCCAAAGCGGGGACTTGCTACCATCGTCGTCGTGTTCTGCCGCTTCGAGGTCGGGCGCCGAGGTCCAGCGGTCGTTGTGGCTGGACGCGGGCGGGGTAGAGATGGGGGTGCGCGCGGGTGGGAGGTGGATGAGGGGCCTGTGGTGCACGGGCGCGGGTTGCCGAGTGGTGGCGCCGTAGCCGGGGGACGTGCGGACGGCGGGTGCATGGACGGTGGGCCAGCGGACGGCGGGGGTATGGGAGACGGGCGTGTGGGAGACAGGCGTGCGGGAGACGGTCGTGCCCGGAGACGGGCGTGTGGGAGGCGGGCGTGCGGGGGATGGGCGTGCGGGAGATGGCCGTGCGGGAGGCGGTGATGATGGTGATTCATTGATCGTATGCGACCCTATTTTGGATCATGACAATATTAAGCGTGCGAGAGGCCGTCGTGCGGGAGACGGACGTGCGGACGACGATGGCGGATGACACCTTGTGACTCACCGCGTTCGTTCTTCCTGGAATGCATTCCCGCAGAAAACAAAGGGAGAGCGTTAGCTACGGTACAGTAAGTGGCGACGAGCCACCAAAACACCAGCCCGACGGTCGTCGCCACCGTCGCCACCAGTGCCAGGCCAGAGATCGCCGTGCAGGCTGCTAACGCACCTAGGTAGTGGTCCGGCCGAAGGCGGACCTCGGTGCCGGGCGCGATCTCCCTGAGGTGCTGCAGGGCGATCTCCTGCGGACTGCCTGCCGCCACCGTATCGGCGCGGCAGCGGAGCTTCGTTCTGGTCCAAGTTGAGGTTGAGAAGCGCATTTTGGAAAAGGAGTGGATTGCTCTGGGACGATGAGTGAAGAGTGAAGCCCATCATCGAGCGGGTCGTCCGACGTTTATATAACCGTTTCAACCCATCTCACCCATCCCCAGTCGCGAGCGAGTCTCTGACGATGGAGGCGGGGGCCGCCTGAGTTCCCCCAATGGGGACGCACAGCTCGCAGATAGGCGATAGAGGAGGGGGCGGATATCGTGCTCTCGCGTGCTGCGGGTTCCCGCGCACCGAATCGCGCGGTCCGCCATCCGCTATGCAGATTTTTTTTGTTAATCATTGCTCGCATGTGACCTATTTAGATCATGGCGAGATTACGTACAGTCCGTTTCCTGTCCGCCGTCCGGGCAGTAGCGGCACGTTGCAAGCACCTTTGCCCTCTGCCCAGGCCTGTCCCAAGATGATGTGATACGCGCCAAGGGAATTACAAAAGAAAAGACACAAGGAAACGACAAAAGGAAAACGGATCTTGCCCTCTCCTGCGGAGGCCATGAAGTCAGGCGTGGGAGGAACCAGTGGTGGTTCCTCCCTGCCCAGCTCCTCAGCCCCCGCTCCCTGCTCCCCCAACCACTCCCGCACCTCCAACTCTGACACCGCGCTCACGGCGTTGTCTCCCTCGGCCGGCACCCGGCACCCCACCTCCGTAGAGGCGAGGAAGTCCAGAACCGCCCGGCTGCACCTCCCGTCCGCACCTCCCGTCCGCCAGGGGGTCTCGGATCTTCCACCTATCCTTCCACCTCCCGGTCTCTTCTTCACCTCGGCCCACAGGATCTTCTGCTGGGCCTTCCACTCCGGACACACCTTGAAGAGGTGTTCCCGGGTCTGGTTCGGGTACCGGCACCACCAGCATTGTGGGGTGGGCCGATTCTTCGTCCAATTGAGATACTGCCCGGCCAAGCTGTGCCCCGTCTTGACCTGGTAGAACCGCGAGGCGAGCCTCTTGGTGCTCCCAGCTACCGTGCCGTCAGGCCGCTGGCTCTTGGGCATCCGGTATTTCGTCTTGGGGGTTCGGCCTCCAGCCCACTGGCGCGCCTCCACCCACTTCTTCTCCAAGATCTCCCGCTTGAGGTTGGCAAGAGATCGTGGGAGGGGCATCGCCGGCGCCTCCGTCCTATCGGAATAGTTCAGCCATTGCATCCCGCCGGTGTCTGGCTCCTCCGCCGCAATCTTCGCCCACTCGTCGGCCTGTTCGTTGCCGGCGATCCCCTTGTGCGCTGGGCACCACCGGATCTCGATGATGATTCCCGGCCTGGCGCTGCGCAGAGTGACGATATGCTTCCGTGCCTAGAGAGCGTATTGCTGCCCAGGGTCAGATTCGTCCGATGCCATCCGTTTGATGGCCTCTTGTGCGTCGGTGAAGACGGTGATCCGTTCCGGGGTCGAGTTTCTTCACGAAGCAGACTCCAGCGCGCGCGCGAGGGCAGCGCACTCCGCATCGTAGGCCTCCTGGTTGTACCCCATGTCCGCTGTGCGGATTGGACAGCAGGCACATACATAATCCGGGACCATCCCGCCACGACCCAGGCAGGCCGCACGCGAGTAATGATTAAACAAAAAAAATTACAAAATCTAGGAGCGAGAAGGAAGTTCCAGAAGACGCCGCGCCGGAGGCAGATGGTAGGCCGTGAGATCTATTCGACACAGTCAGTGGCACATTTCACGGGCATGAAGGGGGTGAGAGGGGGGGGACAACGTTTGGCTGCCTACGTCGAAATGCAATTATTTCACTGTGTACATGCCCCAACGGGCAGGACGCGTGCGAGACAGCTGCACGGTCAGCTCGAAACTCGTGGCTGCCCTCGACACAACTCAGCCGGATAGATATGTATCTCTCGCAGATTGTGGATGCATAGAGCGTGTAGATACGCCAGACGATCGCAGGCGCAGCAGGAGGGCGCATCCGCATGTCCGTCCGTTCATCCACTCCGATGGGGTGTAGTTAGGTGCCTGTGGAATGCAGTGGTCTGTATGGCCATCGCTGACAAGGATGGAACGGCGGGAATTTCCTCACGCCTGCTGGACCCAGAATAGGGAGGAGTGAGCACGAGGAGGAGATTGGGATGGAATCGACATACGACCAGATGAAGATTCGATATTTCGACAGGGAGATCCACGCGGAGCTTGACATCAGCGTGCAATCGCCCGCCGCAGGCTCGATATAGAACCGCGGCTGCGTTTGCCCATTCCCCTTTGCCGCTCGTGCAGATGACCACAGCAGATGGGCAATATCGAACTCGGGCGGCGACGCACCACTGCCTAGAACTTTTAAAATTATAAATTGTAAAGCTACCGGAGTGCAGTCGTGGACCGGCAATCTCGCACATCTTTTCGGAGGCGACGAATGAGTTGGAAAGGGTAAAAGGGGCCCTTGGAGAGTTGTGGCCTGGTGGAAGGAATGGTTAAGACCTCGGCTGAGGATGCTGCGTGTGCGCACCCCGTGCTCTCGACACAGTAGCACGTCAATCGGTCATTCGCGTTGTGCTCGGGTGCAGTATTCGAGCGAGTCCAGAGCTGACCGTCGAAGACACGCTCTGAGATTGCGCTGCGAGATGATGCATTGCACCGTCAGCATCATATTTCTTTATTCATTAATCGCGTGCGACCTACCAAGCAACTAGACCACAGCGACGACAAACTACCCGCTACCCGAACCTCGACCCCGACCATTCCGCAGGCGGCCCGCTGCAGCGCTCCCCTCTACCCCCCGCCCAGGCCCGCCGCGACAGTGATACGACGCACCAAGGAAATAACAAAGGAAATGGCAAAGGGAACCACAAAGCAAAGACAAAATAAAGGAACGCCGTCAGCGTACAGCTGGGGTTCGAGAGATATAGCTGCCGATCGATAGCCGCAGTGAGCATCGCGGGATCTCCACTGGAGTCGAACTCGAGTCACGCCGTTCCACACATACGCAAGGCCGCTGATGAAACGGACCTGCGATGCAAGCGTCCGAATACGGATGCATCACGAATACGGAGGTAAGGTTGATGTCTCGCTACCGTCTGTTATTGGCAGCAGAGCAGAGAAGTGACCGAGCGTGTGTGTACCTGCAAAGTGAGTTCACGCCCTCCGTAGCGGGGAGGGGGCCCATCATCGTGCATAGTCTACCCTGCGAGTCCGATCCGACCCGCCTCGGCTCCCCGTAGTCCCCTGAACGCGGCGTGTCGGCGCGGCGGCCGGAACGCTCGCCGCGGCCCCGGTCATCACCACCGTCAGCCACGCCTCACATGCGGTGCGAGATTGGCCATGCTGGCCACGGTATTGGGATGCTCTTGGCCGAGCACTCTCTTTCTCGTCTCCATAACCTGCAACTCCAGCCCCTCAGCCTCCTTCCACCGACCCTGGTTCCAGTATGTCGCTGCGAGGTTGGCCATGCAGGTCAGGGTATCGGGATGCTCTTGGCCGAGCACTCTCTTTCTCGTCTCCATAACCTGCAACTCCAGCCCCTCAGCCTCCTTCCACCGACCCTGGTTCCTGTATGTCGCTGCGAGGTTGGCCATGCTGGACAGGGTATCGGGATGCTCTTGGCCGAGCACTCTCTTTCTCGTCTCCATAACCTGCAACT
>Ga0307516_10009595_pt1 | contig 10775 bp, 11 predicted proteins | sample 19_EM_MG_FD_203310 | JGI IMG/M metagenome (GOLD analysis project Ga0307516, IMG submission 203310) | Populus trichocarpa ectomycorrhiza microbial communities from riparian zone in the Pacific Northwest, United States - 19_EM | ecosystem: Host-associated > Plants > Roots > Unclassified | place...
GCCAGCGCCGCCAGCGCCAGCAGCCGGCGACGGGGCAGCCCGCGGCCGCACGGGGGCTCGCCGGTCATCGTGGGCTTCCTTTCGCCGGTACGCGGTCACGTCCGGCTCCACGATGCCCGCCGTACCCCGGCACCGAGGTCGGCCGATCGCCCGCAAGACCTGCCTGACCAGGCCTTTTACGGCTGCACATGGCGGGCAAACGGTGCCGGCGAGCCCGGTAGGCGACACCGGGCCCAGGCGGGCTCAGATCGCCGCGTACCGGATGACCTCCCGGACCAGCCGGTGCGCGGCGTCGCTGCCGAGGCGGTAGTAGACGTGCCGGCCGCGGCGCTGCCGCCGGATCAGGGTGGTGTCCCGCAGGTTGCGCAGGTGGTGACCGACGATGGTGGCGTCCAGGTCCATCGCCTTCGCCAGCGTGTCCGGGGTCGCCTCGCCGTCGAGCAGCAGGACGAGGATGCGCAGGCGGTGCTCGTACCCCATGGCCTGCAGCACCGCGACCGCCTCGTCGATCATGCCGGCACCACCGCCCGGGGCAGCCGGGTCACCGCGAGCGACAGCAGCAGGATCGCGGTCGCGACCAGCGTGATCGCGGCACCGGCGGCGATGTCGTACCGCGCGGAGGCCAGCAGCCCGGCCAGGCCGCTGGTCACGCCGAAGGCGACCGCCAGCGCGGTGAGCGCCGGGAGCCGGTCGGTCCAGAGCCGGGCCGCGGCGGCCGGCGCGACGATCAGGGCCAGCGCCAGGATCGTGCCGACGGCCGGCACCACGGTCACGATGACCACCTCGATGGTGATCAACAGCAGCAGGTCCAGCGGCCCCAGCCGGTAGCCGGCGGCCCGGGCGCCGGCCGGGTCGAAGCCGGCGAACAGCAGCGGCCGCGCGCACACCGCGAGCACCACGCCGACCAGCACCAGCACCCCGGCGGTGACCGCGATGTCGCGCGGGCCGACGGTGAGGATGCTGCCGACCAGGAACGACGACAGGTCGCGGCTGAAGCCGTCGCGGGTGGCGACGAGCCCGACGCCGATCGCGAACCCGGCGGACAGGATCACCCCGGTCGCGGCGGCGGCGTCCTGGCCCCGGCGCCGGCTGAGCGCGGCGACGCCGCACGCCACCAGCACCCCGGCCAGCGCGCCGCCGAGGTAGATGTTGACCCCGACGATGGCGGCGGCGACCACCCCCGGGAAGGTGGCGTGGGTCAGCGCCATGGTGAAGAACGAGAGCCGGCGCAGCACGACCTGCACGCCGATCAGCCCGGCGAGGGCGCCGACCAGGACGGCCTCGGCGATCACCCACCTCACCGGGACCACCGCCGGGCCCGCAGCCGGCCGACCGGCAGCAGCACCGCGTAGGCGAGCACCAGCGCCAGCACGACAGCGGTGGCCGAGGTGAGCCGGACGCCGTGCCCGACCGAGGCCGTCCAGCTCACCCAGAGCCCGGCGTACCCGGCGAGCAGGGTCAGCGCCGTGCCCAGCAGGGCCATCGCGGGCAGCCGGGCGGTCACCGTGCGCGCGGCCGCGGCGGGCACCACGAGCAGCGCGATGACCAGCACCGTGCCGACCGCGCGGACCGCCGCGACGACCACCAGCGCGATCACGAGGTTCAGCCACAGGTCCAGCAGGGTGCCGCGGTAGCCGGCCGCGGTCGACCCGGCCGGGTCGAAAGCGCGGAACAGCCAGGCCCGGGCGCCGACGGCGACCAGCAGCAGGATCACGCCGGCGAGGACCGCCGTCTCGGCGAGCTGGCGGTCGGTCACCGTGAGGATGCGCCCGAACAGGAACGTGGTCAGGTCCGAGGTGTACGACGAGCGGCGCGACACCAGCGCCACGCCCAGGGAGAACATCGCGGTCAGCACCACCGCGGTGGCGGCGTCGTCGCTCAGCCGCCCGCCGCGGGTCAGCAGGGTCAGCACCACCGCGGTGAGGACGCCGGCGACCATCGCCCCGCCGAAGATGCCCTCGGTGCCGGCCGCGACGAAGCCGACGACGACACCGGGGAAGACGGTGTGGGTGAGCGCGTCGGCCACGAAGGACAGCCGCCGGGCGAAGACGAAGACGCTGACCGGGCCGCAGATCAGCGCCAGCAGGGCGAGTTCCGCGAGAGCGCGGACCATGAACGGGGCCTCGAGCATCAGGGCTCCACCAGCAGCGCGCGGCCGTCCGGCAGGTCGACCGCGTGGCCGCCGTACGCCCGGCGCAGCAGCTCGCCGGTGAGCACGTCGGCGGGCGGGCCGACCGCCCACTGCCGGCCGTTGAGCAGGCACACCTGGCCGGCGATCCGGGCCGCGACGGCAAGGTCGTGGGTGCTCACAACCAGCGCCGCGCCGGCCGCGGTGAGCTCGCCCAGCGCGCGCAGGATCGCCTCCTGGCTGGTGGCGTCGACACCGTTGAACGGCTCGTCGAGCAGCAGCAGCCGGGACTCGGCCGCGATCGCCCGGGCGACCAGCACCCGCTGCCGCTGCCCGCCGCTGAGCAGGCCGAAGCGCACCCGGGCCCGGTCGGCGAGCCCCACCCGGTCGAGGGCCGCCACGGCCGCCGCCCGGTCGGCCCGGCCGGTGGGCCGCCACCAGCCGATCCGGCGGTAGCGGCCCATCAACACCACGTCGGCGGCGCTGACCGGGAAGTCGGCGTCGAGGCTGTCCACCTGCGGCACGTACGCGGCGAGCCCGCGGGCCCGGGCGACCGGGCGGCCCGCGACCGTCACCGCGCCGACGACCACCTCGGCCATCCCGAGCACGGACTTGATCAGGGTGGACTTGCCCGCGCCGTTCGGCCCGACCAGCGCCAGCGTGCCGCCGCCGGCCAGGGTGAAGTCGACGTCGCGCAGCACCGCCCGGCCGCGGTAGCCGAGACCGGCGGCGGCGAATCGCAGCGCGCTCCCGTCAGCCACCGAGGGCCCCCACGAGGACCAGGGTGTTGTGCTGTTCGGCGCCCAGGTACGTGCCCTGCGGGGTGTCCTGCGCGCCGAGGCTGTCGCCGTACAGGGCGTCCTCGCCGCCGACCACCTTGACGCCCGCCTGCTGGGCGATGGCCGCGGCGGTCCTGGGCGGCAGTGAGCTCTCGGTGAAGATCGCCCGGGTGCCGGTGGCCTTGATCTTGGCCACCAGGTCCTGCAACTGGCGGGCGGAGAGCTCGGCGGAGGTGTCCATGCTCGGGATGACCGAGCCGACGAACTCCAGTTGGTAGCGGTCCACGTAGTAGCCGAAGGCGTCGTGGTTGGTGACGAGCTTGCGCTGCCCGACCGGGATCTTGGCCCAGGCGGCCCGGTTGGCGGCGTCGAGCTGGTCGAGCTGGGCGGAGTAGGCGGCGAGATTCCTGGCGAAGGCACCCGCCCGGCCCGGGTCGGCGGCGGCGAGGCCCTTCTCGATGTTGCTCACCATGATCTTGGCGTTCAGCGGGTTGTGCCAGATGTGCGGGTCGCCGCCGGCCATCTCCTCGTCACCGGGGTCACCCTTGCGAAGGACCACGCCCTGGCTGGAATCGACGACGGCGCCGTCGAAGCCGGCCGACTCGACGGTCTGGTCCAGCCACTTCTCGAGGCCGACCCCGCTCTCGACGACGACCTTCGCGGCGCCGATGGCCTGCAGGTCGGCGGGGGTGGGCTCGTAGTCGTGCGGATCGACATTGGGCTTGATGATCTGGGTGACGGCGACCTCGCCGGCGCCGATGACGCGGACGAAGTCGGCGACCTCGGGCGTGGTGGCGACGACGGCGAGCTTGCCGGCGGGCGCGGCGCCGGCCCCGTTGCCGGTGGAGCCGCAGGCGGCGAGGGAGAGGACGACGCCGGCGGCGAGGAGGTAGCGCAGAGCAGAAGCCTTCATGCGCCAAACGGTAATGGTTTTCATTTACATGGTCTAATGGCAAACTCGGCATATCTGCCCGCCCGGGGCCGCGGCTTAAGGTGTGGGTATGGATCGCGACGCCGACGTGCTGGTCCTCGACACCGAGGACCCGCTGGCGGCCGTCGCGGTCGGAGCGATCCACACCGGGGATGTCGCCGCGCTGAAGCTGTTGCTGGCGGCGCATCCGAGGCTGGCCACCGCCAGGCTGGGTGACTACCACGGCCGCGATCACGGCGGGATGTCCCGGACGCTGCTGCACGTGGTCGCGGATTGGCCCGGCCACTATCCCAACGGCGCGGCCACCGTCGCGGCCCTGGTGGCGGCGGGCGCCGACGTGAACGCCCGGTTCACCGGGCCGCACACCGAGACCCCGCTGCACTGGGCCGCCAGCTGCGACGACGTGGCGGTTCTCGACGCGCTGCTGGACGAGGGCGCGGACATCGACGCCCCCGGCGCGGTCATCGGCGGCGGCACCCCGCTGGACGACGCGCAGGCATTCGCGCAGTGGCACGCCGCGCACCGTCTCGTCGAGCGCGGAGCACACACCACCATGCAGAACGCGGCGACACTCGGGCTGACCGACCGCCTGGAAAGCTTCTTCGCCGGCGCCGAGCCGCCACCACCCGAGGAGGTCAACCGGGCCTTCTGGGGTGCCTGCCACGGCGGCCGGCACCAGTGCGCGGAGTTCCTCCTCGACCGCGGTGCCGACCGCGACTGGATACCGGGCTGGGAAAACCGCACGCCGCTGGACGCGGCCACCCGCAGCGGCGCCGCCGATCTCGTCGCGTGGCTGCGGAGCCACGGCGCCGCGACCGCCGCCGAGCTGGGCCGATAGGCCCCCAGAGCCCGGCACCGGTCCGGCGGGCCCCGACCGCCTCGCGCCTGACACCGATTCCCCGGCGCGCGTCCGGGATGCAACCTTTCGCCGGCCCGGCTCCGACAGGAAGACGACAACGGCACACCATCCACATGGGCGACGAGGGGAGCAGGATGCGGCCCGACCTTGAACGGGAGTACGTCGAGTACGTGACGGTGCGGTTGCCCCGCTTACATCGCACGGCGTACCTACTCTGTGCCGACGCTTTTCAGGCGGACGACATCGTGCAGGCGACGCTCACGGACCTCTACGTGGGCTGGAAGCGGGCCACCGGCGCGGACAATCTCGACGGGTACGTGCACCGGATCATGGTGCGGCGCTACCTCGACGAACGGCGGCGCGGGTGGTCGAGGGTGCTGCTCGGCGACCGCGTCCCGGATCTGGGCGCCGCCACCGACCACGGTATCGACGAGCGGGACGAGTTGGTGTCGGCTTTGCGGTCGCTGCCCAAGGGGCAGCGGGCCGTCGTGGTGCTGCGCTACTTCGGCGACCTGTCGGTCGAGGCCACCGCGGAAGCCCTCGGTTGCTCGGTGGGCAACGTCAAAAGCCAGTGCTCGCGGGGGCTTGCCACGTTGCGCTCGGCGCTGGACGCGGGGCACCCGGTTACCACAGCGGAAAGAGCGAGGGATCGGTCATGAACGAGGAACAACTGCGGGACCGGCTCGAAGCGGTCCCCGTGCCGCCCAGCCGCCTCGAGATGGACGCGCTGGTGCGCGCCGGGCGCCGGCGCACCTTTCGCCGCCGCTCGGCACAAGCGGCCGGCGCCACGGCGCTGGTCACCGGTGTGCTGCTGGCGGTGCCGGCGATCGTGACCAGGACCGGGTCACCTCCGGAGGTGCGGGCGGGCACGGGCTCGACCGCCTCGGCGCCTGCCGCCGCCGGCCCGGTCGGCCGGTGCCGGATGACGGAGCTGCGGGTGCCGTCCGGGATGACGGATGTCTCCGCCGCCGCCGTGGATCCGACCGGCAGGTATGTCGTCGGGAACGACGTCGTCAAACAGGACTTCCGGCCGGTCCTGTGGACCGACGGGCAGCCGGAAGCCTTGCCGGTGCCCGGCAAGTCGGTCCAGGCGACCGCGGTCAACGCCAGCGGCGTCGTGGTCGGCCTCGTGGAGGACAAACAGCAGGAGTACGTCTTCCGCTACGAGAACGGCGCCCTCACGAGGCTGCACCCGCCGTCGGGGAGTTGGCACGTCTATCCGCGCCCGGCGATCAACGCGGCCGGCGACGTCATCATCAACGCTGAGCCGAGCGGCAATATCGAGGGCAAGGACAGCATCGTCCTGCTCTGGAAGGCAGGCTCGACCACCGCGGTCAGGCTGCCGGTTCCGGCCGAGGCCAACGCGTTCGACATCACCGACGACGGCACCATCGTCGGCGCGACGTACCAGGACGGTCACTCCACCACGCCGTACGCCTGGGATCAGCAGGGCAACGGCAGGAAGCTGACGTTGCCGGCCGGCCAGACCGGCTCCGTCTACGCCGCGGAGGGCAGCTGGGCGACGGGTGGCCTGTGGCCGTCCATGACCCCGGCGCTGTGGAACCTGCGGACCGGCGAGCTGACCACGCCGGCACCGGTAGCGACCAAGGAGCAGGCGGCCAAGCTGAAGGGGCCGGGCCCGGGAAACGCGGTCAACGCCTCCGGCTGGATCGTCGTCGGCCCCACGCTGTACGGCTCCGTGCTGCGTGACGGTGCCACCGTCGAGCTCGAAGTGCCCAGCGGGCAGAGCGGCAGCGCGCACGACGTGTCCAACACGGGGCTGGTCGTGGGGCAGGCGATAGCCGGTGGCGGCGACGGCGAGAACCTCGGCCCGCGCCTGTGGCGTTGTTGACCCGACCCTGCTGGGTGGTGCGACCGGTGACGAGGGATCCGTCACCGGCCGTACCCATCAAGGCCGGATGTTGTGGTTGAGGGCGAACAGGTTGCCGGGGTCGTACCGGCGCTTGACCACCGCGAGCCGCTGATAAGTCGCCGCCGGATAGACCGCGGAGACGTCCGCCTCGGTGGCCGAGGCGAGGAAGTTCGCGTAGGCGCCGCTGACGTGCGGTGCGAGTCTCCCCCAGATCGCATCCAGGGCGGGACGAGCGGCCTCGACCACCGCCTCCGGACCCGCGGTGGTGGTCACGACCATCAGCTCCGCCCGGCGATGCGCGTAGGCGGTGGCGTCGTCGGGAACGCGGGACACCGCACCGCCGACGCTGCGAACGGCGATGAACGGCGATCGCCCGGAGGCCCCGACCTCGGTGAGGATGCGAAGGACGTCGGGCACCGATTCCTTGTCGACGAACCCGCTACGGGTCGCCAGCCGGATGCCCGGCGGCGGGGTCAGGCCCTCCACGAGTGTGTCCGCATAGGGTTTGAGCGCGACATCGTCGTCGATCGCGGTGCCGAGCTGGCGGATCGGGTCGATGGCCTGGGCGGCGGGCCCAGGGTCATCGCCGTCGAAGGCGACCTGGATCTCGACCGGTGCTTCGGGCCCGCCGGCGAAGGGATTGGCGAAGCTCGCGATGGAGGTGAGCTCTTCGGGAGCGGCGCGGAGATACTCCGCCCAGCCCTGGAGAACGGTGGCCGCCTCCGACGCTGGGAAGGCGATCCTGCCGTAGAAGACGTCTGTCGTCGGGTGCGCGGCGAATTCGAAGGCGGTCACGATGCCGAAGTTGCCGCCGCCACCGCGGATCGCCCAGAACAGCTCCGGGTTCTCCCCCGCGCTCGCCCGCACGACCTCGCCATCGGCGGTGACCACCTCCGCGGCGACCACACTGTCCAGGGCCAGGCCGTACTTCCGGACCTTCCAGCCGATGCCACCGGTCAACGTCAGCCCGCCGACGCCGACGCTCCTGGTGTCGCCCGAGGAGATGGCCAGGCCGTGCGGTGCCAGCACGGCCGCGACCTGACCCCAGGTGGCGCCGCCGCCGATCCGTACGAGATGGCGGTCCTTGTCGATGATCTCCACGTCCGCGAGGCCGCCGAGGTCGATCACGACGCCGCCGTCATTGGTGCCGAAGCCCGGAAAGCCGTGGCCGCCGCCTCGCACGGACAGCGGCAGCCCGGCGTCGACAGCGAATCTGACGCCCGCTCGCACGTCCCCGACGCTTCCGGGCCGCAGCACGAAGGCCGGGCTGCCGGCGGCCAACACCGAACGACGAGCCGATTCGTACCCGGCTCCGCCCGGTTCGACGATGTCGCCGCCGAAGTCACGGCGAAGGGTTTCCAGCGCTGCACTCATGAGATGTTCCTTCCAGGTAGACGACCAAGAGATGCCGGTGGCCCGGGCCCTGTGACAGCGCGGATGTGTGACGTGGGTCATCGATCGGGGCCGTCACAAAGCCGCGCGGACCGGCGTCATATGCACGGCACAATCGACAGGGAAGGGCAGGAACCGGCGATGAGCGAACGCACCGAGCGACCGGCGGACACCGCGATGGACCCGGCCACCGAGGCGTTCGTCGCCCACCGCAACCTGCTGTTCACCGTCGCCTACGAGATGCTCGGCTCGGCCGCCGACGCCGAGGACGTCCTGCAGGAGACCTGGCTGCGGTGGGCGAGCATCGACCTCGAACCGGTGCTGGACCGGCGCGCGTACCTGGTCAAGATCACCACCCGCCAGGCGCTCACCCGGCTGCGCACGCTCGGCCGCCGCAAGGAGTCCTACGTCGGCCCTTGGCTGCCCGAGCCGCTGCTCACCGCGCCCGACGTGGCCGAGGACATCGAACTGGCCGACAGCGTCTCGATGGCGATGCTGCTGGTGCTGGAAACACTCACGCCCACCGAGCGGGCGGTGTTCGTGCTGCGCGAGGTGTTCGCCCTGGAATACGACGAGATCGCCGAAGCCGTCGACAAGAGCCAGGCCGCGGTCCGCCAGATCGCGCACCGGGCCCGAACGCACGTCGCCGCCCGCCGGCCACGCGAGGTCGTCACGGCGGCCGAGACCCGCAGCGCGCTCGAGGCGTTCCAGCGGGCCGTCGAAACGGGCGACCTGCAACGCCTGCTCGACATCCTCGCCCCGGACGTCGTCCTGCTGGGCGACGGCGGCGGGGTCAGGCAGGCCGCCCTGGCGCCCATCGTGGGAGCCGCCAGCGTGGCCGACCTGCTGGGCCGGATCTCCACAACGGTGCGGCTGCTGCCGGCGCAGGTCAACGGCTACCCGGCGCTGATCTCCCGAATCGACGGCGAGATCGACACCGTCCTCGCGATACGCATCGACGACGGCCTCATCACCGGGCTCTACGCCGTCCGCAATCCCGAGAAGCTGTCACGCATGGAGCAGGAAACCGTCCTGCACCGCTGAGCCCGGGCCCCACCACGCAGTGCGTCGCAGCTCAGCGACGAGTGGTCAGGAAAGCCAGGGGACGGGGTGGCCAGAACCGGACCCGCCCGGCCGGCTCCGGGCGGGGCGGCATGACGCGCGGCAGGCGGACCGTGAAGGTCGCGCCCTCGTCCGGGCGGCCGTCGGCGGTGATGGTGCCGCCGTGGCCGGTCACCACCTCCCTCAGCAGGGCCAGGCCCAGGCCGAAGCGGCGGTCGCCGGCGCCCGCGCCGCGGTGGAAACGGTCGAAGAGACGGTCGGCGTCGACCGCGTCGAAGCCGTCGCCGGAGTCGGCCACGATCAGCTCGGCCTGCTCCTGGACCGAGCGGACCGTCACCGTGATGCCGCCGCCGGGTGGGGTGTGGGTCAGGGCGTTCGCGAGGAGTTCGGCGATCACCCGGTGCAGCGCCGAGGCGATCGCGGGCACCGGCAGCGGGCCGCCCGGAGCGGAGAGGTTCAGCGCCACGCCGCGCTCGGCCGCCCGTACGGCCTCGGTGGACACCGCGTCGCGGGCCAGCGCGGTCAGGTCGACCGGCTCACGGGCGGGCTGGTCGGCGGGGGCGGCCGCTAGGCGGGCGGAGAGCAGCAGCTCGTCGACGATCTCGCCGAGCCTGCGGGTGGTGCCGACCAGCCGTTCCAGGTCGCGGCGGTCGGCCGGTGGGGCGGCACGGGAGCGGCGGGCCAGCAGCTGGGCCCGGGTGTGCACCTGGGCGATCGGGGTGCGCAGTTCGTGGCTGGCGTCGGCGACAAAGCGCCGCTGGCGGGCCAGCGCCTCGGCGAGCGGGGCCACGGCCCGGTAGCCGACGACCCAGCCGGTGATCGAGGCGGCGGCCAGGCCGACCGCGGCGGCCAGGGCGAACGCCCAGAGCAGGTGCTCCCGGTCGGCGATCTGGTAGCGGGCGTCGAAGATCGCCTGGGTCACGCCGGAGCCGGCCGCCTGGGTGCGCACGTGGTAGACGGTGCCGGCCCGCTCGATCGTGGTGATCTCGGTGGGGCCGCCGGCCGCGACCCGGTTCATGGGCGCGCGCAGCGGGAAACCGGGCGGCGGCGCGACCGGCCCGGTGCGGACCACGCCGTGCTGCAGCCGGGCGATCCAGTTGCAGCCGACCGGGCCGGAGACGCTTCCGTAGGTGGTGCCCCAGGCCAGCTCACGCTGGATCTGCCGTTCCTGCTTGTGCACCAGGGTGGCGTACGCGACCGCGCCGACCAGGGTGAGCAGAACACCCACCGCGAGCCCGACGAACAGCGCCATCCGCAGCCGGGCCCGGCGCACAATCGCGTGCTCGGCGGCGGTGGCCGCGTTCACAGCGTGCCCAGTCGGTAGCCCAGCCCGTGCACCGTGCGCACCACGCCGCGGCCCAACTTCCGGCGCAGGTAGTACACGTACGTGTCGACAAGGGACGCGGCCGCCGCCTCGTCGAAGACCCGGCTGCGCAGCTGGGCCCGCGAGTGCACGTGATGCGGCCGCGCCGCCAGCGCCCGCAGCAACTCGAACTCCCGTGCCGACAGGGCGATCCTGCCCCCGTCGGCCAGCACGACATCGCGCACGGCCAGGTCGAGCAGCCCGCGGCCGATCCGGAGCGCCTCGGCGTGGTCCGGCACGCGCCGGCACAGCGCCCGCAGGCGGGCGCTCAACTCGTCCAGTTCGAACGGCTTGGCCAGGTAGTCGTCGGCGCCCGCGTCCAGCCCGGTGACCCGGTCGGCGACCGTGCCCAGGGCCGTCAGCAGCAGGGCCCGGGCCGGCACGGCCC
>Ga0307516_10009596_pt1 | contig 10775 bp, 4 predicted proteins | sample 19_EM_MG_FD_203310 | JGI IMG/M metagenome (GOLD analysis project Ga0307516, IMG submission 203310) | Populus trichocarpa ectomycorrhiza microbial communities from riparian zone in the Pacific Northwest, United States - 19_EM | ecosystem: Host-associated > Plants > Roots > Unclassified | place...
GCGCCGTACAGGGCGCGTTCCCGCTCGACCAGCAGCGGCAGCGTGTCCGAGGCGGTGACCAGCTCCCGCAGCGGATACCGGGCCAGCACCGCGTCAACCTCCGGCGTCAACGCCGCCGCCAGCCGGGCGGCGGCGGACCGGGTCTCGTCCCTGAGGGTGTCGACGGCGGTGCGCAGAACCTGCCGTTTGCCCTTCTTGGGGACACCGGAGGCCGCCCGCTCGTACAGCCGCGCGCCCTCCTCCAGGACCAGTTCGACGTCCATCCCCGCCGGGACCTTGATCTGCGCGTGGCGCCGCCAGGTGGTGACGGGATCGCCCCAGGCCTCCACGGTGTACGACCAGTTGCCGGGTTCCCCGGCGGTGACGGTGGCGCCCCAGCGGTCGGTGCCCGGGGCCAGTTCCCGCATCGGCGTCCAGGGACCGGGGCGCCCTTCCGGGTCTTGCAGTACGACATTGGCGGCGACCGCGTCATGGCCCTCGCGGAACACGGTGGCCGAGATCTCGAACGGCTCGCCGGTCACCGCCTTGGCCGGCCTGCGGCCGCGCTGGACGACCGGGCGGACGTCGAGGACGGGTATGCGTCCGACGGCGGTGCCGTCGCCCGCGGAGGGTGGCTCCGGGACCGGCGGGCCGTCGACCGGGCGCACGGGGCGCGCTTCGGTACTGGGTGTCGGGGGTGCTGACGAGTGGTGCGTGGCGGGCATGACCGCTCCTGTCCGCGTCAACGTGGGTGGGCGGATGGCTGTGGGGAGGTGGGTCCTGCGGGGCATCCCTGGGGTGCCTGTGCTGTTCCTGCGAAATGTACCGGAGGAGCCTTCCCACCCTATTCGGGTGAGCAATCCGGCAGTTTGTTAACTACTCGCGCGTATGTCTGCACACAAGACCGGCCCCGTTCTGGCCGAACGGGGCCGGTACCGGACACAGCCTCTGTCAGCGCGCCACGCGCAGGAGTTTGTTCGGTGAACCCAGGCCCCGGCCGGACACCTTTCCGGATGTGGCCGCGCCGACCAGTGCCTTGCCGACCTGGGCGGGAGTGGCCCGGCGATGTTCCGCGAGATAGAGCGCGGCCGCGCCGGCCGCGTGCGGCGACGCCATCGACGTACCGGAGTAGGTCGCCCGGCCGGTGTCGCTCGCGTACGACGCCGAGGTGATCGACACGCCGGGGGCGAACAGGTCGAGTGCCGAGCCGTAGTTGGAGAAGCCCGGTTTGGTGTCCTTCGCGTCGGTGGCGCCGACCGTGATCGCCTCCTTGACGGCCGCCGGAGAGTACAGGGAGGCCGACAGCCCGTCGTTGCCCGCGGCGACCGTGTACGTCACACCGGACCGGATGGAGTCGCGCACGGCGGCGTCCAGCTGGGCGTTGCGGTAGCCGCCGAGACTGAGGTTCGCGACCGCCGGTTTTTTGGCGTGTTTCGTCACCCAGTCGATACCGGCGATGACCCGGGCGGTGGTGCCCGCTCCGGCGTTGTCGAGTACACGTACGGAGACCACCTCGGCCTTCTTGGCGACGCCGTACCCGGCGCCGGCCACGATGCCGGCGACATGGGTGCCGTGCCCGTTGCCGTCGCTCGCGTTCCGGTCGCCGCCGACGAAGTCCCAGCCGTTGCTCGCCCGCCCGCCGAAGTCCTTGTGACCGATCCGGATCCCGGTGTCGATCACGTACACACTCACTCCGGCGCCCTCCGAGGCAGGTGAGGTGTAGCTGCGGTCGAGCGGCAAAGCCGGCTGGTCGATCCGGTCCAGGCCCCAGGACGGCGGGTTCTTCTGCACCCGGTCCAGGCTCACGTGGCTGTCCTGGACGACCGAGGTGACCCGCGGGTCCGCCGCGAGAAGCCTCGCCTGTCTCTCGTTCGCCCGCACCGCGTAACCGTTGAGGACCGTGCCGTAGGTGTGGCTGATTCTCGCCCCGTACTTCTCGGCGAGGCCCTTTCCGGCCGCCGAGGGTGCCTTCGTTCCCCCCTCGAGTGTCACCAGGTAACTTCCGCCGACGGAACCGGGCTCTCCGGCGCCGACTATGCGCCCCTGTGGTGCGGCGTACGCGGGCAGGGTGATGGCCGAAAGCGCCGCGACACACGTCACCGCGGTCAGACCCCCCGCCACGCGCAGACGCCGGGTTCGCGTCCGTGTCATGGCTGTGTACCCCCTCCTGAAGTCGGCGTGGACGGCCGTGTTCCGCCGGGTGCGCCCGACGGCCGACCGGCACGCCACTGGCAGCCTCTCGTGCGGGGTGAAGCACCACAAGGACGCCTACAGGGGTGGAATCGGCCATATCGGAAGGAGGTGTCAGGGAAGGTTGCGGTGATTTCCGGACGGGAATGGTGGTGTCCCGGGCGTTCTTCGACCGGGTACGGAGTGCCGCGAACACGGGCGCCGTGTCCGAGCGTGGCCCTATGATCTGCCCGAAGTGTCATATCAGGTGTGTGCGTGACGAGAGTTCGTGACGAGTGTGGGGGAGCCGGGTATGGAGCCGTACATCGAGGATCCGGCCGGTGCACAGGCCGCGGAGGAACTGGAGTTCCTCGTGGTGGACGACGCGGGGGACGAGCGCGACGGGTTCGACAAGTCCGGCCCGCGCCGACGCGGCGGAGCGGACGACGCGGAGCGAGTACGCCGTCGGAAGTTCAAACCCGCCGATCTGAACGCCCAGTTGAACCGCACCCTGCGGGGACTCCGGGAATCCCTCGACGGCCTCCAGCAGGCCGGCCCCGACGGCTGGGGCATCTCCGAGGTCCAGGTCTCCTGCCAGCTGACCGCCTCCGGACAACTCGTCGTCCTCGGCGTCGGCACCCAGGCCCAGCGCACCGGCGGCATCCAGCTGACGCTGACCCCGCGGCCGGGCGGCAGTGAGCGGTAGCGGGGCGGGCGGGAGAGAGCGGCGGTTCCGTGCGCTGTTGGTGGGGGTGGACCACTACAGCGATCCCCTCTTCCGGTCCATGCCGTTCATCACCACCGAACTGCGTGCTCTGGCCGAGACGTTGAAGGAGGCCGGGTACGCGGAGGCGGAGGTCATCGACGCCGACGAACGGAACGGAACGGCGATCAAGGACGAGGTGGAACGCTTCATCTCGTACGCCGCGCCCGGCGACCACCTGCTGCTCGTGCTGTCCGGACACGGCTTCAGCAAGGACGGTGCGGACTACCTGATCACCGGACCCGCCCACTACACATCCCGGCACTTCCACGAGAAGTGCCTGCGCATCGAGTTCGGCGACTACCTCATGGACGCCGACGCCGACCAGCTCGTGGTCGTCATCGACGCGTGCCGGGCGGAACTCGACACCTATTCCAAGGCCGGCGTCGACGAACTCACCTGGAGCAAGGGCGCCACCGGGTACGGCGACACCGCTCCCCTCGACTGGCCGCGGTACGCCCACGTCTACGCCTGTACCCGCTACGGCAAGGCCCAGTTCGGACCGGCGGTCGGACCGGTTCTGGATGAGGACACGTCCACCGACGACGAGGTGAAGGGGTTCTCCTACTTCACCCGGGCCCTCACCGAGCTCGCCCGGGACGCGACGGCCCCAGGCTTCCTCGACGCGATGGAGCCCCTGCTCGACGAGCGGGTCCGCACCATCGGCCAGGAGAACCGGAGCCGGTCCGACCAATGCGTCCAGGTCAACTACGCCACCGGCAGGGACGGCCTCCTGCTGTTCCCCGACCGCGAACCCGGCGCGCGGCCCCAGCAGCCGGAGCACCCCTGGCAGAAGGCCGCCGCCGACCACGAGGCCTGGCGACGGGTGATCTGTGAACGGCTCGACGAGTCGGAGAAGGCGCAGGCCGTGGCGCAGGTACGGGACGCGGTGGGCCGGCTCGTGGGGCTGTGGGGGCGCGAGACCGACCTCGCCGACGCATGGCTCGCCGAGCACGGCGACATCTGGCGACCCGCGGGCATGGAAGGCCGGATGGGCCGCAGCATCGCGATGATGCTGCACGACTCCGGTCCCGCTCGCGCGCGAGCGGACGCGAACCTGGACACGCCCGGCCCCCGTCTGAGCCTCACCGAGGCCGCCTTGTTGGTCGCGGGCCCCTACCTCTACACCGCCTTCGGCACCCGTTTCGCGTATCTGGCCCGGGACATCAGGCCCTGGACGCTCGTAGACGGCCCGCCGGCCACCGAGAGCTGCGGCTTCGCCGACCGAGGGGCCTTCGAGCGGTACTGCGCCGGGCAACTCGCCCTCAAGGACCGTGAACGCCGGGCCCGGCAGCGCGGCCGGGACCACGAGGCCCGGGCCGTCGCCTGGTGGCTCGCCCGGCAGTGGCTGCTGCGGGGGCCCGCGACCCGCCAGGCCGTACGGCAGTCCGGACTCGCCGGACTCGTGGCACTGCCGGACGAGCCGGAGTTCGAGCCGCAGCTCGTCCGGGAGGTGCTGCGCCCCGCCCGGCTGTGGCGGCTCGCCGAACTGATCGGCCTGGATCTGGAGCAGCCGCCGTCGGCGGAGCAGGACACGGTCGCCGCGCAGGACGCCGCCGAGCACATCGTCGACTGGCAGAAGACCGGCACCCTGCTCACGATCGCCCACCACATGGCCGTCGACCCGTTGCTGCTGTCCTCCCTGGTCGCCGAACATCTCGGCATCAGCGCGCCCGTCGACGGCGCCGCCTTCCGCGCCTCGCTGGAGGCAGCGAGCTGGCTGCGGGACGGTCCGCGTCGCCGGGTGCTGTCCACCGAGTGTTCGCACCAGGCCGTCGAACTCGCCCTGCGGGACCACACCGACGCTCTCGACCGTGCCGTACGTGCCCTGCTGCACGGTCCCGCCGGGGAACGCGCCACCGCCTGGGGCATCCCGGCGGTGTTCGGAGCGGGCAAGGTCAAGCCCGCCCTCGGCGAGGACGGCAAGCCGTTGTACGACCGGGCCGATGTACGGTTCCGGCTCGACGGTGACCGGGTCCGGGACCTGCTCATGGGCGAACAGCTCTACCAGGACCGCACGTTGGCCCTGCGTGAGCTGTACCAGAACGCGCTGGACGCCTGCCGGTACCGGCGTGCCCGCACGGAGCTGTGGAACCTGACCCACCCCGACGATCCCGACCCCTGGCAGGGGGAGATCGTCTTCACCCAGGGGGAGGACGACGACGGCCGCGCCTACATCGAGTGCAAGGACAACGGCATAGGCATGGGCCGCCACGCCCTGCGCCACCTGTTCGCCTTCGCCGGAAGCCGGTTCGTGGAGGAACGGGAGTTCCTGGAGGAGCGCGCGGAGTGGGCGGCGGAGGGCATCCCCTTCCACGCGAACAGCCGGTTCGGCATCGGGGTGCTGAGCTACTTCATGCTCGCGGACGAGATCCGGGTGACCACGAGTCGGCTGAAGCGTGACTTCGGGTTCGGCGAGAAGCTGGTCGTGGACATCGACGGGCCCGGGGCGCTGTTCCGGGTTCGGCCCAAGGGCGTGGCCCGGTGGTCGGGCACGGCCGTGCGGCTCTATCTGCGGAACCCCCAGGACGAGGTGTCGTGCGGGGAGGTGATGCGCAAGCACCTGTGGGTGTCGGACTTCTCGGTGACGGTGAAGGAGCGGGAGAAGGAACCGCTGCGGTGGCGGCCGGGCATGCTCTCCGCATACGTCGACCGCGACACCACGGACTCGTCCGGGCCGTTCGAGGAGGACGAAACCGTGCCGGTGCTGGACGCCGGGGACGGAGTGTGGTGGCGCGGTGGGCGTGGGGCGGTCCTCGCGGACGGGCTGTGGGCCGGGGAGGCCCGCTTCGGCTGCGTGGTCAACCTCACCGGGAGGCACGCCCCTGTGCTGCGGCTGGATCGCCGGGCGATGCTGGACGACCACGAGGAACACGTCCGTGAGCTGCTCGCCGACAAGGCTCCGGCCTTGTTCGACGAGGGCGGGGGAGTGCTGTCGCTGGCGTGGCTGCACGCCCTGGCCATCGGCGGCTGGCCGGAACGGGGCCGTCGAGCGCTCCCTCCGAGCGGCAGATCCGAGCGCCGCCAAGCCCTGCTCGCCGATCTGATCGCCGCGCAGGCCGTGGCACGGGGCCATCGGTTCTCGTTCACGGCCGACGGGACAGAGATGGTGGCGGACTCCGCCGTCGTGGGCTGCTGCCCCGGTGACCAGCCGCTGCTGAGTCGCAGTCGGGCGGTCGGCGGAGCGGCGGTCATCGTGGATGATTCCTTTGTCTTCGGTGAATGGCGGGCCAGGATCTGGGCCGCCGCGTACCCGGAGGGCGGAGTGCGGCCCAGCTCCCCGCTTCCCGTGGCACGTCCCACGGACGAACTGCTGCTGAGCGACGTCGAGGAGCAGGACGGCACATCGGTTTCTCTGGGAGCGCTGCTGTCCGCCGCCCGCGCGGCGGGGGTGCCGGTCGCCTACGCCGCGGCGCGGCTGCGGGAGTTCGGACTGGAGCCGCCCGACGACGAGGTGGTGCTGAGCCGCCTGGAAGACGTCTCGTCGCTCCAGGCGCTCAGTGTCGACGGTGATGGCATTCCCCCTTGGTTTCCGACGGGGGCGAGCCTGACCGTCCCGATGCTCCGCCAGGCCGCCAAGCCCCAGGAGGACCTGCGGTCCCTGGCACGTCTGCTCGCGGGCCTGGGCTTCCGTGTGCCCTCCGAGGAGGAGCTCGACGCGGCCGTGGTGCCGGATCAGTGGCAGCGGGGCAGGGACAACATGGCCACCCTGGTACTGCGGCACCATCTTGAGCCGGACGGCCCCGAGCTGCCGCGGGACCGGCCCGTGACGATGATCCAGTTGGTCCTGGCCGCACGCAGCTTCCCCGGTCAGAGGGACCGTATCGCCGAGGCGTTCACCGTCGCCGGCCACCGGCTTCCCACGGATGCGGTACCCGGCCGGGCCGACGAGATGGACCTCGCTCTCATCAGCCGGGACGGCGACGCTCAGCCACCGTGGCGCTCCGAGGGCCAGCCCGTCCCGCTGCATCACGTCCTCAGAGTCTCCCGAGCTCGTCAGGTGAGTGCGGAGCGGTTGGTCGACCGGCTCGCCGCCCTCGGGCTCACGCCGCCAGAGCTGCCTGACGCCGAGGACCTGCGTGTGTACGGGCGACTCGTCGACGATGTGATCCGTTTCTACGACAGTGGCCGGTACTCGACCGCCGTGCTTCCACCTGTCCTGCACCCCGCCGCCGTGCTCTCCCTGGCCCGGGACCACGCACTGCCGGATGTGGAGATCGCACGGCGGCTGACCGCACTGGGATACACCGTGCCCGGGCTGGAGAGCCCGCGGGGCGTCGGCGGGTATCTCGACCTGGTGCTGCTGAGCCGTGACCAGCAGGGCCTGGAGCCCTGGCTGGACGAGGACAGCCCGGTTCCCTGGCATCACGTCGTCCGCGCGGCGCACACGTACGAGCACACCCGGGCGGAGATCGCCCGGGCGCTGATCCGCTGCGGGCTCGAGGTGGTGCCCGAGCCGCCCACCGGTGACTGGACGCCCGGCGACGACGTGATCGCGCTCCGTGGCCGCTCGCAGAGCGCCCACGGGTGGCTCACCGCGGACGGTCCCGTCCCCCTCACCCACATCCTCGCCACCGCCCACCACCTCAACCGCACCCCCACCGCCATAGCCCACCGCCTCCGGCAGCTCGGCCACACCCTCCCCGACGACATCGAGTTCACCGACACCGACCGGCCATGACCTCCGGAGCGACCCCACCGACCCGGAAGTAACCACTACCGTCGAGCGTGAAGCTGGGACGCACACCGCCGTGGGTCCCCTCCGCACGCCTGACGAGGTGGCAAGTGAAGGCGATCCGTCGATTCACCGTCCGTCCCGTTCTCCCCGAACCCCTCCGGCCGCTGAGTGACCTCGCGCGCAATCTGCGCTGGTCGTGGCACACGGAGACGCGTGATCTGTTCCAGTCCGTCGATCCGGAACGGTGGGCCGCCTCGGGCGGTGATCCCGTGCGGCTGCTCGGCAGTGTGCGGCCCGGGCGCCTCGCCGAACTCGCCGAGGACCGTCGCTTCCTGCGCCGGCTCACCGTGGCCGCGGACGACCTGCACGACTATGTGACCGGCGACCGCTGGTACCAGACGCAGACCACCGACCTGCCCCACGCCGTCGCCTACTTCTCGCCCGAGTTCGGCATCACCGCCGCCCTGCCCCAGTACTCCGGCGGTCTCGGCATCCTCGCCGGCGACCATCTCAAGGCGGCCAGCGACCTCGGCGTGCCGCTGATCGGTGTCGGGCTGCTGTACCGGCACGGATACTTCCGGCAGACCCTGTCCCGGGACGGCTGGCAGCAGGAGCACTATCCGGTGCTCGATCCCCATGAGCTGCCCGTCGCCCCGCTGAAGGAGGCCGACGGCACCCCCGCCGACGTCTCCCTGGCCCTGCCCGGCGGCAGGCGTCTGCGGGCCCGTGTCTGGCTGGCCCAGGTGGGCCGGGTCCCGCTGCTGTTGCTGGACTCCGACGTGGAGGAGAACGATCTCGGTGAGCGCGGGGTGACCGACCGGCTCTACGGCGGCGGCGGTGAGCATCGGCTGCTTCAGGAGATGCTGCTCGGGATAGGGGGTGTGCGAGCGGTGCGGACGTACTGCCGGCTCACCGGGCATCCCGATCCCGAGGTCTTCCACACCAACGAGGGCCACGCTGGCTTCCTCGGTCTGGAGCGGATCGCCGAGCTCTGCGAGCAGGGGCTGGACTTCGACTCAGGTCTTGAGGCGGTCCGGGCCGGGACCGTCTTCACCACCCACACCCCCGTGCCCGCGGGCATCGACCGCTTCGACCGGGAGCTGGTCGCCCACCACTTCGGGCCCGACGCGGAACTGCCGGGGATCGATGTCGGACGGGTGCTGCACCTGGGCATGGAGACCTACCCCGGCGGTGAACCGAACCTCTTCAACATGGCCGTGATGGGACTCAGGCTGGCCCAACGGGCCAATGGTGTCTCCTTGTTGCACGGCAGGGTCAGCCGGGAGATGTTCTCCGGACTGTGGCCGGGATTCGACCCCGAGGAGGTGCCGATCACCTCCGTGACGAACGGTGTGCACGCCCCGACCTGGGTCGCCCCGGAGGTGTTCCGGCTCGGCGCCCGGCAGATCGGCGCCCAGCGCACCGAGGACGCGATGACGGGCGGCGGGTCGGACCGGTGGGACGCGGTCGCGGACATCCCCGACCAGGACATCTGGGAGCTGCGGCGCAACCTGCGCGAGCAACTGGTGACGGAGGTGCGGGAGCGACTGCGCGCGTCCTGGCGGCAACGCGGCGCCGGTACGGCCGAGTTGGGCTGGATCGACGGGGTGCTCGACCCCGATGTGCTGACGATCGGGTTCGCCCGGCGGGTCCCGTCGTACAAGCGGCTGACGCTGATGCTGCGGGACCGGGACCGGCTGATGGACCTGCTTCTGCATTCCGAGCGGCCGATCCAGATCGTCGTCGCGGGGAAGGCGCATCCCGCGGACGACGGCGGCAAGCGGCTGGTGCAGGAACTGGTGCGATTCTCCGACGATCCACGGGTGCGCCACCGGCTGGTGTTCCTGCCGGACTACGGCATGGCGATGGCGCAGAAGCTCTACCCGGGCTGTGACATCTGGCTCAACAACCCGCTCAGGCCGCTGGAGGCGTGCGGCACCAGCGGGATGAAGGCCGCGCTGAACGGATGTCTCAACCTCTCGGTCCTGGACGGCTGGTGGGATGAGTGGTTCCAGCCCGACTTCGGCTGGGCGATCCCCACCGCCGACGGGGCCGGCACCGACGCCGACCACCGCGACGACATCGAGGCCGCCGCGCTCTACGACCTCCTGGAACAGCGGGTGACCCCCCGCTTCTACGAGCGCGGGCAGCACGGCCTGCCCGACCGCTGGATCGAGATGGTCCGCCAGACCCTCACCCTGCTCGGCCCCAAGGTGCTGGCCGGCCGCATGGTCCGCGAGTACGTCGAGCGGCTCTACGCCCCGGCCGCCCGCGCCCACCGGGCCACCGGCCCGGACGCCGCCCGCGAGATCGCCGAGTGGAAGGCACGGCTGCGCGCGGCCTGGCCCGGCGTCACCGTCGACCACGTGGAGACGACCGCCGAGACGGCGACCGCGGAACTCGGCACGGTCCTCGGGGTGCGCGTCCGCGTCGCGCTGGGCGACCTCGGCCCCGATGACGTCGAGGTGCAGGCGGTCTCGGGGCGGGTGGACGAGGAGGACCGCATCACCGACGCCACGGCCGTTCCGCTGAAACCGGCGGGCGGCCCGGACCAGGAGGGACGCAGGCTGTACGAGGGTTCGCTGTCCCTGGACCGCGCGGGACCCTTCGGCTACACGGTCCGGGTCCTGCCGGCCCACCGCCTGCTGGCGGCCGGCACCGAACCGGGGCTGGTGGCGCTGCCGTCGGACGAGGTGGTGGAGGCGGCGGGGGTGCTCATGCGGTAGGCCGGCACCGGCGGCCCCGGCGGACGGTCACTCGAACTCGGCGCACAGCCTGCGCAGCACCGCCCCGCAGCGTCGGGCGTAGGCCTGCTGCAGGCCCCGGGTCGCCGGGCCGCCCGCCCGGGCGTACCACTTCGCGGCGCGGCTGAAGGCGGAGATCGTCAGCCAGACCGTGCCGTCGCCGGTGCGGTCCACGACGAAGGACTCCTCGCCGCATTCCGGGTGGCCGCTCAGGGTGCCGTAGGCCCAGCCGGCCCGGCGGGGTTCCTCCATCGTCCAGACCACCCGGCAGGGCGCCTTGATCAGGCCGCCGAGGGTGACCGTGACGTCGACGTCAGGGGCGGCACGGTCCGCGCTCGCGTCGACGCCCACGCCCAGCGCGCGGTGCATCTCCCAGGTGAGGACCGCCTCGCGGGCTCTTTGGAAGACCTCCTCGCCCTCGCCTATGCGGCTGCGCACATGC
>Ga0307516_10009597_pt1 | contig 10774 bp, 11 predicted proteins | sample 19_EM_MG_FD_203310 | JGI IMG/M metagenome (GOLD analysis project Ga0307516, IMG submission 203310) | Populus trichocarpa ectomycorrhiza microbial communities from riparian zone in the Pacific Northwest, United States - 19_EM | ecosystem: Host-associated > Plants > Roots > Unclassified | place...
GCGAGGGAACTTCAAAATCTTGTTCGCGACGAGCCTTCCCAACCCCCCGAGCATCTGATCAAGGTGAAGTATTCAGAATAGTGCGTGGCAGGAAAATGGGACAGCTGCTCGTACCGGTCGCAGTTGTTGGTGCCACGCTTTCCTAGAATGCTCCAGGTCATTTGACAAGATGTTGAAACGTTCATTGATGTACGTACCCCCAAAATTTGCGCACGGTGTATCCATCTCTCCAGCGGCCCCATATGTCCGGCCACAGTGTGGGGCTCGAGTTACCAAGGCCAACGCATACTAAAGCCAACGCATTGTGGGCAACGCCTATTGATGCTGCTGTCCCGACGAACCATGCCAGGATGTAAGGCACGCGGCGCAAGAGCGGGATCGCGGTGAGGTAGGTTTCTGGGCCATCCCCTGGATCGCGTACGCGATGGTCGAATGCTGGGCTCGGAGCGAGTGTGGAGGCCATCAGGTCGTGAGCGATGACATTCACGATGAATTTGAAGAATGTCTTCCAGAGGAACGTTCGGCGCGAAGGTGGTGGGTGTGGTGGCATGTAATTTCGTGGTTCCTGGACCCAACCAATCATACGCGAACTGTGGGCGATGTCAACCATCCACCAAAGTCCCTTCGTGAAGGGGAAATTCGAAGGTAGTTTGTCCAAGCCACCTGCATCGACCTCGTCACGAACTCGCCTCCAGTGGTCAGGGAAGGACCCTCCTGAAAATAGGAGGTACGCCCTGAAAATAAAGGTGGTCGCAATTGCACAGCCCGCGGAGTATGTCACTTTGGGTGGGTCAGTGACCTCTGGCGTCATGTAGACTTTCTCTGCGAAGTAGATCATGATGGGGAGGACGAGGATCCGATAGGCATGTCGACGTGTTGGGTAAAGAGAAGTGATGTGGAGGACGTGGAGGAGAAGGATTTCCGCCCACGGATATCGTCCCATGGCCGTAATAGGATGGCCAGGGTTCAATATTCAATATTCAATTCCGCGGGAGAATATATACGAGTTTTAGGTCATGTGACCAGTCAGATCACCGGTGACCACTGACTGGAGCTCCGCTGGGCCTCCCCGTTCATTTTTTATCACGCCACCACCACCAAACATGTACCCGCCGTGGTACATTTGCCAATTCAAGAGCATTTCGGTGTACTTGAGCAAGGGGCTGGGACCGATAGTCATCCCAGCCGGGTTTCGCTTGGACGGTCCTACCCTAGGTGGGATAACTCCCACGTACTTACTTGCGTTCTCACCCAGGGTTCAACCTGATGGGAGCGGCGTTCCGCTGGAGGGATTGACTCCGAGTGTGATTTGAGAAAGTTGCATGCGCTTTCGGTAGGACGGTGGCTCGTTGCCGTTGTGCCGGGGCCCGCCGCCCTGTGTCCCCGCGATGTCTTCCGAAGGATTGCCCACAATCAGGAGCGCGCACTCATGCCTACAACCAAGTGGGCAGACATACGGCACGCATAGTCAAGCCCATCGTTTCCATTGGTTCAATAAAACCTGCGTGATAGGTCCTCTATCGGAACTACCACACCCGAGGGCGCTGAGTCCATCTATGAACACCGGGAACGTCAGAGTAGCCCATATAGTTACCCAACAGTAACCAATAACCCTCAAAACCACTCCTGCCCATGACTCGTCGGCTGTTCCCAGTTTGAACTCGATCCCCCCTTGACGAAGCGAGCGTTTTGCGATATAAACCACGAAATCTTCGAAGGTGATGACGACGGCCTGGAGGAGGAAGAAATTGAACGAGCGATATACCACCCGTTTCTCGACCGCGAAGTCACCGAAGGCGTGGAGGAGCCCCGACAGAAAGAAGCCGACATAGAGTTGGGTGTATGATGATCGATTGCTACCGCGAGGGAACTTCAAAATCCTGTTCGCGACGAGCCTTCCCAACCCCCCGAGCATCTGATCAACATGAAGTCCTCAGAATAGTGTGTGGCGGAAAAGAGGACAAGTACTCGTACCGGTCGCAGCTGTTGGTGCCACGTTTGCCTAGAGCGGGTCTGGTCATTTACGAGGGAGTGAAGGGTTCCCTATCGTACGTACCCCCAAAGCCTGCGTACGGTGTACGCATCTCCCCATCGGCCCCAGCTGTCCGGCCACAGTGTGGGGCTCGAATTACCGAGGCCAACGCATATTAAAGCGAAGGCATTGTAGACAATGCCTACCGATGCCGCTGCCTCGATGGACCATGCCAGGATGTAAGGCACGCGGCGCAAGAACGGGATTGCAGTGAGGTAGGCTTCTGGGCCATCGCCTGGATCGTGTACCCGATGGTCGAATGCTGGGCTCAGAGCGAGCGCGGAGGTCATCAGGTCGCGAGTGACGACATTCACGATGAATTTGAACAAGGTCTTCCAGAGGAACGTTCTGCGCGAAGGTGGTGGATGTGGCGGTATACAGCCTTGTGGTTCTTGGACCCAACCAATCATACGCGAACTGTAGGCGATGTCAACCATCCACCAAAGTTTCTTCGTGAAGGGGAAATTCGACGGTAGTTTGTCCAAAACACCCGCATCAACCTCCGCACCGATCTCGTCACGAACTCGCCTCCAGTGATCAGGGAAGGATCCTCCTGAAAACAGAAGGTTCGCCCTGAAAATGAAGTTGCCCGCAATCGCACACCCCACGACGTATGTCAATTTGAGTGGGTCAGTGACCTCCGGTGTCAGGTAGACTTTGACTGCGAAGTAGATCATGACGGGGAGGACGAGGATCCGATAGGCATGTTGACGTGTTGGGTAAAGGGAGATAATGTGGAGGACGTGGAGGAGAAGGATCTCTGCCAACGGATACCGCCCCATCGCAGTTTGGCGGGCTGGGTTCGTCAAGGCAGAGAGAAAGAAAGCGCAAGAGCGTGCCACAGAAACCGGAGATATGGTTTTGTACACTCAACCCCGGGTGACTGGCGTAAGAAGCTAGCATTGCGAAGCCTGGAGGAATGCGATCACGGCGGCCGATAGGGGCAATAGCAGCTCATTGAACGGATTGCGAGTTTATCCAGAACCACGAGACAGTGGCACCGCGGGTAATCATCAGGAAACCTGAAATGGCTTTAATGGCTGGGGTTTTCGAGGTCCTTCAGACCCCGCTCACGATCTAATGCGCGAGATTGTTGATTTAGCTTTTGGATTTGTGAACGGCAAAATATCGGGAGCTTACGAGTGATAGATAGGGCTGGCAGGCACCCGTTGGCCGCAGTGCTGATCAGAGAAACCAACGGACGCTCGCGATCCAGGGCTTGACCCTGCAGGGGTGGGAGCGGTGATTGACACTATTTCAGATTTTGGCGCTGGATCGATGCAGGAGTATGATCCTAAGAACGTCTCGCACGACTGCGTGCTTTTTTGCATTTTCTGCAGGACGGTGGCTTGTTGCAATTGTGCCGGGAGCCGCCGCCCTGTGTCCTTGCAAAAAAAAATTCTGATAGATTGTCCACAATCAGGAGTGCGTACTTAACCCAAGCGGGCAGATATACGGCACATACAGTCAAGCCCGTCGTTTCCATTCGTTCAACAAAAACTGGGTGATAGGCCCTCTATCGGCACTACTCCACCCCACGGCGCTGAGTCCATCTAGGAACACTGGGAACGTGAAAGTAGCCCATAGGGTTACCCAACAATACCCAATAACCCTGAAAACCGCTCCCACCCATGAGTCGTCGGCTGCTCCCAGTTTGAGTTCGATCCCCCTTCGGCAAAACCAGCGTTTCGCGATATAAATGACGAAATCTTCGAAGGTGATGATGACAGCTTGGAGGAAGAAGAACTTGAACGAGCGACATACCATCCGTTTCTCGACCATGAAGTCACCAGGTAAGTGGAGAAGCCCAGAGAGGAAGAAGCAGAAGTAGAGTTGGGTGTAGGACGACCGATTGGTACCGCGGGGGAAGTTCAAAAGCTTGTTCGCAACGAACCTTCCCAATCCTCCGGCCGTCTAGTCAGCATGGAATTCTCAGAAGAGTACGTGACGGGAGTAGGGCAAGTGCTCGTACCGGTCGCAGCTGTTGGTGCCACGTTTGCCTAAGGCGTATCTGGTTATTTACGATGGAGTAAAGGGTTCACCATCCTACGTACCCCCAAAGCCTGCGTACGGTGTATGCGTCTCCCCAGCGGCCCCAGATGTCCGGCCACAGTGTGGGGCTCGAGTTACCGAGACCAACGCACACTAAAGCCGTGACATTGTGGATAGCAGACATCGAGGCTCCCGTCCCAATGGACCATGCCAGGATGTAAGGCACGCGGCGCAAGAGCGGAATCGCGGTGAGGTAGGTTTCTGGGCCATCACCCGGATCGTGTACGCGATCGTCGAATGCTGGGCTCAGAGCGAGCACGGAGGTCATAAGGTCGGCGGTGACGGTGTTCGCGATGAGTTTGAAGAAGGTCTTCCAGAGGAACGTTCGGCGCGAGGGTGGTGGGTGTGGCGGCATGCAATTTCGTGGTTCCTGGACCCAACCAATCATACGCGAACTGTGGGCGATGTCAACCATCCACCAAAGCTTCTTCGTCAAGGGAAAATTCGATGGTAGCTTATCCAAGCCACCGTCGGCCTTCGTATGCACTTCATCGCGGACGCGCCTCCAGTGATCAGGGAAGGACCCTTCTGAAAACAGAAGGTACGCCCTGAAAACGAAGCTATTCGCCATCGCACAGCCCACGGCGTGCGTCAGCTTGAGTGGGTCAGTGACCTCCGGTGTCGTGTAGACTTTCACCGTGAAGTAGATTATGATGGGGAGGACGGCGACTCGATAGGCGAGTTGACGAGTTGGGTAGAGATAGGCGGTGTGAAGGACGTGGAGGAGCAGGACCTCTGTCCATGGATATCGTCCCATCGCCGTTGTGCAGGCCTGGTTCGTCAACTAGGTGGGAGAGAAAGTGGAAGAGCGTCCCATAGGAACCATAGACCACGGGTTCAACGTTTATCCGTAAGTGTGAGAGGGTGGCATCGCAGGCAACGGTGTATTTGTTAAAGAGATGGCGGTCCGTGCTGGAGGAATAGACGACTAGAGAGCTGCTCTCATTGGCCGGCGGATGTGGTCCCACCAACGTTTCTTCAGTCGCTCCATCCGCCCAGGCTGCCCATCCCCAAGTCCAAGGCACTCCAAGAAGACCACGTGACCCGCTACCATCTTGCCAGTCGAAAATGGCGTCCAAGAAGTTCGCCGATTCGACTCTGTACCACGCCTCTCCAAAGGGATTCTGGAAGAAATTCCGTACGTGTCCAACCTTTTGCGCGGTATTGCTCAACAGTTGAACGACGTCCCTTTAGGCGACGCGACTGTCATCAACCCAGAAATCTCCAGCGGTCTCCCGATTCCCTCCTTGAACAGATACCCTCAGCCAGGTTCCCGACCGGAAAAGTACAACACACCCGCTACCAAAGGTGCGTGTACACCAGACTAGAGTTTGAATCGTGGTGGCTGAGCGTTGTAGCTTCCGATCCCGCCCAGAACCCGTACTGGAAACGGGACGTCCGGAGGGCGTTCCCTAGGCTCTCGGTCGTCACCCAACCCGAACTCTCCGCTTTCCTCTTGCAGACTCCGGAAAACCCTGCGTGCGTATCTCTTCCGAACTCTCCAAGCCTCATACCCGTCCTGACGCAGACCATTCCCCTCAAGCCAAATCCCTGGACCGGGTTCAAAGGCTGCAGATACTTCCATCACCACCGCTTCCGAACTCCCAGACGCTGTTCCGCTGACCCAAGCTATTTCGACCATTGCTTCCCGCGGCAAGTTCTTCACCGAGTCCAACCTCCCTCCGAAGCTCCCCACATCGTTCCCCCGTTGGACTCCGGCTGACTCGGAAAACGCTCCTCACGATCCAAATTCATACTTCCCAATGAAGTTGATCCATTGAAACGTCCAGCTGGCTAGGTTCCTTCCCGTGGGCTGGTGTTCTATACTATAATAGAGAGGATCGTATTTCATTCGCCCACGGGACGGTTTGAGCGAGGGCTTCCTCCTCCGTGCCGCGTCCCACAGTGCAAACCCGGAGGTCGAACGTCGTGTACGCGTATGAAGTAGATTTGAGTAACTTTGAATTCCATCGCGACGCGGCTTTTCGCAACAGCTTTCACAAGAGACACTTTCCCAGACGGGACACAACCGATGACTGATAACCCTTTCCCGACTGCTTCCTCTTCTTCGACCACGACGACGGGCGGGGTGTCTTTCGCCGAAGATCCCCGTGCTTTTTACGACAAGGAGACCGGCACCTGGCGCCTCGAGGATGACGACGGAAATGAATTCGAGTACGATCAGGAGAAGAATGCTTGGGTTCCCCTGGTCCGTACATTTCCCTCTCTACGCCCTGTGTGGGGGACAGCTCTGATACGATCTGGTTTAGCTTTCAGAAGACCTGTTGAAATCCCAACAGGCTGCGTACTCTATCGCGGGTGTGGATGAGGAGGTGGATCATCATATCCCTCCTAACCTCACAAAACTCACGCGTATATCTGCGTTCGTAGACCCCCGCCGCACCCATACTCGCTCGTGAGAAGAAGAAGAGAAAACGCAAGGAGGAAGAATACGATCCATCCTCAGCTATAACCTCAATCAAACGAGGCAAAGGTCCGAGCAACAATAACAACTCCAAACCCGCCGACACTTCCAAACTACCCAAATCTAAGAACACCGCAGTATACGTGACCAACCTACCGCAAGACACGGAAGTCGACGAGCTCCTCCAACGGTTCGGTAAATGCGGGGTGATCGAAGAAGACGACGAAGGCGAACCAAAAATCAAGATGTACGCTCGCGATAATGGGTCTTTCAGCGGAGAAGCTCTCGTCGTGTTCTTCAAAGAGGATTCGGTGACGCTTGCGGTAAATCTGATGGACGATGCTGAACTTAGGTTGGGTGATATGTCCACCAGGATGAGGGTTCAAATCGCCGAGTTTGGGCACAAGCAACAGCAAGGAGTGAGCGGGCAAGGAGGTGGAGGAGAGAGGAAGGTCGTGAACAGGAAGAAGGCAACGAAGAGGATTGGCAAGATGCAAAGGTATCTCTCTGAACGGTTCAACTGCTGAATAGACCTAATCGTGGACTCAGGAAATTGGAGGACTGGGACTCGGAGGACGAGTTCGGTCCTACCCTTACAGCGGTGGACAAGCTCAGTAACCAGGAGAACAAGAACGATCGAGTCGTCGTCCTGAAACACATGTTCACCCTGGCGGAGTTGGATGAAGATCCTTCGTTGCTCTTGGACCTCAAAGAGGATGTGAGAGAGGAATGCGCAATACTAGGGGATGTCACGAACGTTGTTTTATACGATGTGAGTGAGCTCGTTCCCTTTCTCTTCCCCTGGTCACCCCGCGTTTTCACTCACAACTCCATTTGTTCATTCGGTTTTGTAGCAAGAGCCAGAGGGCGTCATGACGGTCAAGTTCCGTGACCCAATCAGCGCGAAAGCGTGCATAATCGTGAGCCGCCTCTCCTACCACCGTTCTACCGCCCTCACCGCTCGTTCACACTCCCCATCTCTAGAAAATGCAAGGCAGGTTCTTCGCCGGCCGTAGGGTAGAGGCCTATCTCTACACCGGCCAAGAACGGTTCAAACGTTCCAGAGGTGAAGACCCCGACGTCCTAGGAGACGGCGCAGATTCAGAACGAAGGCGTCTCGACGATTTCGCTCAGTGGCTGATGGACGAAGGCGAAGCTTGAGCTCGAGCTTTCACGTACCCCCCGCTCTTGTTCTGGTGTTCACCCCTGGATGAAGGGAACCGGGGTTAACCCATCTATGCTTGCATTATTATAGCGTGTGCGGTCATGTATGTGTAGGTACGTGTGATTATGGACCTGATAACCGTTTCTGAGGGAGGGTTCGACACTTCGAGATTCATTGATTCATTTCACCAAGAAGAGAAGGGTTTTGTAGCACCCGGAGTGCAACGTAAGCAGCGGTGGTTGGGTTGCACATCATACCAACCAGAAGGGGAATGGAAGGAAACGATCCTCACCTCGACCACCTTCGGCTTTGGCATCTCCAATAATTCAATCCAAACCCCGGCCTGTCCCCACCTTGACTCACCCACCTCGAATGAAATGACGGTCCGGGATTCATATACGGTACCGATTCCGTTGCCTGCGCTAGATCCTCACCACCGCCACAACCCGTCTTTCGACTGCGAGAAAGGTCGAGACGGCCATTTTCTGGATACGGATAGAGGCGTTCTTCTGATGACTGACAGAGAGTTACCTATTCAAGAAGAGGACGATAGTGTGTTGTGCGACTACCGACCGGCCGTCGGAAGGATCCTGGGTTGAAGAGGAAAAACGACGGCGGCCAGGATGTGACCGCGTTGTGTATCACACAGCGGCCCAAATTCTCCCACGTTATCGTGGTTGACGTTGAACGTTGAACGTCCTCTGGACACCCTGACCCTTTCTCATAAGGTCCAAGTCCGCGGTGCCTTCGACGGCTACTCTTTCTTCTGTCATCAGCAAAACCGTCCGGAGTCTCTGTGGCGCTGTGAGCTTCTGTGTCACCAAAGGGTATGTCTGTGGTGATCGTTGCTATGGATCGCTATGGCGCGCACAGCGCCACAGCAATCGGACGGTTTTGCTGATGGTCTCTGCCCCCCGGTTCCGGATTACCTTCGAGCTGATATCCTTAATCGCGCCCTTCGCCTTCGCGTTTCTCATCTGTTTCCCAAGTGTGGCGGCGGGCCGCTCTGTTCGTCTCCCCTGGTCGGAATCCTGGTATCTGTTGGACGCTTAAGAGGATCGGTGCTTGCTTTGCCCGGTTCCTCTCACTGGGTAAGGAGGTGGGGACCGCTTAGAAAGGGAGACATGACAATTCACCACAGCCAACTACCAATGTTACAAAAGGGAAGGTCGTTGGAAATGAGGAAGGGGAAAGGGAAAAACAAGTATAACAAAGTCTCGCTCGGAAACGCAGTGACCATAATCACCTACTTATTGCATGTGTGCCTCAACAATCCGTTTATTTGAAGGACAGTTTCCTAACAACACCATCATCCCCGACCATGACGAGCGACAGACCAGACCAAAAATGACCACCCTTGCCCCTTCGTACATTCCCAGGTGGGATCCAGCAAATCTTCCTGAACTTGGCATCGACGACCCATTCGCAGTTCGCATCGAGAGTGTACGACGGTGCTGGCAGGGGCTTTGACAAAGGCACAGGTTCCCCCTTTGTTATCGTGTATGGATGGTGCTCCGACGGCGGTGCGATTACGTCGTAAGGGATTTGGACGTGCCATTCCGGTCCGTCTATCTTGAGGTAAAACCTGGTTTCCGAGTCGAAGGTGAGATCATAAACCTTCCCCAAACCGTCGTGCTCTAGAGGTAGAGTCGCGAGCGTAACCCCACATTGTGCGTCTTTTATGCGAAGCTCTGGCTGGGGTAAGTTGTAGATTGTGATGACCCGGGTACCCTCTGGTGAAAATCCACTCAATAGTACATCCTCTTCAGTTGCCTTCCTCCATTCTGGAACCGGAGTACCGGACCGCCACGCCTGCATGGCCAACGAAATGTCGAACCCCACGACTGACCCGCAACTAGCTGATGTATGGGGAGAGGGCGATTGGTTCACGAGCGATGACCGGAATGACAATGGCCTCATGAACAATGGCAGGAGTGGCAAGTCGTCATTGTCAGGATGGAGTTCTTGCATGGTCTCCAACTCGAGTAGAGTGAGCTGCCTAGTTGGCTGGAGTACACAGATGACGTGGTTTTCGCCCAGGGGGTAAATGTGAGATGGGCGCACTTTGTCGGGAGGCTCACCAGTTGTCAGAACCTCAAGGGAAAAAATTTGGATGGAATCTTTGGTTTGTGCCACAAGATTTCTACCCAACGATACAGCCACAGATGTTGCCGCATTCAGGAGCAGAGGATTGTTGGTCCAGTTGTGGGACTTGGTATTGAACAACTTCGCTCCACTCGGCGGGGTTATACACACAATCATTTTACCCACACGTGTGGGGCACACCAGCCACCCACAATGTGTGGGTGACTCAGTTGGCTGCCATCTCTGGAGTGTTCTCTGATGTGTCAGCCGCCCAAGATATGTTGGTGGCTCCATTGCTCTTGGATGCTTGAATGAGACAATATTGAGAGTGCACAGCTCTTGGTCCACTCCTGCACCTGGTAGTGAAGTTCCCAGCAGAAGCTCACCATTACCCAGATGGACCATTCCCCACACACAACCAGGAATGGCAAGGCTGTTTGAGGTATACACAGCAGTGGTTTTTCCAATATAAACGGAGTTCTGGGTTGCAACTGCCACCAGTTCTCTCCATGGTAACCAACAAATTGCTACCACTGGTTGACCATTCCCAAAACCTCTGCCCTCATTGGTATGGGTATTACAGGATATGACAGAACCATCAGACAAACCATATGTGATGTCCCTCCCTGTATCAGAAACCACAATATCATTAACCTTGGATTGTGTGGTGAGTGTTTTGATGAGTCCACCCGTTTGTACATCCCACATTGTCACGGAGAATGAATGTGCAAAAAACAGAATAGACCCATCTGAGGAACCTTCAATCTTTGTAACCATTTCTGGAATGCATATGGATTGTTGAAGCACAAATGTGATTGCATCATAGATGTTGACAACATCTTTACATGCAGCAATTATCCTCTGGGCAGGAGCTGCAGTGCATGTGAGCTGGCTTGGTCTGATGTCAATTGTCCTGAGGAGCATACCCCAATTGCTGGGAGCTCCTGAGAAGGTAGTCACATGGGATAGATGGTTGTCTATAACACTTTGAAGGCAATATTTGTGCAATGGTGAG
>Ga0307516_10009598_pt1 | contig 10774 bp, 10 predicted proteins | sample 19_EM_MG_FD_203310 | JGI IMG/M metagenome (GOLD analysis project Ga0307516, IMG submission 203310) | Populus trichocarpa ectomycorrhiza microbial communities from riparian zone in the Pacific Northwest, United States - 19_EM | ecosystem: Host-associated > Plants > Roots > Unclassified | place...
AGCCAGTTAAGCTTGCTCCACGTTTGGCACATTTGGCCTCTTGAGATGCTTTAGAGTCACTGTTGGTGTGCAATGCGAGTGCCTCAGTGTGTCTGGGCAGGCACACTGCAATTGATTGTCTTGTGATCGAGTCATGCACCACTTCTCTTGTCGCAGCATCCGTCACAGATTGTGCACTGATTTCATTGCAGAGAGGGTTGATTGGTATATCTTTCGGTGTTTCTCCAGGTAACACTTTAAGTATTTCTTTGATTAGTATTTCATTTGGAAACACAATAAGTGTTTCTGTTCGGTGTAACCCAATGAAAATAATAAAGTATTTCTGAAAGATATACAAATTCAGAAAAACAATAAGTGTTTCTATAAGATACACTTGAACCCAAAACACTGAAAGAAACACAATATGTGTTTCTTTTAGTATTTCTCTGGGAAGCACATTGAGAAATAATTTTTGTGCTTCCAAGATATCCACTGAAAGGTACCCTTTGAGTGTATCTTTCGGTATATCAGAAGATATACTTTTTGTATATTCTACAAGAACACAAATAAAGAAAAATAAAACGTGTATCTTTATTGGTGTTTCCTAGGGTTACACCCTATCCTGTCTGCAGTGATGACTAGAACATTATGACTAATCACGTGGCTGTCCGATCCTGAACAAACTCATTGAATAATACCCTCACCACCGTTGGCAAGTCCCAGCCCCAGGTTTCTGGCATGACCCGATTATCGTGCCAAGCTTCAGGGTATTCCTGACCGATTCGGAGCCCTGACATGAGCCGGGCGCTTGGATGCGGTTAAATCTACGGGCAGTCGCGCGGCCGTCGGCGGCCGACCAGACGCAAGGTCATTGACTCGTTGACCTTTTCTAGGAACGCGTCGGAATCACGTCGATAAGATAAGACTTGTGATTCTCCTGGGACCACGGAAGTGGGAAAGGAGGTTGGGGCCCGAATTGGGCTTTTTTTTAAAATTGACAATGTTCAAGTTCAAGGGAAATGGAACGTTAAAAGCCCACTGATGAATGCGAGCTCTATAGATATCCACCCCGATAAACGTTACCGTCGATGCCTTCTTTACTCGCCAGCTTCACCGATGTGCAATTTTTTCCAGCATGGGCTCTGTGTTGTGCCGTCGTCTTCATTACCTGTTATCCTTGGCCAGGACGCCGCGTCAGTCCCCTCGTCTAGTTATCATATACCAGTTTCTCACTACATTCACAGCTGGCCCATATCCCTGCCGTCGGGTCTACATCCCAGATCCTCTCGTTTATAGGAGCATTTAAGTTCGTCTTCAAAGCTGGGGATTTGATTCAACAAGGGTCGGAAAAGGTGCGTTGGGACTGTGCCTCTTCGTACCAGTACTTGGGTCCTATCATATTCGAAGTATCCTCGTTCGATCTTCCGAGTTCCCAACCTCGACAAGTGGATGGTCATTGTACGGGGGCCAAATTATATTGAAGAAATCAAGGCAGCGCCGGAGACCAAGCTGTCATTTTTGGATGAAGCAGAAGAAGTAAGTGATGATTTAAGCTACATCAAACAAACTGATCTCCTCGTTTGGTAGTCATTTCTTGTTTCTTTGACGTTTGGTCCCAATGTCGTCGGAAATCCTTATCACATTCAATTACTTCGATCTCAATTCACAAGAAAGCTAGGTACCCTCTTCCCTTCCCTCTACGAAGAGGTTGTACATGGCTTCGAGGAGGTGATTCCTGCTCCCGAGAACGGCGCGTTATTGTTTCACCTGGCTAGGTCAATGGCGGATGTTCTTACACAACTTCAGGCTGGATGAAAGTAGAAGCTGTACCGGCCATGGCGAAAATTACAGGCCGTGCCAGCAATCGTACACTTGTCGGGGCTCCTTTATGTCAGGATACCTTGCCATTCGAGCCTTCTGGCGAAAAATATCTGATCATGAATCGACCAGGTCGAAATCCGGACTATATCGATCTTAATATTCAATTCACCATCAAATTGCTCAAGACTGCTGGCATCTTGAGGGTGCTCCCCACATTCCTCGGACGGTAAGCAGGTGAGCCTATTAGGAGAAGAATCTAGCTTAGTCCAGCCGCAGGATTGTCGCTCCCTTCTCCCTTTCTTCAATAGTCGAGCGAAGTGTCAGCCATTTGAGGCCTGTAATTGAAGACCGCCAACGCAGGATGGCGGATCATGGCAACGACTACCCCGACAAATCGGTATCTCTATTGCGTTAAATCACAATTCTTTCTTTTTTTAACATGGCGAAAAGGATGACTTTCTATCATGGATGTTGGATATAGCCCAAGGGGAAGAATTATCGGTTCACCATCTCACACGAAGGATTCTTGGTATCAACGTCGGTGCACTTCACTCGACGAGCATGGTATGCATGTTCAGTCCCCAGTGGCCAGATTATCTAACCTGACTGTTTAGACGATCGCCCATGCTCTATATCACCTGGCCGAACAACCCGAGCATGCACAAACCCTCCGCGAAGAGGTCGAAGAGATCGTTCATCGAGAAGGGTGGACACATGCTGCCATAAACCAGATGGTCAAGGTCGACAGCTATATCAAAGAAACCCAACGATTGAACCCGCTTCAAGTTGGTATGTTCCCATGGGGCCGAATTTATCTCAACCCCCTTGGTTACTGACCGACGTTTCCATAGTAAATGTCCGGCGAAACGTCCGAGAGCCTTTCACGTTCTCAGACGGGACCAGTCTTCCCAAAGGAACCCTCGTTGCCGTGGCTGCACACGGCGTGCACATGGACGAGTCCAACTACCCAGATCCCACTTCTTTCCAGCCGTTCCGCTTCGTGGACAAGACGAAGAAGGAGAACGCAGGCCGCAAGGTTGACATGACTGCCATTCACGCGGACTGGTTGACCTTTGGGTATGGAAGGCGCGCCTGCCCTGGCAGGTTTTTTGCAACGGACGTATTGAAGCTGTTGTTGGCGCATATCGTTGTGAATTATGATGTGAAGCTGGAGGGCCCGCGTCCGGACAATTTGTGGGTTATGACGATGTGTGTTCCGAATCCCAAAGGCAATGTGTTGTTCCGGAAGCGCGTGCAGACAGTGCTAGTAGATTAGATATGTATCCATTTTTTTGTGTCTTTGTTTTCCTTTTTTTTGAGAAATCGGCGCGCGAGTTGTACTTGTGTTACGTCGTGTATATTCATATTGTAAAGGCAATGAGATATTACTTATGTACCATTGAATCAACCATGATCACTTTATGTAAACTTTTTTCGTCCCCGTCATGATAATACACACACCTCCTCTCCCTCCCTCTCCTGACCGCGAACTCCCAAATCATTGTTACAAAAAAAATTCATGATCATCCGGAGCTCTTTAAACTCCAATGCTGCCCGGAGCTGATACGCGCGTTGCTCCCCTGGCAGGTGACGTTCCAAGATGGATTTGTAGCGTCAACCAATCCATGACGATGCCAGATTAGAGATTCTTTTCTTCGTCTGATCTTCATTAGAAATATTGGCGCAAGTTGCACTTGCGTTGCGTTTCGTACGCTCATACTAACACTGGCGTTGTTACGCTCAAAACCAAATCATTTCTCATCTGTCGCGACAACTACTCTCTACCCCGCCCCTTGCGATGCGGCGACTGGCGTGGGTTTACTTTCTTACAGTGGAAACACAAAAACTACTATTAGAAGCTTGATTTGAACGCAAAGGTCTGGCATGCCCGATTGCGGGCATCCTTTCATTACGAGTGATGCCCAAGACGGATCTCACCATTCCAGAAACAATCATGACGTGGCTCGTCTGGGAGATCACCGTCGGCTATCAAGGGCTAAAGCTGGGTGGGTCCCAGCAGGGTCTCATAGTATTGCCCCCCTGCCATTCAGTAGATCGTGATTCCCTAGGCCCTGTCGAGGAATGGTAGGACCCCTGATAATCCCCCAATTTGAGGTCTGTTCAAAATGGTCCAAAAATTTGACCCTTTTGTCTGGCCGCCGAATTTTGGTTTTTTCCAAGTTTGTCCGGACTCCGGACTACAGTGTTGTAGACCTCGTCTAGGACCTAAAAACGCTCCGGGAGCACTCCTGTGAGTAATATAAGGGTGGAGACCACTACTGGCCCCAGGGAACATAAATTCATAGCTACCAGCTTTATCGTTGTGTCGGGGGGAGAGATGCCTTTGTTTGATATGGATCACATGTTTTTCGTCGATTCATAATGAGAAAAAAAATAACGAAAAAGAGCAATACAATCGAGTATATGGACCCTTATGTACCTGTCTCCAAGGCACTGTTAGGGATGGGTGTGATATGCGGTCGCTTAGCGCTTACGGCATGCCTCCTGGGACCTGGGCTTGACAATGTGAAGGGAGGAAATGCAGGGGATGGGGGTTGGGCGAGATTCAAGCTCTGCTTGACGGCTCTCGATTCGGCGTTGCGTAATATGTGCCATTGAAACCTGGCTGTCTCGTCGCGACGACATCCCTTGTGGTGGCATCCTCTGGTTGTTCCATTTCGCCCTAAAATGACGAAAATTGGATGGAGAGCCTCCCAGCTGGTGATATAAATGGAAAACATACAAACGCGAAAACAAAGTACGGTGGCAGTGGCAGTGTGGCACGGGCATTGGATACGTCTGATAGATCATTGATGGGGTGATGAACCTTTCGAACTGAACACTGAACCTAATAATTGAGTGCCCCTGTTGCCTCTCGCTAGGTCCTCTACGTCCGGATCCACAACTGACGTCCGACAACATGATAATCTGTCCGGACCAATACCTCAGACGTACCCTCCATAGGTACCCCGCTTGTCTGGACTTGCCAACAGAGATTTGGCCCCGAATTTTCGATCAGACCTTGGGGTGGATTATCAGGTCTTCTACATAATTCTAATAATTGGTACTTACACCTTTCGACATCGGTAAGTGGGCTCTTGGCACAGGGGTAGCGCGCACGCTTCGCATATCACGATTCAACAGGTTTGCATGCGTGAGGTCGTGGGTTCAAATCCCACAGTGTCCAAATTTTTTTCAAATGTTTTTCCACGGCATCAATACAACATAATCACTGAACCCTAACAAACCCAAGAGAGAACCATTGAATAAAACTATTACGATGACAATATCACGGAGGAACAAAAAGGCTTCGATCATGTCGTACCACCACCGCCTCGGGACGTGTTGACTTGTTCGGCATTTTCTCCCAGATGGGCTCGACGTCTGGTCCGTCGATATCGCCCGCGCCATCCCAGCCCCAACACCAAACTGTCATTGAAGGTTAAATGAGGAGAAGAATGGGTGATAAAGCCTGACCTCTCTCCGGTCCCGGGACAAAATTCAAGGGCTCACTCTCCTCCTCGATGAACAGCCGGTCGTGAGGACCAAACCATGCTCGGTCCTGAGGGTCTGTGCGTGGATCGTCGGGAAGGCCACCCATGCGGACATAACCTCGTATAGCGGTGAGGTTCCGCCTGGCAGGGTGGATGATGTCATATACTTTCTAGAACCGATGTGAACACAAAGTAGGTCTCGAGAACAGAAAAGCGAACCTTGTCATACGCGAGTTTGACCCTTGGGACCATCACGATCCTGCCGTACCCTGCTTCCCAGTAATCGTTGCAGATGAGACTGCATTCGCTGGCGCTGCACTCTCCTGCTGCGAGCTTCGCGAGGCGGAAGCGGACGTGAGGGGGAGTGTAGAAGGGTGCTGGGTCGAGGACAGCGATGCCGTTCCAGCAGGATTGGACTTGAACAGGGAGATGCCTCTGGAAGCGGTGGGAAGACTCTGCATGGTGGAATATGCGCTGAAAGGGGGCGTTCTCGAGTGCAGTGCCGTTGATGTCACGGGCGACCCAGTTGTCGTAAAAGACGGGAGCGCCAATGTCGTCGTGGTACATGTAGTCAGCAGCGCAAGTGATGCCGGCGTTGTTGATGCGGCTTTGGTATATGAGTTCGAGGATGTCGTCTACGCAGGGGAGGACGTCGTTCATGAAGACGATGGAGTCGAAGTACTCGCCGTGGGCGTCGCGGAGCTCGTGGAGGGGGACGAAGGCGGAGTTGCGGACCTCTGCGAGGTATTCGATACGGTGGTTGAAGGCACCCCGGGTACGCATGGAGGTGCGGATGGTGATGCGCATGCCGACGCTGCGGGTGAGGGCGTCGAAGATGCGGAGAAGAGCTTTTGTCTGGTCTGTGGAACCGTTTTCGTAGATGGAGACGTAGACGTTGTGGTAACCGAGGATGGCTGCGACGCGGAAGAGGACGGCAAAGAGGTCGGGGATGACGTCGAAGGAGTTGTAAAGATTGATGGCGAAGTAGTATTTGTGTTGGGTGTTTTGGAGTCGGTTTGAGGCGTGGTTATCTGGGTCACCGTCTGCAAAGACGGAGGAGAACCAGGAGGAGGCGTTTGGGGATTTGTGGCCGATGAGAGGGGCATAACGGTCGATGACCTGCTTTTCGTAGAGGGGTTGGGCGTTCCTGGTGCATTCCTTGGTGTGATGTGGAGAGATATTGGTGAGCAGCTTCATGACACGCATCCGCTGGTCCAGATTGGGGAGTTGGATGGGATGACGACTCTGCTGGTGCGGGACGAGTCTGTTCGAGGACGACTAGAAACAGTCAGCTCGTTGCACAGTCTGCAACGGATGGTGACCCACAGAGAACATTTTGGACACGAGAAAGCCCAGGAATACACCGATCGCCAGCGCGAATGGCGTCGAGATACGCCGTCTCCCCAGTGAAATGCCCATCGTCGTGGCAGAAAAGGTTGATCAATGGGTGGCGGTGCAACCATTGTTCTTGTCAATGCAACGACGACCAGGCCGGGGTTTTGCCCACATCTCGCCCCCCATCTCGCCCCACATCCCCCGCGAGAAGGGCTCCCGCCTCAGCCAGCGCAATCTTGGCGTCACCAACCGCATCTGGGCCCTCCTTTCGCTCTTTCTCTTCCTCATCATCTTCACCCGTTACGTTCTGCCAACCACCCAGGGGACGCAGAGCCTGCTGCTGCAGCCCAAGGTCTACATTAACAACACAGCCGCCAACCCGTTCGAGTTTTGCCCCGTGCACGGACCAGGTGACCAGCTTACCCGCAAGTATGGAGCCCAGACGCTGTCAAAAAGCGTGATATACGTGGCGTCAGGAGAGCGCGTCCAAAGGGTGTTGAACAAGGCGCTGGCTGGTAAACCTGTCACTATCAGTGTCCTCGGCGGATCAGGTATCTTTTTCAGAATTCCCGACTTCAACTTTGTCTCACCATTCCCCAGTTTCTGCGTGCCACGGAGCCGGCGACGATCCCGTTGCTCCTCACTGCTATCCTGCTCTTTTCTTTGAATGGTGGAACTCTGTCTTCCCCCACCCCGCCACAGAACTCACAAATGGAGCCATGCGACGCACCGGCTCGACCTACTTTGGGTTCTGCAACGCACACCACCTCCCAGACGTCACCGACCTCGTCATCATCGAGTTGGATAGCGAGGACAAACCGTAAGTCCCGTCACACATCTCCCACATCCCCTCCAGACTGACTCCGTGTAGTGGACCCGACATGATGGAACACTTTGAAACTCTCGTTCGCTCTATTCTCCTCCGTCCCGACTCTCCTGCCATCCTCCTTCTGGGACACTTCAGTCCCCAGATCCATGAAGCGTACCTCTTTGATGGTCCTGACCATTGGCACAGCAGCGTTGCCCAGTTCTACGACCTCCCTTACATCTCCATTAAATCCGCCCTCTACCCAGCCTACATGGGAGACCCGCACGCCGTCGATAAGTACTACGTCGACCCCATCCTCTCCAGCCCGCTCGGCCACGAACTCATCCGCGACATTCTTGTCTCCTACTTCCAATCCCAGATCTGTGCCACCTGGAACGCCCTCACCTCTGAGTCGTCATCCGAGGATGCCCATGCTCACGGTATATTTGGCGGTGCAGGCAAGAGAAAGGGTGTCCCCGAACCCGAGAATGAGCTAGACAAGCACAACATGGCTGACAGTGACAACGACAACGACGAGAACAAGAACAAACGTCTCATCAACGAGGACATCTCCATCCCTCCCACACGGATGAACACCCGCCCCGGCAGACCTTTCGAAGAAATTGCCCCCTTTTGTGTCTCCGCCAACGACCTCATCAACCCTCTCCCGCCCTCCCTCTTCTACGGCTCCGGCTGGAACGTCCACCACCCTCTCAGTGCCGGGCCTGGTGGGAGCAATGCACTGCTGCCCACCGCGCACTACTGGCACTCTACAGTCCCCACCAGCAAGATCCGCGTACCACTGCAGATCGGCGCGGGTGATATTGCCGTGTATTACATCCAGGAGCCGATCAAGATTGTAGGCAATGGGAGCGCGATCGAGTGTTGGGTTGACGATAATCATGCTGGGGCCAAGGTGATTGAAAATGCAGGGGACGTGAAGGACCCGACTCCGACGTATGTCTTTCGGTTTCGTCATGTTTCCCTTTTGACCTTTTTTTTTCTGATGTTTCAGGCTGCAAGTCATAGACCATTATGTGAGCCAGGGATCACATTTCGTAGAGTGCGCTTTAAAAGGCGAGCAAGGCCAGTCTGTGCCCATGTTCAAAATAATCGGTATCTTTTCCACGTGACGCTTTCTTTTTGTTTTTGTTTGCATTGTTGTGCTTGCTTCTCTATCTTGTCCATACCCCCTTGATATCCACTGGCAGCGTTTTTGCAACATTTGTACATATTCCCGGAAAAGACGGTTTCGTACGTAGATAATTCACTGTACAGTGACGGAAGTCGGTTCATCTTACATACCGATTCCCGATGTAACTCCACGCCGCTTCGGTTCCTTTCACAGGGCTGTAAATACCAGTGTGTCAGCAGTGCGATCATCGGATGCGGGCTGCCTGATGGATGATCATTGCTTTAGAATTCAACTCGCCGGATTAGAATATAGAAGTCGGTGCAGTTCTTTCAGCCCCCCCCAAGAAGGCTTGTAATTGTGAGATGCTTCTCTTATCATATTGATATTGTTTCGTCTTCATGAGCCTCAGCCATTGCCAAGCCCCAACTCCCATTTCGTGGCAGTGTCGGGATGCCGGCGTTTCGTCGTCAAGGAGGCTACTATCCGAGGACAACCATTCCTAATCACGTTGCTACGCCCTCAGGCCTCACCATCCAATCCAAGTAAGTATAAAAGGTTAAACATGCCCAGATGATCGATGGCAACGATCCATACGATGGCGAACGAATCTTCGCGCTCAAGATTCGACCTCCCTGGCTTCACTTTGCCCATCGATTTCCTTCCTTGTGTGCCTGAAGAGTGGCGTGCAGGAACTGAATTGGGCAAAGGAGGGGTTCTCTTTAGGAATGCCTTGAGTGTTTATGATATGGGAAGCGGTGTACTAGAGTGCGTGGTGTCAGCTCTGACGCGGACCGCTTAATTCATAGGGCCATGCTAGGCTCCCACTGACTACACTTCGAGAGCTGTCCATGCTGCGCTTCATGAACGTCGTGACGGACAAGCCGGAATGGCACGTCAAGGCGGGTGCACCTCAGGTTTCGCCAGGATGCTTCTGATTACCCCGCAGGTCTTCAACGAAGATATCACTTCAAAATGGAAAAGAGAGGTATTATTAAGGGGCGAAGATTTCTCAGAGAGGATGGCCGACGAGTGTATCGCAGAACTCAAGTACAAAGCCAAGGTCTTTGAAGAGACGGGTGCGGTCTGTGTCTTCACTGGCGACGTTGTGAAATCCGACACCGCCGTTCCTGCCTCTATCCAGGACGAACTCAAGGCGGCCGTGACACCTCTCCAGGACGTTCCGGAGAAGCTAAAGGACTGGCATCCGGATTCGGAAGACAAGGTCCTCGACCTCGTTCACCCATCACTCTTCCCTCTTGTATATGGGATCACACGCATCCTTCCCGATAATCTGACTACCCTGGATGACTGTATCAAGAGATGTGGCGAAGGAACGGTTTTATCCATTCCTCCTGAGAAGGTGCCACCGCACACTTGGGTACTATGGGATTTATCGGACTCTGAAGAGGAAGACTCTGAAGAGGAGGACTCTGAGGCAGAGAGCGTGCGTTCGGACCCTTACAGCTGGAAATTCCAATGGCTGCCATGCGAAGTGGATATCTCAAACCATGATGGTGTGAAGTAGGGTTTTCATCTTCAACGCTGATCTCCCTATTCACTACGCGACGCTTCGAACAGGATCACCAGTTACATCAACAATCTGCACCCACATCAACACAAAGCGCTGTACAGCGTCATCGAAAAGATCCTCGGACGGATCATTCCACTCTGGAACATGACGCTTACGCCTCTCAAGTTCCCCGATCGCTCGTTGCCGCGGATCCCATACACCGATGTTGTCTACGATCCTGATCCAGAGTTGTTCCTAGACAAGGGCCCACGACAAGCCGACTTTGAGGATATAGACGAGTTCCTCGACCAGCGGCGGGAATGGATCAAAGCAACTCGTCGGATCGTTCAGCCAGAACCAAAACAGTTCGAGCCGCCGTCGCCGCGTGAGCCAGAGAAAACGGTGGACTTGAAACGGGACTACAGCGAGCGGGGTATCCAAGTCATCGTGAAACTGGCGAACATAGAGTTGACGCCGGAGAAGGCGGAGTACAAGGGAGGTACATGGCACGTCGAAGGACAACTCGTGCGTCTTCTCTTCCATTTCTCGAGATCTTACAAAACCTTTTTTTTGTAGAACGAGCACATCTGCGCGTCGGCGATCTATTACTATGACAATGTCAACGTCACGCCAAGTTCCCTCGCTTTTCGCCAACAGTCAGACCGAGAAGAGGCGAGTCACGTGAATTATAC
>Ga0307516_10009599_pt1 | contig 10773 bp, 4 predicted proteins | sample 19_EM_MG_FD_203310 | JGI IMG/M metagenome (GOLD analysis project Ga0307516, IMG submission 203310) | Populus trichocarpa ectomycorrhiza microbial communities from riparian zone in the Pacific Northwest, United States - 19_EM | ecosystem: Host-associated > Plants > Roots > Unclassified | place...
CCACTGTGTAAATTTCAAATTTGTCTCTAAAATTTATGGAATATCTTAATATAACTTAAAATTTATGGAATATCTAAAATTTCAAGAATGAAATTAGAATTTACATACCTAATGGGGGGGGGGGGGGCTAGAAAAAGTGAAAGATGTAGGGGCACATTCGAACAAAAACGAAAGACATGGAGTCTAATTGAAATAAGTCAAAGATTTTAGGTGGAATTAAGACAGCACGTAAACTTCTTGGAGGTAAATTGTAATTTACCCTTGGATCTACATGGTTGCGAGTCAACTATTTGCTCTCCTTGCTTGTCAAGATTTTCATCTTTTTGAATAAAAGTCAAGTAATTGTTTCTAGCTGTATATAAAAAAAAATTAATTTTGATCAACAGTTTTAAGTTTTCCATCAACGGAGTCTAGTCGAGTAGCTTGTTCTTCGTTAGTTTATGGCAACTCAAATTCATTTCTATGCGTAATTAAGATGCAATTAATTCCTACACAGACAGCTAAAATTTAGAAATTTCAAAGGGTTTTGTTATGATTCAAATCATTAATGAAATTATTATTGACTAAAATACTAAATTATTTTTTCAAACAATAAGCTATAATTTTTCTAGATGTAATATGTATTTGTACTTTATTTAATCTAAAGAAATTGTTTTTTTTTTGTTTTTTTTAAAACATTAAATTAAAGGTGGAAATCTTCCACTATCGTGCCTCTGCGACAAAACCAACCCTAGCTAGGGCCGGTTTCAGGACTTTTGATCACGACGAACATATTGATATAAGATAAGCTTGATTAGCTGGTTTCATGTCAGTATCATAGCTTTACATTCAAGAACCCTTCGAACCCCACCATGCAGCTCTGCACCATAAATGGCTAGCAAGTGTGAGCTCTGAAAAAGACCAGACGAGTTTCCAAATTGCACTTGTGCATGGACGTCCATGTGAAGATGAAATCCACATTGATTTATCTTGTACCCTGACTCCCATACCTGACACGTGCCCAGCAAACTCCATGTTAACACAGTGTTGGATTCTCTCGGGACATGAAATCAGCTGTGTTTTATGCAAATTTTATGCGTATAAACATGCACTAGCTCACCATGGGTATTTTAAGTCAGTCTTTCTTCCAATAATTAATTTCCTGCAGTCCATATACTGTGAATGCCCTTCAACACAGCTTGTAATCAAAACCGCCCTTTTATTGTATTTTCTTCATGAAAAATAAGAGAGTGTCTGTCTACTGTATATCAAACCGCGTTTCAAGATTAAAGAACATTAAATTACTATTTTTTAGCCTTAAAATGTAGTTTCTATCGCAGAGAAAAACACAACCTAAATATTATTTACCATGCATGATACAAATGGTTTCAATCTACAGGAAAACATTTTCCTAATAATAATAATAAAGAAAAATTTTGTTCTTGGAAAATTCATCCTTGATATTCAAGGTTATGCTGACCAAAGAACTCGACCATACGTACCAAAATTCCGTTGGAAGCTATAAATACGATACAAGATGCCAGATGGGATGGTATTTTTGTTAATTCATCGTGCGATTTGTCATAATTTCCACACAAAAAAATGATGTAAAAATTAATTTATTTTAAACAGAATATTTATGTTCCCGGTGTATATAAACTATTGCTAGACTACACCAACATGAATTTCCCAATTTAAGGAGGTTTATTAATCATTGATATTGATTATGATTCTGTTTTGGAACATATTTGAAATTATGTTTTTTAAAATTTTATTTTTTTAAAAAATAATTTTTTAATATTTTTGAATTATATTGATATTAAGAATAATTTTTAAAAAATAAAAAATATTATTTTAATATATTTCTAAATAAAAAATATTTTAAAAAATAACAGCTACTATACTCTCGAATATCCTATATAACATGGTTAGAGTTTAATTACAAATGATAAATTTTCAGATCATTTAATTATTATTTTTTACCACAAGTCTAACGCTTTCCAAAAATTACATATTAATATTCGTAATATTACTCAAACGATATAGACCCTCTTTTCAAGTTTCAGTCCACATGTTTAGTATTCTGCTTTCCATTTTTTTTAATTTGGTTTCTCTATCGTTTTGTGCTTGGACTCACTAATCTGTAAATTAACCCATAAAACGAAGACTTTTTAAACCTACAGCTATAAAATCAGTGTTATGGCCTTACCTAACCTCGTGAAGACGTTGGTGTTTTTACTTTGAAAACAAGAGGCAAAAAAATTAAAAATATAGAAATAAATGAGTACTACAAGATATGTTTTGAAAGATTTTATGATGTTTAAGTTGTTATTATTAATATTTTAATTATTAATTAAGTAATTTGGTATCATTGAGTCTTGTATCAATTTTCTTGATAAAAAAAATAAAGCACAAAGACGTGCTTTGAAAATTGCAACATTGACTGTTCCACGGATGATTTAATTGACAGGAAACAATTCGCCTTTACTTTGTATTGCGTTTTGAAAATACTTTTAAAAAAAATTAAAATTTTTTATATTTTTATTTTAAATTAAAATTTTATTGATATTTTCATATTATTTTGATGTACTAATATCAAAAATAATTTTTAAAAAATAAAAATATATATTTTTTTGATATGTTTTGGAATGAAATGCACTTTAAAAAGCAACCGCTACCACACTTCCAAACACATATAAAAAAACTTATAATTCTTGTCATGGATTATTTTTATTGGTATATCTAGGAAGAATTTTACTATCGGGTTAATTTTGTTAATAAAATTGTTGGTATAAGTTACATGTTATTATACTTTTTTGATTTTCCATTGCATTTCTCTTTGTGTGTGTGTATATATATATATAATGTTTCCGTCATTTTTTATCAAGGGGTATAGCGATGAATAGTTCTGTCAATAAAATTCACTATAATCTATCAAATAAAATTTTTATTGATATTTTTATTTATATTTATCAAATTTCTAGTAGTATGATTCTATTCACATTTTTTTTTAATAAATCAATCTAAAGCTGACTATATATAGTGTATAGTTCAAGTAGTTTACTGGTTTGGTCATGGTCCTCGTGATAAACCGACCCTTGTATTCACTGAGATTCAATAAGTAGGGTTGAAATCTTATTTATTTTAGGATGAACATTAACAATTATCGATCCCAACTCCCAATTCGTTATCTACAATGAAGACTTGATTAGCTTCGATGATTTCTAGATTGTTATCTATTCTATCGTTTTAGTTTTTGAGTTTTCAATTAAAAAATTAATTAAGAAAAATTTTAATTTCAGTATATAAAAACTAATTAATCTAGACATATATACCTTAATTTTTTTTTTTTAAAAAAAAACCAGTTACATTTTTTTCTTAGGATGGAATTAGCAATTGTGGGTTCCATATCTAGACATATCCTTTGCTAATGTGACAACAAAAATTAGAAAATAATTTGTAGCATATTGCAAATCTCAAGAACTTCTTCGATGAAAGTCATTAAGATTTTAATATCACATAAAAAATTAATTTTATTAAAAAAAATAAATTATTTGATTAGATTCTAGAAATAATTTTATATTATCATCTAATAATTTTTAGATCTGCGTGTCTCGATTTCATCACATGAACAGTCCCTTTCCTCTTTATGATCTCAGTATAGAAAAGGTGGGATAACACATAAACCGAAGAAATCTAAATTTTGACAGCAGAATCTATATAAATAATATATATTGCCGGGCCGGCAAATAATCTAACATGGGTGCAGAAAAATGATGGACCATTTCCAACTTCTCACGCAAAAAAAAAAAATAATAATAATAATTTTGAGGGACTTCCTCTCCAATCTTATGGGATGGGTTGAAAATTAAAATAAAAGGTATACTTTATATTATTTTATATGCTCCAATTACTTCAAAATCTATAGAGAGAAGAGCTCATTTTGAATTCAAGTGTTTTGAGTAGCAAAATCTTTTGAGAGAAGTGATTGTTTTAAATTATTTTTTTTATTTTTTTGAATCGTCTTGATGTGTTAATGTCAAAAATAAATTTTTTAAAATAAAAAATAATATTATTTTGATGTCTTTTCAAGTAAATCAATAGCTCTTTCCAGGAACACGTAACAAATTAGACCACCCTGGTAATAATTATTTATAAATTCTTTCCTCTCCTCTTAAAAAAATGTATAAATGTTTTATGGGATTACATGCATATCCTAACATGGATGATCACGAGGGAAGTATAGTTGGTGTGGAGTGGGTTGTCATGTTCACTTCCATTTTCAAAATAAAAAAAATAAAAATCTAAAATAAAAAACCTAATTTAGAATTCTCAAATCTCTTGTCAAAATATACAATTAATGTCTGCTATGAGTTGCTTTGAAAATTCAAGCAAAGCTCACAACCAAAATTCAAAGTCAGACCTATATAATATTTGGGCTAATAAAGAGAGAAATCTAATCCAATATGAATTTAATTAGCTGCCTGAAATGCCAATTTACTTACCTGACAACAATATATAATTATTACAAACCTTTATGAAATATTTTCTAAAACCCTAATTTTTTATAACTATATATTTTTTTAAAAGGAAAATATAGATAGAAATATCCTCTTATCTTATTGTCTCCGACAATTATATCTTAAGACAATAACCGACACTATTTAGTGCATATTTAAGATTGCGGTTCAATATTTTAAATTAATTTTGTAATATTTTTAGATCATTTTGATATGCTAATATTAAAAATAAAAAAATTATTTAGATATATTTTTAAGTAAAAAACATTTTAAAAAAAATTATTAATATACTTTCAAACACCCTTAATATATTCATTGGGATATTTTATAGTTCTAATTGAAATTTTTAATAATTAACCACACTTTTTTTTTATTAACAATTAACAAAGTGATTATGTTTGCAAGTAGCCATAATGACACATAAATTTTTCTTTCAATCTCTTCATTTCAGTTTTAAATTGTCACAGTTAAATAGCTGTCAACCTTTGAGTTACAAAATATGAATAATTGTTTTCCCCTCCAACACCTTTCAATGCAAATAATTGATGTTAGCTCATTTATTTTTATGTTTTAAAAATAATTTTTTAAAATTTAATTTTTTTAATCTCAAATTAATTTTTTTTTAGATATTTTAACATATTAATATAAAGAATAATATACTCTCTCCCACTGTTTCTGAAATCCTGATCACACCACCATCAGCCATTAGCCATTAGATGGTAATTTGGGAAGTTTGTTAGAGGATGTTTTTTGTACGTAGGATGATGCATCTATCCTATCATGTCAATACAAAATAAAAGGAAGAAAATTCACTTTAGCACCAAAAATAAACATACTTGTCTCCATTGTAAAATCTTCTTAATGGTTAAGAATATTCTTGAATCAATTTTCAGTAAGATTTGTATTATTTGTTTTTCAATAAGATCTTAGATATACTATCAACACCTGATATATTCACTCGAGATTATTTTTTTCACATGTTCTGACACGAGACCGCCTCAAAAACAATGAAAATATGAGTTAAGAAAACGAACAAAGACCTTAGCAAACCAACTAGGAAAAGAAATAAGACAAGAGAGGAGCAAACAAGAGGAAATATGGACAAACTACTTATCTAATGCAATAGTTCTTACTGTTTTTTTGGATGCTTATGTTAGGCATTTGCAAGGAGTCCAAGAGGAGCTCGATGTCTTCGTGTTAATTTTCTTTGCTCGTGAAACATGGTCCCACATTTGAGCATCACAGTCAACTGGGTCCCATGTTTGTCCATCAGTTTTTTTTTTCGTTGAGTTTTTTTCACAAATTTTGCAGGCTACAGGCCTACTTCAAAGCTATAAGAGAAGAGGAGGAGGGAGACCCACCCCTTCTCTCTCTCTCTCTCTCTCTCTCTCTCTCTATTTGGCATGTTCTTTAATGGTGTGGTTGGTGGATTCTGTAGGCATCCTCTACTCTAAAAATGTTGTAATATAGTTAAAAAATAAAAAAAGGAAAAAGAAACTGTCTTTTAAAAACACCCTCTTGTAACTTGTTTCTGATTGATTACTCATTTCTCATCTATCTGTAAAAGGGTTGTTGAAACAATATACACCATGTTTTTTAATAAAGAAATCGTCTTTTTCTCTCATTTCTCCCTCTCTTGAGTCCTTCCTTGAGTCAAGAAGACAGAAAGAAACTACCGTACGGGGAAATACATATCATAACGAAGGAAAAAAGAGAGAGTAAAAATAAGTTTTTGAAAGTTTCGGAGAATGAATGGTCTTTCACATCTGGAACCACCTGATTACTCTGAGTTTGTTGAGGTTGATCCAACTGGAAGATATGGCAGAGTACATCTCTCTCTCTCTCTCTGTGCGTGTGTGTTTCTTCTGTGAAATGAATTGTGAGTTTGATTTTGGGGTTTACTTTTGTTTTTTTTGCAGTACAATGAAATCCTTGGCCGAGGAGCTTCAAAGATAGTGTATGAATCCAAGTTTTTGTTTCTCATTAATTTAATGGAATCCCATTTAGTTTTTTTTTTTCACATGTTTGGCTCCTTAGTTTTTTTTGCTTGAATTTGATGGATGCTCATGCAATATTTTTGCAAAAGTTGGAGTCTTTTCGGCTCTTTCTACGAATTTTTGGTAACGGTTAGTTTCTTGATTGGGGCAGTTATAGAGCATTTGATGAGTACGAAGGGATTGAAGTTGCTTGGAACCAGGTCAAGCTATATGATTTCTTACAAAGTCCTGAAGATCTTGAAAGACTCTACTGTGAGATTCATCTCCTTAAGACATTGAAGCATAAGAACATAATGAAGTTCTACACTTCTTGGGTTGATACTGCAAATAGGAACATCAACTTTGTGACGGAAATGTTCACTTCTGGGACTTTGAGACAGTAAGAATTTGTCAAAACATAATGATTTCATGACCCATTCTTTGCTTTTCTGTTGATTATGCCTTGTGGGTCTTTTGTATTGTTCATCATCGTATAAGTAGGTCTCTTTACTTTTTTTCGTATTCAATAGGTATAGACTAAAGCACAAGAGAGTAAACATTCGAGCTGTGAAGCATTGGTGTAGGCAGATCTTGAGAGGGCTTCTTTATCTCCATAGCCATGACCCTCCTGTGATCCACAGAGATCTAAAGTGTGATAATATTTTTGTGAATGGGAACCAAGGAGAGGTGAAGATTGGAGATCTTGGCCTTGCGGCAATTCTTCGAAAATCTCATGCTGCTCATTGTGTTGGTAGGTTTAATTGACAAATCTCATGAATTCTCTTTATTTGGTCACTATAACCAGAGCATTAGAATCAGTTGAGACTTATAACAGAAGAGTCTAGTTCTCAGGTGGTACTAGGATCTCTGTGATTTATATTGATAATAATTAAACTTTGGTTTATTCTTCTTTTCTGTGGGGCTCTCCTTTCTTCAGGGACACCTGAGTTTATGGCTCCAGAAGTGTATGAAGAGGCATACAACGAATTGGTTGATATTTATTCGTTTGGTATGTGCATCTTGGAGATGGTCACTTTTGAATATCCCTATAGTGAATGCACTCATCCTGTTCAAATCTACAAGAAAGTTATCTCTGTAAGACCCCCTTCTGCCTTCCTCCCCCCTCAAAACATGATGTATTCACTTACATGCTTTATTACTTCAGGGGAAAAAACCAGATGCTTTGTACAAAGTAAAGGATCCAGAAGTACGACACTTTGTTGAGAAATGTTTGGCCACTGTGTCACTTAGGCTATCTGCAAGGGAGTTGTTGAATGACCCTTTTCTCCAAATTGATGGTTGTGAATCCGATTTGAGACTGTTGGACCATAGGATTGAAGTTGATGGCTTAGGACCCCTAATTAGGCCACCTTATCTTGAGCATCATGACAATAATAATTCCTACAGTAGTGGATACTTAAATGGTTATGACTATGAGGCTCAGAATGAATGGGAATATCATCAAGTCGAGGTCGAACTGAGTGGAATTGAACTTTTCGAGTATCATGATGAACATCCTGCAAATGTTGACATAAGTATAAAAGGAAAGAGGGGTGATGATGGTGGCATCTTCTTAAGACTCCGAATTGCAGATAAAGAAGGTTAGTGAATTGTTTTCTTTCCTTTTGTTTATCTTTTCTGTACAGGTAAATGTCCATATTAGCAATCACTTTAATTATATCTCTTTGCAGGTCGTATACGAAACATATATTTCCCTTTTGACATTGAAAATGATACAGCATTGAGCGTGGCAACTGAAATGGTTGCCGAGCTTGATATCACCGATCAAGATGTGACTAAAATAGCAGATATGATTGATGGGGAGATTGCTTCCTTGGTACCTGAATGGAGGCCAGGGCCAGGCATAGAGGAGACACCCTGCTTTGCAAATCAAACTCTGTGTCACAATTGTGCTTCCACCTGCACCTCTAATGGTTCATTCATGGATTTTTTGTCAAATAATCCATGTTGTAGCCATGGATGTGCTTCAATGCATGGAAGGTTTGGAGAGATCATTTTTGAAGTGGATGAATCTGAGCATCATTTAACAGAAGGGGCGCCAAACATACTCAACCAACCGGACTACTTGCACTATAAGGAAATTTGGGGTCAACAAGAAAGCCGGCAACTTACTCCAATAGGCTCGGGAAAAAGTCAGTCGGATGAAGAGTATGAAAATTTTGATCAGTCAATCCCAGAAAAGGATACAAAAGATACCAAGATGGAAAATGGAATTCCTGGAGGAAAGTCATTTCAGCACTTCACAGGTTCCGGTTCTCTTAGCAGACTGACTTCATTGTACAATGACCTTGCGGACAGTAATGAGAATGAAATCCAGCAAGACTTGAGATGGCTTAAAGCGAAACACCAAATGGAATTGAGGAAACTTAGAGATGAACGATTAGGACTTGCAGTGAAACCTTCAACTTCTAGGAACGGGGAAGAGAAAACAAGTAATGTGGTTTCTTCAACTTCAATGTTGAATTCATTTCAAGAAGGCAGCAATGGAGATCTCTTGAAATCCCTTGCTAAGCAGATTAGTCATAGTTTGCATACTCATGCCGGCGCCCTTTCGGATACTCAAAGGCCCTGGAATCACAAGGTAATGAATCAACCCCCAAGAGCGAAAGATATGGTCAATGCCAAGAATCTCTGCACCGGGCCAATGCTCCCACACTCGCTCCATAGGACAACATCCTTACCAGTTGATGCTGTTGATGTATAATATTTTGAGGCATCCATTCTTTTATATTCTTATACACATTATAGAAGCACTATTGTGAATAAATCCACCCTTTTTTGGCCTAGCAAATATTAATGTCCATCCACACAGTGCTTCCCCGCCTGCCTCTAGACTGTCTTCATCACACAAAACAAAGACAAACAAATCATATAAAGAGTTGAGATGTAAAATCCTGAGGCTTGTAAAATTAATCAAAGTGTAATGAGTTATCGAGAGACCATTTACATTATCCATTTGGCCTGGATAGCGCCAGCTACCAAACAATGTGATGGAGTTCATGATTGCATGATGAAAAATGTAATTACGTAGGGTTTAAAGGGTGTTGAAGTGCAGTGATGACATCCTTTGGAGCATTTACACTTGAACTACCAAAAAGGGTGGGCATTATTTGCTATCATGAGGAGGGGATACGATCATTGAAGTTTGTAGGACCAACCGATTGTGTAAGATCCTACATGATTGAATTGGTGTCCTTTTTGCGTCTTCAATTCATACTAAATTTACCAAGAACAGGACATCTTCTCGAAACTGTTTTGCATTGCAGTTAAATCTGTGTTTGAGGACGTTTCAGATATGTATTTAGCATAAAAATATTTTACATTGATTTTCTTGGTGCTTTAGAATAATTTTGATGTATTCATATAAAAAACAATATATATATATATATATTAGAGGTTTTCCGAAGAGCCCTGGATGGCCAGCTACCGGCGGAGCCCACAGTTTAGGGCAATCATAGAGAGGTTTTTTCAAAGAGAAGATGGCCCACTACAGCATTATAGAATATAGATAGCTCATTTCATTCATGCTGATGAAGATACAGCATGGGTCTCCCACATGAGCAATATCATTCAATTAATAATATATGGTCACCTATGGCCTTAGTCTATGCTGACTTTGAGGCAGGCTTTTACTAATAAATAAAATAAATAATCAAATCATCCTTACAGAAAAAAGGATGTACAAATATTGTACCCTTTGAGTACTGCCATGCTCTCTGCTCTGCAAGAACTCATGCTTGTATTTCTTACAGAGAAAAATAGAATAATATACACAAGAGAATTATATATTATATATACTGAAACCAAATAAAGAGAATTCTAGAGTTGTTGAATAAAATAATGTTTCGAAAATATCCTAAAAGAGAATAACTACAGCTAGTTTTTTAAATTGTTTCTTGTCTAAAAAAATGATTTTTTTTAGATATTTTTGAATAATTTTAATGTATTAATATAAAAAATAATTAATAATTTTAATATTATAATCATGAATCAATTAGTTAAGCTGTAAAAATAATAGGATAAATATTATATTGCTTTCAAGTAAGTACCAGAGAAGGTACTCATTTTATTTTGGTTTGATTTCTTAACACCTTTTCCATTCTTTTCATTATTATACTTTTGTTTTTAACAAAATATTGTTTATTAAATTAAAAAAAAGTTCACAAAATTCTTTAATTCATTCAAAAATTGACCAATACCTAATTAAATTTGACTAGAATTGTGAAGCTACGTCTCTTTTCTTTATTCTTTCTTTGAATTGTAAGCAACCAATAAAA
>Ga0307516_10009600_pt1 | contig 10773 bp, 3 predicted proteins | sample 19_EM_MG_FD_203310 | JGI IMG/M metagenome (GOLD analysis project Ga0307516, IMG submission 203310) | Populus trichocarpa ectomycorrhiza microbial communities from riparian zone in the Pacific Northwest, United States - 19_EM | ecosystem: Host-associated > Plants > Roots > Unclassified | place...
CGCGCGCACCCGCAAGTCGAAGGACTACACCACGCAGCACCGCGGCCGCATGGCCGATCCGCGCGTGGTCAACGGGTTCCGGCCGCTGACCAAGGAGCTGACTTACCAGATCGTGATCGAGCGGTCGCGCGGCAGCCGGATGTGGGACCTCGACGGCAACGAGTACGTCGACGTGCTGTCCGGGTTCGGCATGAGCCTGTTCGGCTGGCAGGCCGACTTCATCCGCCAGGCGATCCACGAGCAGGTCGAGCTCGGGTTCGAGATCGGCCCGCAGCACGTGCTGGCCGGCGAGGTCGCCGAGCTGTTCTGCGACGTCACCGGCGCCGACCGCGCCGCGTTCTGCAACACCGGCTCGGAGGCGGTGATGGGCACGATGCGGATCGCCCGCACGGTGACCGGCCGCAGCCTGATCGCGATCTTCACCGGCGCGTACCACGGCATCTTCGACGAGGTGATCGTCCGCGGCACCCGCAAGCTGAAGAGCATCCCGGCGGCGCCCGGCATCATGCCGTCGGCGTCGCAGAACGTGATCGTGCTCGACTACGGCACGCCCGAGTCGATGGAGATCCTGCGGTCGCGGATCGACGAGCTGGCGGCGATCGTCGTCGAGCCGGTCCAGAGCCGGCGGCCGGATTTTCAGCCGGTCGAGTTCCTGCGCGAGCTGCGCGAGCTGACCTCGGCGCACGGCACGCTGCTGATCTTCGACGAGGTGGTCTGCGGGTTCCGCGCCCACCCCAAGGGCGCCCAGGGCCTGTTCGACATCCAGGCCGATCTCGCGTCGTACGGCAAGGTCGTCGGCGGCGGGTTCTCGATCGGCGTGATCGCCGGCAAGCGCCAGTTCATGGACGCGCTCGACGGCGGCCACTGGCAGTTCGGCGACGACTCGATCCCCACCGTCGGCGTGACCTACTTCGCCGGCACGTTCGTCCGCCATCCGCTCGCGCTCGCGGCGGCCAAGGCGGCGCTGATCCACATGCGCGACGCCGGGCCCGCGCTGCAAGCGCGGCTCACCGCGCGCACGCAGCACATGGTCGGCGAGATCAACGCCTACATGGCCGAGATCGGCGCGCCGTTCAAGCTCAACACGTTCGCGTCGCTGTGGCGCAACGTGTTCACCGAGGACCTGCCGTACGGCGACCTGATCTACGCGATGCTGCGCGACCGCGGCATCCACATCCTCGACAACTTCCCGTGCTTCCTGACCACGGCGCACACCGACGACGACATCGCGACGATCGTGGCGGCGTACAAGGCGGCCGCCGCCGAGATGGCCGCCAGCGGGTTCTTCCCCGCGGCGCGCGTCGTCGCCGCCGCCGTGGAGACCGGCGTGCGCGTCGTGCCGTCGACCGAGCCGCAGCGCGAGGTCTGGCTCGCCGATCAACTCGGGCCCGAGGCGTCGCTCGCCTACAACGAGTCGGTGTCGCTCCACCTGCGCGGCGAGCTCGACGTCGCGGCGCTGCGCCACGCCGTGCGCCAGCTGCCGGTCCGCCACGACGCGCTGCGCGCGACGTTCGGCGCCGACGGGTTGACGATGCGCGCGGCGCAGGCCACCGAGCTCGCAGAGCGCGCGGCGCTGGAGGTCCCGCTGCGCGAGCTCGACGGCCTGGCGCCCGACGCCGCCGCGGCCGCGCTCGCCCAGATCGCCGCGCGCCACGTCACCGAGCCGTTCGATCTGCAGCGCGGCCCGCTGATCCGCGCCGAGCTGGTGCGGCTCGCGCCGGATCACCACGTGCTGGTGTTCACCGGTCACCACATCGTGCTCGACGGCTGGTCGTACTGGGTGCTGGTCAAGGACCTCGCCGCGCAGTACGGCATCGCGACCGGCAGCCGCAGCCAGCCGCTGGCTCCCGCGCCGTCGTTCCTCGACTACGCGGTCGCCACCGCCGCCGCCGCCAGCTCGCCCGAGATGCGCGCCAACGAGCGCTGGTGGATCGATCAGTTCGCCGGCGGCGTGCCGTCGCTCGATCTGCCGACCGACCGGCCGCGGCCGCCGGTGCGCACGACGCGCGCGGGCCGCGAGGACCACGTGCTACCGGGCGAGCTGGTGGCGCAGGTCAAGAAGACCGGCGCGGGGCTCGGCGCCAGCCTGTTCGCCACGCTGCTCGCCGGGTTCGACGCGCTGCTGTTCCGGCTGACCGGGCAGACCGATCTCGTGGTCGGCGTGCCCGCCGCGGGCCAGGCCGCCGCCGGCCTCGAGGGGATGATCGGCCACGCGGTCAACATGCTGCCGCTGCGCGTGACGCTCGCGCGCGGCGAGCGGTTCGCCGACTGCGTCGCCACCGCGCGCCGCACCATGCTCGACGCCTACGATCACCAGGACGTCACGTTCGGCCGCGTGCTGCAGGTGCTGCCGCTCGCCCGCGATCCGAGCCGGCTGCCGCTGATCAGCGTGATGTTCAACATCGACCAGGCGCTGACCGGCGAGGGCCACAGCCTGCCGGGCATCGAGCTCGAGCTCGAGTCCAACCCGCGGCACCACGAGACCTTCGAGCTGTTCATCAACGCGGTCGATGGCGGCGCCGCCGGCATGCGGCTCGAGTGCCAGTACAACCGCGATCTGTTCGACGCCGCCACGGTCAAGCGCTGGCTCGCCGCGTTCGAGGTGCTGCTGCGCGGCGCGGTCGCCGATCCCAGCCAGGCGCTCGGCCGGCTGCCGATCGTCGGCGAGGCCGATCGCCGGCTGGTCGCCGGCTGGAACCACACCGAGGTCGACTACCCGCGGACCGCGCGGATCGAGGAGCTGATCGCCGCCACCGCGCGCCGCGGCCCCGACCGGATCGCGGTGCGGACCCGCGCTGGTACGCTCACGTACGGCCAGCTCGCGATCCGCGCCGCGGCGATCGCCGCCGAGCTGCGCGCCCCCGGCGTCCGCCCCGGGGCCCGGGTCGGCCTGCTGGTCGACCGCGATCTCGATCTGCTGCCGGCGATCGTCGGCACGCTCGCCGCCGGCGCCGCCTACGTGCCGCTCGATCCGGCGTTCCCCGCCGATCGCCTGCGGTTCATGGTCGAGGACGCCGAGCTCACCGCGATCGTCACGACCAGCGCGCTCGCCGCGCGCTCGGCCCAGGTGATCGGCGCCGTGCCGGCGGTCATGCTCGACGACGTGCCGCCGCGCGGCAACCCCGCCTCGAGCCCCGCGATCGCGCTGCCCGGCAGCGCCGACGCCGCGGCCTACGTCATCTACACGTCGGGCTCGACCGGCAAGCCCAAGGGCGTGTGCGTCCCGCACCGCGCGGTCGTGAACTTCGCGACCAGCATGGCGCGCGAGCCCGGCATGACCGAGCGCGACGTCGTGGTCGCGGTCACCACGCTGTCGTTCGACATCGCGGTGCTCGAGCTGCTGGTGCCGCTCGTGGTCGGCGCCGAGATCGTCCTGGCGAGCCGCGACGAGGCCACCGACGGCACCGCGCTCGGCGCGCTGCTCGATCAGCACCGCGCCACGCTCATGCAGGCCACGCCGGCGACCTGGCGCATGCTGATCGAGACCGGCTGGCGCGGCGGCAAGCTCGTGGCGCTGTGCGGCGGCGAGGCGATGCCGCGCGATCTCGCGGCCGAGCTGATGGCGCGGGCCGGCGAGGTGTGGAACATGTACGGCCCGACCGAGACCACGGTGTGGTCGACGGTCCACCGCGTCACCGAGACCGCGGCGCCGATCCTGATCGGCCACCCGATCGCCAACACCACGGTGCACGTGCTCGACGAAGATCTCCAGCCGGTGCCGGTCGGCGTGGTCGGCGAGCTGTTCATCGGCGGCGACGGCGTCACGCTCGGCTACCTGAACCGCCCGGAGCTGACCCGCGAGCGCTTCGTCGCCGACCCGTCGCGCGTCGAGCCGGGCGCGCGGCTGTACCGCACCGGCGACCTCGGCCGCTGGCGGGCCACCGGCGACGCGAGCCAGGCCGGCGCGCTCGAGTGCCTGGGCCGCACCGACTTCCAGGTCAAGCTGCGCGGCTATCGCATCGAGCTCGGCGAGATCGAGGTCGCGCTGGCCCGCCACCCCGCGATCGCCCAGGCCGCGGTGATCACGCGCGAGGATCGCCCGGGCGACGTCCGGCTCGTCGGCTACGTCGTGCCGCGCGACGGCGGTGCGCCGGGCGACGAGGCGCTGCGCGATCACCTCGCGCACACGCTCCCCGAGTACATGATCCCGGCGCGGTTCGTCGCGCTGGCCGCGCTGCCGCTCACCGGCTCGGGCAAGGTCGATCGCAAGGCGCTGCCGGCGCCGTCGGGCCCGGCCTACGCCGGCCACGGCTCGTCGGTGGCGCCGCGCACGCCGACCGAGGAGGTCGTCGCCGCCGCCTACCGCGAGACCCTCGCGCTGCCGCGGCTCAGCGTGCACGACGACTTCTTCGCGCTCGGCGGCCACTCGCTGCTGGTCGCGCAGATGACCGCGCGGCTCGCCCGCACGCTGCTGCGCGCGGTGCCGATGCGCGCCGGCTTCGAGCACCCGACGGTCGCCGGCCTCGCGGCCTGGCTCGACGCCGCCCGCGTCCGCGAGGTCGACGCGCCGCCGAAGATCCCGCGCCGCGCGTCGACCGCGCCGGCGCCGCTATCGCTCATGCAGCAGCGGCTGTGGTACCTCGAGCAGCTCCAGCTCGGCCGCACCGTGTTCAACGTGCCGTCAGCGCACCGCCTGCGCGGCCCGCTCGATCCCGGCGCGCTCGGCCGCGCGTTCACCCAGCTCGTCGATCGCCAGGCCGTGCTGCGCACCGCGGTCGGCACCGTCGGCGACGCGCCGGCCCAGCTGGTCGCCGATCGGGTCGACACGGCGATCCCGCTCGAGGATCTCTCGGCGCTGCCGGCCGACCAGCGCGAACCCCAGCTCGCCCGCCGGCTCGACGTCGAGATCGCCCACGTGTTCGACCTGACCCGCGCGCCGCTGTTCCGCGTCCGGCTGTTCCGGCTCGCGCCCGACGACCACGTGCTGTTCTTCATGGCGCACCACATCGTGTTCGACGGCTGGTCGTTCGACCTGCTCTACGAGGAGATGGCGGCGCTGTACGCCGCCGAGCTCGCCGGTGCGCCGGCCGCTCGGCCGCTGCCCGCCGTGAGCTACGCCGACTTCACGGTGTGGCACCGCGACTGGCTCACCGGCCCCGAGCTGACCCGCCAGATCGACCACTGGCGCGCCAAGCTCGCCGGCGCCCCCGACGCGCTCGACCTGCCGACGGACCACCCGCGGCCGGCGGTCCAGAGCGGCGATGGCGCGACCGCGTGGTTGGCGCTGCCGGCGGCCACCGTGGCCGGGCTGCGCGCCGTCGGCCTGCGCGAGGGCGCGACGCTGTTCATGACGCTGCTCGGCGCGTGGTCGGCGCTGCTCCACCAGCTCACCCGCCAGCCCGAGATCATCATCGGCACGCCGGTGCGCGGCCGCAACCTGCCCGAGCTCGAGCAGGTCATGGGGTTCTTCGTCAACGCGCTGCCGCTGCGCCTGCGGGTCGATCCCGAGGTCAGCTTCCTCGAGCTGCTCCGCCGCGTGCGGGCCGAGACCGTCGAGGCGTTCGGCGCCCAGGACGTGCCGTTCGAGCACCTGGTCCGCGTGCTCGACGTGCCGCGCGACGAGAGCCGGTTCCCGATCTACCAGGCGTTCTTCTCTTACCAGGACGCCCGGCAGCGGCCGCCGCGCTGGGGCAACCTCGAGCACAACAACGTTCCGGTGTTCCAGCCGTCGGCGGCGCAGGACATCGCGCTGTGGTTCCTCGACGGCGCCGCTGGCCTGGTCGGCGGCCTCAACTACAACACCGATATCATCGACGCGGCGACCGCCGAGCGCTGGCGCAAGCGGTTCCTCGCGCTGGTCGAGCTGATCGCGGCCGATCCGCAGCGCTCGCTGCGCAGCCTGCTCGAGGTCACCGGCGAGGAGCGCGCCCAGCTCGTCGCGTGGAACCAGACCGCGGTGCCGCTGGCCGCCGATGCCACCCTGACCGCGCTGCTCGCGCCGATCGGCCGGCACGGCGATCGGATCGCCGTGCGGTTCGCCGGTGGCGACGTCAGCTACGCCCAGCTCGCCGCGGATCGCGATCGGATCGCGGCGGCGCTCGGCGCGCGCGGCGTCGGTCCCGGCGACGTCGTCGCGCTGCTCGTCGATCGCACGCCGGCGATGCTGGCGGCGCTGCTCGGCGCGCTCGCCCAGGGGGCGACCTACGTCCCGCTCGACCCCGGGTTCCCGCCGTCGCGGCTCGCCTTCATGCTCGCCGACGCCGCGGCCAAGGTCGTGATCACCGATCAGCCCGGCGGGCCGCTGGCGGAGCTCGCGCTCGACGCGGCGCGCATCCTCCGGATCGGCAGCCCCGAGCTCGCGGCGGCCACCGCGCCACCGCCGGCCGTCACGGTCGGCCCCGACGCCGCGGCCTACCTGATCTACACCTCGGGCTCGACGGGCCGGCCCAAGGGCGTGCGGGTCCCGCAGCGCGCCGTCGTCAACTTCCTCGCCAGCATGACCGAGCGGCCGGGCCTCGCCGCCGCCGACCGGCTGGTCGCGGTCACCACGCTGTCGTTCGACATCGCGGTGCTCGAGCTGCTGCTGCCGCTGGTCACCGGGGCCGAGATCATCCTCGCCACCCGCGAGCAGGCCATCGACGGCGTCGCGCTGCGCGGCCTCGTCGAACACCACCGCGCCACCGTCATGCAGGCGACGCCGGCGACCTGGCGCATGCTGATCGAGGCCGGCTGGCGCGGCGGCCCCAGCTTCAAGGCGCTGTGCGGCGGCGAGGCGCTGCCCCCCGAGCTCGCCGAGGCGTTGCTCGAGCGCACCGGCGCGTTGTGGAACATGTACGGCCCGACCGAGACCACCGTGTGGTCGACCTGCGCGCAGGTCGCGCTCGGCCAGGGCGGCATCTCGATCGGCCGGCCGATCGCCAACACCACGGTGTGGATCCTCGACGACGCGGGCGGCCCGGTGCCGATCGGCGTGCCGGGCGAGCTCTACATCGGCGGCGCCGGCGTCGCGCTCGACTACCACGCGCGCCCCGAGCTCACCCACGAGCGCTTCGTCCCCGATCGCTTCGCGGCGGCGCCGGGCGCGCGGCTGTACCGCACCGGCGACCTCGCGCGCTGGCGCGGCGACGGCCAGCTCCAGCACCTCGGCCGCACCGACTTCCAGGTCAAGATCCGCGGCTACCGCATCGAGCTCGGTGAGATCGAGCTCGCGCTGGCGCGTCACGTCCAGGTCGCCGAGGCGGTCGTCGTGGCGCAACCGGGCCCCGGCGGTGAGCAGCGCCTGGTGGCCTACCTGGTGGCGCGCACGCCGGCGGCGCCGTCCGCGCAGATCCTGCGCGAGCATCTGCGCAGCTCGCTGCCGGACTACATGATCCCGGCGGTGTTCGTGCCGCTCGATCGCCTGCCGCTCACCCCCAACGGCAAGGTCGATCGCCGCGCGCTACCGGCGCCGGCCGCGGCGACGGCGGCGACCGCGGCGACCGCGTTCAACGGCCCGCGCACCGCGAGCGAGCAGATCGTCGCGACGGTGTGGCGCGAGCTGCTCGGCGTCGAGCGCATCGCGATCACCGACAACTTCCTCGACCTCGGCGGTCACTCGCTCCTGATCATGCAGGCGATCGCCAAGCTCGAGGCGCGCACCGGCCAGCGGGTCAGCCCGCGGGTCTTCATCTTCCAGACCCTCGAGCAGATCGCCCGCGGCTACGACGCGCCGCGCGCCGAGCCGCCGCGATCGCCGCCGCGGCCGCCCACGACGCCCCCGCCGACCGGCCGGCTCCAGCGCTGGCTATCGGCGCTGATCACCAACGGCAAGTCCTGATGGCTCCTCGCGCACGAAGTAGTAGCCGCTGTACGCATCGATATCGCGGCCGCGGGTGAACGGGATCTCGCAGTGCTGCTCGCGGTTGGCCCAGTCATCGACGAGCCGATACCCGATCGCCGTCAGCTCGCCGACGAACTGCGCGCGGTTGTAGATCCGGTAGGCGTGATACGCGCGGCCGGTCGACTGCACGGTCACGAACGGCTCGCCGTCGTACACCGGCAGCTTGTTGATGATCAGGTGGCGCGGCAGCGTGCCGATCCGCGCGAGCATCGACGGCAGCGACTCCTCGACATACTGCAGCGATCCGGCCGCCAGGAAGATCGAGCAGCCGCGGGCATCGGCGAGCTCGCTGGTGAACTCGAGGCCCGCGCTCGGCCGCTCGCGCGCGAGCGCGGCGCCGACCTGCGTGATCGCCGGTACGTCGTACACCCGCCAGCGCAGCCCGGCGGGATAGTTCAGATAGCTCCGCCAGCCGTGGAACGCGACCCCGACGTGGCCGCCGAAATCGAACACGAACGAGCGCGCGTCGAGGATGCCGTTCAGCCAGAACAGCACCGCATAGTCGCTCTGGTTGGCCTTCTCCATGCGGTGGCGATACAGCCCCGCCAGCGCGGCATGGTCATAGCCGACCGGCGCACCCGGCGGAATCTCGGCTTCGGCCTCGGCGAAGCTCTGGTACACGCCGCGGAACCGATTCGCCGGCCGCTGCGCGAACTCCCGAGCGTAGTCGCGGCTCAGCGCCCCACCGATACCCGGGAGTCGCCACGCATTTCTCACGACGCGTCTAGTAAGGGCGAAGATCGGCACAATTTTCTACGTATCATAGAACGCAATGACCCCACCGCGCATTCACGTCGACCCGGCCGGTTTTGATCCCTGGAGGATCCAGGGCGTCACCCATGCACTCTCGGATCATCCATTGCTGCAGATCGGCGCGCTCGTCGAGCTCGGCAAGCGCCAGCAGGCGCGCAAGCTGGTCCGTACCCACAGCACCGACGCGACCGCAGGCACCAGCTTCGCCGACGCGCCGAACCTCCACCGCAACGAAAAAGACGCGGCCGCGACGCTCGGCGATATCGCGAAGGCCAAGGCCTGGATGTCGCTGCTCAACGTCCAGGCCGATCCGATCTACCGCGCGCTGATCGACGAGATCCTCGACGAGCTGCGCCCCACGATCGATCGCCGAGACCCGGGCATGTGCTACCGCGCCGGCTGGATCTTCGTCTCGTCGCCGGGCGCGGTCACGCCGTTCCACATGGACCACGAGCACAACTTCATCCTCCAGATCCGCGGCACCAAGCGGCTCTACACCTGGGACCCGTTCGATCGCGTCGTCGTCTCCGAACGCGCCCAGGAGCTGTTCCACGATCGGCACTCGCGCGAGCTGGTCACCTGGAGCGACTCCCACCGCCAGCGCGCCCGGATCTTCGACCTCGAGCCAGGCCTGGGCGGCTACATGCCCTCGACGTCGCCCCACATGGTCGAGAACGGCGACAGCCCCTCGATCACGATCAGCTTCACCTACTACACCGACGCCACCCGCCAGCGCGAGCTGCTCTACCGCGGCAACGCCCGCCTGCGCCGCCTGGGCCTCGACCCCCGTCCGGTCGGAGCTTCGCCGGGCCGCGATCGCGCCAAGCACGCCGTCCTCGCCGGCTTCACGCAGGCCAAGAACGCCGTCCGCCGCGCGCTCGGCCGCGGCGTTCGCGAAAACGACCAACCCTACGCGCCGGTCTAGTCACGGATCCGGAAAATCATTACTGCAACAGAACCCCGCGGGCCGCTCACGCTCGCCCGCGTGACCCCCCGCACGGTCATTTCCTGCAGCCGCAGGTTGCACCCCGTGCAGCACCGCACACTCAACTGGACTGATGGCGATCTTGGCCATACACCTGTACAAATGGACGTAACCATCGCACGAGGGGATTGCTGATGAGAAACTCGCTCGGTCTCAGGTTCGCTGGTCTGGCGGTGCTGGCAGCGGCCGGCTGCGCGAGCCCCTCGAAGCACGTCGACTCCACCACGCCCGACGCCTCTGTCGGCTCCACCCTCGACGGAGGAGGCACGGTCGCAGATGCGGCGAGTTCAGCTGATGCCGCCTCGGGTGGCCAGGTCGGCGCCGACGGCTGCTTGAACGGGATTGCGTCCGCCGGGCCTACCAACACGGCGGGCAAGCCGGGACTCGGCGCCCACGCGATGCATTACTGCAAGTACATGTCGAACCTGCCTAAAACGCTGGTCACACAGGCGCTGTCGACGCAGGCAACCGGCAGCATGATCCTTGTCAATATCGGGCGCGGCGACAATACGAAGTTCGTGCTCCCGACGGATAGCGCGGGAAATGCGCCCTATCAGCAGGTCGATGTGATGCATCCGTATGATCCCTATTTCATGGACTCCGGTACGGCCATGTACGCGTTCGCGGGGGCGAAGGGCGGCGCCGACTTCCATGTCGAGACGCCGACGAGGTCGGACAGTACGATGGATGAGATCACGATGGCTGTCGTCGAGATCATCGGAGGTTCTCGGATTCAGGATTTCAAGTGGAATCAGCCGACCGATGCTCCACTCCAGAGCCTGGAGGTCGCCACGACTGCGCCGGCCACGCTGGTCGCGTTCTGGTGGGGGAACGGCTTTCCGCACACCCCTCAGAATGCCGTGCCAGACAGCGACTTCAAAGTGATTGATTCGAATGCATATGAGACGGATAGCTTCGTGCAAAGCGTCGTTGCGGTCAAAAATGTCTCTGCGCCGGGTTCTTACGGTGTGACGTGGACGGCGACACCCGCCCAAGGGGCACAGCTGTGGCTCGTCGCGGTGCAGTAGTCCATCCCCGGGGCCGATCAGGCGATGCGATACAGCGAGCACAGCCAATGCACTCGATGGCCCGTTGGTTCGAGGACTACCTCAGCTCGGCCCGCTCGACAGTATTCAATGGATTGCGCCCAGCGGCCCCGGCTGCTACATAGACATAATTGCCTAGCGAGACGGAAACGCCAGCAAAACGATTGGTG
>Ga0307516_10009601_pt1 | contig 10772 bp, 17 predicted proteins | sample 19_EM_MG_FD_203310 | JGI IMG/M metagenome (GOLD analysis project Ga0307516, IMG submission 203310) | Populus trichocarpa ectomycorrhiza microbial communities from riparian zone in the Pacific Northwest, United States - 19_EM | ecosystem: Host-associated > Plants > Roots > Unclassified | place...
CATTGCCTCGACCCTCTCTGTCAGGCGTGCCTCTCTCTCCCGTGCCATCTTTTCTCTCACCCCTGCCCACCTCTCCCTCTCCTCCGCCTTCTCCTCCCTCTCCGCTGCCCTCTCTTCTATACGCTTTCCATCTGCACCTCCCTCGCTTCGATGCGCTTTTCCGCAAGCACAATAGCCGCCAGGATCTCTGCCAGGCCTGCTCCATTCGACCAGCCGTGGGCTGGGATGCCTGGCAGCCGCCTCGGCAGTGGTACCGCTCGTGTTGACTTCAAGGTGCTCGCTGCCAATACCCGTTTCTTGTTCCCATTAGATGGGGTGACCGGCACCGAGGTCGGTGTAGCCCACCTGGCTGTCATGGGTGTTGGAGTGGTCGTCCCCTCCGGACCCACCACGTCCTCCATTTCGTCCTCGCTCATACTGGCCACTTCCTTAGCCCAAACAAGGTTCGCCTCCTCCCTTCCTCCCGCCTCCTTGCTTCCCACCCTATTAAGCTCCTGGCCGCCTTCTGTTCCTGCCCCCTCACTGGAATCCCTGGGCGAATTCGGGGTCAAATCTGATCCCACCTGCTGGGGGCTGCTGGCCGCTGCAGAGAGGGAGCGCGCAAGTGCTCCCCTCATAGACTGATTTCTCGTAGTCGCAAAGAAATTGTCGTCGTCATGCATGACGTTGTCGCAACCATTGCCACGCCGGAAGAAACTCCTGTGTGCTCTGCTGCTGTCCAGCGCCCGCCGCGGCGCGCTTGAAGTTTGGTCTCCCTTTGTCCTTCCCCTCCCACTGCTTCCCCTCCTCCTCGCTCTCCAGCTCTGAGAGGTCGCTGCTCTCGGCGTCGCTTTCCACATCCTCCATTTCTTCCTCCCTGTAGGTTTCCTGGTCTCCCACCTGCTCCGCCAGAAGGTGGGTACCGATGTGGTCAGCCACCAACGGGGCTGCCTCGGTCGATTCGGTCCCTCCGCCGGACATCGTGACGTCTGTGAGGTCTGATTTGCGTAAAGTTCTGGTTTGTCGAACGAAAAGCTTGGCGATTTTTGGCGTTGAGTTTCGTCCGTGGTGTGTTGGTGGTGTGAAGAAGGATCTGGATGGGGAGGATCGCACTCTTTGTATATAAGGGTGCGCTGTTGTCTATCTTGCATGGTTCTTCTTCACGCAACAACTTGTTTCCTCAGGGAAAAGTTGTTGCGTCTGGCGGATGGGAAAGATGGGAGCCCCATGGGGGTGGTACGGCGTGGAGGAGTGCATATAGTCTGTAGTACTGAAGCACAATGGAATTAACTGCCACTTGTTATCGTCAGCCATAGTCGGCCTTGACTACTAGCAGTTGTTCCGCCTCAATGCCACGTCCCTGCCTTTGCCCATTCCACGTCCTTGCCTTGCCCGTTTCCCCACGTCTTGTCCTTATCTGTCCACGCCCCCACGCCCTCGTCCATAGTCCCGGTTCGCTATCTGGAGTCAGAGAGTCACGCCCGTTACAACAATAGCTGGCAGGATCTCTGCCAGCCCTGCTTCATTCGACCAGCCGTGTGCTGCGATGCCTGCCAGCCGCCTTGGCGATGGTACCACTCGTGCTGACTTTGAGGTGCCCGCTGCCAATGCCTGTTTCTTGTTCCCATTAAATGGGGTGACAGGTACCGGAGTCAGTGTAGCCCACCTGGCTGGCATGGGTGTTGGATTGGTCAACCCCTCCGGGCCAACCACGTCCTCCATTTCGTCCTCGCTCATACTGGCCACTTCCTTCGCCCACACAAGGTTTGCCTCCTCCCTTCCTCCCGCCTCCTTGCTTCCCACCCTATTAAACTCCTGGCCGCCCTCTATTTCTGCCCCCTCACTGGAATCCTTGGAAGAGTTCGGGGTCAAAGCCGATCCCATGTGCTGGCGGCTGCTGGCCGCTGCGGAGAGTGAGGGTGCGAGTGCTCCCCTCATGGACTGCTTGCCAGTTGTTGCAAAGAAATTGTCATCGTCACGCGCGCTGTTGTCATAACCATTGCCATGCCGGAAAAACTCCTGCGTGCTCTGCTGTTGTCCAGTGCCCGCCACGGCGCGCTTGAAGTTTGGTCTCCCTTTGTCCTTCCCCTCCCACTGCTTCCCCTCCTTCTCGCTCTCCAGCTCAGAGAGGTCACTGCTCTCGGCGTTGCTTTCCACATCCTCCATTTCTTTCTCCCTGTAGGTTTCTTGGTCTCCCATATGCTCCGCCAGAAGGTGGGTACCGATGTGGTCAGCCACCAATGGGGCTGCCTCGGTCGATTCGGTCCCTCCGCCGGACATCGTGATGTCCGTGATGTTTGATTTGCGTAAAGTTCTGGTGTGTTGAGCGAAAGGCTTGGCGATTTTTGGCGTTGAGTTTCGTCCGTGGTGTGTTGGCAGGGACGAGGTGCGGGAGCGAGGCGCAAAACCACGAGTACATACGGCGGTTGCGCTTATTGCGATTAGTGGATTGGACGACTGCTCAATCCGGGCTCACAACCTGTTGGGATGTAGGGATCGATAGATATGAAGATTGTAAATTGGTTGATCAGTCTCTCTATGTAAAACGGGCCTCAGCGACTCGCCGGCGGGAAAGGGCGGAATACCGACGTCCGAGCCGGTGCTAGGAGACTCAGGCAGCCGTCATTTCCCCGCGTATCGTTTCCGGTCCGTTATCTCCGGATACCCATTATTCCGACATCAGCCAACAGTATGCGATACGCAAGCTGCTTGCGAGCTAAGGGCATTTGGACTCCAACTACCACTGGACCCCGCAGGACACAGCAAATAAGGCCTTGAGGGCTGTACCCAGAGTCGGATTTGAACACAATTTCTCCGATGCCCCGACTACGAGCTCATTTTTGCCGGTAACTGTACGCCGTGACCCCTACAAAGTACAGCCGACCTTACAACCCAGTTCCACGGTGACCCCAGGTCGTATCTGCCTAAATCTATACGTACATTGTTCCGCTAGCCCAGGGTGCGGTGAATGCCCTCTTTTTTCGTGTTTCCGAGAAGTATTCTCCGTATAATTTGGGCATGGCGATTCCGTAATCCCCTCTGGCGCTGCAGGGTGTGCGACGGAGACACATAGTTGGAATTATGTGGCTGTCGTGTGGGTGTTGGATTGTCGTGTGGTGTTGCTGCAATCATCAGGAAAAAAGGGAGCAAGTTACGAAGCCTAGCGGTCAAAAGAGTGCAATCCGCCGTATAACTTCTTCCCATCGTTGTGCTGCCACCGTAGTTGAGCAAAGCGTGCTGGGTGTTTGTCTAGCACCAAAGTGAAGGCGAGTGGTTTGATAGGGTGCAGACGGGTAAAACCATACGCATGAACGTACCGGCCCACTGTGGCTAAAATGGCTATCTAGCACAAGAAGATGGCATTCATAGCGGCAGTAATAGTGGCCGGAGGATTCAATTGCAAGAGAGGCAGGAGAAGCAGTTCAGCGATGAAATTATTTCAGCGCATGAGTGCCAACCAGCGGTCTATAGTCAGGAGATATAAATTGCCGAAAGCATGAACCTCCGCAAGCCAAGAGATGTACAACGATATCAAACCGAAATCCACATTCCGTTTGCCTCCGCCTCTTGTGCTACCCTATCAGGCCCTCTACCTCTGTTGTTGCTGCACGGCGTCCGTCGGCATCCAGAGCGTTGGATCGTCGCGATATCCGACGCACGACGATATCCAATCGGCGAGGGTGGCGGCTCCATCCGGGCAGCCGCACGGCTTTAGCGGATCGCTCTCCCTTCTAGCCTTGCGCGCCCATTTGGCGCAGCACTCGGCGGCGATCCAGTGGTTGCATGGAATCATCAACTCGCCGCTCAAAGGTTTGCGGAGGTCACCCGTACGTCGAAGCGCGGCACAGCACTTGCTGACACCCTTGCAGTCGCAGGTTACCCGAGTCGACATTGTTCAGTGAGTAATCAGTATAACTGCTGGTGGGTGTTTGTTTATAGAATTAGGATGCCGGTGGACAGTGAATAGCGACGAAGTGATATTGGGCTATTGATGGGTTTGGAAACCACTGCCGGGACGGGTGCGAGTGGTTCGGTGCTGGCAGTTTGAATGTTTGGTAATTACGGACCACCAGCCACGCACGTTGTGGGTGGCTGCTCGAGTGGATGGCGGCGACAGAGTACAGTATATCGTTTCGAATTTCTGCTGAAGAGGTGAGGCCTTCAATGTAAATATATACCAATTGAGCTGACAAGATGGACGGAAAAAGAATGGAGAGCTTCATGTTGATAGGCTGCCGATGTTTCCTCTCATGTTAGCCAGACGACACACGGTTGGTCGTCTGTAGGCAAACAACAATTTCTGGTATACCAGAAGCTGCTGACAGTTTGTCGGCAGGCCTATGGGTTCCGCTACGGAATACTATCAGACGACATGAAAAAATACCGAGAAAACTGTCTGTCGCACACAATGTCGAGACAGCGGCGAAAGGGTCGCAACCCAGCTGAAACACGTGGCCGCGAGCTCCACCTGCTTCCTTCTCTCTCTATTCTGCTAGCGCTTTAGATTTCCCCCTTTCTTCCCCGACCAGGCGTCGACGCGAACGGACACCAGACCCCAAAGACGATGCGAGGGGTAAAGGACAGAAGACTTACTCCCGAGTCGGGAATCAGGCAGCTGTCCCCCCTCATGATGCTTCGCCTCCCTCCCGTCGAGTATCCCTAGACGCACATCATTCTAGCGCAGTCCGAGTCCGACCGTCGAGCCCGAGTCGGATCATCGAGGCGCCGGGTACGAGTGAAAGTCCGACCACCGTGGCGTCGAGTCCGAGCCCGCCGCCGAGCCGCGCAGCCCGAGTCCGCCCGATGTAGTGTGGTATTCGTTTGATACGCATCGGCGTTGATGCGCCTTGTTTCGCAGGTTACGTTACCGAGGAGTACGGAGGACACGGATCGGGTGCGTATCCGCCCTGGGGTCGTTCCGTGAATTCCTCGGATGTAATGAAAAAAGCGTGTGAATGGGAACGGGACCTGGCATCAATGCCATCCTTCATCAACTTGTGTTCCGAGTGCAGTGAGGCTCCGAAGTTCGTTACTGTTGAGAAATCACCTGATCAGTACCGAATCAGAGAGTGGGAGAGGGCTCACGGCGGGGTGTGGAGTGAGGGTGGCGAGGCAGGTCGAGATATATCATTCAAGAAAACGGCTGTCGATTTCTAGCTATATCTTCATATATTAGGGAGGGAAGGGGGGAGCAAGGGACGAGGGGCCAAATACAGAACGCCTAGCCATTGAACGACGCTAATACCAATCTAGCCCTCTTGCAACACTGCGTTGCTCCCGTTGCCACGGTGTTGCTACGGCGTCTCTCAATTATGGCGTCGCCCAATCCTCCGTCGACACACCCGTGCTAGAGCGGCGTGAAGTATTCCCGAGAGGTGTGTATATGCTTCCACCCGGAGCAGCATTCCGCACCCGAGCTGGACGCTCCAAAAAGCGCTGCCGCTGGCTCTAGCTAAACGACAGAGACGGCTGGCTCGACTCGTAGAATCCCCTTGATTAGTTTGTGATCGTGAAAGTCCGTCAGATTTGGTGTGATGCGGTGGGTAGCGCCTGAGTCGATTATCCATTGATCGGTATTGGGTGTGTTTCCGGCCACTCTTGCCATCGCCGCAATGCCGTGCACTACGATGTCTCCGGTTTTAACACGATGTGTGTGACATGAGCTCTGCGCTTGTCTTCCCTTTCCTGTCTCATCGCGGTGGCACTCTTCTTGACTTCGTAGTCCATCGTCTTGTGACCATTCCTTGTGAAGAGGGAGCAAATGATATTGCTGGTATCGGAGGTGGCGTGCTTCTGGTTGTAAGAATTTCGTCGTTGTTTTGGGTTTGTTGGTGCTTACCGCCATTGACGTTGGCAGCCAGGGCATTGCTGGTGGTTTCGGCCAGGGTCAGATTGGGAGCCGGTCCTGGTATCGTGAGGAGCTCGTGCGGTTTCAAGTTGGATTGAAATTTTACAGGCATAGTTAACTGTTAGTTCGTCAATCGGTCGGTTCTTGAGGGGTTTGTATTGTTGGCGAATTGCTCGGGCAGGCTTGCGAAGATACGCGTGATCAGATAACACTCAGTGACATCGTCTGGAGTTCTTCCCAGCCCCTGGCTTATATGCGAATGTGAGGAAATCGAATTTCCCACGCCTCATGACAGCGGGGTGGCGACGTGCAGACTGAGGTGGCAGCATCGTATCGTTCTCGGAGAGATTTCACGGCGTGGTGCGGATACCGATGTCTGAGATGATATAGAAAGGTTCTAATGCCGTGTTCAATTCACAACCAGATCATTCCGAAGGCTCGCTGCTTCCATTGAGGAAGTCTTGAACCTGTGCCGTAGCATTGCCTGCGGGTGCGAGCTTCCCTAACAAGGACAATTTCGAGGGAGTCGTCCATTGCAAGGAGGGTCGTTATGTTGTTCTCCCACGAGTGGTAGTTTCTGGATATGTGGATGGCCGTCGAGAGGTGCTTGCAGGTGTACGTGGTGGAGTCCGTCGCGTTGTTGACGCGATGTTTGTTGAGGCTTTCAGGTTCGCGACTGGGATATCGGATGGTTAGGTGGTCCCGGGTGGCGAAGTGGCAGAGGCTTGAGTGTCAACCCGAGCCCATAACCTGTTGGAATAAAAAAATTGATAATGATGAAAATGGGAGTGGTATTCGGTATTACAGCATTTTGCGGCGAGAGTTCTGTCTGGAGGTAGAAGGGCCGCTAGGTCAACTGACGGAAGACTGGTCCCCGAGCCGGTGCGTGGAGACTCAGGCGGCCGTCAACGATATGTGGACGCCACCTCTGGTCTGACATAATCGGACTCACTTTATTATGAAAACGCGGCCTAAGCCGTCGGGCCCGCTGTTGGTGGGGAAGGCGAAGGTACGATCCGACGTGCAATCCAACGAGCTATCCAAGGAGCTATTCTTGATCGATTGGGCGAGCCATTAGGGATTCATTGTGCCGGCCGTCAACGAGCTGATAACGAACGATATGGAAAGCGGTAAGACGCGGCATCCAGCGCGTGACCATATAAGCGGTCCATAACTTCACCGACGCTCAGGCCGCCAGCAGACGAATAGCATCGGAGGAGCCAGGCCCGGGCTGGAAGTACACGATCCTGGCACGAAAGTATATCGCGGCACTACGGAGTGCCCGACCGGACATCACCATTGAAATTCGATGGGGTGCGGCCCTCAAGGGCTTCCCCGGGAACGAGTGGGCTGACGAATGGGCAAAGCTCGTGGCGGAAAAGCCGGACGTGCGCGGAGTGGAGCCGCTCCCAATGTCTCTTGCGCACCTCAAACGGGAGATCTCGGAGAAGAAATGGGCGGAATCCCGACAGTGGGCCCGGAAGCCGGATTTTCCAAAGCGAAGTACGAGATGCCGGGCAAGCAGAAACCGGACGGAGTGGCCGCAGGTACCACCAAGAGGAACGCCTCGAGGTTCTATCAGCTGAAGACGGGTCACTGCCTTACCGGGCGATACCTGAGCTGGACGAAACACCGCCCTACGCCGCAGTGCTAGTAGTGCGAGAGCAGAACACAGAGAAGCGACCACCTCTTCAAGGAGTGCGTCGAGTGGAGGGACCAGCAGAGGACTCCCTGCGGGGAGGTCAGAAAAGAAACTGGGAGGTGGAAGCGCTGCTGGAAGGCCCGGCACCTACTGGCCGACGAGAGATGCAGCAGGGCAGCAGTAGACTTCCTTTCCACGGCGGGCGTCGGGAGGCGGGTTGCGGCCCCGGCAGAGGAGACCCGCAGAGCGAAGCGCCAGAATTGGAACTCCGGGAGCGGAGCGAAAGGGAAGAGGAGAGGGGTGATCGAACTGTTGGTCGAAGTCGTAACTTCAACTACAATCGTCACCAGGTATCACTCATCCTGCGTAGGAGCGGTCGGGATATGCGTAAAATACAAGGACGAATTAGACGCCGAGAACGTTCAGCAGAAGACCGGGATAGTTAGTAAGGGTTGCAGTGCAACAGAAACAGATAAAAAACTTGGTGAAATTTCTCGTCGTCCAAATTCGTAATTCCGGCGGCCTCGACGTCTCCGCAATACACGGATGCGCGAGGCCGGATGCGCACCAATCTTTTGGTTTACTCATGATCCCGTTTAGCCAATGTACAGTAGATTTTGATGGTACTTCTTTGTCCTTGTTTCTCGTTCGCAATCCTCGCAGTGGTTGCACGACGAAATGACCCCTTTGCTCTCCGCCAAGGCCTGTCCCGCGGGAGGGTCGGCCGGCGGTCCGGGAAAACGAGGGAGATCTCATGATTCCCTAGCACATCTTGGGCAGCGGGTGGGTTTCCGGCTTTTCGACTACAACTAAACTATTACTGGAAGCTCTTGGCATCCACCACCACAACGGATATGAAATCGTACATACCTCGCAGAACACTGGAAATATAAGGTGATCAAGAATTCTGTTAACCGGAGAAGTGATGGTGGCACTGTAAGCGAAATCCGGTGGGTATTTCTTGTGTAGTGGGTGATTTTCCTGCTACTGGGAGCTTTCGGCCGCCACCACAACAGATAGAGAACCGTACCCACCTGGAAATACTCCGGAAACATAAGGCTATCGTGATTATTCAAAAATTCTGTTAATCAGAGAAGAGACGGCGGAGCCTTTAAGTGAAATCAAGCCCGCATTTCTTTGCTTGTGGGCGGGGTTTCGGGTTTTGGGCTACACCACAGCTGTTGCCAGGAGATTTCGGCCACCAACACAACTACAACAAAGAATTGAACATACGCGGAAGAGCACTGGGGAGATTAGGCAAACAGGATTATCTAAAAAAAATTGTCAATTGGAGAAGAGATGGTGGAGCTGCCGTGTCTGGCAATGATTTTACAAGTACTAGCTTTCGCCCGCAGGCGCCGGCCGGCCGACGCGGGTCAAGACAGTCCTACCCCGGATGTGGGAAGGCTACTTCCAGCATAGAGAAATGCAGGGAGTGAGGCGTCTGAGTGGGAGCTGCGGGAGCGCAACGAGAGGGAAGAGCAGAGGAGGGTGGAGGCGGAGGAGATGGGTGCCATGGAGCATCTGGTCGCCGGGGAATGTCCGCTGTTCCTTCCCACGCCTTCCTTCACGGTAGCCGCGGAAAAGGAGTAGCGCAGGAAACGGGGCGTGTTTTTTCCTTCGTCGTTCTGCTTTTGATCAGACTTGTTTCTTTTGTCGTTTCATTGGTACGCATCACTTCTTTTGGGACAGACCACGGCGGGTGATCGTTGGTAGACTTCTCGACGGTGGCGGGGCGCTTTCTGTTGCACAAGCCATCGTCCTGGAGGTTGAGCCGTGTGGAGTAGACTCCGAAGGTCGATCTAGTGCGGCGTCGGGCGAAGCTGGGCCCTTGCCGTCGGAGCCATTGACACAGTTGGCAGTCCTCTGGGCATTGTTAGTGACGAGCGCAGCTCATGCGCACCGCGAGGTGTGGGTCATATACCTTAACTTCGATAACAACCGCGGAGTTCTGAGAGCGTCAGTACCGGTCACGGGTTTGCAGTGGGTAAGAGCTGGGGAGGGCGAAAGCTACCTGTAGGAGACACGTATTCCTCTGTTTCACGACGCCCCGACGTCTCTACTCGACGCACGGTTGTGCGAGGAACACACGGGTGCCATCTCATGGCGGGGGAGTTCCGGCTGGAAGAACAGGAGCTGTGAGCAAGCAGGGGGGGCGCGGATGGCAAGCTCAAGGATACACGAGCAGGGAGAGAGGGTCCTTTCCTTGGCTGCTCCTAAGGGGTGGCGAGAGGAATAGCAGGAGAAAGGCGGAGAAGAATCGAGGTCAGGCTACTCTCCTCTCCGGCACGTACCGGAGACGGACGAGAAGCGGCACTGACAAGAGACGCTCCGGAATAGAAGGAGAAACGGAGGGAAGTAGCAGAAAGAGTCGTCGTGCGGACGATCGAGGAAAGTGGAAGGGAAAGGAACCACGCCGCCAGAAAACGGGGGGGCAGGTGAAGGACCGACGCTAGCGTCAACGGCACCGAGCGCGTCACGGCACCACACACGAAAAACAGATCGCTGGCAAACATCAAGCGGGAGATCTCCGAGAAGAGGTGGATCGAAGCGCGGCGGTGCTGGGCTTCCTCGCAGGCTCGGGAGCGGGGAGGGCGGTGCCGGCGGTGGAAGAGGACATCAGCGCAGGAAGCGATGTGTTGCAATGGGAGCTCCGCGAGCGCCAGGAGAGGCAGGCGCAGGCGGTAGGTGCCGCGGACGTGCTGGGGACCGGGGAGGAACTTCCGCTGTTTCTTCCAACGACCGCGTTTATGGCTTCGGCAGGCGAGGATCAGGGGACGGGCTGCGCTTTTCTTTTGTTCTTACCTTTGAGGTTTCCGTTGTAGATTTCCCGGCGCCGTATCTGCGCTCTCTTGGGACACGCCTGCGCGGAGAGTGAGGGGGAGCGTGCAACATGCCGTCACCGCGCGGACTGCGGCCCGGAAAATTGGGTAAAGTGTACGCCGCCATGATCTATATGGGTCGCATGCGCGTATGAATAAACAAAAAAAAACGCATCCGCTTGAGCCTACCACACGGCGCTAGTTCGTCTCTACGGACTCGAATTTAGTGCTGATCCCTAGCGCAACCTGGCAACTGTGATTCCTGAAGAGATGGTTTCGATCTACGGGGTGGGTGTTTTATTGCGTCTGGAATACCTGGCAGGTTCCCGCCCCTCATTCGCTACTGCTACGCTTTGGAGGGCAACGAAAAGGCCGACGAATGGGCCAAGCTTGCAGCCGATGAGCCGGACACTCAAGGCGTGGAAGGCTGGACCTACTCGGACCGGCCGGAGGAGACACCGCTCCCCAAATCCCTTGCCAA
>Ga0307516_10009602_pt1 | contig 10772 bp, 7 predicted proteins | sample 19_EM_MG_FD_203310 | JGI IMG/M metagenome (GOLD analysis project Ga0307516, IMG submission 203310) | Populus trichocarpa ectomycorrhiza microbial communities from riparian zone in the Pacific Northwest, United States - 19_EM | ecosystem: Host-associated > Plants > Roots > Unclassified | place...
CAATGACTACTACATGAATGATAGTGGTGGATTGCTTCTATTGCCCGACATTCGAATCATCAGGTTGGTGTAGTATTGTGATTCTCGTAGCCCATTTCAATGGATTATGGGAATTTGGATGAGATACATAGAGTGTTTATGGATCTTTATGCCACCATGATCTCCTTTTGGGTAGGGAGGACAACAAGTCCAACTTAGTATTGCATCTGTAAGCCTTGTAGTTGTAAAACAGGCCCTTCCCCAAGGTCCAAGCCGTGACAGTATCACTTTTTCTTTCCCTATATCTCCTCTGCTCTCTTTCTTTTCCCTTCTGATCTGATCTTCTCATGAGGTGGTGTACACAGGTGGCTGGACAAAGGTGCTCTTTTAGAGACATCCAAGTCCCTCTCAGTTGAAAAACATGAGCAAAACGAGAGACTTTTCCCAGTCCGAGATATGCAACGAGTAAAGCAACTTCTTCCATTGCTTCCTTTGTTCTGTTTCTGTTTCAGGTTTTCGTAACAGTTGTAGTTCCATACGTCCATGACTTTTTAGTATCCGGATGGATTAAAAAACTTCCGATGCATCATGTTAGACCGATATGGATTCAAAAACTTCTGAAGCATCGTGTTGGACTCGTGAGAATTGCAATTGGGATAGCGTGCTCTATAATCTGTTGCATGGTATCAATGCTGGTTGAGACTCGTAGATTGAATCTTGTTAAAACACGTGGAGTTGCTGAACCATTTCCAATGAGCACAGTATGGCTGGTTCCACAGTTTTTCCTGATAGGACTCGTAGAAGGACTGGTTGCTGATGGCTTAGCTGATTTTTATAATATCCATGTAGATGAATCTTTGGAACATTATGAATCGCCATTCAACGAGTCTGCAATTGGCGTTGGGAAATTCCTGAGTGCGGCACTTGTTCTTACTTTGTCAGGCAGCTGGTTTCATGACACTCTGAATACAAGTCATCTGGACAAATATTACATGTTGTTAGGTATTCTAAGTTCTGTGAACCTATGCTTTTATCTGCTTGTCATGTACGCCTACGCATGGAAAGCCCTTCACGTGAATGGTTCCCCTGACCCTGAAGTCTCAACTTAGATCACTCTCCTCTCTACGCTTCAATATTGAAATTGCCGGCCAAGGTAGCTTTCCGAGCTGTCAAACTCCAGTTGAAACATAGAGTACGAACACGCCCTTATTGAATCTCTTCAGATTAGTGATCGCTGAGAGATTTGAAGAAATTGGTATGAAACACAATCCCGTCATTAATTTCAGAGCTGTATTAATGACTTTTTACAGGTTCCATCAGAACAAAAATTACTAATCTCCCTCCCTCCCTCCCTCTCTCTCTCTCTCTCTCTCTCTCTCTCTCTCTCAATCTCTCTCTCTCTCACACACACACACTCAATGTTTACTTCTTTAGTTGCAAATCCACCAAGGACGCAGGTAAAGCACCATTTCGCTGGACGAGGAGCAAGGGCTGTTGTATCGGAGAAGCCTTAAGCTAGATCATCAGATTATAGTTTTTATTCCTTGACACTTGTGCTCTCCATCAATTTGCCAATCTTCAATTGACGACTCTGCCATTAATTAATAGAAGTTTCGGGCACGTGGCTTAGTTTTTTTTTTTTTTTTTTAGGTTTTTTTTTTTTTAAATTTTTTGAGGTTTTTTTTTTTTTGTTTGCATTCACTTTTTCCATTTAGTCTAGGCTTTAATATTGGGAAAATAATTAGATTTAAAGTTTTCAATCATGCTAATTATATAGAGAATGTTTGACAAGAATGATGAAAAATAACTTTTGATTTTGAATCATAATTAAAGAACCATTTTTTTTAATAAATAAATAAATATGATAACAATAATTTAAAATAAATATAAGTTAGAACTATGATAGTAAAAGCGACACACTTTTTTTTTTAAAAAAAAAAGTGTAGTATAAGTTAGAATTTATAAGTTAAAAATTCAAAGTTGGCTATACAGAGTCAAGACATAACACGTAATAGAGATTTGTACAGGCTGCAGAGAGGGCTATAAAAAAGGAACTTCCATGGAGAAGATACACAACGCATAACAAAAATGAAGAAACTAGGGTTCCACATATCCTAAAATTACATACTATGCGTACAAACACAATCAGAGAGAGCATGACTTTCACGCTAGATAAACAATTCTGGTTGGATCCTCTTCTTCATGGCCATTATGTTGACTCTGGAACTTGGCAATCCAGGGAATTTACAGGCCATGAAACCATTTTTGAAAGCTCTGTGGCATTGTGTTGCACGGTCTCTGCGTGTTGTCATAAGATTTTTCTGTGTTGTAAAGATGTTGATTTCTGCTTTCTAAAAGAGAAATCAAAATTAAGTAGTTTGGCAAACTTCAGGCTAAGAAAAGATAACAAAATAAAAGGTGGTTTCCTCTTCTAATGGCAGATGAAAAATTAAAGTTATTTTCTCTTTTAATGCACATGCTACCCTCTTTTCGATTGGTTGTTGAATAAAAATAATACTTTACTTATTTAACAAGTATTCACTAAAATAAAATTACTAAAAATATTTGTTATTTCTATTAGTTGTGGAACTTTGAAAAGAAGGTGAAGTCCAATAAGACAAATACTTGTAATTGCCTTTAATTGTAGGAAAACAAACTCTAAAATAAAGAAGGTTTCAATAGCGAAAAATATTTATTATTGCCTTTAATTATGGAAAATGAAAAAAAAATCAAAATAAAGAAAGTGAAGTACAATTAGGAAAAATGCTAAAATAGGAAGCTTGAAAATTTCAACAAATTAATTAGAAGATTTGAAGTAATTCTTTTAATGAAAGGATTTGTTCTATTTGCCTTAATCAAATACTCCAAGACATTATTCTATAATAGGAAAAAATGCAAATATTTCTCATACAATTAAAAGATATATAAAATTTGAATTAATTAAAATACTGATTTTTTTTTTGTACACACACCACACATACATATATGAGATATTTATTCCAAAAAGCATGATAATTCTTTTTTTCACAAAAGTAAAATAATAAGAATAAAACAACTTTATGTTTTTTTTTGCTTTTTAAAATAATTTTTTGTTTGAAAATATATTAAAATAATTTTTTTATATATTTTTTTATTCTAACATCAAAAAATCAAAACTACAAAAACATTAAAAAATATTAATTTAATTTTTTTAAACTGAAAATATATTAAAAAAAAAAAAAACACCGTGCAAAATACACACTAAATAAAAGTATCCCGTCCAAGTAATCGATCCGGGCCTAAGAAAGCCCCAAACAGAAGCGTGGAATCCGAAGAAACTTTCTTACCGTGGCAGATTGTAGTTCAAATCTGCCTCCGCCTCTCCCTCCGCTCCCCCCCACCCAGCTACCTTTCCAAGTTGATTGAAGTTCAAATCTCTCCGTGGCAGATTAATCGAGTAGATGTTTAGCGAGTACTCTCCGTGGCAGGGAAAAAACTGTGCTTCCAACTTATTAGTCCTCCCAGGTGGCTAGAATCTGAGATAGAATGAAAGAATTTCTCTACTTGGCCCATTTGCACTTTTCTCTTCTACTCTGATAAACAGTGGTTTTATTTCTTCTTAATAAATCCTGTTTCCTGATTTAAAGAAAACCAAAACTTTCAGAAAACTGAGTGTTTTTGCCTTGGAAATTTGCAGGGTTGGATCCAATCTCCATGAACAAAGAGGACAAGAAACTGACAGTGATAGTGGTAGGGGACATTGATCCAACACTTGTAGTGAGCAAATTGAGAGAACTGTGTCGCAGTTATTATTGGCTGAAACTGCAGAAGAGCTTGTTAATGTGGCTAACCATCATCAAACCCAATGACTAGCCTAAGCAAGATCTAATCTGAATTCTGATACACTTTTGTTTACTACAGGCGAACAGAGGAGCACTAAGAATCATCATGAACAAAACGGGACAAAAGAATAGTAACAAATTATTGCATGCATTTCAAATCATTGCACTAAAATATCATCCCATTCAACACAAAATATTTTCCACCAAAATTTTCGGGGTTCCAACATATACTGAAAACTGGATTCAAAATATATCAGAGTAGAAGCAAAAGTTGGCTACACAGAGCTCCAAGTTATAACAACCCCAGTATTCTGCTGTTCTCTTAGTCATTGGCAATCGGAAATGAACTGATTTTAGAGCACGAACGCCTCGGGAGTATTAGCATAGAGAAAGGAAAATCCTGCTAAGAATTCATAAAGCGTCAGTGAGAAATTCTGCCAACATATTCTGGTATCACTGTTGTTAACATAATAAGAAACGTTTTCTTAGTTATGGTACCTTATTGTGTTGGATGAATGAAAGAGAAGCTCAGGGATAATTGCCTTTTCATTTGATCTTTCACAATTCATCTCTATCTCAGTGTTGTGAGAAATCCTGGGCCAGTCTTCCACTACCTCCCGTTGCCACCTTTTTGCCAGCAAGGGACAGAACTCGAAAGATGGCAGGCCTTCTTTTAGCATGGCTTGGAGCTTAGAGCAGAAGTGGATTCTGAATTCTGTGAGCGAGGTTAGATGATTGAGTCCTTTGTACTCCAGAGACTTCAGCTTTTGGCAAAAGTTACTGGAAGGGAGGTAAGTGAGGAAACCTGAGAATTAACATTTGGAACCTTTCTATTCTCAAATAAGTTCAAATAAATGTAAAGTTGTTCAAAAACAGTATTTCAGAACATTGTAAAGTGAGAGGTTTCTGAGTTCACTTTCCAGATTTAATATCATCACCAAAAGGATTACTAAAACAAAACAAACTGGAGCTGCACGTTTCACTTTGACTTCCATAATGTAGGATTTCTTCCAAAAAAATAGGAGAATGACAGAAGATCGAATTGACACGTAGAAGCATAGTGTTTGTCATAAACAAACTGGATAAACTTATGTACAGCCAAAACTTGATTGAGTGGGACGAAATTATGAGAAACCTCAAGAAATGTCCACTTAAATATGAGAGATGATCACCCAGAGAATTAGCCTTCCATTCCATGCGATATTACTTGTCAGAATAAGAGCAGAACCTTTCATCCAGCTTTCCTTAGCCCATCCTTAGCAAACGACCCTCCACCACAAATAACTGCGCCAAAAACCTTAGCCCATCCTCGAGGACTTGTAGTTTTTCAGTTTCTCCATCCTGCTTGTGATAAGCAAATCAGTAAACTATAGGAATCAAGTGAAATTAGAGTGAACTTCAAGTGATTTACCACAAGATGAACCAGAAAGTACCCGAAGATAACTGCCAACTGAAAAGTGAAACTTGGAATGACGTAACTCAACAAGCTTGCAACAGTCAGAGAAGTTCATGCTAAATAAGCATAGGAAACATTAAGATGGATAAAAGATTGACAGTTCCAAGAGGTGAAAGCACAGAAGTCCTTGTTATCACTGAGAGTGAAAGTGATGGTCGCTGCATGCTGCTACCTGGAATGAAAATACACTCAAGAAATTACAAGTAAACACATTTTGACTCTCCTAAGAGCAGTATTCACGAGGATATTTGATACGTTCTAAAAAGTATAATTTACCTCGGCTAACATTCCGCTTCTGATGTTCATGAAGTCAGCGATCCCAATCAGGAACGACCCCGGTTTACACAAGGACAAACTGAGAGCAGCAAATGTCATGGAAAAATAAAATTCTGATCAGAATCATGCCAAGACACAAAGAATTAGTAACATAAGGTGGAGATGCAATAGTTGTTGATAGAATAAAAAAAATTAATTCATTACCTCACAGTGTTCAATGATTGAAAAAGATTAGAGACAGAATTGATGATAAACTCCTTTGCTCATTTGATCTTCTAGCGCTCAATCTCTACGTCATGGGAGAGAGAAATATTGAACCAAACTTTTCCCATCTCCCGTTGATACATTTCTTCCAGCACGGAACTGTAACTCGACAAAACTTGGGTTTTGAATTCTTTGAGCAAGGATAGCGTTGAACAGCTTTGTAGTCCAGATATGGAAGATCACATTGTAAAAGAGGTGGTTGTGGAGGAGCTTATTCCACGCAGTTCACAGCTTGAAAGAGAGAATCCATCCACATCCAGTTCCTCGAAGCGAGCAAGGAGTTTCTGACAGTCACGGATAGTAAGTGACTCCAATTTAGAGGACAAACACACTCCGGGAGATGACGACAGACCCAAAGCTGGAAATGACTCAAGTTCTCCACAGCAGCTTATTTTTAGTGTCACAAGGGAAGGGAGGGAACAATCCACTGATTTCAAATTTGAGCAATCAAATAATGAAAGTTCTTGCAGATTTGAGAACTCACAGAGTTTTAAGGGGCTTGTAGATGTGGAAGCTCTGTCTGATAAACAAAGGGATTCAAGATTTGGGCATCCACTAATGTCAAGTTGCTTTAACTTGGGGAAAAGCTCTACTGGGCAGCACTTGAGTGAACTACTATGGATGCTAATTTCTTGTATGGTAAGAAAATAATCCAGTGGCTGCATTTCCTTCAGTAAGGAATCTAAGAAATTACAAGATTGAACTATGAGACTGTGGCAGCCAGAAATCAATGTTTCTAATTTCACCATATGAGGATCGTCATTTGAAGAGTCCCTTAAAGACATTTTGTTAATGGTTGTAGGTCTTGGAAGTGAAAGCACAAACTGGGAACACTTTGTAATTGTGAGTTTTTTTAAAGAAGGAAGGTGACGGGGAAGGGTTTTCTTTAATTTAGGGCATTCACTTATGCAAAGCACTTGGAGGCAAGGAAAAGCTTTCTCTTCACTTTCAGCAACATTAGGAATCCATTCACACCATTGTGGCATCCTCTCAAAAGTCAAGCTCTCGAGTGATTTGAATGCAATGCTTGTGGAAGTGCAATTTCCATAAAACTCATAACCTACACTCTCGACTTTATCAAATGTTTTGATCAACAGTCTTTTTAAATATGCTAACTGACCGAGTGGTGGTAGGAAGGAACAATGACATTCACTAAGCCTTAGATCCACTAAGAATGAGTCTATTAACCAAGCAGGGAATCTTGAACCCCCATAACCAACAATTACAAGACAATACACATTCACATTAGGCTTTAGTTGATGAAGCACGCATTCATCAAGAGAACCATATGAATCATCACTCCATCTCAAATCTAACTTTCTGAGATCCCTCATGCCTTCCAAATTAGCTCCTAAAGCATCTTGAGCATCAACAACATTTTGAAGCATCCAAATACGAAGTTTTCCCTCTAGGCATTTGAGCTCTCCTAATTCCTTTATGTTGGATCCATTTTGTTTACCCACAAAAAAATCAGTCAAAGTTTGAAGTTTAGATAATTTACCCATTTGAGGCGGCATCTGTTGCAATCTTGTTCCTTTAATATCCAGATGATACAAGTTTGTTAGATTCATGAGGTTGGATGGCAACTCAACAAGATTCTTGCACCCACGCAAGATTAGTATCTGCAAGTTGTATAAGGTACACACAGTTTCAGGCAACCTGTGTTCTGATGATCCTGAGAGGTTTATATACCATAGTTGTTTCAAGCTGCCAATCGAGTTTGGCAACTTACCAACATGGAGCAAAGATAATACACGAAGACGCTGGAATCTTCTCAGAAAGTCATTGATTTCCTCATCATTCATGTTTGCCAAAAAGAACTTTGATATTAACAAAATTGTACGCAAATTTTGTACTTCATCAAGGCCCACAAGATTTTCTAGATTTTCAGATCTAGTTCTTGCATACGATAAATGACGAGTCTTCTTAGAAATATTCCAAGAATCACCATCATCTAAACAAACAGCAAACTCTCCATATACAAGTTTTGCCAAGTCATGAGTGAGGTCATGCATTACGAATAATGGTGGATTATCACTTACTTGTTCAAAAAAGGACATTGATACAAGATGTTCAAAGTACTTGTAACCTGCTTCTTTCATCTCTTTATTTCCACCACAAGCAAGCAGAAAACCCTCAGCCATCCACAAAAGAACTACATCCTCCTTGTGAAATTCATAACCTTTAGGAAAAATTGCACAGTAAGCAAAAAATCGTTTTAGATATTGCGGCAAACAATAATAGCTCACTTTTAGAACAGGTAGACCTCGATCATTTTTCAAATCCCATATGTTGCTGTTCAATATTTGTCTCCATTCGTCGTAATTTGTTTTGGATTTTAAGAGACCTCCAAGTAACTTTGCAGCTAAAGGCAAACCCCTGCATCTTTTCACTAAGATAGAGTAAAACATTTTCTTAAGTAATAAACTGGCATTGCAATTTGCATCACTAAATGCATGTTCTGAAAACAACGACCAGCAATGGTCACTGCCTATTCCCTCCAAGGAAATAGGATGAAGAGTTTGCAATGCTAATGATGTTCCGCTCTTCTCGCGTGTTGTAATGATAATCTTACTTCCCTTTGCCCCGGCCATCAAAGGTGTGATTAAAAAATTGCATTCCTCTGGATCATCATTCCAAAAATCATCTAAAACAAGAAATAACCTGTTACCCTTCAATATCTCCTGGAGTTTACAGTGAAGACTATTGGGAGGCATGGAATCACAATCCAAAAACCCAAGCTCTTTGAGAATGTTTTTTGTTAGCTTGAGAACATTAAGATCTTGCGAAACAGAGACCCATGCTTTCAGATCAAACCGCTTTTTTACTTCATCATCATCGTAGACAAATCTAGCCAGGGTGGTTTTACCGATCCCAGGCATGCCCACTATGGGAATCACCTGTAAAATTTCTCCATCTGCATCATCGGATAGAAGCAACTTCTTTATGTCCTCCTTAGATTGGTCCCTACCATAAACTCCAGTATGACCTAGCAGAGAAGTCGAAGGCACGCGCTCATGAGATGTCGGTTGCTTCATCAGATCGAGGCTACGAGCTTTGTCTTCTAACCTTTCAAGTCTTTCGAAACTCTTTTCTAATTTATGGGCCAGCTCTCCTTCCTCATTCTTGCTTAAAGGACAAAGAAAGGAGATAAAAAAGTTCCGCACCTGATACATGCCAGTTTGAGAGCCAGCTACCCACTCTATTCGTCGAGCTTCATTATCAATCTCAATCAACAAGTCTTCAGCTTCATAGATAGCTTCTTTAGCATCCGCAATCCAAGTCTTCAGAGCCATCACAGTAAAATCTCTCCCAGCTTCAGTTATTTTCTTCTCCTCGGCGTCATTGAGCAAGCCATTAACGGTATTCAATGTTTCTCTAAACTTCTCGAGCTTTTCCTCATCGAGCTTCCCGCATGTGCAAAAGCCCAGAAGCACAGGAGCCAACTGCTGGCCCAGAAAACCAGCAGCACCTTTCAGACATGCTAACGCAATCTCAACTGCCATGATGAATCTTTGCAGAGGGCGTGAGTGTGGACAGGAAAATGGTGAATTGAGCAGTGGGGAAGTAAAGAATAGCAAGATTGAGAATTTGATCGAAGATATTCAGAATTTGCGTCGGCAAAAGTCAACAAACTTCCGCTGGATGACGAAGCCACCGGACCCCACTTTCTCTACTTTAATGGATGAAATACATTGTTGGTATCTGTGGTTTATATTTATTATCATTATTATTATAGTTTTGGTTTGGTTATTGTTATTGTTATTATTACATGTACAATTTTTATTTATATATATATATATAATTAAATAAAAATTATATGATAAAAAAATATAAATAAAATAAAATTATGGATAGTTATTTGAAATCAAGTCACATAAAAAATCAAATTCAATTTTATATGTGTTTGAATTAAATTAATAAAAAATTAAAATGTTAAGAATTATAGATACAAGAATATTAATAATCAAATCAAAACTATAAAAAAATATGAAAATATGATCAAAACATAATTTTTTAATCTAAATATTCAAGTTGATCCACCGTTAATTTTGAGATATTTACTAGTATATACTTTTATTTTATATATATATATATATATATATATATATATAAAAAGAAATAGACAAAAAAAATAGTAGTAAACTTGACAATATAAATATAAAATTAAGAAAAATTAAAATTAAAAAAGAAGTAAAATAGAGAAATAAAATTTAAATGTTTCAAGAAATAGATGAAAAAATAAAAATAGATATGTATGAAAAAAATAAAATCTAAGAAAAACGGTACGGTGTTGTTATTAAGTTGTTCAATGTTTTAATCCAAAAGAAAATATATATACCCCACCACAAGTAAGTAGTAAAATATATATACCCCACCACAAGTAAGTAGTTTTTTAAGTAGTTTCTTAAAAGATAATTTTATTTTGTACTGTTTTGTTACTTTCTTTTGTTTCTTTCATCTTGTTTTTAAGAATATAAATTTTATTGTAGTTCTTTAACCTATTTATTATTTTCTTTAGCTTTTCATTGTTTCTTTAAATATAATTTTATATCATCAGGTCTATTCGGGTATGACCGAGTTCTAAAAATGGGTGACATGAATTAATTAAATTTTTTTAAAATCAAAACTATGTTGTTTTAAAAAAAAATTAAAAAAATAATAAATTTTTAATGGGGATAATTGAATTATGAGACAATTTGATAATTTGGATTTCTGACAGAAAAACCAGATCAATTCTTTTCCCTGTTTTTTTTAAGCTAAACTAATTTAGACCTTGAGGTGGTTAAATCCAGATTAATCTATCGGGCCGGGCTGGATTTTTTTAACTTTGGAATGGATTTCGAGTATAAGGGTTGAATTAAGAAACTTATCTGTTTAGGGACCAATCGCATAAACAAATCAACTAATAAGCCTTGTCTTTAACTCAAAGTTATCTCTTCTTGCAGTCTCTCTCTCTCTCTCTCTCTCTCTCT
>Ga0307516_10009604_pt1 | contig 10769 bp, 13 predicted proteins | sample 19_EM_MG_FD_203310 | JGI IMG/M metagenome (GOLD analysis project Ga0307516, IMG submission 203310) | Populus trichocarpa ectomycorrhiza microbial communities from riparian zone in the Pacific Northwest, United States - 19_EM | ecosystem: Host-associated > Plants > Roots > Unclassified | place...
TACTATTTTGTGTCAAGTTGTAGTTGCTTCCCGAATCCCTATCAAATATTTCAGTTGCCCTACTGCCATTTTTTTAGAGGACACTGGCAGATCCAGCGTAAGGGATAGGCTGCTGTTGTATTTTTTTCCTTGTTCAAACTTCCGTTTATTGCAAAATGGGCCGAGGTGTGTGCAGATCTATCATGCCACTGGGGATCTCCGTCGGAGTTTAGATTTGGTTGTTCGACCACTCTCATGCATGCTGTCGTTCACCACTCAAGCTATCCCACTGCCCGCCACTTTCGCTCCATCATGATGACGAGGTGGGCAGCCGCGGAAGTCGAGACCGAAGGCGAGTACAACTGGTGCATCTGCGGCCCGCGGAAAACCTCTGAACATGATCCTCATTGATGCAGGCGATCTGACCAACATCGTTCACGAGAAGTTCTCCCAGCACCTCCAAGGCAGGAGTCCTGTTTTTCGCGTAAGTGAAGGGATTCGATGGAGTATTCAGGAACTCGTGGCATCTTAGCGGAAGCCACCACGGGTGTTAACGTTCAACGTTCATCAGCTTACGGCCATGTACATCCACGACAACCACACTCCATTCTCCATCCACCAGCAGGGCACCCACCGCCCACAGCTTTCGCCACGTTATGACTACAATGCGGGCCTCCACACCCCTTCTCCACTCACCCCTTTTGTCACGTCACGGCGATGAGCAGGCCTTGTGTCTGCCAACTAACGACAAGCAGACACCCTCAGACGTGCCCCGTCACCCCCGTCGGCCAGCGAACGCCAGCAGAATCCTCTGGACGCGCTCCAGGCGACCTCAAATCCCACGTGTCCCTGGCCCGTCCTCGCACACCACCTGACCCCATCCCGTCCTCCTCACACCCTAACCAACCCTGTCCCGTCCTCCTCACACCCTAACCAACCCTGTCCCGCCCTCACCACCCGACCCTGACCTGTCCTCACACCCCAACCAACTCCATCCCTTATCTCACCGACCCACCCACTGCTGCTGCTCACCCGTCCAATTGGCGCGGGGCGCGAAGGCAGTGGCTGAGGTTTAGATGGGTGAAGTCGGGTGGTTTGGGCATGTTTTGGGTGTAGTGGGCATCGTCAAATACGCCCCATTTCAGCGGTGATTCAAGCCTTCGTTACTGCGACCAAGGTCTGCAGAGGGGACGTTGCGTCGTCATCGTCTGCACACGAATGGCCACCCGAAGACCAAACGGCCGCGTCGTCCGGTTGGACGACAATGCTGCTGTACTGCTCAACAACAAGCACGAAATGCTGGGGAGTAGGATACGTTGTCAGGCTTCGTTCACAGGATGCTGGATGAAAGAAGTTCTCTAATTTACGTGCAGAAGGTGGTAGCATTTCCAGTCTCCTTCGTTGGTAAGATCTGACACCTTGTACGCATCAGGTCCCTACAGATGACATTGGCGAAACCCAACGACTCAATACGCTTCAAGTTGGGATGTTCTCATCGGACGAATTCATCCCAGCCATCTAGTATACACTTACGGCATTGCCATCGTTGATCATTTCATCAGCGTTGGATTGAATCCAGGATCGGCATTTCTTGGGAATGATTTGCACCCGCTGTCCAGCACTCGGCTAATTGAATCCTAGAGAATCAACCTCCCGCAACGGCGCAACCCTATCTATCTGTGACGTCCGGAGACTTGGGACGGTGCTGCATAACAGATCACTCCCAGAGTATCTGCAACGTCCATTGGGTTACGATGGCGCCTAAGCGAAGTCCAATGAATTCATTGGAGGTTATGGTGGCGACCGAGGAAAGCCGCCGAAGAGCGCTGTCTGGATCCATGTCATGGAAAATGGGGGGCCTGAATTGAAAACCGTTGCTTCTTCAATGGTGGATCAATCCCATGAGACCGAAGTGCCGGCAGCCGAACAATCGAGTTAAGGAAACTCCAGACCTCATTTCGTGATTTCCCCAGCCATATCCCCACTGACGATTCTCCTCGGATGTAGCATTGGCTTGATTCGACGCAAGCGGAGATTGTGACTGCACGAACATGGTGTGGAATACCGGATGTAGCAAGAAGCGATCTATCCAAGTGGGTACAGTCCTGGGCGTATCACAGGAACGCAGGGCCGCCGTGCCAGTCAAGCGAAACGAATTGATCTTAGAAACCGCCCAGCATCATCATGATCGCCCGCTATTACCCCACAAGAAGTACACAAATCAGGCCATAGGAAGTCCTGGCAAGAAGATGAGGCCTCAGCGAGTGCGACGTCCGTCGGATGTTGGCGTGAAGATTATGTAATGAGCACAGTCAACCTAACATCGCAAACTCTTTGACGACCTCGAAACGACGGCGACCTGCATGGGACAACAGAACAACTGATGATAATCATGTCAAGCAGACTTCGTGAAGTATGTCAATCTTTTACTCAAACAAGACATTTGACGCTACTCAAACTCTTCGCGACGGCAAACAAGCCCTCAAAATCTCAGAGATGAAGACCGAATGCCAAAAACCTCACCACCAGGCTCGCAATTTGCCCAGGTTGTCGCCCATCCTTTGGCAATTAATTTAGGGGATATGGCAGCTGAACGCGGGGCGAAGCAGAGTCGTGATGCCTCGGGCGCATTTCCGACACATCACCGGGATCCTGACTTCCCAGCAGTTACTTTGTGTTCAAATGCTTGTCCACCATCCCACCTCAAAGATCAAATAATGCTTTCCTCGGTTCCGTCACTCAGTGAGTGCAAAAGTAAGAAAGTAAATCTCTCGGAAGTTGATTTGGGCAGTATTCCCAAGGTCAAAGCCGGGGGCCTGGCAAACCTATGTATGCACACGCAATTGATTGATCTCAGGTATATCTGAAGGTGGGAGTTATCACGGTATCTCTGCAAATAAATCAGAAATGATGTGACGTTTAGAACCGATGTGATGATGACCGGGTCAGTCTGACCCTACTAAATCCATCAGAATCCGTCCCAAGAGTCTGAAGGGCCCAGAATCAAAACTGGTTAGCCTACGGACGGACGTCTCCACCAGTAAGGCAAGTACATTCCACCATTCTCCCATCGATGCGCGCTGTTCAAAGGACGTCAATGATAAATTCCCCATTCAGGTTTCCTGATTCCGCTTCAAGCTAGACCGGAATGTCCTCATTTCGCGTTGCCTCCCGTGTGACAAGGGAATCACCCGCCCGGCCCATCTGTAGTATCAAGAATATGATTACGCTTGTCCAATGTTTATTCTACTGGTCACCATCTGAATTCTGCTTGTCTGTCTGTCCTCACGGCCCCTTGGGCTTCCAACCTATGATACGCCTTCCCTGGCCATGTCGGTCCCCTGACCCTCGCATAATCTAGGCTCTACATAAGTATCAACAGGATGCGGTGCTTTCCCGAGTTCGGACATCGTCGCGTGCTATGATCAGGGATGTCAAATGAATTTGATTGCTACTGCTAAAGACGTTCAATTCGCAAGCTTTGTTCTCTCCGTCGGGGACAAGGGAATTTGGACGCGGTTGACCAGCCCATTGAATTTGAGGTTGGGATGTCCGACAGAAGCCCCTTCGTTTTGAGAGGGAAGAGTCCTATTTTACCCATCGACAGGGGATGCAGACAGCTCTCTTCGATGACTTCCCTCAGTCGCCGCCATAACCCCCGATGGATTGATTGGACTACTACAGTACAACCCCCGATGGACGGCGGATATCCCCGAGGTAGTCATTGTTGATACAGCATCAATTCCTATAAGGCTTCGGGCGGCAGATAGATGGGGTTGTGGTCCGTGGAAGGTTGACATTCCACAATTGCATTCCCTGAGGCACTGTCTCGGAGGCTGGCAGCGGCTGAATATCATTCCCAAGGCAGGGTCGCGCAAAATTTCCAGAATTAACTTCAATCCAGACTCCAATCCATTCGACGTGGGGTGCTTGCTCCAAACGGTACGCTGTACTATGCTGTATCTGGCGCGACCTACCGACGGTGAAATTAGACCTTAGGTAGCTACACTGCAAATGTCACTTTTACTCATGGTACTCAGTCTCTTTTTTGGGGGCAAGAGACGGAGTATTGGTCTTTTTCGTGGTTGTCACGTCGCCGTGTTTCTGCTGTGTGGGCTTTGACACGATCACACCAAACTGGTTCAAACACGTCGAGTGTTCCTCCAGGGACAATGGCATGTCCGTACTCAAGTTGGGCTACTTTGTCTCCCGTCCGCACTGCGGATTCGGCCTCGTAATTCTTGTCCATTTCGCCACCCCCGAACCGTTTTTATTTCCCAATTGTAGTAAATAATTGATTACGTCACCTATCCGAGCGATTCACCACGTTTTCGGAAGGCTTTCATGGCCATTTGAGGTGCTACCAGGTGACTTTAATGATCGGAGAAGACTCTGATATCAGTGGCCAAGGTGAACTCAATTTAGGGGTGGTCAGAGTGGCCGGTTTTCGTTATCATTGGGTATTGTTAAATTTGCCTCCTAATCCAGTCTCCAATTAATAAATTGGGAGCTAGGGGGCTCGAAACCTGAAGCGACGGTAGGCGACCGAGAAACTCAACACCTTTCAAATTTCAATCACTGACCCAGGGAACCATGTCCGTACTATGTATAGGGTATGGCCTTGACTGTGGGTTGGGAAGCTGTGCAAATCATTCCCAAGAAACACCGATCCTGGATTCAATTAAACGCTGATGAAATGATCAACGATGGCAATGCCGTAACTGCATACATATCCTTCCAAAAGACGCGAAGCCCTGCAGCCAGGGGCCCGGGTGTCATCCACTAGCAAGATTAAAGAATGCTAGTGCCGTATGCGGAGTATGGTAAAGAAGGGGAGTGTGAGTGCCAGTCCCTATAATTCATCATGGTCAGCCTGAAACGCTCCCGTTCAGATAAAAGGGGTGACCAAAGAAGGTTTAGTTCACTGGACGTCGCGGATGCTTTGGGCACACAAAGATCGAACGCCTAGTTCATGTTTCCCCATTCACAGTTACGTGAGTAATCGGTCAATCCTTCTTCTGTCATCTTGTTTGCTAGGCTTCGTGTTAGCCGGGCGAATGACATCCTTCCGGCGTGAAAAGGCAAGCAAACCTGCTCGAGAAATTCGTCGCAGTGTTTGGTGAGGACCCCCCCACATATATCGGGGCCAAACACGCGGAGGAGGATAAAAGGTGACTGCATCCTGTCGAGTTTTGTAACGCTTTCACCTCGAAGGCGCCCAACATCAGTATTACAATGAAGCTCACCCTCGCACTCATTGCGCTTTCTACCCTCGTCGCTTCCCCAGCGGTAAGCGTTCCTACCCCTACTGCAGGAGTGAAGGTAGGTTCCCTTGACAAGGTACTGGAGCAGCGGGTTTTGATAATGTTTCTAGGTTCCTGTGATCCCTACGTTGGGCCCATTCCCATGTATTATTTGGCCGTTCCCGGGCCCCCCTCCGAGCTTCCTACCTGGGTTGTTCTGCCCACCTCCACCTCCTCCCCCGCCACCACCACCGCCACCACCGCCCACCTGCCCAAACAGTGGTCTAGCTGTGCAGTTCCTCCGAGCATACCAACCCAACGTTATAGACCACTTCTACACCACCAACGCTGCGGAGTACCAGAACGCCGTCACCAATCTCGGTTACAGCGCCGAAGGTCACACGGGCAGCATTTTCAATTCTCAACAGTCCATGACCTTTCCGCTTTACCGCCTTTACAATCCCAACATCTTCGATCACTTCTATACCATATCCGCTCTCGAGAGAGACAACGCGATCAACAAACTCCAATACAACGATGAAGGTATTGCGGGCTACGTATTCCCTGGCCAGGACTGTGGTACCGTGCCCCTCTATCGCACGTACAGCCCCGGAGGGACCGATCATTTCTACACGTTGTCTGCTGCTGAGAGAGACAACGCCATCCACAATCTCGGCTACAGTGACGAAGGAATTACTGCTTATATTTACAATATCTGATCGCCATAGTGATCACCAACTTTCTTCTCTTTTTCTTGCTTTATACAACCTCGACGTTACGAACCCATACTTCTGATCGATTTCCCTTGAAATTCTCCTGCTACGTCTCCCCACCATTTCTTCTGAATTGTCTTGAAACCCTGTAACATCTTGTCCAACGTTAAATTTTCAGATTCTTCGCCTTTGAGTAAGCAGGTGCCAAATTTGTGTTGGATGTCCCATCAGTCAACTTGAAGGTGGCACCGCTGGCAGGAGACGTTACAAGACGGACTTGTAGCCTAAACCATAGCCAAACACATGATCAGATCGTGTGATTTTTGGCGGTGTATCCATGACGACCGCAGGTGATCAGATTATGGTTATCTATACAGGTATGTGTACAAGTCTGACTTGTAATGTTTCCTGCCAGCGGTGTGGCCAGGAATATTTCAAATTCAACTTGTGCTCACACTACTTGGCAGCCCTGCCACAAAGTTCGTCCACTTTCCCATGACACAAGCCAGCAACGCCGACCGAACGACGCGCCTGTTGCCCTCATGGGCCACTCCAGAACAATCTGAAACCTTCCACGAGTCCATGAGGGCCCTAGCCACCTACAAGAAACGCGATCCATCCGACAAAGGTGTGCCTCACTTCCCCATCTCACACCGGGCAACAACCTCTCCGAGAAACAACTTTTGAAGCTTCTCTACAGTCGTCGTGTGGTTCAAAGCGGTCGGTAATGCCCCCATCATGGAACAGAACTTTTACAAGATCGCGGCTTCCAATCGGTTTCAGGCCGTTATTCAGTTCTTGAGGAAAGAGTTGGGATGGCAGGCAGGCGAGCCGCTGGTGCGTTGTACTCTCCTCTCCAACAATTTACAGCTTTTCAACTGAATGTATAGTTCACGTACATCAACCTTGCGTTCTCCCCGGCTCCCGATGACACCGTTTCAAACCTGTTCAAAGTCCGGTTCTGTCATGATCCTCCAAGCCCCAAACTGATCCATTTTCACGCAGTTTCAAGTCGTTTGCTACTGATGGCCACCTTATTGTCAATTACAGGTGAAGAGCCGCTTAGCCTGCGTTTCGTCGACCAACGGCCCAGACTTGTCTTCTGCAGCACGACTGCCGCCTGGGGTTGAGGATCACAACCACTCCAGTCTGTTCAAAGGGGCTTAAGTCAATTTGGGTCTGTCCAGTTGGAGGGGATCATGTGGTAAAGTCCGTCCGAAATGCATTGGCATTTCCCATTATTTCGATCACTCATTGGGAATCGATCACTCCTCTTGTATGAGAATCATCCTAGACTACAAGTTATATACGCCAATGGATTTGAGCCCGGAAGCTTGCAGCCTGCTCAGTTCACTTGCCCCTCCACACCCTCATCCCCCTCATCAATATCCACAACACCCAACAACCGATCCAGCTCCTTTACCCTCGCCTCCCACTTCTCCACCTCCGCAAGTTTCTCTTTCAAAATCCCGATTTCCCTATCAATCCCCATCCTCTCCTCCGTCGATCCGACCTGGGTCAATGTCCACCCCCCGGACCCATCACCCTTGAGAGTAAGCAGATGCGTATGGTATTTCATCAAGGAAGGGCTGAATTGCGGCAGTGTGTGTTCAAAAAAGCTCGATTCAAAAAGGGCTTGATGAATTTACCGGAGAGAGATGGTGATGAGCGTGATCCCCAAGGCTTTCGCATACTCATACATCCGTCCTTCAACATCGCTCGACACAGCACTCGTGCATTCTACAGACCAAAACCCAACTTTAACGAAAACAAAACGCAAAGAAAACAACACACATACCATCCAAAATCGCAAATCGCGGACGATGGTAAAACACCCTTGCCATCCCCATCTTCAAAACAAAAAAAAAAAAACAGCGAAAATCAGCCAATTCGAACGTCAACAACCGGGCTAAAAAGACTCACCCTCTGCTTCTCCCCCCCACTTAGCACATCCCTCCACTCCTTCCTCCTCTTCCACCCACCCTCCCTCTCCGGCAAATACGCCAAAAACACCTTGCCCAAAATCTCCATCAACTCCTCCTCCCGCCCTCCTTTTGCCTTCCACTCCGCATACGACTCGGGATAAATCACTTGGTCAAACAGCGTCCCCATGACCATGTACGCCCGCTGCGGTACAACACACACAGCCTTGCGCGCTGGCGTCGAGGCAGGGCGACGTAAGTGTCCCTCCTGCACCGTCGATCCAGACAACGAGTCCGAGTCGGAGGGGAGGTTCACAGGCGGCCACAACCCCGCCAAGACTCGTGCGACGGACGTCTTACCGACGCCATTGCTCCCCGTGATCATCAGATGCGTGCCCTCCTTTAACACGAACGAAAGATCCTTCACCAACGGCAGGTGAGGGCGGTCTGCTTTCACCGCTTTCTCGTCTATGGAGGTCTCCGCCACCACAGGGACGCCGACATCGACGTGGCTGAGGGAGATGTCCCCCGCCGGGTCGATGATGTCCTGAGGGAGCGGTGGGAGGTTGTGCAGCGTCGAAAGGAGGGTGTACAGCCGCGTCGTAAGTCCAGCTAGTTCGAGGAGGTCCTTGTATGCGTACATAAGGCGACCGCCGGCGTCTGCAAGGGAGAGGAGGAGACGTCGGTTGGAGATGTATGCTGTATTGAAGATTTGTTTAGAAAGGGGTGGCAATAGATGGAGTCAGGTAAACGCACTTTCTGTTCGACCGGCAACCGCATCATCAGATCCGGGCTCCTTTCCTCTGTCCTGTGTGTGCATCCCTAACGATTCCTTGGTGCGTGTGAAGAGAAGGGGTACGGCGATGAGACCATAGCCTGCAGCAGACCACAGGTACTTGATGACGTAGTCTTCCGTCCACTCGTAGGCTATACGAATCTAGAAAAAAAGACATGAATCACTCTGTCTTCGAGACTGCCACAAGATCACTCACCTTGTATATGGAGTTGACGTGTTTGATCAGTCGCATATATGCACCAGTGAGAATCTCGCGCTCGCGCATGCCTCCATCATAAAATCTAGACCGAGTCGTGAGGCAGTATTCCTAGAAATGATGGAAAGCAAAAAGACATACGCGATCTCCTCACTCTCCCTTGCTAGCCTGCCCATTCCTGCCCGGTACTCGCCCTCCAATTTCGCTTCAGTTGCCGCGAGTCGTCCAAACGCGGGTGTGACGGCCCGTAGAATTGCAACGGTAACGTAGTAGTTGACGAATAAGAGGACTGTCCCGCGGAAGCCAAGGGAGCGAGAGAGTTGACTGGTGAACAGTACAAGGTCGAGAGATGGCTTGAGGACATTTCCACTGTGAAATAGAAGGGTGTGAGTAGGAGGAAAGATTTGAGAATGACGACAAGGTTGATATATGCGTGTGAAAGAGTAACCAAAGCAAATAAGAACGTACTACAGTCCGGAAAGAGACTCTGCCCAGGATTCTACATCTGCAGTGAGGTACTGATCGATGCCTTCTAGGCCTGTGCGATAGTACCGGATATCGGGTGGTGAAGAGAGGTAGAGATCGTGTATGTAGCGTGTTAGACGAGTACGCAGCCGGAGTGACAGTTTGGCTTGCAGGTGCCGGATCTAGAGAAGTATTGGATTGACAAATGATTCAGAGAATGAGTCGATTTACCAGGGAGTTGGTGTATATACTCGGAACCGCGAGCGCGAACCATAGGCCCAGGCCTTTGAGAAAGCCCTTGCCATTGGCACTAACCTATTGGGGTTCCCTGAGATTAGAAGATAGCCAAGATAGAAAGGGCGCACGAGATCTCTGGCTATTCTTCCGTCTAGCCTGGCGACAGCCACACTGAGCACCGTCCGCATGACGAGAAAAACCGAGTGAAGGAAAACGATGAGCGTTTCCTTGGATCGGAAGGAGGGAAAAGCTACGCGGAAGAGGATTGCGCGTAGTTGACTGAGAAAGGCAGTGTCGATGTTCGGTTTTGCCTTGACTGCAGCGGTGAGTGGGGGGAAGTAATGGACGTCGGAGGCAAATTTCGATTTGGGTATCGGTCGAATAGTGACCTGAAAAACTTTATGAATGAGGAGCCATGTGTAAGATAGACTAGGACGCACCTTTGACACACGATTCCGATACGGAACGAGCAACGATTTGCTGTCATCCTCTTGTTTTTCGTATACCTGTTGCAACGCAACCTCCATTTCCTCCTGCGACAATTTTGCAATGAACTCCTGGTTGAGAGTGACTGGTAGTCGTTTCAGCGCTCTCGGAAGGTGTAGGATCCGTGGCTGCAAGAGCAAGATTGCAGCTAGGAGCACGAAGACTGGTCGCCGGTACTTGGGGTGCCTCAGGAGGTCCAGTAGTGGCTTTGAAAACGCGGCCATGCTGGACTGAGTTTGCCGCCGCCACTGAGGCGGGATGCGTCGACAGAGGATCGATGGGGATGGTGGTGGTGGTCAGCCCGGCTCTGAATGCATTGGCGAGAGCATTGGTGACATGTGAAATTTGTCAATAAACATCCGTAATGCAAGATCCGGACTTTCCCATTCTAATGGTGCTATGGTCTCCAATCTGCACCTGAGGCCTGCAGAGGCGAAGAGTAGGCAATAGACGTTCTGGGACACGCGGCGGCTGTTTAGTCAAGCGCGTGCCCCAGAGCGAAGGTGTATTCCAGGTGCTTCGTATCGTAGGGTGTTGGACTGGGTCCTCTCAGTAGTCCATATCGGGACATCGGTTCCCATGTCTCGTTCATACAGTAACACTGAGTCGGCCTGCAGAGGCGAGGGGAGGAAATCAGACACTCCGGGGCTCGTGGCGGCTGTTTGAGTCAGCCACAGGCCCCGGAGCGCGAGTATATTGAAGAACGACGTACATAGTGGAGGCACAATAGGC
>Ga0307516_10009605_pt1 | contig 10769 bp, 9 predicted proteins | sample 19_EM_MG_FD_203310 | JGI IMG/M metagenome (GOLD analysis project Ga0307516, IMG submission 203310) | Populus trichocarpa ectomycorrhiza microbial communities from riparian zone in the Pacific Northwest, United States - 19_EM | ecosystem: Host-associated > Plants > Roots > Unclassified | place...
ATTTAGGTATCAACGAAGGTGACGGTGTCGGCGATCCCGGCGCGCGTCGTGCGATAGCTGTTCGCCCTGTGATCCCGGTCGGGATATCCGAACGAGATGCCGCAGACCACCCGCCGGTCGTCGGACAGGCCGAAATGCTTGCGTACGACCTCGGAATGAAAGGCGAGCGCCGCCTGCGGAACGGTTGCGACCCCAAGCGCCTGGGCCGCCAGCATGAAGCTCGTGACATAGCCGCCGCAGTCGATCGCGCCATAAACGCCGAGCGCCTCGTCGGTGTGGACGATCGCAACATGCGGAGCGCCGAAGAAATTGAAATTCTGCAGCGCCTGCCTAGCGTAACCTTCCTTGTCGCCCCTGGGAATGCCGACCGCGTTGTAGAGCTGGAAGCCGCTTTCGCGGCGCCGTTCCAGGTAGACGCCGCGATATTCGCGCGGGAACGGGAAATCGCCGCTGCTCGGCCGGCCGCTGGATGCGGCCGAATACATCACGTCGCGAAACTTGCTGGTCGCCGCACCTGACGTAATCTCCAGGCGCCAGGGCTGGCTGTTACACCAGGATGCGGTCTTTTGCGCGGCATTGAGGATGCGCGCGATCGTCGGGCGCGCGACGTTCTGCGGCTGGAAGGCGCGGCAGGAAAAGCGCTCGCTGAGCAATTCCTCCAGCACGCCGATGCGTTCTTGCTTCTGATCTGCGGCAGCGTCCATGGGTTAGCTCGCTTTCTTGCCCCGCACGCAGCGCGTGCGTAGAGGTGCGCTGCAGAGTCGGGGGCGGTCGATCATAGGGCAGGTCCCGGTTCTGCGAAGCGCGCTGCACCGCGCCCGGGACACGAGAGTTTAGCGTCCCTTGGTCGGGATCTTGTTGAACGGCACGTCCTTGTCGACGCGGATGTCGCCGGGCAGGCCGAGAACGCGCTCGGCGATGATGTTGCGCAGGATTTCGTCGGTGCCGCCGGCGATCCGCATTGAGGGGGAGCTCAGGAGCATCTGCTGGAATTGGCCGCGCGCCTCCTCTTCGGCTGCACCGGTGAGAACGCCAGCCGCGCCTTCGAGATCCATCGCGTAGGTCGCGATATCCTGCAGCATGGTGCCCGCCACCAGCTTGCCGATCGAATTTTCCGGTCCGGGCCGCTCACCCTTCGACAGCGATGAGATCGCGCGATAGCTGGTGTATTTCAGCCCGCTCGCCTTCACGGCCCAACTCGCGAGTTTCGAACGGGTGGCGCGATTGTCGATCGCGGGACCGTCTTCGGTCATCAGGTTCGAACAAAAATCGAACATCTCCGGAAAACCGGTCGCAAGCCGCGACCCGATCGACATGCGCTCGTTCATCAGTGTGGTCAGCGACACGTTCCAGCCATCGCCGACCGCGCCAAGCCGCTGGGAATCGGGAATCGCCACATCGGTGAAATAGACTTCGTTGAACTCCTGCATGCCGTTGGCCTGCTTGATCGGCCGCACCTCGACGCCCCTGCTCTTCATATCGAGGAAGAACATGGTCAGGCCCTTGTGCTTGGGCACGTTCGGATCGGTGCGGGTGATCAGGAGGCCGTAGTCGGAATAATGCGCGCCCGAGGTCCAGATCTTCTGGCCGTTGATGATCCACTCATCGCCCTTCTTTTCCGCACGGGTGCGAAGTCCCGCGACATCGGAGCCGCCGGCCGGCTCGGAAAACAACTGGCACCAGATCTGCTCGCCGGAGGCGAGCTTCGGCAGATAATGTCGTTTGAGCTCCTCGCTGGCATAGGCCATCACCGTCGGCCCGCACATGCCTTCGCCGATCTGGAACGGCTGCGTCAGCTTGCCGTAGACGCCCTCTTCCTGCTGCCAGATCACCTTCTCGATCGGCGTTGCGCCGCGTCCGCCGTACTCCTTCGGCCAGCTCAGGCAGGCCCAGCCGGCGGCGGCCTTCTTATTCTGCCAAGCCTTGCCGACCTCGACCATGTCATGGTGCTGCAGGCGAATGCGGCCGAGCGAGGATCTCGATAGCTCCGCCTCCAGCTCCTTGGGCGCATTGGCGTCGATCCAGTTGCGGGCCTCGGTGCGGAACGCGGCTTCCTGCGGGGTATCGTCGAAATTCATTGGCGGCTTCCTCTTTCTGTCATTCCGGGGCGTGCGTGAAACGCACGAACTACGATGTGCAATCGCACATCGGAGAATCTCGATCGATATAACTTCTGGATTCCAGGTTCGAGACTTCGCCTCGCCCCGGAATGACGGCTAGCCCCGTCCCTTGGTCGGGATCTTGTTGAACGGCACGTCCTTGTCGACCCGGATATCGCCGGGAAGTCCCAGCACCCGCTCGGCGATGATGTTGCGCATGATCTCGTCGGTGCCGCCTTCGACCCGGGTGCCGGGCGCTCGCAGCAGCATCGCCTGAAATCGTCCGGCGAGTTCAGCTTCCGGACCGCTCAGCACGCCGGCCGCACCCTGCAGGTCGAGCGCGTACATCGCGATGTCCTGCACCATCGATCCCGCCACCAGCTTGCCGATGGAATTCTCCGGCCCCGGCCGCTCACCTTTGGACAGCGCCGAGATCGTGCGCATGCTGGTATATTTCAGGCCGCTGGCCTTCACCGCCCAGCTCGCGAGCTTCGAACGGACATTGCGGTCCTCGATCGCCGGGCCATCGTCCAGCATCAGGCCGTTGCAGAACTCGAACAGCTCGGGAAAGCCGGTCGAAACGCCCGCGCCGATCGACATGCGTTCGTTCATCAGCGTGGTCAGCGACACGTTCCAGCCGTCATTGACCGCACCGAGGCGCTGATGATCGGGGATCACGACGTCGGTGAAATACACCTCGTTGAAGTCCGAATGGCCGCTCGCCTGCTTGATCGGCCGCACCTCGACGCCCCTGCTCTTCATGTCCAGGAAGAACATGGTGAGCCCCTTGTGCTTGGGCACGTTCGGGTCGGTCCGGGTCAGGAGGATGCCGTAATCCGAATAATGCGCGCCCGAGGTCCAGATCTTCTGGCCGTTGATGAACCAGTCATCGCCCTTCTTTTCAGCGCGGGTGCGCAGCCCCGCGACATCGGAACCGCCGGCCGGTTCGGAAAACAGCTGGCACCAGATCTTTTCGCCGGAGGCGAGCGGCGGCAGATAGCTGCGCTTATGCTCCTCGGCAGCAAACGCCATCATGGTCGGCCCGCACATGCCATGGCCGATGATGAACATGCCGGAGAGCTTGCCGTAGGGGCCCTCTTCCTGCTGCCAGATCACGCGCTCGATCGGAGAGGCGCCGCGGCCGCCATAGTCCTTCGGCCAGTGCAGACAGGCCCAGCCGGCATCGGCTTTCTTCTTCTGCCAGGCTTTTGCAACGTCGAGGATGTTGGCTCCCTTCAGTTGGGTGCGGCCGAGCGATGACTGGCGCAGCTCGTCCTCATATTGCTTCGGCGCATTGGCCGCGATCCAGGCCTTCGCTTCAGCGCGGAACGCGGCTTCCTGCGGAGTGTCATCGAAGTTCATGGCGCTTCCTCTGCGTAGAGTGGGCCAAAGCGAAGCGGACCCACCATTTTGAGTGCAACGCGGTGGGCAACGCTGCGCGATGCCCGCCCTGCAGCTTATCGAATACCCGCGACATAATCGGCCGGCAGTCCCAGCCGACTGGCAACGGCTCGTAACTTTTCTGCATATTCCGGATTTGCCTCGACGATCTCGTCCGACGGCGGAAGATTGAAGCAAAGCGCGGGGATGCATGATCGATCGGCGAGCTGGGCGATCACGGCCTCCGGCCGATAGGCAGCAACGCTCGGCTCCGCATAAAGCCGATCGATTTCATCGTGGGTCAGTCCGAACACAAAGCCATGGGCGCATTTGCTGGGATCCGGCACCAGCGTGGCGCGACGGCCAATGAGCAATGCCATTCCCGGGACATGGGCCTGCCGTCCGTTGACCGGATGAAACCCTTTCGCCTCGAGGCTTTCAGCGTCCATGAACAGCCCGTAGAAAAAGACATCGATAGGTCGGGATTGCATATTCCTACGCCGCGTTGCGCTTGCGCATACGATCGATCAGCGCGTCTTCCCAATAGGACAGGCTGCCGAGCGACAGCGCCAACGCGTTGGCGCGGCGGTAGTACATGTGACAGTCGAACTCCCAGGTGAAGCCCATGCCGCCATGGACCTGGATGTTGTTCTTGGCGCAGTGCTGGAACGCCTGCGTCGCGCTGATCCGCGCCGCCGCGGCGGCTTCCGACAATTCCGACGCGTTGGTCGAGAGCGCCCAGGCGCCGTAATAGCAATTCGAGCGCGCCAGGGTCGCCGACACATACATGTCGGCGAGCATGTGCTTGACGGCCTGGAACGAGCCGATCGGCCGGCCGAAGGCGATGCGGTCGAGCGCGTAATCGCGGCCCATTTCCAGCGCGCGATCTGACCCGCCGACCTGTTCGAACGCGATCAGAACGGCGGCGCGGTCGAGCAGCTGGCTGAGGATGCTCCAGCCTTCACCTGTGGCGCCGAGCGGCTCGGCCTTGCAATTCCTGAAGGTCAGTTCGGCCTGGCCGCGGGTTGGGTCGAGATTGGTCAGGTCCTTGGCCTCGACCCCGCCGCCCTTCAGGTTGACCAGGAACAGTGAGACATCGCTGTCGCGCCCGCTCGATCCGGTGCGCGCGGCGACGATGGCGAAATCCGCGATCGCACCATCCGCAACCGGCTTCTTGACGCCGTTTAGGTTGCCACCAGACGCATCGAGCTCGATCGCCTGCGGCGACGGATTGCCCTTACCCTCGAACAGGGCCAGCGTGCCGATGGCCTCGCCGGAAGCGATCGCGGGCAGCCATTTTCGTTTCTGCGCGTCACTGCCGGCGATCAGCAGCGCTTCGGCGGCGAGATAGACGGTCGAGGAAAACGGCACCGGCGCCAGCGCGCGCCCCATTTCCTCCGCGATCACGCAGAGTTCGAGATGGCCGGCGCCAGCACCGCCGAACTCCTCGGGGATCGCAACGCCGAGAAACCCCATCTCGGCGAGGCCCTTCCACAACTCGCGGTCATAGGGCGCCTTGCCGTCGAGCACCGCGCGCACCGCCTTCGGCGAGCATTTCTCGGTGAGGAATTTTCGCGCCTGATCGCGGAGCTGCTTCTGGTCGTCGGAGAAATCGAAATTCATGGCGTGTGATCCGGGTTGATGATGCCGAAATGGGATTCGTCATTCCGGGATGGTCCGAAGGACCAGACCCGGAATCTCGAGATTCCGGGTTCGATGCTTCGCATCGCCCCGGAATGACGGGGGAATTGTTCGCGCGCTATATTCATCACAGCACAATCACGTCCTCGCCCGGCTGATCGGCGTAAAGCCGCTCCACCAGGTCGGCGCGGCGCTCCAGCCCCGCGCGCTGATTGATGTAGCCCTTGTCGGTCAACTCGTTGCCATCGATCGATGGCGGCTCGACCATCAGCATCGCACGCGCAACCCGCATGCTGCTCGCCCCCTCGGTCGCCTTGTTGTGCGCCTCGAGACCCTTCCTGAGACAGGCGATCACGGCCGGATGCTTGACGACATCCTCGCATGTCGCCGCCGCATCGCCGATCAGCCGCCGGCAGGCATGGAGATTGGGCCAGGCCAGAAGCCCGACAAAGGGACGGTCCTGACCCGCGACGAGTGCGTCCTGGATCACGGGCGTGGCGGCAGCGATCGCGTCGGTCCGCAGCGACCCGACATGCACGAAGGTACCGGTGGTCAGCTTGAAGTCCTCCACCACGCGGCCGGCGAAGATGATGCCCTGCACCGGATCGTCGGGATCGACGAATACGCCGGCATCGCCGATGCAATAATAGCCTTCCTCGTCGAAGGCCGCCTTGGTGAGGTCGGGCTGGCCGAAATAGCCGGGCGTGACATTGACCCCGCGCAGGCGCAGTTCGTATTTGCTGCCGACCGGAACCATCTTCAGCTCGACGCCGGGAAACGGCAACCCGATCAGGCCGACGCGTTCGGTGTCCCAATAGGTGCCGGTCGAGGTCGGCGCGGTTTCGGTCGAGCCCCAGCCGGTGTAGAACACGATGCGTTCGCCGGTGGCGCGGACCGCGAGCGCCTGCATGCGGTCATAGAGATCGTCGGGCAGCCGCGCGCCGCCATAGGCCATCAGGCCGAGATTCCTGAAGAAGTTGCGGCACAGCGCGTCGTCCTTCTCCATGGCGGCGGCGAGCGCGGCATAGCCGGCCGGGACGTTGGCATAATAGGTCGGCGAGACCTCGCGCAGATTCTTCAGCGTCTCCTCGATCATGCCCGGCATCGGCCGGCCATCATCGATATAGAGCGTGCCCCCATCGATCAGCACCGGGTTGAACAGCGCATTGCCGCCCATGGTGTGATTCCACGGCATCCAGTCGAGATAGGTGGCGAGCGGGCCGTCTGCCTTGCGCGGCCGGACCTGCATCATCATCGCCGCATTGGCGCACATCATCTCTTGCGTATTGATGACCGCCTTCGGCATTCCCGTCGAGCCCGACGTGAACAGCAGCTTGCCGACGGTATCGGGCGTGATCTGCGCGATCGAGTCCGCGACATCCCGCGTGACCGGCGTGCCCGCGAGATCGGCAAAGGCGATGCTCTCGATGCCGTCACAGCGACGCGCGACATGGACGACCGTGACGCCGTCGAGCGGCAGCGCTTGCAGCGCCTTTTCGAAGGTCGGGCCGTCCTGCACCATCACCACCGCGGGCTTGATCAGGTCGAACAGGTATTTCAGCTTGAGATGGTCGTGGCTCATCAGCGAATAGGCCGGCGACACCGGTGCAGCCGGAAACCGCGCCTGCATCGCCGCCTGCGTCATCAGCGCATGCTCGATGGAATTGCCGGAGAGGATCGCGACCGGACGCCCCGCTTCGAGTCCGAGATTGAGCAGCCCTTGCGTCAGCGCATCGACGGTGCGCTTGGCTTCGCCATAGGACAGCTTGCGCCATTGCCGGTCGCGCCCCGCGCGCTGCGCCAGCCAGGTACGCTCCGGCGCCTGATCGGCCCATTTTGCCAGCGACGCGGGGATGTGTGTCTCGTAAGCGTCCAGCGGAATGCGGGATTTCAGGACAATGACGCCGTCGGGCCGCCGTTCAACCGCGATGTCGCGTTTGAGCCACTCGATCTTGCGGAAGGCCGGCTTGTCCAGCAGCGCGGCCGCAGTCCCGTCCATATTGCGTCTCCCGAAATATGATCCGTTCCGGATCCTTCTTGTTATCGCTTGATATAGACAGGCTTTCGCTTTTCGAGAAAGGCCCTGATGCCTTCGCTGAATTCGTCCGAGCGGCTGCACAGCACCTGGTTGCGGTCTTCCATCGCGATGACGGCCTCGATCGATCCGGCATCGACGCTCATGTTGAGGCATTCCTTGGACAGCCTGAGGCCCACCGGCGACGCCGTCATCATCGCATCCAGATAGGGCGCGGCCGCCGCCTCGAGCGCGCCCTCCTCGACTACCGCGGAGACGAGACCGACGGCCAGCGCCCGCTCGGCGCCAATGAAGCGCCCGGTCAGGATCAGTTCCGAGGCAACCGACACGCCGACCAGCCGCGGCAGGAAATAGCTGGTGCCGATGTCGCAACCGCCAAGCCCGAGCTTGATGAAGGCGCAGTTCATCCGCGTCGATGTCGCGGCGATCCGGATATCGGCGGCCAAGGCCAGCGCAAAGCCGCCGCCGGCGGCCGCGCCCTGCACCAGCGCGATGATCGGCTGCGGACAGCGCCGCATCAGCATGACGATGTCGGCGATGCGGCGTTGTGAATCCAGCGACTCGGTGACCCCGGGCGGTTCCTGCTGGCCGGCGCGGCGGCTCATCGCGTGCTTGAGATCAAGCCCGGCGCAGAAATTCTTGCCGGCGCCCTTCAGCACCACGACGCGGGTGGCGCGGCTGCGTTGCAGGCCTTCGAAATAGGCATTGAGCGCATCGATCAGTCCGGGATCGAGCGCGTTCAGGCTGTCGGGGCGATTGAGCGTGACCCAATCGACCCCGTCATGATGTTCGATCAAAAGCGACTGGGTCACGCGGGGCTCCCGATCACCGTCGTCCCGGCCGAGTGCGCCATTGCGCACGGGGGGGCCGGGACCTACAACCACAGGCCTCATGGTTACGAAAGGCTTCGACCGCCTTTTTCTCAAAGAACCGCCGCGGAGTATGGGTCCCGGCCCCGTGCGCAATTGCGCACTCGGCCGGGACGACTCGCGGAGGTACACCTGCGAGCAACGGTCACCGCGGCGCCATGCGGATCGCGCCGTCGAGACGGATGGTCTCGCCGTTTAGCATCGGGTTCTCGACGATGTGGACCGCGAGGTTGCCGTATTCGGAGGCGTCGCCGAGACGGGCCGGATGTGGCACCTGGGCGCCGAGGCTCTTGCGCGCTTCCTCGTTCAGACCCATCAGCAGCGGGGTGAGGAACAGGCCGGGCGCGATGGTGTTGACGCGGATCTTCTGGCTGGCGAGATCACGGGCCGCCGGCAAGGTCAGGCCGACCACGCCGCCCTTCGATGCCGAATAGGCGATCTGGCCGATCTGGCCCTCATAGGCCGCAACGCTGGCGGTGTTGATGATGACGCCGCGCTCCTCGCCGATCGGCTCCGCGGTGATCAGGCGCTCCGCGAACAGGCGCAGCACGTTGAAGGTGCCGATCAGGTTGACGTTGATGATGCGGACGAACTTGGCCAACGGATAGACGCCATCCTTGCCCACGATCCGCTGCGAGCCGCCGATGCCGGCGCAGTTCATCAACACGCGCGCGACGCCGTGCACGGCTTCAGCCTTCGCAAGCGCGGCCTTGATCTGCTCCTCGTCGGTGACGTCGGCGTGGAGGGCAACACCCTTCACCTCAGCCGCGACCTTCTCGGCATTCTCCTTGCTCTGGTCGAGCACGCCGATTTTCGCACCCTTCGCTGCCATGGCGTGGGCGGTGGCGGCACCGAGGCCCGAGCCTCCGCCGGTGATGATGACGGCAACGTCGTTCAACTGCATATTGGCAACCTTTCCTTGGGCGTTTCTTCTCTGGACTTCTTTGGACTTGTCTTCGCGACGATGAACGCGACGAACTCGATCATCATTCGGCCGCGGCCGCCGCTCCCTTGTCGCGGGTAAGCATGCCGCCCAGAATCAATTCCTCCATGTGCCTGATGTATTGTCGGCAGACCTCGTCGGTGACCGGACCGACACCTGACGCGCGCGACATCGCATGGCGACCGAAGAACAGATGGTCGCAGGCGCCGATCAGGCTGGTGTAGAACAAGACCGGATCGATGGCGCGGAACTCGCCGCTTCGGATGCCCTCGGCGAGCAGCCGGCGATGGAAGTCCAGGAGCGGCGCGACAAAGAATTTCGAGACCTCGTCAGCGGCCTCGGCGCTGCTCTCATGCAGGAGATAATGGATCAGCCGGTTCATATAGGGAAAGCGATGATAGGCGCGGATGATGCCGGCGATGTGCAGTTTCAGCTTCGCCGTCGGCGTGATCGGCTGATCCAGCAGATATTCGAGGTTTGAGACCTCGGTCGCGGCGTCCCGCGCGAGCAGCGCCAGCAGCAGGCCGTCCTTGTTGCCGAAGTGATATTTGACCAGCGCAGCGTTGACGCCGGATTTCTGCGCGATGTCCGAGAGCGACACCTCGATCGCCGAGCGCTCGATCATCAGCTCGCTCGCCGCCACCAGCAGCTTCTCCGCCGTGGGGTTTTTCGCCGCCGGGAGCCTGTTCGATGTGCTGGTATCCAACTCTCGTCCCACCACGAACGCCAAAACCGAGGCCTCAGCTAAGCCGAAGCGAGCGCGACACTCAAGAGTTAATTGATCGATTGACTAAATCGATGCCCGCCACTTAAATCTGGCTCCGACATCCGGGCAAGACCAAACCAGAACAAAGTTGAGGGAGAGTGAGACATGGCCGAGGCCTATATCGTCGCCGCCGCACGCACCGCCGGGGGCCGCAAAGGGGGACGGCTCGCCGGCTGGCATCCGGCCGACCTCGCCGCGACCGTGCTGGACGCCCTGGTCGACCGCTCTGGCGCCGCGCCCAACCAGATCGAGGATGTGATCATGGGCTGCGTGATGCAGGCCGGCGAGCAATCCAACAACATCGGACGCAACGCGGTGATGGCCTCGAAACTGCCCGAAAGCGTGCCCGCGACCTCGATCGACCGCCAGTGCGGATCCTCCCAGCAGGCCCTGCATTTCGCGGCACAAGCGGTGATGTCCGGCGCCATGGACGTCGTCATTGCCGCCGGTGTGGAATCGATGACCCGGGTGCCGATGGGACTGGCCTCGCAACTGCCGGCCAAGAACGGCTTCGGCCATTACAAGAGCCCGGGCATGGAGAAGCGCTATCCCAACATCATGTTCAGCCAGTTCACGGGCGCCGAGATGATGGCCGAGAAATACGGCCTCTCCAAAGATGAACTCGACGAATATGCCTATAACAGCCATCAGCGTGCGATCGCCGCGACGCAAGGCGGGAGTTTCAAGGACGAAATCGTGCCGGTGCAGATCACCCGTGCGGACGGCTCTACCGACACCCATTACATCGACGAGGGGATCCGTTTCGATGCGAGCCTCGACGGTATCAAGGGCGTCAAGCTGATCGCGGAGAGCGGCAAGCACACCGCCGCCAGCGCCAGCCAGATCTGCGACGGCGCCTCCGGTGTCCTGGTCGTCAACGAGCGCGGGCTGAAATCGCTCGGCGTCAAGCCGATGGCCCGGATCCATCACATGACCATGATAGGCGGCGATCCCGTGATCATGCTGGACGCGCCGCTGCATGCGACCGAGCGCGCGCTGAAGAAGGCCGGCATGTCGATCGACGACATCGACCTGT
>Ga0307516_10009606_pt1 | contig 10768 bp, 16 predicted proteins | sample 19_EM_MG_FD_203310 | JGI IMG/M metagenome (GOLD analysis project Ga0307516, IMG submission 203310) | Populus trichocarpa ectomycorrhiza microbial communities from riparian zone in the Pacific Northwest, United States - 19_EM | ecosystem: Host-associated > Plants > Roots > Unclassified | place...
CAACATCTACCCCCCCGCCCCCCACCCCCCCCGCGCGCCCGCCCCCGCGGCGGCCGGGCGCCGGCGCGGGGGCCGGGCCCCCCCCCCCCCAGAGAGAAGCTCGCCTCGAAGCTGAGACACCCGGACGGCGATGCCGATGGAAGAGAGCGAACCTGCAGCAGGCGTTTCCACGGGCGCGGGCTTGGCAGACGCTGTGAGCTGTGACTGAGCAGCGAGGGCGCTGCGGAAGATCTCCGACGCGACCTGCGCGATTGCCGTCGCCGTGGGCCAGCACGCGAGAGGACGAATCGGCAGCCGGGTGGGGAGCGGGGGGGGAGACTTGATTCCGGCGACCGCACTTGCTCGGGGCGCTCGCCGAGCGGCCAAACAGAGCGCGGCGGCGGCGCGCGAGTGCGCGATGCCAGTTATGCATGTAGCTATGCACGAAGCGAAAGCTGGGGCCGGCTCGCACGGACAAAAGCGGCAGCCGCCGACCCGAATCCTTTTTTTCCGCAAACCACCGAACGCCCCCGCCAATGGGACAAGTACATAATGCGTGTCCGGACCACGTATGTACAATACATACATATCTAGAGGAAACCTGCGGTGTGGCGGGATGGATGGATGGATGGATGGATGGATGGAGCCGGGTACATGCCACCACGTAACTATCTACTCAAGTAATGTCCCCGCGCTCCGCAGATCACACCCCCTCCCCAGTGCGGCGCGGCCAATCAGACGCAGGAGCGTGGTCGCCCCCCCCCGATCCCATCCGGCGTGTCTGGAACGGGGGAGGGGGTTTCTGTCCCTCGCTCGCTCCCGCCCCGCTGGACGGAATCGGCGACGATGGGGCGATCCGATGATTCGAGGTGGATAGCCATCTAACCGTGGGCAGCCGGGAGCAACATCTGGCGGGCGAAGCAAAGTACCACAGTGGGCGTGCAGCGTGCTGTCCTGTGCTCTGGACTTCGGCCAGGACGGGTAGATGGAAGTCCGCCGGTCTGCCCCTCCGGGTGGAGGGGGGGTCCCACGCCGTCCGCCGAGACGACATACACAGCCATCCCGTGCAAATCTGTGTGTGTGTACGAGCGTGTGTCGTGTACGTGCAGCCGCATATCGCCTGTCCGGCCTCTGACATCGCCATCACCCCCTCCACACTCCGTGACCGTCCACTCATGCAGCTACACAACCGCACCGTTCTCCTATACGTCCGTCCGCGGCATCACTGACCTGCATCGAGTGGTATCTCATCGTCGTCGTGTCCGCCACTAGCACTCCCCCCCCCCCCGCCCCCCTCCGCCTCGACGACACTCGCCTTAGTATAACCCCCAATTGCCTCACTGCCTGTACCGTCTCGAACTGTGCTCCCTCAGTTGATTCGCATTTGCACCGTCCAGCCGGCACGCGGGCCGTACTGCTTATCCTCCAATCGCGCTCCGCAGTCGTGTTCACGGCGAGAGGCGAGCAGCAGCTGAGGAAGAGGAAGAAGGAGAAGAAGAAGAAGGAGAGGGAGGGGAAGAAGAAGGAGCAGATGGGAACGGAACATCCACGAGCCCTCCCCCCACACTGACTCGAGCCCGGCGCTCTTACATACCCCCCCCCCGCCGTTTCCGTAGCAAGCGCAGCTCCCCGAGCCAACATATCCCTCTCCCCCCCTCCCTGCTTGGGCTGTCTCGAAGCTCCAAACGGCTGCTCTGCTTTCCAGCTAGCACCTACCGTATATTCTCTCACACACCTCATCCCTCCTCGTCCGCTGCTACAAACACAATCATCCCCGTCTGTCCTCCCTCCCTCCCTCCCTGCCTGCCTGCCTGCCTGCCTGCCCGTCCGCCTACTGCCTGTCGCCTGCCACCTGTCGCCCCGCCTTGCCCTGCTTTATAGAAGCACTCCTGCCCTCCAGTCCCGTCATAGTCTTCATCCACCCAGGCAGGAAGGAAAGAAACACCGAGCTAGAGAGGAACAGAGAAAGAAAGAAAGAAAAGAAGAAGAAGCGAAGGAAGGAAGGAAGAAACAAGAGAGAAAGAAGACAATGTCATACTTGGACCTGCCCGCGGGATTCGCCCCGTTCATACACGTAGCGAACTTCACCATGACCACCACAACCACCACAACCACAGTACTGGCCGCCCCGATCGCGGCGGCTGCAGCCATGGCGGCTAAGAAGCCCAAATCCACAGGATCGATGCCAACGACGGGGAGCGTGAGACCCGTTCCCGCTCCCATTGCTGCCCCCACGACACCCAGCTCGACGCGGAGCGTTTATGCCGGCCATAAACGCCCCCTCCCCACCACCTTCGCCGCTTCCGAGCACAAGCGGCAGAGGAGGAACGGCGCCTTCAGGCCGCGGAAGCATCCGCGGGCCCGAGTCACCGGCCCCAGGACCACCGCCTTCACCGCCGAGCCCAGATACGACGTGGCCGACCCCTGCGTGCTGGGCAAGAGGCGCGGCAGGATTTGCGAGGAGAGGGGGCTCAAGGCCAGAGTCCTGAAGAATGGGAGACTGCACTTCGTCTGCGTTGGCGAGGAGGAGACCGGCTTCGAAGAGCAGCTGCAGAGAGTCGAGCAGATGGCGAGGGTGAAGCAGGTGCAGCTGAATGTGGCTATCCCTACTTTCCTGCCGTCTGCATGGTGGAAGCTAATGGATGTAGAAATCTGCCGCCGAGAAGGGGGCGGATATGCGCACGCTGTTCGAGCTTGATGTTCGGGAAGCCGAGTCCGTTGCGTCCAATGTGGCCGTGCCCAATGTTGAGACTCCCACGGTTGAGGAGCCCGTACCGGAGAAAGTGAAGGAGCAGCCAGTTCCCACGCCCACAGCAGCCGTAGCTCGTAAGTCCCATTGCCGCTCGGTAGCGGAAGCAATCTGACGGCTTCTATAGCACCCTCGCCCTCGGATTCAGTCCACAATGACTGTCCCACCGACGACGAGGACTCATCGGCACTGCCCTCCAAGGCGAAGTCCGTCCTCGGCAAGATTGGCAGCCTCAAAAGCTTCAAGAACGCGGTGGCCAAGGCCGGCTCTCGCGTGTTGAAGTGGAAGGAGCGAAAGGAAAAGAAGGAGGAAGAGAAAAGAGCTGCTTCGGAGGGGGAGGGGAAGAAGAAGCGAAAGACGAAGAAGGCGAAGAAAGAGGTCGAGTCCGAGGACACCGAAGAGGATGTGAAGGCGAAGAAGGAGAGAAGCTTGCGTAGCAGATTAAAGTCGAAGAAGGAGAAGGGCACCAGGAAAAACTCGACAGCCGGCGAAGACTCCAAGGACACGGATGTCAAGCTGAAGAGGCCGTCGCGGTCCGCGAATGCGGTTCGCGAGGATGATTCGGGCGACGAGACGGAAATTGAGAAGCCGAAGAAGAGTGTCAACGAGGTGGAAAAGAAGGAGAAGAAGGAAGTGGAACGGGAGGAAGAAGAGAAACCAAAGAAGCGGCTCTCGATCACCTCGGTCATGACGGTTACGTCGTCGAACGGGGAGGAGAGCCAGTCTTCGGCAGCCTCGATCCAGGATGTCGACATGCTCTCGTACGCTGCCTCGCTGGCCGAGACCAAGAGTATCCTCGAAGAGATGGACATCGACGACGCAGCAACAATCCGAGGTGGAGACGGGGACGGGGAGGGGAATGGTGTGTCTCTGTAGCCACTACGTTGGGCTGGAGGCATGAAGCTGATAGGTGTGAAGGGGAGCGGAGCAACGCCGATGACGATGCGTCGAGGCAGCTACAGAGCGAGGCCAGCATCGAAGACGACGCATCGGACGCGGCGACTATCCGGGAGAAGTCCGAGCCTAAGAGTGATAGAAACGCGGACAAGGAGACACAAGGTCGGTTCCTGTTAGCTGGCGTCACCGGGGATACAGGACTGACTCCGCAACAGGCTCTGGGTCTTCCATCCGGACCGTCAAGCGGGCAATCCTAGGTACGCTCGGCCACTCTCAACCAGTACAAAGAGGCTCGACTGATATAAAATTAGCCGTGCTGTCGCCGCCGATCGACATGCTCACTCCTCCACCGACGCCTCCTCTCGGTAGCAGCCCAGCCAAGACCGGCAACAGCAACTCCCACTGGATCTCATACAAGGCCACTGGGTGCCAAGCAGACAACATGTCCGACAGCGACCAGACCGTCTGGAAAGAGACATGGTCCTCGGGCAAGAAGTCGCTCCAACGCCGCCTCTCGGCCATCTTCAAGAAGACGCTCGAGGACAGCCAGATGGACCAATTCAATCCCCTGAGTATGTTCCTCCCGCACCCGCAATCGCTCATCCCTAACAGCTGCAGACATCTCCCGCCACGCCTACCGCGACTCGTGGTGTCGCGATGACGATGACGACACCGAGTGTGACGCCAACTCGATTCTCACGCTCACCGCCCCCTCACCGCCAGAGCATATGGACTACTGCGCCTGGGACACCGATGCCTACGAGATGACGCCGATCGACTCTTGCCGCGAACGGGTCGAGAGCTTCAACATTGCCTTCTAATCCGCTTTTTACGCACACACTCCTTCACGGGTCCGTTTATTCCCTCTGTCATTCATCCAACGACCACTACCGTCTATTCCCTTTGTTCATCATTTACGACATTGAGCCTTTACGAAGTCACGAAGCCACGACCGACACGAAGTAACGACCCACATAATGAAACTGTACGAACACACCCCGGCGTTGGGCGTTTGGGGAACACTGGCTGTACATTATCATCATCCACCACCACCACCACCACCACCACCACCACCACCACCACCACCACCACCACCACCACCACCACCACCACCACCACCACTACTACTACTACTACTACCACTACCATTACCACCGCCATAATACTGTTGCCTTTGTTTTTGTTTTTGCTCTTTGTTTTTTTTTTTAGTTTGGTTGCGTATAGATGGAATCGGGTTTCGCCCTGCTTTTGTTTTCTCTCTTCTCTCTCTGGTGCCTGCTTTTTTTTTTCCCCTTTCATTTTATCGTGTGCTTCGATCGTGTCCGGTGCGCGGTTTCTCAGCTTTCGTATCATCATTTTTTTTCCCTTTTTTTTACGTTCGTATACATATTGCTTCTTCCATCACATTCGGGTTATCTTGGATTTGTTCGGTGCTTTGACCTGCTTTCCTCGTTCATCTTTTGGTTAGGTGTATCAATTTTTTCCGGCTTACAACTCGGTGGGGGGGGAAGGGCGGTAGCATTGGGGGGGGGTAGCATTGGTGCGGAGCTGAGTTCGCAGAGCGGGGGGGGGGGGGTGATATGTATCTTGCATTTGCATTTGCATTTGCACTGCATGCGGTTGGGGGTTTTTTTTTTGATTTATTCTTATTTCTGTTTCTATTTACTGCTTTACTCTACGGGTTGCGATTCTATGTACGTAGCAAAGGGAGGAAGGAAGGGATAAGGCGCAGTTTTTTTTTCCTTCTTTTTCCCTGCTCCTTTTCTTGGTTCAACTACAGCTCCCATCTTCAGTTTGTTTTTTCTCCCTTTCTGGAACTCAATCGGCCCAACTACATACTCACTCTGGCCGCACGTGCTCGTACCATCGAAACCGGCTCGCGAGTGATGCACTGTGGACCGCGATGCGATCGCGCAAGGGAGCGGACCAACCACAGCTTGCCGGGTGGCGAGTGGGGTGGCGAGGGGCGAAGCTGGGGGCGAGTGACTGACGTGTCAGATCTTGGGCAGCGACTGGCTCTTGGGTCCGATCTCTCTTTCTCTTTCTCTCTGTCTGTCTCTCTCTGTGCATCGCTCTGTGAAGAAGAGGAAGAAGAAATAGTAGAGCAACGAGTGGGCACGGCGGATAAGAGGAGGAGAGAGCGGATTGGCCAATCACTTCCCGTGCGTATGTATGTAGAACAGAGCAAAGAATAAGCAAACAAGCAGCAAGCAAGCAAGCAAGCAAGCAAGCCGTTTCCACGAAGCAAAACGCGAAACGGAACAAAACGAAAGGCGAGAAAAAAAAACAGCACGAAAACGAATCACAACCCAGTCCAGTAAACGCCATTCCCCTCCGTTCTTCCTGTAAGGTTTGCTCCCCCCCCCTTTCTCGTGCTACCCCCCTCCAACTCAACCCAACCCAACCACTGCAATCATACTACATACCATATCAAACATCGGCAGCGGCGCCCTTGCCCCTTCCCGCGGCCCCCTCCTCTCCCTTCCTCTTTTTCGTTGCCGCGCTCCGGAGCGACTGTCCGCCGCCCGTCGAGAACATGCTAGGCTTCTTCTCCCCGGCGTCCTTGCCGTCGCCGTCCTTCCTGACCGGCGTGACCGTATAGCCGAAGAAGAGCTTTCCGGGCGGCAAGCGGAGGGGCTGCGGACCCAATCTTCTTGGAGCGGTGGTGGTGGCTGGTGGAGAAGGGTTGGTGGAGACTCCCGCGACGGGCGTGGACGGTTTCGCGGTGGGTGTGCCCGTGCGCGATCCCTTGAGCTTCTGGCCCGAGCCCGAGAACTGGCTCGCGGCGGCACCGGATGTGGCGACGGCGAGAGAGCTGTAGCCAATGGCCTTGGCCATGCTGCCTTCCTGCGTGATCGGCGTCACCCTTCCGCCGCCGACGACGGAGTCGGGACGCGAGCTGCCGGCGGATGCGGGCGCCGAGCGCACGGGCTCGACGTAGTCCAGCGGCGGAGAGAAGTCAACCTCGACGTCCGTCTCCACGACCGAGACGGCGCCGCTCGCGTTTACGGGCTTGACGTCTTCGACCTTTATCGAGAAGGTCTCGTCGTTGTAACTGAACTGGAAGACGTCGTTCGTGGTGAGCGCGCTGAAGTTGCGGAGCGCGTTCTCGAGGACGGCTTTCGGATCGGAGATCGCGTTCAGGAACTTGACCGACTGCGGCTGGAACTTGATAAACGACCCCGACGGCAAGTCGGTAGACTTGATCTGGAGGAGGTCGCCGGGCTCCAGCGCGAGCGTTTGCATCATCTGTTCCGCATCCCGCCTATCAGCACACCCGCCACGCTATCCCGGGGGGGGGGAACATCGCCACAACCCACCCAGTGCGGAAGATAGACGAGCCCCTCCTCGGCGATAAACTCCAAGACACCAGCATGCGTGATCTTCCCCTTTTTGCCGTTGTGGATCTCGAACAGCATCGGGTAGGTGATGTGCAACTTCGACAGCTTCTCGAGCGCCGACGGCGGCATGATGATCTTCCCGCCGTAGTTGAGCTCTTTGCGGTCGAGCACCGCGATCGGATAGCAGCGGAAGTAAGAGTCGAACCGTCGACGCGTGCCGCCGCCGCCGCCAGCTCGTAGAGATGAAATCCCACCGAAGCCGACCATCATGTCGTCCTCATCGTAAAAGCCTCCGCTGAACTGGGGGGGGGTCAGCAAGAGTACGTGAGAGGGGGGGGGGAGAGTGGTACCATAGCTGAGCTGTAACTGAGCTTCGTATCGGTGTTGGTATATCTGTGTTTCGTAGAGACTAGCTATCGGGATCGGATACTGTTGTTGGAAGGAGGACGATCGGAGATGTCGATGGATGGGGGGAGTGGAGGGGAGACGAATGGTGTTGAGATGGAGTCCACTGTTCCCTTCCTTCTATGCCCGGCTTTTTGCTTCGTGGGCGACCATTCGCACGCTAGCCTCTTTCCCGAAGCTACGTACATACCCTTGGCGCCCACTGGTTTCCGTGGGTGCGACCTCGAGGGTTTCTTGGGGTTTCCCTGCCAAGGTGCCGTCTCCATCGTGTGGCCAGCTTCACCAACTAGCCACATAGGAACACGAGGAGCTCCGTGGTACGCATCACGCGGAGTGGCAGGAAACCACTCGTTGGAGCTGTCCGCTGGAATCACAGGGGTGAGAACGATCGCTCGGGAGTCGTGCTGCTTTCCCATGGCTTACATACATACCTAGGTAGGTATATACCGATACTCAACTCACCTACGTCCCGTTGTTGCCCTACATAAGCCACGAGCTGGCACGCTGTGTCGTCCGCACGCGGTGCACAGCACGGACGTTGCGGCCAGACCAACCGATCTTGCCCGAGCAGACCAACCGATCTTGCCCGAGTCGAAGCAGCGCGGGTCAAACGTTAGCCAAGCTTGTCGTCCGTCCCTTCCAGAGTGTCCTCTGGTGCTCCCAGCTTCTATCGCCCTTTGTCCGTCCCGTTCCGCAACTCTCCACTCGGAGGCCAGCAATCCGCCGCAGTCGTGGCCGACCAGAGAGCAGAAGACGAAACAGGACTCTTGCCGGCACACAGCGAGTTGGCTGGTTGCATATATGCAGCGCTGTGGTGGTTTCTTCCCCTTCCCCCCTCTCCCCCCCTCCCCCTCCCCACCCCGGGCAGAAGAAAGAACCAGTAACACTCGGCAGGGACTCGACCGCGTCCGTACGATACAGGGGCCCCGGACCTCTTCCAGCCCTTATCGGGCCAGTGAGAAACGCCGAACCCGTGTCCGGCATCTGCACCGTTGGCCGCGCATCCAGGAGCAAGTGGACGACACGCCGGCGAGGGTTGTCAGCCGCACCGGGCCAGTTGGAGGTGCACGAACGCGAACGGACGGCCGCGAGTGGCTGGTCACGCATGGTGGTCGAAGAGAGTTGGGGGCGGGCCGTGCTGGTACTCACTGTACATGTGTGGGTGGTATTACGTATTCCCCTGCGACGTGCGGGTTGGTCCTATTGGCTTGGCCAGGGGGGCTGCCATACGCCGCCATACTGTCTTCTGTGGGAGGGTGTGCTGGATGTTCCACTGCAGTCGTCGGCTCTCGAGCGATAAGTTGTACCAACGGTAGTTGAGCACGCACGCACGCATCTACGAGGACCGAGGGAGATCACACGATATCACTCGCCGACAGAATCACTGCAACCGACGCGGCATTGCGGCAGTTCGCCGCCATACCTTGTCTACATACGCTGAATGCGAGTACGGTTAAACCAAAAAATAATAATGCGGCACTGAGATTGCCCCCAGGACCGATGGCTCCGGTGAAAGCCTGGACCCGTTTGTCCGGCTGGAGTATCGACCACCACCGCCACACTCGCCGGCAGCCGTGTTTCCACGTGCGTACGACAGGTACAGCCTTCCTTCCGCCCGCGAGTCTAGTCCCCGCTGACTGTTCGGAATGGCCACTTCGGGCTCGGCCCGGCGCCCACTCACCCCCAGCCTCCACCTTTGACGCAACCGCAAGGCTGGGCTGGGCTGGACTGGGCTGGCCACTCCTCACCAGGCGACGAGGCTGGCTGTGGCAGACGTCGTGGCAGTGGTGGAGGGAGGATGTGCGCTCGATGTACAGCGGGCTGGAACCAGAACAACTGGTATTCGTACGGCCCAGTAGCCAGCCGAGTGAACGGGGACCCTACATACATACATCGGGTGCAAAGCGAGGGCGTCGCACAGCGCAGGCTGCCTCTGGCCCGGCTGAGGGGGTACGGAATTTTGGGGTATACAAACGATGGGACGGTCGTACGCTTGACATGTAGCTGGTTGGCAGCCTACAGGCACGCACAATCATGCGATATCACTCGGTGACAGCACCGGACTGGCCACGAGAGTCGGTTTCCAGTGGCGGAAATCGTGGCGACTTGGTTGGTCTGCGGACTATCCGGATCCTGGGAGCATGGGGGGTATTCTCCGTGACGTTACGCGGCGCCGATGAGTCGACGGGCCATTCAATCCTTCTTTGCCTGCAATCACGACGCTCGATGTCGCGATATCCCGCTACATATGTCGCCTGGAGGGGGCAAAGAACATCATCCTCGGTCACGTGCGTCGGCCTCCTCCGAGAAGATCGTCGATCGACTTCGTTCTCTTCTCGGGGTAGTTTGCCCCAGGAACCTGCACCTCGTCCAGAATCGGGGGAATATGTATGCGGGCCGACTTTCCGCCGTTCATACGAGGCCCCACTCCACCATGTCAAGTACCCATACTGCCACCGCCGCCGTGACCGCGCCAGCGGCGATCGAACTCTCGCGCATCTCGACAAAGCCGCAGTCCAGCGAGCTCGAGCGGGCGGCCGCCCCCGACGAAGAACAATCGCGGCCGTCGTCGCCGCAGCCTCCGGCGGGTGCCGTGGTGTTCTCCCGCCCCGATGTCTCCGCCGTCAAGCTGCAGCTGATCGCGATGAACTTCTCCGTGTTCCTGTGCGGGGTCAACGACGCGGCAACGGGCGCGCTCGTGCCGTACCTGCAGCCGGCGTACGACATCGGCCTCCTCTTCGTCGCGCTGGTCTACCTCTTCAACTTCGCCGGCTGGGCCGCCGCCGCGTTCTCGAACGTGCACTTGACCGCGCGCTTCGGCACCGGCGGCGTGATGCTGGTCGGCGCGTCGCTGCAGCTGCTGGCGCACACGCTGCAGTTCTGGAAGCCGCCGTTCGCGCTGTTCGTGGTGACGTACCTCGTCGCCGGGATGGCCATCGCGCTGCAGGACGCGCAGGCGAACTCGTTCGTGGGCGGTGTCAACGACGCCCATCGCTGGCTCGGCGTCCTCCACGCCGTGTACGGCCTGGGTGCGCTGATCTCGCCGCTGATCGCGACCAGGATCGCGAGCTCGACGCCGTACTGGCACTACTTTTACTGCGTGCTCGTGGGCATCGCCGCCGCCAACGTCGGCCTCATCCTGGCGGCGTTCAGGAAGGGACTGGGGAAGGGAGCCGCGGGCGCGCGGGAGCGTGCGGGCAGCGACCTGAAAAAGACCATCTCCAACAGAGTCGTCATCCTCATGAGTCTCTTCTTCTTCGTCTACGTCGGTGCCGAGGTTACTGCCGGCGGTGAGTTGGGGGGGGGGGGGGGGGGGGGGGGGGGGGGGGGGGGGGGGGGGGGGGGGGGGGGGGGGGGGGGGGGGGGGGGGGGGGGGGGGGGGGCGGGGGGGGCGGGG
>Ga0307516_10009607_pt1 | contig 10768 bp, 12 predicted proteins | sample 19_EM_MG_FD_203310 | JGI IMG/M metagenome (GOLD analysis project Ga0307516, IMG submission 203310) | Populus trichocarpa ectomycorrhiza microbial communities from riparian zone in the Pacific Northwest, United States - 19_EM | ecosystem: Host-associated > Plants > Roots > Unclassified | place...
GCGGGATCAGAGGATGCTGCATTTCATTGTAAGAGAGAACGGCAAGCTGGCATGCAACGTACGAGAGGCGGTCGAAGTAGCCTTGCTACCATTTCCGTTTCCGTTGTCGTTTCCGTTTTCTTTAGTAGCGGACGGGGGAGTGAACGTCGCTATATACCGCTCAGCGAGACGGCGATGACGGTCGAGGGCCATCGTAAGGAGTGTGGAATGAAACGAGTGGGAGAGTGGGAGAAAGAGGAACACCGGTCACACGTCACAGCTGTGATATTGTTCTCTCTGTTCTTCTCAATCTGGGAGTTTAATCGGCGTCTTCAAGAGGTTTCCAAGGTCAGGTCAAGGACACCCACTCCCGTCCATCTCGCTCATGGTCCCCTGTCCACAGCTCATTGTCGTGTGCGCAGTCCTCGTCGCGCTCGCATGTGCCCAGCAGTCCGTCTTCCTCCCCAGCACCATCTCTGACATCATCTACAATCCCCCGCTGTGTGCTCCCTCCATTGGCACGGGCTGTGCAAGCCCTTGGTCAGTCACATCCCCACACTCATTCGACGAGCATACCATGACGATGATCACAGGCAGATCACAAACAGCACTGGCTTTCCAGTAGTCTCAACACAGGGGCCAATCGCCCTCGCCGGCGATGTCATACCCCAGATGTTCCTCACCTTCCGAGGCAAAGATCATGTTTCTCCTCTCCCCCCGTTTCGCATCCCCTCTGACGCTCGATAAAAAAAACAGCTTCCAGCCTCTACCTGCGCACGTCCCCCCAGTCCAATGCCACCGTCAATTTCACCCTCACCGCCGAACCGAGCGATACGACGATCACGACCACCGTGAACACGTCTATCGGCGTGATCATGGTCATAGACATCCCAGTCACACAGACGACCACGCTCGGCGTCACCTTCATCCCCGGCACTTCGCCCTCGCGATTCGACGTGGAATCGGTTACGCTCGTCGTTGCGAACGCTAGGTGAGTACGGTTCTTCCCATTACTTCATTGGGTGTGGGTGGCAACATACGAGCCCATCGGAGCCGTCTAATCAACTATTATTAACCAGCGCAACTTCTTCATTTCTGCCCTCTCCCTCGCTACCATCATCCAGCTCGCCTCCCGTGTTTACACCCTCCGCAACGAGCTCTCCGGCATCAAACTCGAGCAAGAAGCTCACCATCGTAGGCGCAACCCTTGGATCTATACTCGGTGTTTTTGTTATTCTGGTCATTGGGCTTGTTACCGCACTGTATCGTAAGCGGCGACAGGTTGGAAAGGGCAGTACCTCACAAGTGTCTTTGTGGTAGCCTAGCCGACCCGCATACACTGTACTAATACACAATACCAGGGTGCACTGGAGTCGTCGTTCCCTTGCCTACTCGAAGGTCAGATCCCCGATGGATACAGATAGGCTCCAGAAAGTAGCAAATATTAGATTATTGCTAAGGTACAGATTTGAACACAACGATAATGCGTAATCATACACGATCGTCAAAAGACATCCTTCGCCATGACCGTCGCATCTAGCGCGATCGCAGCAAACGAGGGCATCAGTAAGTCGTACAGATGAAAAGCTAGAGATACAGTACGGTATATATACTAGAACGTCAATGATGCATCAGACATAAAATATAAACACAGAGCAAGTAAGAGCTCTCAGTGACTCAGTGTGCCAAACACGGCATGTCCTCCTTCCTAGAGGACTTAAACAAACCCATCATGTTAAGCACGGAGGGCTTCTTCCTAGCAACTCTCTTCAACGGCAGACTTAGCGTGCTCTGACTCTGAGGCAAGTTCAGTATGCGTGCCGTCAGTTTTCCCCTCACAGATCTCCCCTGCGCCTCTCCCTGCACATCCACAACAGTCGCTGCCGTTGCTGGCGTAGCAGGGAGCGCGGGCTCGAACGACGAAGCCAAGAACTCCCTGCGGCTCTTGTCGACATCGGCAGGGGAGTTGGTCGGTTTCTTCAGAGCAGGGCTGGGTGGTGTGAGCTTGAGCGGTGCAGGGCGTCTGCGAGCCTTGCCTGTCTGCCTGGCACAGGCACCCACGCCCGTAGCCGCAGCCGCGAAGAGCGACGAGGCAAATTTGGGGCTCCTTGGGGATAAGGGGGAACGCGGGAATGCAACGTCGACGAGGTAGTCGGGCTTGCGGAGGTGCTTGGCGGTACGGCGTGGACGCGAGGGGAGCGCGAGGACGGACATGGCAGGCCTGCGCGTGGCAAGCGGTGCAAGCGCGCTTCCGAACATGACGAGATCGTCCGATTCGACAGCGTCAGATGGCTGTACGATGTAACGTGGGTCGAGGTCCGAGTCCTGGGTCGATACACTACCACGGCGCTCGTCGGAGTCGACGGCCATGGCGGAGGGAGAGGTGTCGCCGTTGAAGGTGATCCACTGGAGGTCGCCTGTGCCATTCGCACCGGTCTCTGGACCGTCTGCAAGGAGATGGGCGTACTCCCATTCTTCGTCCTGGTCCCACCAGACACCGCCCTCGCCGTCACGGTAGACATCGCCGATGCCCATACCGCCACTGGCCTTGGCCTGAGCCACCATGACGCGTTTTATGTTGGCGTCCATGCTCCCACCGTCGGCGAACTGCATGAGTGCGAGCTCGTTGGACAGGGGTGGAAGTCGCAGAGCTGCGTACTTTGCTTTTTTGCGTTGCACGACGGCAGCGGCCTTGGCCTTCATCTTCGTGGGAGAAGAGGGGGCGGCGGATTTGGACCTCGCGCGCGATCTGAGGGCGGAGAGGGAGCGGAGGCGGTTCAGGCCACGGAGTTTGCGGGTGGGGGAGGGGAGTGGGACGGGAATGGTTTTGGTGTCCTGGGTGAGACTGGGGCGGAGAGGAAGCGAGATGTTGGCAGAGATGGGCGTGTTTGGGAGTTGTAGGAAGACAGAGGTGTAGCCCACAGTGGTGAGATCTGCCTTGAAGTCCGCGAGCGAGGGTGTGGTGCCGTATGCGGTGGTGGGGGTTGGGGCGATGTTCAAGAAAGATGCCGAGGTAACGCGGACGGATGTGATGGAGGGGCGGCGACGGGGGGAGCGCGGGGAACGGGGAGAGAGGGAGGCGGGGGATCCAGGCTGCACGTGAGCTGCCCAGGTCGCGATAGCAGCGAATCGGCGGGGGACTGCTGCAGCGGGAGCGTTCGAAGGGGGGGACGGCAGAGGCTGGGAGGGACGCTTTTTCTGGGGAGGAGGATGTGCGAGGAAGGGGTATCTGAGAGCTGGGCCCGCTTTAATAGCAAGGACTTGTGGCTCAGCGGAGACTGGGACTGGAGACATCGTCTATCAGGGGTACGCGGATCTATGCGGTTACTAGACAAGGATCAGAAAAGACAGCGGAACGGAGATAATGAACGTTACAGAGAACAAGGACGCGAGACTAGCTCAACGATGGGGGAACACGACCGGGCCATCTGGGACACTTAAGAGGCTTCGACGGACAAAAGGCGACTTGCTGCACAATAGCGACTTTGCACGAAGGCAGAGGTGGACCATGGAAACAAAACACGGACCCACAACAACAAAGTTCATTGTCTACGCAGACCCCAGAAACCACCGAGGCGACCGCTGCCACCGCGGAATACAACAATCTATGAGCCTCGTCCTCTGCCTCCTCGCTGCATCACCCGGGGAACGAATCCTCTGCCCCTCCCATGGACACCCTCCGGGGCCGATCCACGTCCACCGCCCTGCACATTCACCGCAATCCGCGCTCTCCCCCTCCCTCGTTGTCCAAAGCGTTTCGCTACCTGCGGATTGTGCAATTCAGGATGCATGAACCCCCCGCTTTTCCCTCCACGCCCGAACCGAATCGTGTCCGGTACCAATGACAGCGCTGTCATCGATTGTGCCAGTTTATCCACATCCGAAGTCGACTGCTGAGTAGATCCCTGTCGCGGCGACTGCATCGCTGCCATTCTCGGGGTCGTCGCAGGCGAACCAGCGTCGAAATCATGCAGCTGGCTCACTCTCGGCGTCCCCTCTCCCTCGTAGTCGCTGGTTTCCCCTTCCTCCCCCTCCTCCCCTGCTTCGTCGCTGTCATCAGAGTCTCCATCTACCTCCATCTCCTCCTCTTCTTGATCTTCTGTGGTATGTCCTTTCCCCTTTGAGTCCTCCTCCCTTGGTTTCCACTTCCCACGTATCATACTTGCACCATCGCCCCATCGCTTCAGTAGTCCACCCACTCCCTTGTTAGTCACAGCAAAGAAATACTCTTTGGGGTATGAATGAGCCTGTATGAGATGCAACCGCCGTGCTTTGGGAGTCAAGAACTTGCGCGGGCACGACGCCAGATGGCATGCAAACTGCAAAAAGAGAGACAGTAGTAAGCAGAGAGACTCTGGGGGCGTGCATGAGCAGACCCACAATCTTCTCACCCCGCTCTTTCCGCAACGCCGCAAGTGGATCGTGGCATTCCGTTTGGTGCTGAGATCATCCATCACATCCATAGTCAGCCCATCAATACTCTCTCATCAGCACGCAAGACGACTACCACGAAAGCCACTCAACGAGATAAGGAATTACACTCACGAGTTCTAGTAGACGCGCGTCGGGGAACACGAATCCGCATTTCGGCTGCTCACACACATGTGCATGGTACTTGCCATAGTGAATCTCCAGATCGCTCGAGTTGGCAAGCGGTGTCGGCGTATTGTGTGGCGGATTGCATGTCGGTGGAAGCGTACACAGCAAGCCTGGTCCAGCAGGTGCTCCACTTGTCCGAGAAGCCTTGTGCATAGGCTGATGATGATCCAGGATGTCGTAGTTCGAGTTTTCAGTTGTCGTCGTCGTCGTCGTCGTTGCTGCAACTGATTCAGATCTGTCTGATAATCGCGAAGGGGTGCGTTGGCGTTTGGACGACCCCATCGCATGCTTGATTCGACTAGGCTTTGCTTGGTTCCCCCATTGAGACCTGTCACGCCGTCACACTTCCTCATCCCTCCTCCACCCACAATAATGTCCTCCAAACGAAAATGGGACCAGGCTGCGCCAGAATTAGGTTCAGCAGACAGCGAGACTCCAACAAAGGCCTTGAAAACAGAGGAGGGAAAGACAGTGTCAGAGGCTGCCGCTGCCGCTGCTGCCATTGCTGCCAAAATCGCAGCCCAGTTCAGCGCAACAGCCGATGCCGCACCGGGCAGCATACAGATCGGTCAACGCGACCCCCATGACGCCGAGTTCACCCATGACATTGACATCAACGACATTCGCAACCGCTACTTGCTCACAAAGTCATCCACGCAGTCCGAGGTATGTCTTCTCCTGCAGCGCTGTCCGTGCTTTATGTCCGTGCACCCCGTCAGATCCAAGAAGACACTGGAACGTCCATCAGCACCAAGGGCGTGTGGTACCCCGACCGATCAAAAGCGACAGAAAGAGATCCCCCTCTGTACCTTCACCTATCTGCTTCGTCCAAACCACAGCTACAAAATGCAATCGACAAGATTAACGAGCTCATATCATTGGATCTCGGTCCCCTTGTTGAAGACAAGAAAGACCGTTTGCGAGAAAAGGTATTATTTCCTTCACCAGGTATTCCCGCTGCTTTCCTCACTTGCCCTACAGCGCAAATGGCCAGAGGAGAAACTTCCTGTGGGGATAGATACAATTCGGAATTTCAACGTCCGCGCCAAAGTGGTCGGACCAGGAGTATGTCCCCAGTTGGTTTCGTTCTCACTATCTTACGCTGTGCAGGGCATGTTCGTCAAGTACATTCAGCAAGAGACAGGGACGCGTGTACAGATTAAGGGTCTCGGGTCAGGATTCGTCGACCAGGAGACCGGGAAGGAATCCGACGAGCCAATGCATATACATATAACGTATGTCGCTGTCATCACCGTTGATTCACTCTCACTCCCGAACAGCGGCCCAGATGAAGCCCAGGTTGCGCGTGCCAAAGTATTGACGGAAGATCTGCTGGAGGTCGTGCGCATAGAACATGGAAAAGCTCAGGCAGCCATGGCTCAGCAACAAATGGAGCTGCACCACGCGCAGATCCAGTATGCGCAATATAGTGCGATGGCCGTTAGCACCTGTTCCCTTTGCCAGATCCCTGCAGATACTAATGTGGAATCCGTTTCTGTCAACAGGGCGGCTACGGTGCAGCACCTCCACCGCCTGATAACGCACCACCGCCGCCACCTGGTGAACAACCTCCCCCACCTCCAAATGGGAGCGCCACAGCACTGGACGCACCAGACTCCCAATCTGCAACCGAGGCCTATGCAGCATATTGGTGCGTCCTCTATCCACCCATTATTTCCTCGGATACTCATTGTCTTGCATGTATCAGGGCTCAATACGGCTACGACGTCAACTCGCCACAGTTCAAAGAATGGGCAGCAAGCCAACAGGCGCAGTATGGCCAGTACTGGGCTCAGCAGGGGTACAACCCTGCTACTGGTACTGGTGGTGCACCCGCACCACCTGCACCTGCACCTGCTGATCCTACGCCTCCCCCACCGCCCGCATAAGATATGGTGTTTTCAATTTCTTGGAGGGTGATCTGATACATTACTGCAATATTACCTTGCTTGATCTTTGTTGGTGCCTAATGGCTAGTTGTAGTATTGAATCCCGTGTGAAATGAACACCTACACTTGGTTGAATTCATCCCACCCATGGTTGACGGAACACTGCAAGAGTCGGCAAAAAAATTACATAGATGCCGCCTATCGTATCCTCTCCCTCCCCTACTCTGCCCTCCCAAGCTTATCGAGCGCCCGAATACCCTGCTCGAACCACTCTTCCCGGGTTATCCAGAACTCTTCTCGGCTCTTCATGATATCAGCGAGGACGGCACCACCGAGGAATACCATGTGCTTGCGTCGAGGGGGATCTTCAATGCGTATTTTGAATTTCTACATCACAGCTGCGTTAGTGCCAACGGTTACGAGGATAAAGTGGACGAAGCTTACATTAAGCCTGACTGGGTCGTTGTTGACGACACGCGTGAGGTAGAGCTGCTTCAGCTCTTTCTCGAGACGGCTCGGGAGACCTGGGTACATGCTTGACCCGCCGGAGAGTACGACGTGCTTGTATAGTTCCGCGCGGATGTCGACGGCTGCGTTTTGGATGGTTTGAAAGAGCATTTCTGATAAATGGAGCGATTGTCAGTGCAAAAGCGCAGATGGTATGGAAATCGGACCTGCTACGCCAGGCTGGTCGACATCGACAAGGTGAGGTTGGAACATGCACTCGGGTGCCTCGAATCGTTCAGAGCCAACTTTGATCGTTCGCCCGTCTGGTAACTAGATGGAAAATATCAGGGGGGTCGCAATATATGCTATCCAGTGGCTCATACCGTATAGCTTTCAACGAGGACAGTAGTTTCTTCTGATAGCCGTTGGTCAAGGTCAAGGTCGTAACTACAGGGAGTTTAAATCACTAAATCAGGAGAATGTCACGGTGGCCGTACCTGACATAGCAAAGCTTTTCTTTGATCTCCCGCACGGTCTCGAAATCAGCTGTGCGGTTGAATGCATATCCCCGCATGAGCAAGAGCTTGATGAGGTACCGCGTGACATCCCGGCCAGCGATGTCCAGACGGTGCGTGAGATGTGGTAGTGCAAACCCTTCGTAGACGGGTACGATGTGCGTAACACCGTCCCCTGAGTCGACCACCACACCCGTCGTCAAACCTGCCACAACCAAAACCATCGCATCAGCATATCCTATCCCTGAGCACGGACATAGTAGTGTGCGTTCCCGGACCTTGTGCGTAAAGCGTCAGGACAGCCTGTATAGCGACATACACGCCCTGGAATCCATACTCCTCAAACATGACCTGCACCATCTGTTGTCTGTTCGCCTTGGGGTTCATCGGCGGCTCGGTGAGGAGGACCTTGCGCCCGCGCGGGTCGACCTTGAGCTTCGCATCAAAGGTGTAGTCCCAGAGATGCTTCATGTCCTCCCAGTTGCGCACGATCCCGTGCTCCATCGGCTGGGTCACCTGGAGATAGTTGCGGTGCTCTGCGGCTTCGTCGCCGACCATGATGTCCTTGATCATGGCAGAGCCTACGCGCTCCTCTGCACGCAGGATGGGCCGTCCGACGATCGAGGGGAATACTATTGGGCGACGGGTTCAGAAAGTTGGGATGGGACGGGAGGATTAGGTGGCGCACCGTGTTCTGGGAAGTTAGATCCTGCATATCCTACTTTCACGAACTGCGGAAGAGGGAGTCGAGTCGAGGCCAGGTATCAAAGGCGAGTGGGTGTCAGCACTTACACCAGTTCCGTTGTCGACGACGAGGGGTGGATCCTGGTCCATCGTTGCTTTGATCTCGTCAATGAGTAATAGTTGTGATAAAGGGCAGCGTGTTTATCTGGCTTTGTTCGTTCACCGCTTCAACGAATAGTACATGGACACCAATTCCGTCTCAACAAGTCGTTCAACTCCAAAGGGCCACCGTCCAGCAGAGGATATCGCCAGACCCAAGGCAAGGCGTATCCCACTTGTCCAACGGTATCCAACTCTGATAATCGTGTCTCAGGCTGCTCAGCGCGGTGGCTCTCGCTACAAAGAAAAGTATGTATGCTTTCGATCGAGAGACACGCATGCCCATGACCGTCCGTGTTCGATCGCACCTATCATCACCCCGGACCTGCTAGGTACCAAGCACTCAGGGAGAAATTTGATCAAGTTAACGGGGTACGCGTTTGCCGCTATACCATTCCTTCTCTGTTATCGACGCTAGATGTACACTTGTGGAGTACAGGAACACGAGGACTGGAATCGGAAGCTCGAGCTTGCTAACGCGCGAATCAAGAAACTACAAGCCGAGAATGAGTATGTCTGTTCTTGTATCGCGCCTGCCCTACCTTCACTGCGTCATACCATCATCGTTGACAACGTTTTGACTCCCTGCAATAGTCTTCTCCTCGATGCCATAAGTATCGCAATCCCTGCGCCACCTTCCCTCTTGCATCTAATACACCCCTCATCAACATCCATAACGCCCGTGCCCACGCCGCCGCATGTGCAACAGCACTCCACCGGCCAGGCCCCACCTCATCACACGAACGGACACACCTACTCCCATTCAAACGGGAGGTACAGAGAAAGGGAACCAGAACGCCTGGAGGTAAGCCTTTTGTTAGACGCCCCCTGGTTTCAAAATAGGTACTTCCTGCAGACGATTCAACCTTGTGCTGACCGTTGGTGCTGTACAGCGCAGAGATCTAACGCCTCATGGTCATGAACCCACCACAAATGGCCACCCTTGATGAGAAATTTCCCTGCCTGATATTGAATCGCATGTTATCGAAGTTGTGTCTGACAAACCAGGGGTGCGCTACTATCCGGCTTCGTATATGAACCATTTGCGACAATTGTATGCACGGACGTTTCGAGTTTACTTGATTTATTTTTGGTTTGCGATTGCATACCTGTCCCTCCAAATTGGACCTGTTAGTTCCCTTGGGCATCCTCCCGGCTGCGACATCAAGGTTCGCTGGTTGGTTGGTTGACACGCTCGTTAACACCTACTAGGGTCACACAATGCGATGCGTGGACTGCGCCATGAGGAGAAACGTTCATGTTGAGATCGCAGTTTCGGCTAAGGTAGCCACAGAGAACGGTTAGTTTTCATTTTTATCTTGAACCTTTGCAGTGCGAGATCAATATGGGCCGCCTTGATTGATATCGATATCTCCTTTGTCGTTTCACTGAGGCAACTCCATTTTAGCTCAGGGTCATCAGTCATCGTTTGCGTCTCTCAGCCTTGCCGGATACTTGGGCAGTGTCGTACTATCACGTGTTGTCGTGTGCATCCTGTCCGCTGCATTGCTGCACTGTAGTGCTACTGTCCATCAAATATTGCTGTATTCTATCGTATCCCGACCTCTACGGTATGTTGCTTCTTTTCGAAGTGTTATGCTGCACATTTGTTTTTCATACTCATACCATCCTTTCAGTCCCAAATTCTGTTGATACGGCTATGTGGTGTGACGACCTCGGGAGTGGGGATGAAAAGGTAGATTGTATGATGGGCTGAGTATCGCAGAAGAAGTATGTAAGGGAGATATTATTCGCCGCGGGCGGCGGGGAAGGCGATCGCCATGCTTGACCCTTTTTCTAGTGCGATGAGCTCGGCATCGAGGACGGTCGTCTTATCCCCGATCGCGAGTCATCCTGTGAAGACCTCTATCCGTTGGTGCAGACCGACACCCGGGGGAGAAGATCCTTCTGTGGGGATCGTTGACCCATCTGTGTGGATAATTACTAGGTGGTCAGAGGGGGGGACTAGAAATCACTCGCACTATCCACGCGCTATCCTCACGCTATCCTCACGCTATCCTCGTGCTATCCTAGTGCCTTTGCTATCACCGTATCAGTTGTCCCCGCTGGCATATAAAGACGCCAACCAACCAAAGAGAACCAGCCTAATTGTATTACCACAACTACACGTATTGTCACCAATTCGTTTACAGGAGGTATGGATACCATCTACAGTTGATGATTACGGTCGAGACTGACATGCACTTGTGCAGCATGCGCCTGATCAACGTAGGGGCCTTTCTCGAAAGGGAGCAATTGATTAGAGAGGGAAAGTGAGTTGATCGTCGAGCCAAAGTCCTCGAGTTCGGTGACGACCAAGTAACAGAGTATGCGATCTTATCCCATCGGTGGATCAAAGATAAAGAAGTGGACTATAACGAGATAGTCGAGCTCACGAATATGGCCAAGGAGGAGAGAAGTGAAATTCGCCAGCGCGAAGGCTATCGGAAGATCCTCCAGAGCTGCGAGCAGGCGAAGAAGGACGGGTACAAGTGG
>Ga0307516_10009608_pt1 | contig 10767 bp, 8 predicted proteins | sample 19_EM_MG_FD_203310 | JGI IMG/M metagenome (GOLD analysis project Ga0307516, IMG submission 203310) | Populus trichocarpa ectomycorrhiza microbial communities from riparian zone in the Pacific Northwest, United States - 19_EM | ecosystem: Host-associated > Plants > Roots > Unclassified | place...
TTCCGCCTGGACGCCGTGCCGTACCTCTACCAGGAGGAGGGGACGAACTGCGAGAACCTCCCGCGCACCCATGACTTCCTGAAGCGGGTACGCAAGGAGATCGACGCCCACTACCCGGACACGGTGCTGCTGGCCGAGGCCAACCAGTGGCCGGAGGACGTCGTCGACTACTTCGGCGAGTTCCGGGACGGCGGCGACGAGGCCCACATGGCCTTCCACTTCCCCGTCATGCCGCGCATCTTCATGGCGGTGAGACGGGAATCCCGCTATCCGGTCTCGGAAATCCTGGCGAAGACCCCGGCCATTCCGGACGGCTGCCAGTGGGGGATCTTCCTCCGCAACCACGACGAGCTCACGCTCGAAATGGTCACGGACGAAGAGCGCGACTACATGTACTCCGAATACGCCAAGGACCCGCGTATGCGGGCCAACATCGGCATCCGGCGACGACTCGCGCCCCTGCTGGACAACGACCGCAACCAGATCGAGCTGTTCACCGCCCTGCTGCTGTCCCTGCCCGGCTCGCCGATCCTGTACTACGGCGACGAGATCGGCATGGGCGACAACATCTGGCTCGGCGACCGCGACGCGGTGCGGACCCCGATGCAGTGGACACCGGACCGGAACGCGGGCTTCTCCTCCTGCGACCCCGGGCGGCTGTATCTGCCGACGATCATGGACCCGGTCTACGGCTACCAAGTCACCAACGTGGAAGCCCAGATGTCCAGCCCGTCCTCGCTGCTGCACTGGACGCGGCGGATGACCGAGATCCGCAAGCAGAATCCCGCCTTCGGGCTCGGGTCCTACACGGAGCTGCCGTCCACCAACCCGGCGGTCCTGGCGTTCCTGCGGGAGTACAAGGACGACCTGGTGCTGTGCGTGAACAACTTCTCGCGCTTCGCCCAGCCGACCGAGCTCGACCTGCGCGCCTTCAGCGGCCGGCATCCGGTCGAGCTGATCGGCGGGGTGCGTTTCCCCGCCATCGGCGAGTGGCCGTACCTGCTGACCATGGCGGGACACGGCTTCTACTGGTTCCGGCTGCGCCGCGACGCGGCGTAGTTCCCGGGGTCTTGCGGCCCTTGTGACCCGGTGCGGTTTCGTACCGGGCCACGAGGGCAGGCTCCCGCCACGCCTTCGCGTATGTACGCCAATTGCCCCACCTGCTCGGATGGTCTTCGTCCGACACGGTCCTTTCGCCGGACGTCCTCCACCTCGCGCCCCTTCACTGAGGGAACTTCTGCAGGCTCTCGGCAGGCCGGCCCGGTTCCCGAGGAAAGGACGTCATGTCGGACACCTCGTGGCTTCGCTCCTCCGCTGCCCTGACGCCTGTCTCGGACGGGCTGCTCGGGTCGCTCGACCCGCTCCTGCGGGAATGGCTGCCCAGACAGCGCTGGTTCGCCGGGAAAGGCCGTCCGGTCACCGGCTTCGGGCTGGTCTCCGCGACCGAGCTGCTGCCCGGGGACGGCCGGATCGGCACCCCGGGGATGCTGCATCTGCTGCTCGACGTCCATCAGCCCGAGCAGCGCCCCGAGTGCTACCAGCTCGTCCTGGGCACCCGCCCGCTGCTCCCGCCGCCGCTCGCCCCGGCGTTGATCGGCCACGCGGTCGGCGGCCCGCTGGACGGGCTCACGGTCTACGACGCCCTGTACGACCCCCGGCTGGCCGCCGTACTGCTGGAACGGCTGCGGTCGCCGGGCCAGGCGGGAGGGCTGCGGTTCTCCAGCGAGGCCTCCTGCGACATCCCGGGCGGGCTGACGCCCCGGCTGTCCACGGCCGAGCAGTCCAACACCTCGGTGATCTACGGCGATACGTTCATCCTGAAGCTGTTCCGGCGGGTGGCCCCGGGCCCCAACCCCGACCTGGAGCTGTCGCTGGCCCTGGGGCGGGCGGGCTCGCGGCGGGTGGCGGCGCCGGCCGCGTGGTTCGAGGCCGTCGGCGCGTACGAGGAGCCCGCAACGCTCGGTGTGCTGCAGCGGTATCTGCCGGGTTCGACGGACGCCTGGGCGCTGGCGCTGCGGTCGGTGGACGAGGCCGGTGACTTCGCCCCGGACGCGTGGGGCCTGGGGCAGGCCACCGCCGAGGTGCACCTCGCGCTGGCCGCCGCGATGCCGCGGGCGGTGCTCCGGCGGCCCCAGATCGCCGTACTGGCCGCCGCCATGGCCGAGCGCCTGGACGCCGCCGCGCTGGCGGTCCCGGCGCTGCGGCCCTTCCGTACGCAGCTGCGCACCGCCTTCCACGACCTCGCCGAACTGGGCGACCGGGGCACCGTCCTGGCCGCCCAGCGGATCCACGGCGACCTCCACCTCGGCCAGGCCCTGCGCACCCCCGCCCAGGGCTGGGTCCTCATCGACTTCGAGGGCGAGCCCGCCCGGCCACTGGCCGAGCGCCGCCGGCCCGCGCCCCCGGTCCAGGACGTCGCCGGCATGCTGCGGTCCTTCGACTACGCCGCCCGCCACCGCGACCCGGCCTCCCTCACCGCGGCCGCCTGGGCCGACCGCTGCCGGGCCGCCTTCTGCGACGGCTACGCTGCGGCCTCGGGCAGCGATCCCCGGGAGGAGCCGGTCGTCATACGGGCCTTCGAGACCGACAAGGCCGTCTACGAAGTCCTCTACGAAGCCCGCCACCGCCCCGGCTGGCTCCCCATCCCCATGTCCGCCGTGCAACGCCTGGCCTCCCCTTCCGGGTGTGGGTAGGCCGCTCGCCTGAGGCGAAGCGGGCTGGCACACCCGGAGCCACCGGCGTGCAGCCGACAACAAGACCGCAACCCACCCCCGACCGCAAGCACCAAGGAGGCCCCACCCGTGACCGACCGCCAACGTCCTGGGACCCAGCCGGAAGCCGCCGCCCGCGGCTACGACCCCGCCGGGACCGACCGCCCGCCCGCCTCGGGCACGGCCCCGCGACCGGTCACGGCCACGCCCACCCCCGTACCCGTAAGCCCCGTGCCCGCCCCGGCGGCCGAGGCGCGTACCGAGCCGAGCCCCGCCCCGCCGCTCGGCCAGGACGACCGCCACCGCCTCCTCGGCGGCTCCCACCACGACCCGCACGGGCTGCTGGGCGCCCATCCGGTGCCGGGTGGCGGCGTGCTGTTCCGTACGCTGCGGCCGTACGCGCTGGGCGTGGCCGTGGCCGCCGCCGGGCTGCGGGCCGAGCTGCTCGACGAGGGCGACGGGCTCTTCGGCGGTGTCCTCCCGTTCGACGAGGTCCCCGCCGACTACCGCCTCCTGGTCACCTACGACGACGGCGAGCACGAGCTCCAGGACCCGTACCGCTTCCTCCCCACCCTGGGCGACGTGGACCTGCACCTCATCGGCGAGGGCCGTCACGAGCAGCTCTGGCAGGCGCTGGGCGCCCACCCGATCACCCACGCCGAGGTCACTGGCACCCGCTTCACCGTCTGGGCGCCGAACGCGCGCGGCGTCCGCGTCGTCGGGGACTTCAACTACTGGGACGGCACCGGCTTCCCCATGCGCTCGCTCGGTTCGTCGGGCATCTGGGAGCTCTTCCTCCCCGGGGTCGGCGAGGGAGACCGCTACAAGTTCGAGATCGTCACCCCGGACGGCGGGCGGCGGCTCAAGGCCGACCCGATGGCCCGCCGGACCGAGGTCCCGCCGGCAACGGCGTCCGTGGTCACCGAGTCCAGGCACGCGTGGCAGGACGACCAGTGGATGGAGCAGCGCGGCCGCACCCCCGTCCACCAGGCGCCGCTGTCCGTTTACGAGGTGCACCTGACCTCCTGGCGGCCGGGCCTGAGCTACCGCGAACTGGCCGCGCAGCTCCCCGCGTACGTCAAGGACCTGGGCTTCACGCACGTCGAGCTGATGCCCGTCGCAGAGCACCCCTTCGGCGGCTCCTGGGGCTACCAGGTCACCTCCTACTACGCGCCGACCTCGCGGATGGGCACCCCCGACGACTTCAAGTACCTGATCGACGCCCTCCACCGGGCCGGCATCGGCGTCATCATGGACTGGGTCCCCGCCCACTTCCCCAAGGACGACTGGGCGCTGGCCAACTTCGACGGCGCCCACTGCTACGAGCACGCCTTCCGGGGCGAGCACCCGGACTGGGGCACGCTGGAGTTCGACTTCGGCCGGACCGAGGTGCGCAACTTCCTGGTCGCCAACGCCGTGTACTGGTGCGAGGAGTTCCACATCGACGGGCTGCGGGTGGACGCCGTCGCCTCGATGCTCTACCTCGACTACTCGCGCGAGGCGGGCGAGTGGACGCCCAACGCCCACGGCGGCCGGGAGGATCTGGACGCGGTCGCCTTCCTCCAGGAGATGAACGCCACCGTCTACCGCCGCTGCCCCGGCGTCGTCACCATCGCCGAGGAGTCGACGGCTTGGGACGGCGTCACCCGCGCGACCGACAGCGGCGGCCTCGGCTTCGGCCTGAAGTGGAACATGGGCTGGATGCACGACTCCCTGGAGTACGTCGCCCACGAGCCCGTCCACCGCAAGTTCCACCACCACGAGATGACCTTCTCGATGGTCTACGCGTACAGCGAGAACTACGTCCTGCCGATCTCCCACGACGAGGTGGTCCACGGCAAGGGCGCCCTGGTCAGCAAGATGCCCGGCGACTGGTGGCAGCAGCGCGCCACCCACCGGGCGTATCTGGGCTTCATGTGGGCCCACCCCGGCAAGCAGCTGCTCTTCATGGGCCAGGAGTTCGCCCAGGGCGCCGAGTGGTCCCACGACCACGGCCCCGACTGGTGGCTGCTGGACCCGACGTACGGTGCCGCCGCCGACCACCGGGGCGTACGCGACCTGGTGAGAGACCTCAACGCGGTCTACGGGCGAACGCCCGCGCTGTGGCAGCTCGACACCTCCCCCGAGGGCTTCTCCTGGATCGACGGCAACGCCGCCGAGGACAACACCTTCTCCTTCGTCCGCTACGACGCCGACGGGGACCCGCTGATCGCCGTCAGCAACTTCTCCCCCGTCGTCAGGCACGGCTACCGCCTGGGCACGCCGGACGTCCACGCCTGGCGCGAGGTCCTCAACACCGACGCCTCCGCGTACGGCGGGAGCGGGGTCGGCAACCCCGATCCGCTGAAGTCCGAGCCCACCCCGTGGCACGGCCACCCGGACAGCATCCACCTCACCCTGCCGCCGTTGGCGACGGTCTGGCTGCGACCGGCGTAAGAGGGGTGTTTAAGCTGGCCGGATGCACATCGAGGAACGCACCCCGGCCGACGAGTCCCTGGCCAAGCTGATCGACGCGGCCTACCAGGAACTCGTCGACCGCTACGGCCCCGAGGGCCGCTCCCAGGTGCATCCGGACGCCCGCTATCTCGTCGCCGCGGTCGACGGCATCACCGTCGGCTGCGGCGCCATCCAGCCCTGCGGCCCCGACCTCCCCTTCCTCGGCGAGGTCAAGCGCATGTACGTCCAGCCAACCCACCGCGGGCGCGGCATCGCCCGCGCCCTGCTCGCCGCCCTGGAGACCCTGGCCACCGACCTCGGCTGCCACGCGCTGCGCCTCACCACGGGGGTGCGCCAGCCGGAGGCCATCGCCCTGTACGAGAGCAGCGGCTACGTCCGCGTCGAGCCGTACGGCAAGTACGTCAACGAGCCGCTGACCCGCAGTTACGCCAAGGCGCTGATCTAGGGCCCTAGCCGGCCGGGCGGATGTGCACCACGTCCTGGGCGAGCTCGGGCGGGTTGGTGAGCAGTTGGTGCAGGGCGTTCGCAGCGGTGGACGACAGCAGTGGCTTCATGGCGCCCACGCGGGTCAGATAGCCGTCGGCCTCCCAGACGGGGTGGGCGCGTCGGCGGTCCTCGGTGCTGAAGTTCTCGCTGAAGGCGCTGTCGGCTATGGAGCCGAGGATGACGAGGGCGACGCGGATGCCGTCGCCCCGCAGTTCCTTGTGCATCGCGGCGGTGAAGCCGTTCAGGCCGTGCTTGCCGGCCGCGTACATGGCCATCAGCGGCATGTGGTCCAGGGTGATCTCGGAGGAGATGTTGACGATGTCGCCGCCTCCGGCCGCGCGCATCAGGGGCACGGCGGAGCGGATCGTGTGGATGGGGCCCAGGAGGTTGGTGCCTATGCAGGCGGCGATGTCCTCGTCCTGGGTCTCCTCGATCGCGCGGACGCGGGCGACACCGGCGCTGTTGAGCAGGATGTCCACCCGGCCGAACCGGGACTCGATCTGCTCGAAGGCGGCCCGGACGGCGGGGCCGCTGCTCACGTCCGTAGGGATCGCCAGGACCGGTCCGCCGATGTCGCGGACGGCCGCGTCCAGCCGGTCGGCGCGCCGGGCGAGGAGGACGACATGTGCGCCCTTGTCGGCCAGCAGCTTCGCCACCGCCCTGCCGACGCCGGTCGAGCCCCCGCTGATCACAGCGACCTTCCCCTGCACGGTGCCTGCCAAGGCGGCCTCCCCATCGAGACGTGCCGGTCCGCGACCGGACTGCTGAGAGGCTACCTCTCCGCTGATGAGAACTCCATATCCGGGGACGGAAATGACAAACGCCGGACGGGCTGGTTCGCAGCCCGTCCGGCGTTCTGGGGCACGCCCTAGGTCACGTTCGGGATCAGGGGGCGGTGAGACCGCCCAGCGCGGACTCGTCGACCTTGCCGAGACGCTCGCGCTGCGGGAAGTCGCCGACGTCGATACGGGCGACCTCCTTCGCGGTGCGGTAGTCGACGACCGAGACCTGGTCGAGGTTGCTCAGGGTCACGAAGCAGTAGTTGCCGTCGGCGCTGGTGGTCGCCCAGTAGGGAAGGGCGTCAGTGGGGTAGTTGACGAAGCCGTCGGTGGTGAGGGCGGGGCGGGAGACGATGGCGGTGTAGTCGTCGATGGTGCCGACATCGCAGAGCTTGGTCTTCGCGCCGTTGAAGGCCATGCCGTGGTGGGCGGAGTTCTGCGGGTAGTCGTCGGGGCTGAGGGCGGCGGCCTTGGTGCTGAAGGGCATCTGGACGGTGCGGGTGATGGTGCCGGTGGCGAAGTCGTACTCGACGAAGCCGTTGAGGTAGGAGAGCTGGGCGTACATCGTGGTCTCGTCGGGGGTGATGACGGCCGGGCGGACGCCGTACTCGAAGGGGTAGGTCTTGATGACCTTGTAGGTGGTGGCGTCGACCTCGGTGACCTGCTTGGCGCCCTTGAGGAAGTTGAAGGCCTTGAGCAGGCTCACCGTGCCGATACTCATGTTGTAGATGTGCTTGCCGTCGGCGGAGTACATGTTCTCGTGCGGGTACGTGCCGGTGGCGAACTCGTTGACGACCGCGCCGGTGGCCGTGTCCAGCACCTTGGCCTTGGCCGAGGCGATCGCGGACACGACGAAGCGGGTGCCGTCCGGGGAGAGGGCGGCGTGGTCGGCCTTGTAGCCCTCGATGTCGGTGCGCCAGAGTTCCTTGCCGGTGGCGACGTCGAAGGCCGCGGCATCGCCGAGGGTGCCACGGGAGACGTAGACCGTGCGGCCGTCGGGGGAGATCTGGGCGTCGTCCACGAGGTGCTCGCCCTTGGCCTGGTCGACGACGATGCTGTGGATGGCCTGGCGGAAGATGTCCCAGCTGTCGAAGAGGGCCTGCTTGTCGGGGGCGACGTCGAGCGTCCCCAGATTCTTGAAGGTGGCGCCGTCGAGGAAGCTGACAGTGCCGTCCGAGCTGTTGCCGACGAGCAGGACATTCCGCAGGGAGGCAGTGGCGTCCGCCGCCGTTGCGGGCGATGCGCCCGCGCCCGCACCCGCGAAGAGGAGGCCGAGCGCGAGCACCGCGCTGCCGAACGCACCCCGGAGTCTCATGTGTTGCCCTTTCATCCGCATCGTTGAGCATGAAAGACGACATGAAAGATTCATGACAACAGGCATGGTGCCATGAATGGGTTACCGAGGGTAAGTCCCTTGCGGTTCGGATGAACGTACGAAGGATCTACCCGCCGGTCACCCCTAGCCTGGGGCGATGTCGCCCCCTGCGCTCCCCACACCGCCCTTCGACCGGGACGCCGCCCGCCGCCTGCGCGAGCAACTCGGCATGGGGCCCGAGCACGTGGCCCGCACGATGCGGGCCTCGTACGGCGTCGACGTCCCGCCCGAGACCGTCACCGACTGGGAGCGCGGCCAGTACTCCCCCACCGGCCCCGAGCTCCAGGCGCTCGCCGGCGCGCTGTGGTGCGGCCCGGACGACTTACTCCGCGCGCCCAACACCCTGCTCGAACACCGCTGGGTGCGCGGGCTCACCTCGGCCGATCTCGCCCGGCTGGCGGGCATCCCGCCCAAGGACTACGACCGGCTGGAACGGCGCAACCGTTGGACCGGCTCCGCCGCCCAGACCGCCGCCCTCGGCGCTGCGCTCGGGCTGTCGCCGCCCGAGCTGCTGCTGCTGACCGGGCACCGCGAGGCCTAGGCCGCTTTCCGGGTGCGGAAGTTGGCGAAGACGCGGTCTGGGCCGACCGCCGGATCACCCTCATACTGAGCAAATGGGGGACTGTGCCGATGGTTCGTGAGGACGAGTTACTTCCGGAACTGTTCTGGGCCGCCGACGAGGCCTCAATGCAGGGTCAGCACAAGACGGTGCGCCTTTTACGGCAGCAGCTGGTCATGCTGACGCTGGCCTCGGTCTTCAGCTCCTTCGACGCGAAGCTGTTCGGCATCGACTGGCCGTCATGGCTGGCGGCTGCGATGTTCGCGTTCGCGGCGCTGGCCACGTTTCTCCTGAACCGGGGGAATCCGCAGGCGATCTGGTACGAGGGCCGGGCCGTGGCGGAGTCGTTGAAGACCCTGGTGTGGAAGTACGCCATAAGGGCCGACCCGTTCACGCCGCCCGGCGGCGAGAAGAACCCCGAGGCGCTGTACCGGCTGCAGCTCGCCGACGTACTGCACACCTTCCGCAACAGCGCTGCGCTGCCGCTGCCCGTGCACGCCGACATCACCCCGGCGATGCGGCGGCTTCGCGAGTCGCCGCTGCGGGTGCGGCACGACGTGTACATGCGTGAGCGGGTGCGGGTCCAGCACGACTGGTACACGGCCAAGGAGGCCGCCTGCGAGGCGCGCGGGCGGCGCTTCGGGCGGGTCGCGACGCTGCTGCCGGTGTGCGGCATCGCCGCCCCGGTCATCCAGATGGGCGGCTGGTTCCCCGTCAACACGCTGAGCTTCATCGCCGCGATAGCCGCCTCGGTCTCCGCGTGGGCGCAGTTGCGCCAGTACCGGCCACTGGCGGCCGCGTACCGGGTGGCGGCGGATGAACTGGAGCTGATCCGGGTGCACTTGGCGGCACTGGACCTGACCGCGCCGGACGCGGAGGAGACCTGGTCCCATCTGACGCGGGACGCGGAGGACGCCGTGTCCCGGGAGCACACCACGTGGCAGGCCCGGCGGGAGCTGCGCGTGTAGAGCGGCGGAAACGCAGAAGGGCAGGGGGTTGCTTGTGCTGCGAATCGTACAGGCGCGGGACGGGCGGGAACTGGCGGTGGAGGTGCGCGGCGATCCGCGTGGCAAGCCGGTGTTCCTGCTGCACGGCACGCCCGGCAGCCGGCTCGGCCCGGTGCCGCGCAGCGGGGTGCTGTACCGGCTGGGGATACAGCTGGTCACCTTCGACCGGCCCGGCTACGGCGGCTCTGACCGGCTGCCGGGGCGGCGGGTGGCGGACGCCGCCGCCGATGTCCAGGCGATCGCGGACGACCTCGGGCTCGACCGGTTCGCCGTGGTGGGCCGCTCGGGCGGCGGCCCGCACTCGCTCGCCTGCGCCGCGCTGCTGCCGGACCGTACGACCCGGGTGGCGGTGCTGGTGGGGCTGGCGCCCAAGGACGCGCACGGCCTGGACTGGTACGGCGGCATGGCCCCGTCCAACATCAAGGAGTACACGACCATCGAGGCCGCGCGGAAGAAGCTCGCGAACGGCCTGGAGAGCCGGTCGCGGGAGATCCGCGAGAATCCGGCCAATCTCATCGCCCAGTTGCGGCCCGAACTGCCGGAGTCCGACCGGCGGGTGGTCGCGGACTCGGGCATCCGCGCGATGCTGGTGCGCAACTACGCGGAGGCGCTGCGCGAGTCGGCGGACGGGTGGATCGACGACGCCCTGGCGTTCAGCCTGAGCTGGGGCTTCAGCCTGGACCGGATCTCCGTGCCGGTACTGCTGTGGCACGGCGAGGACGATGTGTTCTCCCCGGTGGAGCACACCCGCTGGCTCGCCGGGCGCATCCCCACCGCGACCATGATCGTCGAGCCGGGCGCCGCGCACTTCGGAGCGTTCTCGATGCTGCCCGAGGTGCTCAGCTGGGCGATCCGCTAGGACGCGGAAGGGCGCCGGGACCTTGCGGCCCGGCGCCGCTCACACCGGCTGCGGCTCCAGGTCGCGGTTGACCTGGGTCCACCCGCGGCTCGCCACGGTCAGCGTGTGGTCCTCGCCCATCAGCCGCTCGCACTCGGCCAGTACCTTGGCGCGGGTCTGAACCGCCTGGGCCTCCTGGCCCGACTGCCGCAGGACGTAGGTGAGGTTGATCTCGGCGGCCAGCACGTCCGGGTGCTCCGGCCCGTAGCGCAGAGTGAGGCCGGCCAGTGCCTCACGCAGCAGCCCGGCCGCGCGGTCGCTGTCACCGAGGTCGACGTAGGCGTTGGCCAGATTCACCATGCAGCACAGGGTGTACGGGTGGTCCGGGCCCACCGCGCGCTTGAGCCCGGCCAGTGCCGTGGTGGCCAGGTCGACGGCCTCCCCGGCGGATCCGCTGCCGCGTACGTAGATCGCCAGGTTGTTGCGGCAGGCCAGCGTGAAGGGGTGGTCGTCGCCGAGCAGCCGCTGGTAGCCGACCAGCACGTCCGCGGCGAT
>Ga0307516_10009609_pt1 | contig 10765 bp, 12 predicted proteins | sample 19_EM_MG_FD_203310 | JGI IMG/M metagenome (GOLD analysis project Ga0307516, IMG submission 203310) | Populus trichocarpa ectomycorrhiza microbial communities from riparian zone in the Pacific Northwest, United States - 19_EM | ecosystem: Host-associated > Plants > Roots > Unclassified | place...
CAGTTAGCCACGGAAGTGAAGAACATGGCACGAGCACTTGGCATTTGATGCAATGGTCCAAGATGTATGTCTTCTTCGAGTGACGATAATTGCACGCCCAGCCTAGGTCTGTCTCCCCATTTCTTGCTAGTGGTGTGCGTTTGCTTGCTGTTTCAATATATGTATTTCCAGACTCTCTCTCAAAAATCTGAAGCCGCATCACTACGAGTGCTGCAACTCTGACGATCAGCAACAACAAAGGTAATGATGTGAGGTGACACTCCAACGGTCATGACAGGCTTTCCCGCTGCTACAACAATGACGGGTGTTTCGATATGTAGTCCTACGCTGCACAAGACAACACCATGTGGTAGCATACAGAAAACCTTGAGTCCGACTAGATAGGCAGCATTATTGACATCAAGTTGTTGAACCCGGATTTGAACCCGTTATCATACATTTCGAATGAAAAACGTGTGATGCGATTGAAGGGGTGGGCAGTATTCCACCTCACCGAAGTACTGATATTGTAATATGCAGCTGTGTGCCATTTCTGCTGAAGGCAAGGAATGGAATGGAAATAGATTGGCCGACAACATATGCTAGAATGAGAATGAGATTCAGGCGTGTAAGTGGTTGACATGGCAATTCCGTGGCAATCCGTCGTAATACATTGCTTCACGGCTCTATCTCCCAAACTACACGAAGTATGAACAACAGGGAGAAAACACATAAGCACCACTTCAAAATACTTGTCATCGTTGAGACACTACAACCGAGGAAATACTGGGGCATGCGGGGGGACGGGAACAGGAGAGCGAAGAGCAAAAGATCCGAACAGGCCTGCCCGTTGTGTATTCATATTAATAAAAGAACCGCGCATACTGCGCATCTCGCTTGGGTGAGCAGAAAGCAGTGTACCAACGAACCCTCTGGGATCCTGTCATAACCTACCTACGCAAAACTAGGGAATTCTTATGCATAAAACAAGGCTTCAACTAGAACCCGGCCGTAAAAAAAGCAAAGCAAGTAAATGGGGGAATACGAAACTAAAGGAAACAAATAAAGATAGCACCAATGAGGTCCGGGTGCAAGCTGCAGGAATGAACAGAAAAAAACGTAGACAACAGCAAGCAACTCGGGGGTGCCGACGAACAAATGGCAACCATAGCGATGCGCAATGGAACAAGTGGTAAACCAAGGAGATAAATGCCCTCACCAATTCATGGTGCTCTCACGCAGGATGGGTGTAGAGATGGCCCCCGCAAAAATAGGGCGACGCTCCCTCATGCCAGATGGATGACGGTCATACGAATCGTCCTCCGCGTGAGCGCCTTGGTAGCCGCGTAAACTATCTTCAGCATAATAAAAGCTTCGTCTTCTTTGTTGGCCAAGGCTATCGCGGTCAAACTCTTGGCCTTCCGGGCGGACACCAGCCGTATCGTCAATGCGATGGTGCGCGCCTTCGCGGCGACGCTTGTATGAACGATACCCAACATAGGCGACAATGATGACCGCGATTGCACCAAGAGAACCGACGACGCCAATGATAGCGTCCCTGCGGGTATCGGACCCGCCTGAACTGGAACTGGAGCTTCCCCCCGCCTTAGGCCCGGAGATCGCATCCAGCTGGAAACTAGGGTCGACACAAGCTGCCAGCGTACTGGGTATAGGTCCGTTTTGGCCAGTGTAGAATACGGACTTTTGGCTGGAAATTAGACTGGCAAGTGTGGACACCTTATCGGAAGGAATATATCCCTGCCAAATAGTCCCGAGTTGATCGACGTCCTGAGGACCAGTATAAGAAGATGGTATGTAAACGACCAAGTCATAGTTCATGATTTGCGAAGCTGTTATGCAAAATTCAAGGTCACCCTTTGAATGAACAAAAATTGAGAGTAATAACATACCCTCAATGGCAAGTGCTGTCGCAATGACCTCGGGGAAGTACGCGAAGATCTGACCGGGCGAGTCTGCATTTGTTGCCACAAATTCCCAGTTCAAAGAATTATTGAACAAGACGTTAATGAGCACGTAATCGGTCGGAACCAGACCGAGATTGAGCTGCGGTTGTGGTAAAATGACGCTCGGTAATCCACTTGGAAGAGGTGCGGCGGATGGTGTGCTACTGGGTGCCCCCGATGATAATGACATCGTTGTCGGTGCTTGATCAGGATTCGTCATATGAAGAGTGGACGTTGGATTCTGTGTGTCGAGTAGCAGTGATTGCACGCTTGTGAGGTAGTTATAATTTGTATTAGTGAAGGTAGGAGTGCTGGGGGGTGGAGAGAAGTGTGGGAATGTTATCGTACTGAAAATGAGAAAATCAATCTCCCAAAGGTAGAAAATTATGCATGTGACATACGAAGCGCTTGTAGGGGTAGCAGATACGCATTTGAGTGCACCATTCACAATACTGCAGCCAGAAAATAAACTTGTCCCTGGCAGCCCGCTGGTAGGAACAGAGGATTGGTCCGGAGGCATACTGGGAGGTAATACGCTAGTAAGGGACCCAAGCACAGATGTGGGAAGAGGTAATCCATTATCAGTGGCGGAGGGGAGTAATGCACTAGTAACTAGCCCAAGCGCGGATGTGGGAATAGGTAATCCACTATCGGGGGCTGAAGGGAGCAATGCACTAGTAACGGGCTCAAGCGCGGATGTGGGAATAGGTAATCCACTATCAGGGGCGGACGGGAGCAATGCACTAGTAACGGGCTCAAGCACAGAGGTGGGAAGAGGCAATCCACTACTGGGGAGTATTGCACTGGTAACAGGCTCAAGCACCGAAGTAGGGAGAGGCAATCCACTGCTGGGGAGTATTGCACTCGTAACAGGCCCAAGCACCGATGTAGGGAGAGGCAATCCACTACTGGGGAGTATTGCACTCGTAACAGGCCCAAGCACCGATGTAGGGAGAGGCAATCCACTACTGGGAAGTATTGCACTTGTAACAGGCCCAAGCACCGATGTAGGGAGAGGCAATCCACTACTGGGAAGTATTGCACTTGTAACAGGCCCAAGCACCGATGTAGGAAGAGGCAATCCACTACTGGGAAGTATTGCACTGGTGACAGGCCCAAGCACCGATGTAGGAAGAGGTAATCCACTACTGGGAAGTATTGCACTGGTGACAGGCTCGAGGACCGATGTAGGGAGAGGTAATCCACTGCTGGGGAGTAGTGCACTTGTAACAGGCCCAAGCACCGATGTAGGGAGAGGTAACCCACTACTGGGGAGTACTGCACTGGTGACAGGCCCAAGCACCGATGTAGGGAGTAAACCACCACCACCAGAGGTTGCTGGACAACCGACTCCAAGACCCAAGAGACCCGAACACGGTGTAGTAGTCGGTGATGTCGTTGGTTGGGTTGACGTCCCCGGGCTCGAACTTACTGATGAGGCGGGAGAACAACCGATTCCCAGTCCCAACAGACCTGAACATTGGGTGGTCGTGGTGGGTGACGACGACTCCGTTGATGTCGAGGAGGTAGACGGACAACCGATACCAAGACCCAAAAGACCGTTGCAAGTGGAAGTCGTTGGGGAACTGGTAGCAGTCGCACTCGTTGTCTGCGTTTCTCGGGAAGAGGTCGTGGTGGTGGAATGAGACGAAGGGGACGTGGTAGAGCTTGTCGTGGTGGTGGTAGTAGAGGATGTGGTGGACGATGAAGGTTGTTCGAGGCCAAGACCGCCCAACAAACCACCTACACCATCACCTAACCCACCTATGTCGGACGCGTTTTCGCGTGAAATTTGGCAAGAAACACGATGAAAGGGTACGTACCAACTACACTGCCGAGACCATCAAGCAGACCACCTTGTCTGTTCCTCAGCAAAGATCGTCGTGCATGGGAAAAGTTGGTGGATGAGTGAGACGCATCGACCGGAAAGACGACAACGACGGACGCGACAAGAAACAAGACAAGCCAAGAGAGAGAGGATGGATACATAGAGGGAGGAAGGGAATGATATGATACGGGCAAGGACGGTTGGGTGAACGAGTGTGCGGTTTTGATCGAAACAACTTTCAAAAACTACCTGGGATCGCCGCAAACGAGAGACTCTCCGACGAGAAGAGACTCTGCTCTCTATGTTGGTTGGCGTTGCGAACGGTCCAGTAAATACAAGAAAAAAGACACCTCAACAGGCGGACGGAAAGTGGACGGTTTGATCCCCTCTCACGCTCAATCATCGCCCTGACTACCGAGTGTTTACGTTGATCAGATCTCATGCATTTGGTGCAATAGAGCATAGCGCATAACATGGAATGTAACAAATGTATGTACGTCTCTTAGATGAAACCAATCTACACCGCGTCAGGACGCGCCCACTGATTCTCAGGCATGTCGCACATACCTTGTTTGCAACGTCGAGCGCATCGTGGTCCGAAGTCAGGCGCACATATGCTTTCTTTTTGCCGTCCGGCCTAGAGAGCCCGTCAGCCAATCATCATCCGCAGTGATCACAGCCATGTTTTACCGAATGAGTGTGTTGATCTTCAGCGCCTGCACGTCGTACAACTTCTTCACCGCATCCTTGATTTGACGCTTGTTGGCCCGCAGGTCAACAAGGAACACCAGGGTGTTGTGCTCCTCAATCTTCTTCATCGACGACTCCGTGTTCAGTGGTCTGTCGGTCGTGCACCGTCAACTGGGCCATGAAAGGACAAAGCAGTATACTCACGACACAATAGTCCGGTATTCATCCATCCGCGGCGCATGGGGGATAGATGTCCGCGGGTATTTTGGTTTACGAGGAAGTTTCAAGGTCTTGGGTCGGCGGAACGTAACCGAGAGGCGTGGCTTGCGCTTAGCATGTGAGTGCGTGCCCTGGAGTGCGGCCTTTTTGGCTGCCTTGGCCTTGTTGTCTTTGGCCCCAGCTTTGGGTGCTGAGGGAAAGCAAGAAATGTGTGAGCAGCAGTCAAATCAACTCATACACCCCGTACCTGCTGCCTTGCCCTTTTCTGTCTTGGTGCTTGCCATGGATAAATGCGAGTCTGTGAGGAAACGAAGTGTTAACGCCTGACGACATGCGAAACCACCGACGCCGATTGCAAGATGCCTCATCCAACCTCGTCCCAAACCATCCACCACGACTCATCCAAAATAGCCTGCCATTTGGCACGATTGTCGAACGGGGCGCGCAGTCGACCTCCGGGGCTTCGCCTTGCAGCAGAATGACAGACTCACCTTGATGTTCTGGGGCCGTGCTCGTCGTTTGGTGGGAGACGAGGGATTTCACTGACACCGGCTGTTGCCGAGAATGGTAATGTGGCTGTGCGACTTCATTACACTGATAGCAATAAACAACACTAGGTACTCAATACTAAAAACGACGTTACACTACCAACAATACAGTCTTCACTGGGCTTGAGCCTCCTGGGGATGACATCAGCAGTGAACAAGGCGACGTGTAATGGACAAACCTGGTCAACAAACTCCATCGCTTCTTCGCGCTTTATACTCCTGATCGTACTGACCTTTTGATTGTTGAACAAGACCCCATAGAACTTGTCCGCCGTAACCAGCATTTCTGGACGGAAAGTGGTCGTAATGAATTGTGCGGTATGAGAGAGCGATTTGATCATATCTGAGCAACAGATCAGTAGACATGCCCCGTGATGAAGATCGGTTTTAGATTCTCACCTGCAACTGCAGTGCGGTATTGGGCATCGAGGTTGGCATCAATCTGAGCATTGGAAAGTCAATACATAAAATGCTCAAAAGAAAGCATTACACACCTCATCAAACAGATAGAATGGCGCAGGGTCGCATTTCTGTATCGCAAATACTACAATAATCGACAATCACTGTTTCTGCAGAAACACATAGGACATACCCAATGCGAGAGCGACCAAAGATTTTTGTCCACCAGATAACTGTTGTATCCGCAAGCCTTCATCAACTTTGGAGTTGAACGACACCTGACGACCATTCAGCAACGCTGGAAAGGCGCCCAAGAAGTCTTGGACACACCTTAATTGCTACACCAGTGTAGTTATCGATCGAACTTTGTTGAGTGTCGTCTGCTTCATCCATTGCATCATCGTCCTATTTAGTCCGTCAGAGCTTGATCCGCCAGTAGCACCCATCACTAACCTGATCGATCCGACGCTGTATAATCAGTCTACCCCGGCCCGCTGGTACCAGCTTCTCAAACACTTCCTCAAAATTACTTGCCACTTGTTTGAACGTGCGCTCGATGGCTTCGTCCTTCCGCTGGTCAAGGACGCTGACAAGCTCCTCAATCGAGACCGCAGACTTGTCTAGATCTTCGCGGCGTTGAAGTAGCTGGTCACGCTGTTTCGTAAACGAGTTATACTGCTCGAATGCCTTTTTGTTAACATGGGCAAACTTCTTCAGGCCCTCATTGACCGTGTGAAGCTTTTTGACCAGCTATGCAGCAAACGGGTTAACACATACCCTCGACTTTAGATATACTCCAGACCACCCACCCGATCAAGCTTCTCGTTGGTATACTTTTCAAAGGCTTCTTCAGGTAGTACACCAAGATCGCGGATGTTGCGGTTGCACTCGTCTTTGCGAGCCGCAAGCATCTGCTTTTTGGCCAAGTAGCGTTCAGTATTCTTTTGCAGTTTCGTAACGCTGCGACTGTCTTCTGATTGCTGCTGCTGAACCTTTTCTAGCGCAGAACGAACGTCTTGCAATTCGTTGTTAAGCTTTTCAAACTCCTTATCAGCATCTAAACAGTAGTTAGAGAGGAATTCCTTAATAAACACCAGATATACCCTGCGACCTCTTGGTTGCTGCAGTTATAGAGGCATTCTGTGACTTCAGCTCACGACGGCGAGACTCGAGTGTTTGTCCCGAAGCTCTGCCCTCACTGTAGGCTTCACCCAAAGACTCAAGCTTGGCTTGAAGCTCGCGATGTCTACGGCGGAGGCCCTCATTGAGTTCGATCTCCAACAAATTCTTCCGGCCGTCCACCTGAAGGAAGTGGTCACCTTGCGCACAATTCATATAGTTGAATTCGACTAACCTCTGCTCGATTTTTAGCAAGCTCCAGAACCCGCTGCTTTCGTTCCTCTGCTTCGACCCCGAGGGTATCCATCAGATTTGCCTCTTCATCAGTTAAAGCTTTGGTAAGAGGACTAGACAACTCTTCATGATATCCTTGCAGACGAGCGGCAGTGCCACTCAGTTCCGACTCAAAGTCATTAATCTCAGCTTCGTGAGAGAGCAACCGTGCTTCCAGTCGCTCTCGCTCTCGGTTGAGGGAGTTCCAATCCTGGAGATAGTTCTCTCTGGATTCGCGGGCTTGTGCTTGTTGGATAGTCAATACTTGGATCTTGCCCGTAATCCTCGTGATCTCCTGGTCAGTCGTGGTTATGGCTGTCTTCACCTCCTCTGACCGTTTCTTGTCAGCGTCGTATTTGGCTTTCCATGTTGCAACGTTCTTGATTCCCTCGATGCGGGACCGCCGGATGTCATAATATCCACCAGTCAGGGCACCTTTTCTGTCAACCTTGTCACCGTCCAGAGTGATAGTGTTGACGCCATGACTTTTGACATATGCTGCCGCAACCGTCAAATCCCGGCATACCCATGTTTTTCCGAAAACTTGGTGGAAGGCCTTCTGATGTATAGCATCGAACCGAATCTTATCGAGAAGCGGAAGGGCATCTTGGTTCGGGGGAAGAGATGGGTTCTTAGGTTTTAGACGGTTGAGGGGCATAAAAGTCACTCGGCCAGTCTTTTCTTTCAGCATGATATCGAGAACCTTGGTGGCAGTCTCGTCAGAATCGACGACGACGTGGAACAAGCTGTAAAACGGTTGGTTTATCAAATGTGTTACAGGAAAGACGAATTACCTGTTCCCGGCGGTAAGCTCGATCGCAGTACTGAATGTCGCGTCGGGGATTTCAAAGAGACGATACAGCGGCCCATATACCCCCTCCAGGTTATGTCGTTCGGAAATTCTATCAACAGCTCGAAGACCCGAACCAGTATCCTGTGGAAGATTCGGTTCGTTCGAACAGAAGGCTTGAAAGGGGCACAGGGACAGACCTTGTCCATCATAGACGCCAAGTTGCGCTCCGCAGACTTCAATTCATCTGCTGCATGCGAAAGTAAACCGTCCAGCTTAGAATCCTCGCGCCACAACTCCTTGCGGCGCTCAGCGAAATCGCTTTGCTTATCTTTCAGTTCCGATAGTTGGTCTCCCAGATCCCGCACGCGTTTCTTACCATCCTCTACACTGTCTTGAAGCCCATCTATCCTACGCGTGACCTCTGACAGAGCTTCACGTGTCGATGTCAAGTCACCTTTCGTAGATTCCAGGACCGATACACGATTCTTCTGGTATGACTCCAGGGAGGCAATTTCTTGGTGAAGGTAGTTGTCGCGCTCAGCCTTCGTCCGAAATCGCTTCACGCGACCTTGTTTAGCAAATAGGGCACTTAACTGGGCCTTAGTATCTTCCATCTTCCGTTTCTCAGCAGCTTCTCGCGTACGGTAGTCACTCCATTGCGGTATTAGTGCACCAAGCTCGCGTTCCTTTGAGGAGATTTGGTGCTCCACCGTAGTAATCTCTTTTTCCAGTTCTGCGCGTCGACCTCCCTCTTGTTCGCCAGCAGACTGGAGGTCAGCGATGGTGCATTCCAGTTCGGTACGAGAACGAACGAGATCAGTAAGTTCGGTCTGCGCGTCTTGACGAGCGATCGTGGAAGTGGACAACGCGTGCTTCGTTTCCGAAATTTTTTGCTCTAGACGCTGGGCTATATCTGAGGGGACATATCCGGAAGAATAGGGACTAGGGACTAACTTGTATTTCCTTTTCACGGGTTTCGTACTGTTCTCGTCGTACGTTTGCACCGTGAACCTCTCCTCTCCTCTCCTCCTCGATCTCCTCGAGGGCCTCGCCAACCTCTTCAAGTTCGCGCTGGTACAAAGCATACTCAAGACATCGACGCTCCTTGTCCTTATCCTGGAATTCGCGTAACTCCTCTTTCTCTTCTTCCAGTTCTTTCAACCTAGATTCGATGTAGTCCAGGAGCTCATTTATCTTGGTTCTCTTAGCATCAGTCTCAGCCATGATGCGGAGAGACTCGGTGCGGCGTTGTTCGTAAACCTTGGTACCTGCTACTTCTTTGAGAAGAGCCAGTCGTTCATGATCCTTTGCGTTCGTGAGGGCTGTGATCTAATGAAGCGCGTTCATCTCTGTGCATTTCTATAGTATAGGGTGTGATGCACGTACGCGGCCCTGAGGTACAATGTAATAGGGATTCGACTTGCTGAAACCCGCACTTTCGAGAAGATTCATGACGTCTGCTTTGCTTGCGCTTTTCTTATCAAGGCTGTATTCATCCTTTTTCAATCCAATTGTCCTTCGAAGAATAACCTCTTCTCTGCCAGTCGGAAATCGATTGTCGGCGTTGTCAAAGACAATCTCAACTGAAAATAAAGTCGGCGCTATTCAGCCAAACTGGGTAATGACTAATATAGACCCACCATACGCAGACAATGTTGTGGTGACAGATACACCTTCATGCAATAACGCCTGCCTCTCCTCACGCGTCATCGACGTATACGCATCAGACAATACAAAGCGAATAGCTGATGATTGGTTTCAGTGTAGGGGTACGATTGCAGCGACAAATTAGACATACCAGCGAAGAAGTTACTCTTCCCAGAGCCATTCCGGCCAACAACTACGTTGTGTTTCGGAGAGAAGGGTTCGATTTGAGTTTGGTCACGGTCTACATCAACCGTTAAGTACTACGGCACAGTTAGGGAAAGTATGCGCACAGGACTTGAACCCCTGGATCGTCAAGGTCTTGATATACATCGGGGCACGATGATGAGCATGAACAACGTACTTCAAGTACTGAAGATACGCAGTCACGTGATATGTGGCATTCGCGTCAAATTCGCGTCTACCAATTTACTTAAAAGGGGCGGGTCCCCCTTTCCCCCTTTCCGTCACCGTATCATCATGTCGCAGTCCCGACAAGCAGAGCTTCGGCATCGTATTCGTGGACTCACGACTGTGCTGTATAAATTTGAAGTACTGAAGCAGCCCTCTAAGCGACCTCGAAGTGCTCACTCCTTGCTTCCCCATGTCACCACCTTGTTGACGTGTAGCGATCAATACGATAAAGAAGCGAAGAAAGTCATTTCGGTCGCCAGTTCAGTCGAACCAGGATTAGCAGTGAGGATCCTAGTCGTCGTCCAGAATGCGCGTGCACGATCTTCTGTGGAGAGTATCTCTGTGCAGGTGGTTGAAAAACGCCAGGGCTCATTCGACGAAGTTGTAACAGGGTATTATTCGCACAGCTTTGGGTAGATTGCAATGCGCTGACTCTTATCAGCCCTGCGAATTGAAACCTTATGGATCACATTGCCGATGTGCAAGCTGCCCTGTCAGCCTTCGACGCACGTGCAACAGACGCTGATGACTGGTTGAGCTCTCTCGAGATCTTTTTTCTTTTGCGGAGCTTCCCTAAGTTCATCGCGCGCTTCAATGAGGATACCAGGCTGTGCAGTGGCAAGCGGTTGTTTGAGGTGATTCACGAGTGGAACCCAGCTCGCGGCGCCAAGATCCTTCCCAGGTTGTTCGACTGGCCAGACTGGCTGGTCCAATTCAAGGCTCTGCCTCCAATACCGTCTAGAGTGGTAGATGGAAAAGTGAAATGCGAATTTTCGGATGTCACAAAGCGTATGTGGTCCGAGGTATTGGCTGCGTTCCTGGTGGGAGTGGACAAATCTATTGGGGATGTGAAACTGGCCCGTGGTAGGGGTGAAGAAGGGGAAGAAGAGGCCCA
>Ga0307516_10009611_pt1 | contig 10765 bp, 8 predicted proteins | sample 19_EM_MG_FD_203310 | JGI IMG/M metagenome (GOLD analysis project Ga0307516, IMG submission 203310) | Populus trichocarpa ectomycorrhiza microbial communities from riparian zone in the Pacific Northwest, United States - 19_EM | ecosystem: Host-associated > Plants > Roots > Unclassified | place...
CAGATTGGAAAAATGCTCATAACCATTTCGGAAAAAACACACCTAGGCTACTATGGTATACTAGAAAGTGGAAATAAATCGATCTTAATCATGAAATAAATCGTTAGCAGAAAAAAAAAAAATTGTTCATACTACTCCATCATATTGATGGAAATGACTTCTGACCTGCATACATATCTAAGACTCCTGCTAAAATTATCTGACAAATTATCAGGCTTTTAGAAAAACTTAATGAAGTCAGAAAAACAACCATGAAATGCTTTTAAATTAAATAAAATGGAGAAGAAAAATCATGTAATAAATGTTCAATTCACTTTCAAGCCGACAATAAAGAATGAAAGCATTTCTATTCAGCAATATTTCTTAGCTCACAAGTAAGTTGGCAACAAGTATATGAGAATAAAATCTTCCCATTCACAGGGTCGTATAAAATGCTCAGCTCTCAGAAAGCAAATTTACAGAATAATAAGTCAAGTAAACTTCTTGATTTAGTGCAACAAGATAATAATGTAAATAAAATGTAACAGTTGAACTCACTTTCCCTCGAAAAGGATCCAGATCCCCTGTCACCAATAACTCCTGGATTCCTAGGTCCGGTTACAACTCTGTTTTACAGTGCAGGTGGACAACAAATTTACAATCCAAGAAAAAAAATTAGAAAGCATCCCTCAAACGGGTTGGAAAAGATACCAGAGGCAAGAAGATTATAAGCACAGTTTTAAAACCCGGACCGGCCCGGCGGGTCGATCCGGGACCCGGCTGACCCGGGCCTGGGACGAGTCCGGGTGGAGACAAAAACCCGCTTGGGAGTTGGCCCGGTGAAACCCGGTCGACCCGGCGGGTCGAACTGGGACCCGGGCCACCCGGTCAAACCCGGCTGAGACCCGGTCTCTTTTTTTTTATATACTAATAGACATTAAACGACGTAGTTTTGGCCTTTTTAAAAGCCAAAACGACGAACTAACGAAGAACAACGAAGCAGAATTGGGCACATTCAAACCTAATTAACGAAAAGACCAATTTCAATCGCTGAGGAGCTGAGAAGCAGAGGAGAGCAAAAGACGTCTTGAACATTGTTATTTCACTATGAAAAAGGTTAGACGCTTGTTTCTGTTCACGAATCTCCTTTTTTCACTCTTTCTTTTCTTTATTCTTGGCCGTGTTTTGAACTTGCAGTTCTGGGCCTTCTGGCATTGATTCGTTGCTCGTTGATTCAGTCGCATTGATTCATTCGCAGCCCAGTCATCTCAACCTCAGGTATGTTTCTCTGTTCTTTTCTTTTCTGCAACGTAATAAATCCTCTGCTATTAGGAAGTGTAGAAAATGGATGAGGACTGGTTTTGTTCGATGCACTAGTTTTAATTGATGCATTTGCTTCTGGAACTAGCTAGGATAATCTATAATGTTGATTGAGAACAAAAAGCTATTGATATTTCAGCAGTTTTGTTCTAAGAAGTGTTATTGATTGAGAACTAGCTAGGATAATCTCTAGCTCTAAGACCCAGTTTTGTTCTAAGAATTGTAATAGGCAGAGATTGAAACTGTTCTAAGAATTATTAACAGCTGAAAATATTTCGGCTAGTAATATTCGTTTGGTTTTACAGTTGACTGGAAATTTAAGCAAACATAAGTTGTAGAGATTTTGATATGCTGGCCTAGAAGTTGTAGAGTGTGTTGGTTCGTTGACTGCTGGCTGATTTTCCACATCTGGTTGCTTGTTATTAGTTCAGGATAAGAAACTAGCTTTGATAAAATTTACTGGGAAGCATAATCTTTTTTTTTGGTTGACCCGGGTCAACCTATCTGACCCGTGACCCGAGCACTTGATCGGGTCGATGACCAGACCCGGTTTCAAAACTATGATTATAAGCAATAATAGCTGAGAATATAAAGAGTATTATCCTAGCAGAAAAATGTGATATAATGACAGGAAAAGCTCATCCTAACTTCCCTAGCTAGTGCTTATGATGGCAATTTCAGGTTTAGAAACCAAAACTCATCCAACAGAGAATGAATGTTCAGTTCATACTCTCTCAGAAGCATTTAATAGAGAATCTTAGCCTTCCTCATTTTCATAGAACTCATTTAACAGAGTTTTTCAGTTATTTTCCCAAACCAAGTTGATATACAGGAATTAGCTTTTGATGAATTAAGCAAGGTTGGAAAGGGGAAGAGTGCTACATCTTGTGTATAGTAGTTGTACTGAAATTCACTGATGTAGAATTCAAGAATGCTCGAAGAGATGAATTCACTGGCGATGAAATACCTTACTTTTATTGATTTAATTCTCTATTTCCTGTATTCTGCTTTGGAGATGAATTAATCTTCACTGTGAAAATGTTCCCTCATGCTCCTAAATTGTTACATTTTTATTAACAATAAGAGATGAAGAGGAGTTCGGTATGGAGGTGAAGGTATAATGCAACCTTGTTGCGGCCCTGCAATATGCAGTTTTTAAGCACTTACCAAAAAATCTACAAGCTAGCTTTTGCACCCTTCACAATTTGTATGATAATAACTAAAGCTAACATCTTAATAAACATCAAATGAAAAAAACACAACCCCTTTTTGTTTATTTTTTATGTTGTTTATAAAGACAGAAAAAACTTAAAAATACAGAAGAAAAAATCTTGAGGAATATAGAAAAATAGGATGAATTTTTGTATGAGGAAAGGTATATATGAAATTTTATTCTAAATATAATTCAAAATTCCAAGTCATGTAATTCGATTATCATTCTTTTTTCAAAATATATGACAATTCAATAGTCTTAAAAAGACAATGAAACAAATAAAAAAAATGAAAAATGTTATTTATGTAATTGCAAGCACACTATATAAAAAAGAAATATTTCATAGCAGAATACGGGAAATTTTCATCATTCATATCCAAAAAGAATAATAATAAAATGATATATTATTGAATAAGAGCAAATTTAAGGTAACAATCAATTAGTATTCTTCCAGAAGGATAGAATTGATAAATGATGCTCCTACCAAAACTCTACAAAGGGACGAAGGACATCCTTTGCATTAGGATGCTCCCACTCCACTACTGTCTCCCACCATTCTTTTGGATATGCATGGATTTTTGCAAGAGAAGGGGGAGGAGATGGCTGGCCATTTTCAAGCAACGGAAGACAAATTGGAATCCTCTTCAGCTTCTTACAACACCTTACAGTAGTATCTTCAATAGAAATGAAAGTCAGTTTTGCACTGCAAATACTTTTCAGTTCTGGTAAACCAATCAATCTCAGAGTTCTTAACTTTGGGAGAATGAATCCCGTGATAGAATTGGAGGTGCTGCTTTCTTCATCTGTTGTTCCTATTATCTCCTCCATTTTCTCACAGAGCATCACTTGAATCACTTCCAGATTTACGAGGTTTGGCAGCAACACAAGTGGGAACAGCTTCTTCATATTGTTACATCCTCCACAATAAAACTCTTTAATACTAGAAAACATACCATTATATGATGGCAATGGTGGTGGAGCAGAGCAGAACCAAGAAGATGAAACCAAGCTCTCCATGCTATTGCAATCCTGAATGCAGACGAACTCCAGTTCAGTTGCATTCTCTAATGATAAAAAATCACATAAACTTCTTGCATCGATGCTTTCACAAACCAGTTTTTGAATGTCATTGAAGAACATGACTTGAAAATCTCTATCTCTGTTGATACTCAAATTACCCAACACAACTGTTTTACTTGGAAAAGGATACTCAATTTCTACCAAATAATCTAAATCATCAATTATTCCTACTAAAATTGTGTATGTGCTTAATGATTGGGTCACATCCACATCCCGAGATCTGAGATACTCCACGAAGTCAGGGAGACCTTCGAAATGGCATTCCAACGTTTCCAAATTTCTCAAGGATCCTACTTCCTTTCCTTCAACTGTTATCGGAGCATAACTTCCCTCAAAAAAGTCTTCTAGTACAAAGACTTGCAGGAGAGAGAGTTTTGGTAATATCCCACTAGGAAACTTTTTTTCACCACATCCATTCAGTCTAAGATACCTTAGGTTGGTTAGGCATTCCATTCCTTGCGGCATCTTTTCAAGCACAGTTTCAGAGAGATCCAACCTCTTCAGTGCCCTGAGCTTCTTTAATGATGGAACATGTCTTAATTTTCAATAGCTGTGCAAGATAGATGGAGGACCTTGAGCCCATGCAATTGCTTGAAATATGAATCCGCAATCAATCCCAGCCCTTCATTATCAGATAGAAATAGAGTTGACAGATTTAGACATTTTAGTGAATGGCTGGAAGGAATTTCTTCAAATCTGTTTTGCATTAGTGAAACAATCGTCAGGTTCTCCGTCCACTCCTCTGCATCTGGCAGCTCTTTTAATTGCGCACCTGCTTTAAGCATGTATTGAGAGCTCTCTAGCAGTAAATGGATGGTCATGTCTCTAATCAAGTCATGCATCTTGACACCATTTTTCCCTCTCCTCGTTTTAGCACTTTCTAATAGGCAGACATTTTCAAGTCTATTAAGTATTGTGTGGCCCTCGTCAAATGCATCTTTCCTGCTCCTCGTTCCTTTAATTATTCCCTCATCGATCAAATAATCTATCAACTGCACCCTTTCAATCACATGACCTTCGGGAAATAATGCACAGTACAAGAGACATTGTTGTAGTGCTATATCACCTAGCCGATCATAACTAACCCTCAACACCTTGAATACCTTCTCATTCATGTCCCTAAATCCTGATTCTTTCAATTTCTTCAATGTATTATTCCACTCATGGAGGTCATCCACTCCCCTCAAGCTTCTTGCCACTGTAATAATTCCCAAAGGCAAACCAGCAAATTTCCTTGCAATAGCTTTTGCAATTACTTCCACTTTTTGTAAAAGTGTGTCACGTCCAAGATTCTCCTTGAACAAAGTCCAAGCTTCTCCCTCAGAAAGTGGCTTCACTTTGATTTTGTGGTGGTAAGTCATCCGATTACATACTGTTTTTAATCGAGTTGTCAAAATCAACTTGCATCCTTTTAATGGGACAGGAATTCCCACTTCGTCAAGCTTAAAATTGTTCCACAAATCATCTAAAATTAGAATCCATTTTTGTTTCTTCCTTAGTTCTTCTGACAATTTGGCAGCTCTGTGTCGAACATCATCTTCGCTTGAAAGGTCTAGATCAAGACGTTTAGCAATAAAATTCTGCAATGTATTAATGCTGAAATCTTGAGACACAGTCACCCACCAAACATGATCACAAATATCTGGTCTTCGTAGAAGCTTATTATAGATATGTAGTATTATTGTTGTTTTACCAACTCCTCCCATCCCGTAAATGCCAATGATTGAGACTTCATCATCCATTAACAAAGAAAATATCACCTTTGTATTCTCTTCAAATGCTCGACTCACTGGCTTTGTATTGTTAGTAGGTAATGGAACTCCTCTAGTCTTGTCGTATTTTAGACTTTCAGAAGATCTATCTCCTGCGCCAGCCTGCACTACTGATCTAACACTATTCTCCACATCCTCCTCCTCCACTGGTTCTGTCGTCACTCTAACCATGTCCAGCGCATCATGCCTATTTACATCATCGTTTATTGATGGAGCACAAGGTTGATCATAACATCTTCCAATGTCACGACAAAATTGGGATGAATCTCCTCGAGGCTCCAGAAGCTGCACTTGCTCTGTTCTTGGTAGTCTCAAATGCATCATGCTGAAAAGATCCTTCACCAGTGTTTTCCATGCCATTTTCCGCTTGTAAATGCGACTGAATTCTCTCTTTTCCGGGACCTTGTTCCATGCCCTGAACTCTTATCCTTCCAGCACCCCCTGCCAAATTGCCAAGTACTGCATTGCTTTGTTCCAACGGTCGATCCACTGGTTCTGTCCTCAGTCTCCTCTCGAGTGCCCCTTCGGAAACTCTATCTTCATGTGCTCTCATTCCGGTCATGCTTACTTCGTCGTTTCCTGTTATTGCATGTGAAGTAATCCTCTCTTCCCCTACTCCGGGTTCTATAACCTGAACTTCTCTTTGTACCCTTCCAGTACCTCCTCCCATATTTTCATTCTCAATGTTTTGTTCTTGTGGACAAGTTGAAATTCCACAATCATTAACATTAATTGAACTTTCTGTGCTTTTATGTCTTTTGTTGCCATCATTCATAGCTTGAAAGGCTGCTTCTTGAACTTTTGTAGTCACCCCAAGACAAATGTCAACACCACGCCTTTTCTCTCCTGATAAATGCCATTTGAACCTTGAAATGGAAATTTTATTGTCCCATGTACGTTGACAAAACTTACACGTCATGCTACCATTAGCCCTCTTTTCAACAAAATTCCAAAATGGATCCCTTGATCCAACCATTTCGACCTATAGAAAAAAAGAGTGGGGGAGGAAGTTACACCATATCCGGATGGATGAGAAACTACTTCACCGCTGTTACCCTTACTTTGCTATTAAAATTGATAGTTAGTTTATTGCATAATCATAGGGGGGAAAAGACGACGATAATTCAATTATACTTCTTACTTGTTGAGTATTTAAACCCCTAATTTGACTTTGCAAGGAAGTGTCAAGGCCTGCAGTTTGATTTTGCAATCCTCTGACTTGGAGGTTATCCATCTGTGACCTGTATAAAAATGAAGTGATCATATTATAAAACCTTTCCATAATTGGTAGTCTCTCTTAAGCAGTAAAAGTTAATGGTGTTAAAACACAACAGCTAGAAGTCAATCAGTACCTAGTAGAGTTTCCAAAGTGCCGAGGCATGCAGTTCTCTTGTTGTATATTGTCTATGTTAGGAATTACAGCAGCTTGAATAGAAAAATATTGACTCCTGAATCCAAAATCATTCGCAAACAATATGAAGCAATACAAACTTATGTTTAGTTTGCTGGGTTCATGTTCAAGCTATGATGTTTCTTTCCTGATTGAAAAAATAAACTTTTTTACAGATGGTGGGAACTCCTTCCATCTCACCACAAGTACAAGATGACTAGTACCGGAGGTGAAAAAAGAACAGAAAGCACATATCAGAGAAGAGTATATGGTTTAAAAAAATAATAAAGTTGCAGTATACATAAATCTAGTTCGCACTGGTGAGATACAGTATATGGTTTAAAAAAATGACAAATCTGAGAAAAAGATCGATTCATTTATTATGGATTAGTTAAAAGATTCAAACCATAGTTACAAATATAAAAACAAAAACACCAACAAGATGAAGAAGATGAAGTACAAATAATTTACCTGGATTCAAGTGCTGGTTTGCTTGAGCAGTAATCAGCCAAAAAAAAGAAGAGAAATCACAGATCAGAGAAGAATATATGGTTTAAAAAAATAATAAAGTTGCAGTATACATAAATCTAGTTCGCACTGGTGAGATGTGGAAAGGAAAATAGGTACAAGATGATTAGTACGTCCTGAGGATTAAAAGAGACGAGAAATCACAGATCAGAGATGATTATATGATTTAGAAAATTAATAAAGTTGTATAAATAATAATAATAATAATAATTAATTATTGTATTGTTTGATAGGAATTAGGAAGGAACCCGCCGCTTACCTACCAAACATTATATTATAATATATAGGAAGGAAGGAACCCTAATGTTGAAACTTTGAAGAAGCTGCCTGGAAAATGTAAACACGTGAATGAGAAAGAATAGCATATTAAGGTAGTAGATATCTCTTACTTTTTTTTTTCCCTCTTCATAATGCATGGATATAAGTTGCTTGGAGATTTCATTAATCAAATTAATTTTTTTTTTTAATATTAGCATATAAAAAAATATTAAAAATATATTTTTTCAAGACAAATAAATTTTTAAAATTTATTCAAACACAATTTTAAATACAAAAACAAAATATTTCTTGATTAATTGTATCGTAACAATCTTCATCTTCAAAGATAAATTATTAATTAAGGTCGTGACCTATGTTCTTGATTGAACCAAATTAATTTTGCAGGGAAGGTATGGACTGTCGATTTCATATTGAAACAAATTAAAAGAATAAAAGGAAATATTAAATGATTTAATATTAAAAGAATAAAAATTAATTTTCAATGCAGATTAAAGCAAAGCAAAATGACTAATGAAAAAGGTTTAAATTCTACAAAGAGCAGATATATAGTCGGAATCCCTTGCACACATGTAATATTTTTATTGTTTTTATTTTGTTGAACAACTCAATTTGAAGTTTAATTCCCAAAAATTCCACTTAAAAGGTTTAAAAGGTATAGATAATTAAATCAACATAAATGTAACCCTTTTTGAAAAATCATTCACCACTTTCTTTTAAATACGCAATGATTATCTCTATTAATAAAATTCAATGACAACAACAATACACAAGAGGAGCAATATTTCAGCAAAAAAAAAATAAAACCTGAAAAGGTATAGTTTAACTGATTAGATTTTGGATTTATTTTTTAAAGATCAACAGTTCGAGTCTTACAAATCTTAGGACTACTGGAGGCTTATATGGTCATTAACTTCAAGGCCCGTGAGATTAGTCGAGGTACATGCAAGCTGGCTCGAACACCCATATTAATTAAAAAGTATATATATTACAGCAAAAAAATTAAATCAATACAGATAAATAAATGATTCAAACGTAATAAAATAATTAATCCATTCAGTAGAAAAGGCGTGACTGAATGCATAAACTGCATAAATCCTATGATTATTTGGAGAAGAGTTAGAATAAATGGACATCAGCTATGTAAATTAAGATATCATCTTTTAAGTATTTTCGATAGCAAGCTATATTGAATGTATAAAGAAAATTCAAATTTCCTACCTTCATAAGAGATTTTTTTGCAGGGAAGACGACCCAATGCCATCTAAACAGAAAGACAAAGACAAAGGCTTAAAAAGTAGAACAAAAGTCCAGATCATGGGCTCTAATGGTTTCAGATTAAGATAAAAATTTCCAACTTGACAGAAGCAAATTAAAGGCTCTCCCTTTGGAAACCTTGATCATGTCGGATTCCAGCAATGAGGAGAGACTAGTGATGATGGATCATGTTACGTAACTTTAATCATGTCGGATACCACCAACAATATTCCACCAGGTAATTAATTTCATTCAGATAGTTCATGGGAAAGGTAGAATCAACTGTCACCTTTCCGAGACAAACTTCACATAAAATCCATAATGATTTTATCTCATTTCCATTCAGGAATCAACAATGATTGTAAAAGCTAGGAATCAACAATGATTGTAAAAGCTCTAGTGGCTTATGATGCTCGCTTTTAATCCTCTAATAGGTCAAGCATTGAGATACAAACTCAGTAATGTCTTTTATGCCATTTTATTAGTAATACTATTTCAAGTCTCTATACATCTGGTTAGAACTAGGATGTACATTATAGGTGGTTTGATATGCTTCCGTCATCACATCTCTTTTTAAATTATCCATCTCAAGCACACAAAAGCCTAAAACCAAATCTCAAAAAACCATCCTCATCAACAATAAAACTCAGAGCCTTTCCTAACTCTAACTCATTTTGAATCTTATATAGCTGCTCATCTCTCATCAATTGCTTTAATCTGGTCTACCAAGTTCGACTTAGTTTGAAAGTGAGCCAACAATGCTCCCAATTCCCCAATCTCAAAACTAACATTCTCATCCAACAACTTGTGTAACTCCCTAATCAATAGCCTCCTCACCTCTTGAATATAAGCCAAACCACCATAGACTTTATGCTCAAGGCATCGGCAACAACATTCACCTTTCTCGGGTGATATTGAATCATGCATTCATAATCACTTAACAATTCTATCCACCTTCTTTATCTTATATTCAGATCCTTCTATTGGAAGATATATTGAAAACTCTTATAATCTGAAAACATCTCACATGTCTTCCCAAACAAGTAGTGTCTCCAAATCTTAAGAGCAAACACTACCGCAACCATCTCCAAATCGTGTGTGGGGTAATTTTGTTTATCTTTCTTCAATTTCCTCGAGGCATAAGCAATCACATTATCATTTTGCATTAAAACACAACACAATCCAATTCTTAATGCATCACAATACAGAGTAAAGCCACCAGGCTCTGAAGGTACTATCAAAATCAAAGTCTCAATTAACCTTTCCTTCAACTCTAGAAAACTCTTCTTACACTGTTTTGACCACTAAAACTGGACTTTTTTCTGTGTCAACTTAGTCAATAAAGCTGCAATTCGTGAAAAGCTCTTCATGAACCACTTATAGTATCGTGCTCAACCCATGAAACTCCTAATCTTAGATACTATAGTCAATCTAGGCCACTTCTTAATTGCCTTCACCTTTAGTGGATCAACCTCTATCCCATTTTTCGACATCACATGTCCCAAAAATCCAACATTCTCCAACCAAAACTCACTTTTCAAAAACTTTTCATACAATTGATGATATCTCAGAGTTTAAAGCATAGTTTTGAAACCCAACCCGGTGGTCGACCCGGTCTAATGATCTGGTCACGCGTCAGATGGGTTGACCCGGGTTAACATGAGTCAACTAAAAAAAAAAGAAGCCGGAGAGAGTTAGAGACAGAGGCGCTTTTTTCCTATCATAACATGGCATATATCTATCCCTCTATTTATATTCTAACTCCCCTCTCATATACATTAACATGTGTTAAATTTTAACACAAATCACCCACTCTCCCTCTGTCTCTCTAGCTCCAATGAAAGCCTCGACAAAATCCTCCACAAGAATTCAAAGGACCCCAAGCCCCAAGAAAGGATAAGGGTCGAGATTAGGGCACATTTGATGGAGAAGCCGCTAGAGCGCGTTTTC
>Ga0307516_10009612_pt1 | contig 10765 bp, 13 predicted proteins | sample 19_EM_MG_FD_203310 | JGI IMG/M metagenome (GOLD analysis project Ga0307516, IMG submission 203310) | Populus trichocarpa ectomycorrhiza microbial communities from riparian zone in the Pacific Northwest, United States - 19_EM | ecosystem: Host-associated > Plants > Roots > Unclassified | place...
GCCGCGACGACAAGCCGAAGCGCGTCGGCAAGCCGCGTCCCGAGGAGCGGCGCTACGACGTAGGCCCCACGGGATCCCACGAAGGTCCCAAGTCAGGGCGGGGTGCCGCCGCGCGCGGGGGTGCCAAGGGCGGCCCCAAGCAGGGCCAGGGCACCGGACGCGGGCGCTGGGCGCCGGCGACCTCGCGTGAGTACGACGCGCGGGCCGAGGAGCGCAACCGGGAGCGGTACGCGGGCAAGAAGGACATCAAGCCGCCGAAGACCTTCCCGGGCGCCGAGCAGGAGGGCGAGCGGCTCCAGAAGGTCCTCGCGCGCGCGGGCTACGGCTCCCGGCGCTCGTGCGAGGAGCTGATCGAGCAGTCCCGCGTTGAGGTCAACGGCGAGATCGTGGTCGAGCAGGGGCTGCGGGTCGACCCCGAGCACGACGAGATCAAGGTCGACGGGCTGACGGTGGCGACGCAGTCGTACCAGTTCTTCTCGCTGAACAAGCCGGCCGGTGTCGTCGCGACGATGGAGGACCCCGAGGGCCGGCAGTGCCTCGGCGACTACGTCACCAACCGGGAGACCCGCCTTTTCCACGTCGGGCGGCTCGACACCGAGACCGAGGGTGTGATCCTGCTCACCAACCACGGCGAGCTGGCGCACCGGCTGACCCACCCCAAGTACGGCGTGAAGAAGACCTACCTCGCGCACATCGTGGGCCCGATCCCGCGCGATCTGGGCAAGCAGCTCAAGGACGGCATCCAGTTGGAGGACGGGTACGCGCGTGCGGACCACTTCCGGGTCGTCGAGCAGACCGGCAAGAACTACCTGGTCGAGGTGACCCTCCACGAGGGCCGCAAGCACATCGTCCGCCGCATGCTCGCGGAGGCCGGCTTCCCGGTCGACAAGCTGGTGCGGGTCTCCTTCGGTCCGATCACCCTGGGCGACCAGAAGTCGGGCTGGCTGCGACGGTTGTCGAACACCGAGGTCGGCATGCTGATGCAGGAAGTCGATCTCTGAGCACACGGTTTGGGTGCGGCCGGTTCCGGGTTCTCCGGGGCCGGCCGTTTCGTTTCCGTCTGTCGCGGGGGTTGTGCGAGACCGCGATCGCTCTTTATAGTCAATGTGACTATTAACGGGGTGGATCACCATGACCGCAACACCGGCCTACGACAAGTACGCCTTCGAACCTTTCGCCGTCACCGCCGACCTCGCCGTCCTCACGATCCGCGCGGGCGCCCTGCACGTGCTGCTCGTCGAGCGCGGACAGGAGCCGTACGCCGGACACTGGGCGCTGCCCGGTGGCTTCGTGGCGCCCGACGAGTCCGCGGAGACGGCCGCCCGGCGTGAACTCGCCGAGGAGACCGGCCTGTCGGACGTCTCCGGGCTGCACCTGGAGCAACTGCGCACCTACAGCGAGCCCGACCGCGACCCCCGCATGCGGGTCGTCACCGTCGCCTTCGCCGCACTGCTGCCCGACCCGCCCGAACCGCGTGCGGGCAGCGACGCGGCGCAGGCCCGCTGGCTGCCGTACGACGGACTCGGGCCGCTCGCCTTCGACCACGACCGGATCCTGGCCGACGCGCACGAACGGGTGGGCGCCAAGCTGGAGTACAGCTCCCTCGCCACCGCCTTCTGCCCGCCCGAGTTCACGCTCGGGGAGCTGCAACAGGTCTACGAGACCGTGTGGGGCGCCGAGTTGGACCGCCCCAACTTCCGCCGCAAGGTGCTCGCCACACCAGGGTTCGTCGAATCGGTGCCCGGCGGCGCCAAGCTGACCGGCGGTCGCGGCAAACCGGCCGCGCTGTACCGCGCCGGCACCGCCACCACCCTGTATCCGCCGCTGCTCCGCCCGATCCGGGAAGGAAGCCCCGCATGACCACGACCGGTATCCGCAAGCGCGCCGCCACCGGAGCCCTGACGGGCCTCGCTCTCGGGGACGCGCTGGGCTTCCCGACCGAGTTCAACGACGTGCCCTCCATCCTCGCCAAGTGCGGTCCCTGGCGGGAGATGGAGCTGCCGAGGCCTGCGATCGTCACCGACGACACCCAGATGACACTGGCGTTGGGGCGCGGGCTGCGAACTGCCATGGACCGGGGGCTGCTTGGTCCGAAGCGGATGGAGCGGCCGGTGCGCGAGGAGTTCGTGGACTGGTACCTGTCGCCGGACAACAACCGTGCCCCCGGCCGGACCTGCCTCGTCGCCTGCAACCTGCTGAAGGCCGAGGACCGGCTCTGGCAGGACGCCAGCCAGATCGGTTCGAAGGGCTGCGGGGCCAATATGCGGGTCGCGCCCATCGGGCTCGTCCCGGGTCTGAGCGACGAACAGCGGTCCGGCGCCGCCCAGTTGCAGTCCGCGCTCACCCATGGCCATCCGACCGCGCTCGCCGCGTCCGACCTCACCGCGCACGCCGTACGGCTGCTCGCGCAGGGCGCCGAGCCGACCGGGCTGGTCGGGCTGCTGCGGTCGTACGCCGTGGAGAACCGTACCCGCTACCACCACCGCTGGCTCGGCGACCTGTGGACCCGCAGCCAGGACCCCACGCCCGAGCACTTCATCGCGCGCGGCTGGGACGACTGCCTGGAGATCCTTGACCGGCTCCAGGACGCGGTACGCGCCAACTCCCCGGAGACCGACCCCTGTCTGGCCACCGGTGCGGGCTGGATCGCCGAAGAGGCCCTGGCGACCGGCCTGTTGTGCTTCCTCCTCTTCGTCGAGGAACCTGTCACCGCCCTGCGCCGGGCCGCCTGCACCTCCGGCGACTCGGACTCGATCGCCTGCCTCACCGGCGCCTTCGCGGGCGCGCACCTCGGCGCGGACGCCTGGCCCGGGGAGTGGGCGGAGCGGATCGAGTACCGGGGGGAGCTGCTGACGCTCGGAGCGCTCTGGGACGCTTGACGGATGATCGACGTTCTGGACATCGACCTCAAGCCCGTGGTGGCGGAGCAGCCCGACAGGCTGCTCTTCGCCACCGTCTCCGGCGCACGCCTCTACGGCTTCCCGTCCCGCGACTCGGACGTGGACCTCAGGGGCGTGCACCTGCTGCCGACCGCCGAACTCGTCGGCCTGCGCGAGCCGGACGAGACCCGGTCGAAGATGTGGCTGCGGGACGGCGTCGAGCTGGACCTCGTCACCCACGATCTGCGCAAGTTCGTACGGCTGATGCTGCGGCGCAACGGCTATGTGCTGGAGCAGCTGCTGTCCCCGCTCGTCGTGCACACCACCGACGCCCACCGGGAGCTGGCGACGCTCGCGCCGGGTGTCCTCACCAGTCATCACGCCCACCACTACCGGGCCCGCCGCGGAGCGGCTGATGTCAACGCGGCACGACGCAGTGGCGGCTGTTCGAGAAGACCGGCGAACTCAAGCCGCTGCTCTACACGTTCCGGGTGCTGCTCACCGGTATCCATCTGATGCGCAGCGGTGAGTTGCAGGCCCATCTGCCCACGCTCGTCGGGGAGGTCGGGGCTCCGTCGTATGTGACGGAGCTGATCGCGGCCAAGGCCGAGCGGGAGCACGGGGCCGCCGACATCGACCACGCGCGCGTGCAGGGCGACATCGAGCGCCTGCACGGCGAACTGGACGCGGCGCAGGAGGCGTCAGCCCTGCCGGACGCCCCGAGTACGTACGACGCCCTGCACGAGTTCGTCGTACGGATCCGGCTGGAGGGCTGAGGCGCGTCGCACCCGGATCAGGAAGTCCTCCACGCGGGCGCGGTCCGGCTCCGCCGGGAGCGGGGTGCGGGCTGCCGCCTCGTCCGTCTCCGTCGCCAGACGGGTCATCCACGACTCGACCTCCGGCCACGGGACTTCGCCGCGTTTGACGGACAGCAGGGGGTCGCGCCGGTCGCCCACGTCGATCGTCAGGGTGCCCGTGCGGAGTACGTCGCGGGCGCTCATCAGCAGGCGGAGCAGGTGCATCGCGTGCTTCCAGCGGGGCGCTCCGTGCAGGCGGATATCGGCCTCCAGCTTCTTGCGCTGACCCAACGCGTAGCGCGTGAACGTCTCGTGGACCTGGCGGGAGAGGAACGCACCGCGCAGGGCGAGGAGTTCACGGCCGGTGTCGTCGACGTGCTCGACGTGCGGGGAGTGGAGGCACTCCAGGACGTTGGGGTTGGCGCGCAGGGCCAGTTCGCAGAAGCGCTCCAGCTCCCAGCTGAACTGCTCCTGGGCCGGGCCCTCCACATGCGTCGGCGGCTTCTCGAAGCGCCAGAACAGGGGAGTGGGGGCGAGGAACACGCCTCGGCGGTCGGTGTCGCTGCCCTCCGTCGCCAGGCCGAAGGCGCGCGACCCCATCACGCAGGCGTAGATCGTGTGGTCGCGGACCAGGGACTCGGGGTGCATTCCGGGAGCGTACGCGGCAGCTCACGCCAGGCGGATCGAATTTCCCTCCACCGTGATCTGCTCCGCCGGAAGCGGCTTCGGCGCCGGGCCGCCCGCGACCGTACCGTCCGCGATGTTGAACTTGCTGCCGTGGCACGGGCAGTTGATCGTGCCGTTCGCGATGGCGCTCACCGTGCAGCCCTGGTGGGTGCAGACCGCCGAGAAGGCCTTGAACTCGTCCTTCTTCGGCTGGGTCACCACGACCTTCTGGGCCTTGAGGATCTTGCCGCCGCCGACCGGGATGTCGGCGGTCGTCGCCAACTCCTGGCCGCCGGAGGCTTTTACGGACGACGAGCCCGAGGAGTCGTTGCTGTCGCCGTACTTGCTGCAACCGGCGGCGAGCGCGGCGGCCGCACCCGTCGCGAGAACCGTGCGGCGCGTCGAGCTGTCGGTCATGTACTCACTCCGAAGGTGCGGAAGAACCAGAGGGCGGAAGTCAGCCAGAGCAGGGTGAGGCCGGTGAAGACCAGCCCGCCGACGAGCGGCAGCAGCCAGCCGGGGAGGCGCTCCGAGCGGAGCAGCAGCATCTTGGCACTGAAGGCGCCGAAGAACAGGCACCCCAGGACGGAGTGCCACATCACGCGTGTCGAGTACGTCTGGTACCCGAACGCGTAGAGGCAGTGCACCGCGACCGGCACCGCCACCAGGAACGCGATCCGCCCCGACCAGCGGTGCAGGGTCGCCGACCAGCTCGGTCCCGGCAGCTTGCCGTAGACCATGAAGGCCGAGACGACCTGGACGAGGGCGAAGAAGAACGCGGTCGTCGCCAGCCAGGACTTCACCGCGCCCGTGCTGCTGAAGCCGGCGAGGTTGAAGGCGGTGCCGGCCGGGTCGTGGACCTTGCCGTAGACGCCGAGTCCGACGGCCACGGCCGCGGCCACCAGGGCCGGGACCAGATAGCGGGCGGGGCTGTCGCGGCGGTGCGGTGGCGGTGGGAAGGCCTGGGTGGCGGCGTTCGGGTCGGCGGTCATGATCGGCTCCCTGAGGCGGATGGTAGGTCAGGGGGTGACGGGCTGTGCCGTGAGCTGCTGTCCGTCGACCGTGACCGCGCCGGTCTCCGGGTCGATACGGGGTGCGGCGGCGGACTTGCCGTCGCGGGTGACGATGCCGGTCTGGCGGCCGTTCGGCAGCACGATCCAACCGCCGTCGATCTTGGCGCCGCGCACCTTGGCCGTGGCACGCCACAGTCCGGACGGCTTGACGGCCTTGTCGGCGGTGAACGCGTACTTCCGGCCCTCGTCCTTGACGGTGCCGCGGATCTTCGTCCCCTGCTGGAGCTTTCCGTCGAGTACGGCGCCGTTCGGTGCGGTGAGCTTCATCGTGCCGTCGTCCGCGACCGGGCCGCGCAGCCAGGCCTCCTTGTAGCGGCCGTCGCAGAAGTACGCGACCGCCTTGCCGTCGCGGATCGTCACGGCGACCGAGGCGGCGTCGTCGTCGGTGCGGCCGGCGTAACTGGCGTTCGGCACGGCCGACTTCGACGGTGTCGGACTGGGCGTGACGGTCGGCGTCGGCGACGCGGGCGCCGACTTCTTCGGGGACGGCGACGCCGCCGGCGATGCCTCGCTGTAGGAGGACGACGCGGTCTTCGTCCCCGACGTCACATTGAGCGTCAGCATGAACAGGCCCAGCACCAGACCAGCCAGAAGTGTGAGCAGTGGTCCAGGACGCTTCATTACTGTCCTCCCCCGAGGCGAGCTACCAGCCCATGAGAGCGGACTCGGGGCCGTGCGTAAAGAGGCATACCGGGATGATCTCACCACCTGTAGCGGACCAGTAGCGGAACAGAGTGATTCAGGTGACATTGGCAGGGTTCGCGGGGCCCGCTCCGGCCCGTCTCAGGGGGCGGGCGCCGGGCACCCGTACCGGACGGGCTGACTAGGCTGGATGTGCACAGAGCCGTGAGGTACATCAGCGAGGAGCAGAGCAGTGGCGGTACGAGCGGTCCGGGGCGCCGTCCAACTGGACAGGGACGAGGCCGGCCACATGGACGAGCGGGTCGGCGAGCTGCTCACCGCCGTCCTGGAGCGCAACGGCCTCACCGCCGACGACCTGATCAGCGTCTGGTTAACGGCCACGCCCGACCTGCACAGCGACTTCCCGGCCGCCGCCGCCCTCCGCAAGGACATCGCCCAGTGAGAACCGCGCTCGTCATCGGCACCGGCCTCATCGGCACCTCCGCCGCGCTCGCCCTCGCCTCCCGGGGCGTCGTCGTCCACCTCGCCGACCACGACCCCGAGCAGGCCCGTACGGCCGCCGCGCTCGGCGCCGGCACCGACGAGGCGCCGGAGGGTCCCGTCGACCTCGCGATCATCGCCGCGCCGCCCGCGCTGGTGGCCGGGGTGCTCGCCGACGCGATGCGCCGGGGCGTGGCCCGCGGCTACCTCGACGTGGCCAGCGTCAAGGGCGGTCCGCGCCGCGAGCTGGAGGCGCTCGGCCTGGACCTCTCCTCGTACATCGGCTCGCACCCCATGTCCGGCCGCGAGAAGTCCGGCCCGCTGGCCGCGACCGCCGACCTCTTCGAGGGCCGCCCCTGGGTGCTCACGCCCACCCGCGACACCGACACCGAGGTGCTCAACCTCGCCCTGGAACTGGTCTCGCACTGCCGTGCCGTACCCGTCGTCATGGATGCGGATGCGCACGATCGGGCGGTGGCTCTCGTGTCCCACATGCCGCATCTCGTGTCCAGCATGGTCGCCGCGCGGCTGGAGAACGCCGAGGAGGCCGCCGTACGGCTGTGCGGGCAGGGCATCCGGGACGTGACCCGGATCGCCGCGTCCGACCCCCGGATGTGGATCGACATCCTCTCCGCGAACCCGGGGCCGGTCGCCGACCTGCTCACCGATGTCGCCGGGGACCTGGAGGAGACGGTGCGGGCACTGCGCTCCCTGCAGTCCGCCGACGAGGACAAGCGTCGCGAGGGCGTCGACGGCATCGAGGACGTGCTGCGGCGCGGCAACGCGGGGCAGGTCCGCGTTCCCGGCAAGCACGGGTCCGCTCCGCGGGTGTACGAGGTCGTGGCCGTACTGATCGACGACCAGCCGGGCCAGCTGGCCCGGATCTTCGCGGACGCGGGGATGGCCGGGGTCAACATCGAGGACGTCCGCATCGAGCACGCGACCGGGCAGCAGGCGGGTTACGTGCAGCTGATGGTGGAGCCGAAGGCGGCACCCGTGCTCAGCGCCGCGCTGCGGGAGCGGGGCTGGGCGATCCGGCAGTAGTGCCGGTCGGCCATCCGGCAGTAATACGCCATGCGGGGAGCCAGTAACCTTGTGCGGGGCGCACTCGCGTCCCCACCCCGCTCACCACCCTTCACCAGGAAGGTGTCCTCCCGTGGAAAACGGCGCCGCCCGGACCGCCCCGGCAGTGATTGTCGCCATCGACGGCCCCTCCGGCACGGGCAAGTCGAGCACGTCGAAGGCCGTGGCCGCGCAGCTCGGGCTGAGCTACCTGGACACCGGCGCCCAGTACCGGGCGATCACCTGGTGGATGGTGAACAACGGGATCGACCTCACCGACCCCACCGCGATCGCCGACGCGGCGGGCAAGGCGGAGATCGTCTCGGGCACCGACCCGGCGCACCCGACGATCAGCGTCGACGGCGTGGACGTGGCCGGCCCGATCCGCACCCAGGAGGTCACCTCCAAGGTCAGCGCGGTCAGCGCGGTGCCCGAGGTGCGGGCCCGGATCACCGAGCTGCAGCGGTCGCTGGCCGCCGACGCGGAGCGGGGGATAGTCGTCGAGGGGCGGGACATCGGTACGACCGTGCTGCCCGACGCCGATCTGAAGATCTTCCTCACGGCTTCTCCGGAGGCACGTGCCGCCCGGCGCAGCGGTGAGCTGAAGGGTGCCGACGTCCAGGCCACCCGTGAGGCGCTGCTGAAGCGGGACGCGGCCGACTCCTCGCGCAAGACCTCGCCGCTCGCGAAGGCGGACGACGCGGTCGAGGTGGACACCTCCGACCTCACGCTCCAGCAGGTCATCGAGTGCGTGGTCACCCTGGTCGGGGAGAAGCGGGCAGCCAAGTGACCGCAGCATCGGAGCGGGGCGCCGAGGTCGGGCGGCGCATCGGCGTCGGCCTGATGTACGGGCTGTGGAAGCCGCGCGTGCTGGGCTCCTGGAAGGTGCCCGCCACCGGCCCGGTGATCCTCGCCGTCAACCACTCCCACGGCGTCGACGGCCCCATGGTCATGGGCGTGGCACCCCGGCCGACACACTTCCTGATCAAGAAGGAGGCGTTCGTCGGCCCGCTGGACCCCTTCCTGCTGCGCATCGGCCAGCTGAAGGTGGACCGTGCGGTCGCCGACCGCACGGCGATCACCGGGGCGCTGGATGTCCTGGCAGCCGGCGGCGTCCTCGGGATCTTCCCCGAGGGCACCCGCGGCGAGGGCGACTTCGCCTCGCTGCGCGCGGGGCTCGCCTACTTCGCGGTCCGCAGCGGCGCCCCGATCGTGCCGGTGGCCGTACTGGGCACCGCCGAGAAGAGCGGACGACTGATAAAGGCGCTGCCTCCGCTGCGCTCCCGCGTCGACGTCGTCTTCGGCGACCCGTTCGACGCGGGCGACGGCTCCGGCCGCCGTACGCGCAAGGCACTGGACGAGGCGACCGAGCGGATCCAGAAGCAGCTGGCCGCCCACCTGGACGATGCCAGGCGCCTCACCGGGCGCTAAGAGACACTTGAGTAGTGGATCACCCGAAATCCGGGGGCTCCACCGATCACCACGATGAACGAGGTACGGACTTCATGAACGACCAGATCCAGCCCGACGGCTCCGGCGAGGAGCACGAGCACGGGGCGCTCGGCGACGCCGAGTACGCGGAGTTCATGGAGCTCGCCGCCGTAGAGGGCTTCGACATCGAGGACGTCGAGGGCGCCATCGAGGAGGCCGGTCACGGGCCGCTGCCCGTGCTCGCCGTCGTCGGCCGGCCGAATGTCGGCAAGTCGACTCTCGTCAACCGCATCATCGGGCGGCGCGAGGCCGTCGTAGAGGACAAGCCCGGTGTCACCCGGGACCGGGTGACGTACGAGGCCGAGTGGGCCGGGCGTCGCTTCAAGGTCGTCGACACCGGCGGCTGGGAGCAGGACGTCCTCGGTATCGACGCCTCCGTGGCCGCCCAGGCCGAGTACGCGATCGAGGCCGCCGACGCGGTTGTCTTCGTCGTCGACGCCAAGGTCGGCGCCACCGACACCGACGAGGCGGTCGTACGACTGCTGCGCAAGGCCGGAAAGCCCGTCGTGCTGGCCGCCAACAAGGTCGACGGCCTCAGCGGCGAGTCCGACGCGGCCTACCTGTGGTCCCTGGGCCTCGGCGAGCCGCACCCCGTCTCCGCGCTGCACGGCCGCGGCACCGGCGACATGCTGGACGCCGTCCTGGAGGCCCTGCCGGAGGCGCCCGAGCAGACCTTCGGCGTCGCGGTCGGCGGTCCCCGCCGGATCGCCCTGATCGGCCGCCCGAACGTCGGCAAGTCCTCGCTGCTGAACAAGGTGGCGGGCGAGGAGCGCGTCGTCGTCAACGAGATCGCGGGCACCACCCGCGACCCGGTCGACGAGCTCATCGAACTCGGCGGCGTCACCTGGAAGTTCGTCGACACCGCGGGCATCCGCAAGCGAGTCCACCTCCAGCAGGGCGCCGACTACTACGCCTCGCTGCGCACCGCCGCCGCCGTCGAGAAGGCGGAGGTCGCGGTCATCCTGATCGACGCCTCCGAGTCCATCTCGGTGCAGGACCAGCGCATCGTCACCATGGCCGTCGAGGCGGGCCGCGCGATCGTCCTCGCCTTCAACAAGTGGGACACCCTCGACGAGGAGCGCCGCTACTACCTGGAGCGCGAGATCGAGACCGAGCTCGCCCAGGTCGCCTGGGCGCCCCGGGTGAACATCTCGGCGCGCACCGGCCGCCACATGGAGAAGCTGGTCCCGGGCATCGAGACCGCCCTCGCCGGCTGGGAGACCCGCGTCCCGACGGGCCGCCTGAACGCCTTCCTCGGCGAACTGGTCGCCGCCCACCCGCACCCGGTCCGCGGCGGCAAGCAGCCCCGCATCCTCTTCGGCACCCAGGCCGGCACCAAGCCCCCGCGCTTCGTGCTCTTCGCCTCCGGCTTCATCGAGGCGGGCTACCGTCGCTTCATCGAACGCCGCCTGCGCGAGGAGTTCAGCTTCGACGGCACCCCGATCCACATCTCGGTACGGGTGCGCGAGAAGCGCGGCAACAAGAAGAAGTAGCGGTTGTACGACGAGGAGGGCGGCCCCTGTTGGAACAGGGACCGCCCTCCTCGTGTGCGTGCCGCGTCAGCTGCCTCGGCGTGGGCCGGGCGGCAGCGCCGGGATGTGGTGCATCCCGGTGTGGGCGTGCTGCTGGCCGACATGACCGAGCTGTCCCACGCGCTGCCACTGCGACTGCTGCC
>Ga0307516_10009613_pt1 | contig 10764 bp, 9 predicted proteins | sample 19_EM_MG_FD_203310 | JGI IMG/M metagenome (GOLD analysis project Ga0307516, IMG submission 203310) | Populus trichocarpa ectomycorrhiza microbial communities from riparian zone in the Pacific Northwest, United States - 19_EM | ecosystem: Host-associated > Plants > Roots > Unclassified | place...
CGAGTGCCCTCCATCGCAACCCTGACGGCAGCCGGAGTTCCAGCGCCGACGTGATGGATCACGTTGGCGACCAGCTCGCTGGCGCACAGCTGGACTGCGTCAGTCACCTCGTGGAGCCCCCAACTCTCCAGTTGAACTCGTAACGCGCGCCGTAACACAGACACCTCTTCCGGCTCGGCCAGAAACGAGAGCTCCCACGGTTTCCTCGGCATGCATGCAGTGCAGTCCAAGACCACAACTCCTCCACTCACACGGGCAGTCGCTGTGTGCAACGTAACTCTCACCAAGAGTTGCAGTGAAACTCTCGAAATGGAACTCTCACGACAGGTGGTAGGGAGCACTCGCGCAAGCCGCACGCCCCCAGCGTGCGCTGTCTTGCCGTCACGGCGGCTCAACCAGGACGATCTGAGCGATCTACATGAAGGGCTAAGTACATGCCAGTCGGACCCACCACGCGCAGGCGCCAGTTGGGCGCAGACCTGCGTCGCCTCCGCGAGTTCAAGGGGTTAACCCTCGAGGAAGCAGGCGCACGCGTCGGCATCTCGAAGGCGACACTCAGCCGCTACGAAACCAAGGAGGGTGCAGTCAAGTGGCCGGCAATTGATGCCCTCTGCCGTGAGTACGGCGCTGCCGACGAGGAGCGTCTCGCCCTCGTGGAACTCGCGAAGGGCGCCAGGATCCAGGGCTGGTGGCGGTCGCTCGCGGATCCTGTCCCCGAGTCCATGAACCTCATGCTCACACTTGAGGACGAAGTAGTACGTGAAGACCACTACGCGTGCATGTACATCCCCGGGCTGCTTCAAACGCGCGCCTACGCCGAGGCTGTCCACCGGGCCTCAGAGGTCCAGTGTTCAGAGCGGGAGGTCCAACACATGGTGGACATCCGCATGAAGCGACAGGAGTTGCTCGAACGAGACGAGCCACCCCATATCTGGTGTGTCATCGACGAAGCAGCGCTCCGGCGCAAGGTGGGGGGCCGCGATGTCATGCGTGAGCAGCTCCAGAACTTACTGACTGCGTCTCAGCGACCTCACGTAACCATCCAGGTTCTGCCGTTCTCAACAGGAGCTCATGCAGCTGCGGTTGGCAGCTTCGCTGTTCTCCGAGGCACGACGCCGGAGTTGGACGTGGTCTACGTGGATCTGATCGGCGGTGGGCTGTTCATGGAGAAGCGGCAAGAGCTGGATCGCTATAGGTTGGCGTTCGAGTACCTCAGCGCACAGGCACTCGACCTCGAGTCCTCGGCAGAGATTGTCGACCGTATAAGCAGGGAGTCCTGATGGCGGCGCCTTCGACGCACCAGTGGTTCAAGTCCTCCTATAGCGGCGGCAGCGGGACCGAGTGCGTGGAGGCCGCGTTGCTTCCCTCTGGTGTGCTTGTACGGGACTCCAAGCAGCCGGGGCGCCCGTACCTCGCGATCTCGGCGACGGCGTGGTTCAGCTTCTTGGCGGGAGCGCGGCTTGCCGGGTCAAACTCGGAGGAAACGAGATAGCGGCGCGCTGGACCACCACTCGCGAAGGGTTTGAAGGAGCTACTTGTGAGTCTTGAGCTGCGGCACCACACCGATATCGAGCTGGTGCGTCAGGCAATCGTGGACATCCATGTAGAGGTTCGTCAGAGAGACCTCGGCCTCACCGGCCCCTTCTACTCCGCCGAGCGCTTCAACGAGCGCCTGATGAGACATCGTTCGGCACCCGGCTGGGAAGCGGTCATCGCCTACGACGGGACCGAGCCGGCCGGGTTCGCGTATGCCAGCCCGCTCGGTCCCAGCACTCGCTGGTGGTCGTCCATGACCACCCCGCTGCCCGACGGGTACACCGTCGAGACGGGCAAGCGCACGCTCGCGATGAACGAGATCGTGGTGCGGCGCCCGTGGCGCGGCACGGGTGTCGCGCAGCGCATCCACGAACAACTCCTGGCGGACAGGGGCGAAGAGCGGGTGACGCTTCTCGTCAACCCGAAGGCGGGAGACGGCAAAGTGCAGGCCGTCTACGAGCGTTGGGGGTACGAGAAGATCGGCGAGCAGCAGCCTTTCGCCGACTCACCGGTGTTCGCGGCGATGATGCGCCAACCACTGCACCGGTGATGTCAAGCGTATCCGCGCCCTGCGGCTGCCCGAGAACACGCGCCGGCTGCACGGCCTCCGGCTCGGAGATCGAACGGGCCATGAAGATGACGTCGTCGATGACGCATCCGAGGTCGCGGGTGCCCCCACGGACTCGGTACCAGGCCGGTGAGCTGCACTGACAGCGGATCTGCGCGATGGGGGTCGTCAGGAATAGCCTGGAGAAGAGCGGCACCGGGCGGAGCGAACCCTCTCGATGCATCCCCTTGACCCCGGGGGCCGCACAACAGGGAGGAAGAGTCATGCCCTGGAATCTGAACGGTACGTACCTGGAGAGCTGTAACTGTGACGTGGTGTGCCCCTGCACCACCTCGGGCCTCACCGCACCGGCCGACCACGAGCGCTGCCAGGTGACCTTCGCGTTCCACGTGGACAGCGGGAACGTGGACGACGTCGACGTCTCCGACCGCAGCGTGGCCGTCTTCGTCGACGGGCCGCGGGTGATGGCCGAGGGCGGCTGGCAGGTGGCGCTGTACGTCGACGCCTCAGCCGACGACGGCCAGGCGGAGGCGCTGGGCAAGGTCTTCTCGGGCCAGGTGGGCGGGCCGATGGCGGGGCTCGCTCCGCTCATCGGCGAGGTCCTCGGCGTGGAGCGCGTCCCCATCGACTACCACGACGACGGTCGCCACCACGCCGCGCGGGTGGGCGATGCCATCGACATCGAGATCGAGGACCAGGTCGCCCCGCAGTTCGGCGAGGACGGTCCGGTGATGCGCCTGACGGGCATGTTCCACCCGGTGAACAGCACGCTGACGATCGCCCGGTCCACCCGGGCGACGGGCGACGGCGTGTACGGCCGGTCCTGGGACTTCACGGGCGGCAACGGACACTCGGCGCCCTTCACGTGGTCCGGATGACCGGTGGGCCGGTTACCGTCCGCATCCGGGTGGCCCCCGCCGGGCTGCTGCTGGTCGTGGCGGCCGCCGCCTGGGTCTGGATGGTGACGCGCTGGGGCGGCATGTCGGCGATGCCCGGCACCATGGGCCTGGGCCTAGCCGCTTTCGTGGCCGTGTGGACGCTGATGATGACTGCGATGATGCTGCCCGCCACGGCACCCGTCGCCGCCTTGTACGCACGCACCATCACCGTGCACCGGGCATCGCGCATGGTCGTTTTCACGGTCGCCTACCTGCTCGTCTGGGCCGCGGCCGGGCTGCCGGCGTACGCGCTGGCTGTCGGCCTTGGCCGGGCGGCGCGCCTCCCCCCGGCGGCGGGGACAGCAGTGGCCGCGGCCGTGTTCGCGGTCAGCGGCCTCTACCAGCTCACACCTCTCAAAGACCGTTGTCTGGCGAGGTGCCGTTCGCCGATCGGCCTGATGCTGCGCTACGCCTCGTACCCGCGGGCCTCGCGCGATCTGCGCGCCGGAGCCCACCACGGGGCCTTCTGCCTGGGCTGCTGCTGGTCGCTGATGGTGCTGCTGGCGGCGTTCGGCGTGATGAACCTGTGGGCCATGGTGGTCCTGGCCGCCGTGATCACCGCCGAGAAACTCGCTCCGCCTGGTCGCCTGGTGGCCCGTGCCGTGGGGATCGCCTCGATCGTCCTGGCCGTCGCCGTCTTCTGGGTCCCGGCGCTGGCTCCGGGTCTCACCGGCGGTGGTATGGCCGGGATGTGAGGACGGGCCGCGCCCGCCGAGACATCACAAGCCGGGCGGGTACGTGAGGGTACGTCGCTCGGGGTCGCCGGGGGGCGGCCGCCTCGTCGAGGAGGGCCACGACTTCCGCGCACGCCCGCGAGCCTTACTCTCGCGGGCCGACCAGTTCCTCGTACAGCTTCCGCTTCTGGGCGGTGTCCTTGGCTGCCTCCAGCTTGCCCGCCCAGTCTTGCTTGATCGTCTGGAGGAAGGCGTGCCAGTCCTCCCCGCCCATCTTCCCCAGTTCCGCCCTTGTGGCGCCGATCTTGTCCTGCTTGTGGCCGTGCAGCACGGACTCGGGGTTGGCGGTCGCCTCCGTGGACCTGACGCCGTGGTGATAGCCGACCGGGCTGCGGGCGCCGGGTGCCACCGTCTCGATGCCGACCAGCAGGCCGCCGTCCTTGTCGCCGGTCGGCGCGGTGAACACCAGGAGCATGTGGCCGTAGGAGCCGTTCGGCAGGACGACATCGCCGTTCCAGTCCTTGGTTCCGAAGCCGCCGCCCGAGAGGTTGGCCGCCAGTAGCTCGGGGGTGGTCATGCCGGGGGTGTACTCCGAGGCCTTGTTCTTCACCGCCGCCCCGACACCGCCCTCCTCCTTGAAGCCGCCGGGCTCACCGTCCCTGTTCTTGCCGATGGAGGAGCGGTGCGTGGCGTAGTCGCGCTTCACTGTGTGCTCGTGCGGGGTGCCTCCCTTGGTGACGCCGAGGAAGTCGAGCAGCTGATGGGGGCTCTCCCCCTTGCGGAGCGCGGGGATGCGGATGTTGACGCGTCCGCCGTGGGCGAGCGCCCGGATGACGTCGCCGTCCTTGTAGTCGACGTAGTTGCCGTCCTTCCCCGCGACCTGGAGACCGTGCCGCAGGATGAGCAGGACGTTGGTGAGGATGTTCCGGGCGAAGTCGTCCCGCCCTTTCATCTCCTTCGTCGCGTGTTCGCCGGCGGACTCGTGCTTCTGCTCCTCGCGCAGGCCGTCCGGGAACAGGGTGTCGACGGCCGTTTCCCGGATCTGCTCGTCCCGTTCGTTCGTCAGGGTCTCCCGTTCCGGATCGTCGGGCCCCAGCTCGTTGGTGCGCATGAATCGGCCCAGGGTGTAGGCCGGATTGCTCGGCGTGGAGGCTCCCGCTCCCTGGACCGGCGCCTGCGTCTGGAAGGCGAGGGTCGCGGCGAGGACACGGCGTCCCGGGCTGAGCTTCAGCCAGGCCGAGTAGTCGGCGCGCTCGCGCTCCGCGGCCTCGGCTTGCGCGTCCTTGCCGCCCTTGTCCGTCCCGCCCTTGTCCTTGCCGCTCGTGCTCTTGCCCGCGGCGGCCATCCGGCCCTTGCCCTCGGCGATCAGCCTGCCCTCTGCCAGGGTGCCGATGCCCACACTGTTCAGCCAGGCCGGCCTCTTCGCCGAGAGGATCTCGATGTCCCTGAGTTCGTCCTGTTGGAAGGCCGTCCCGAGGACAAGCCGCCGTTCCAGGACCCACTGCATCCGGGTGTTCTCCAGCAGCCAGCTCTCCGGCCACTTCTTGTGCGGCTCCCAGAAGTTGAACTTCCGTTTCTTCTGGAGCGTGTGAGCCTCGATCGACGCGCTGAGCCGGACCATCACCGCATCGGGGTCCTGGGAGGCTTGCAGGGCAGCCTCGTCGGCCGGCGGTGTGCTCTCCCTCGCGGGGGCGTCCGCTTCCATCCGGCTTTCCCGGGCCCGCTGGACGATCGCCGTCGCCGCCCGGTTGCCGGCCGCACTCTGGAGCGCCGCCACCTCGGCGAGGCTCACCCGGCCCGGGCCGCCCGCCCCCCGGACGGATGGCGCTGCCACCTGCGGGGCGGGCGCGGTCCGCGCCGGTGTCCTCGGCCGCCCCTGCTCGGTGTCACCGTGCCGCTGTCCGTACATCCGTGTCCCTCCCGACTGGTCGCACCGCCCGGCCCCGAACCTGTGTGCCGGTATCGCCTAACGTGCGTTCTGCGCACCAGACTTCAACCTGCCCGGCTGCGGCTCAAGAGCCGCAAGGGCAGCGCCGGTGCGCCTGCGGGCAACCGTAGGCCGCCCCATGCCACTGGAGCCTGCCCGCCGTCCGGGTCGGGAGTTGATGGCCACCACAGCCCCGCGCCCGCTCATAGCCAGGTGGGGCCGCGTGACAACGGTCGTCCGGTGATGCTCGACAACTCCTGCTCCTGCCTACGGCAGTTCACGCCGGGCGTTCTCAAGGCGGTGCCTCGACTGCGCCTGCGGCCTCCGCCTCGACAGCCCGGCGACCCGCCCCCTTCACGACTTTCCGCGGTCAGAGCCGTTGCCACAGGCGCGACCCGTTCGCTGAACCCAAGTCCTCGGTGAGCGGCGGCCATGATTCAGCCCATGCCGCGCACACCCGAACTGCTGGGTGTGCGCGGCATGGGACCGGCCTGCCTGTGCCCGTAGATCGTCGGACGACGACGCGCTTAGGCGATCGCTTAGGCGATCGAGACCCCGTAGGCCTCGGTGAACGCCTGCTGCGCGTACTCCTCCGAGGCGTAGCCGTAGCCGTCGTCGCCCCAGTTCGTGCCCCAACTGTTCCGCACGATGAAGCGCTGCTGACGGGTGTAGCCGACGAGGGCGACGGCGTGGCCTCCGCGTGCGGTCTCCTGCTTGTAGTGGTTCAGCTCGCCGTGAGTGGCCTTGGCCTCGTCCCAGGTACGGTCCACGTTGAGGCGGACCAGGATGGGCCCGCCGCCGGAACCGAGCCACCGCCGCCACTCGTCGAGTTTGCGGCCGAGATTGAAGTAGGCGGCGATGCGCATCTGTGCCGCCAGGGCGTAGAACGTCTCGGTGTCCCCGGGGTAGTTGAGCGGAGGTGGCTTGAAGGGGAGCTGCTCGTCCCGCACGACGCCGAACCTGCGGGCTATGGCAAGAGCCGCCTTGAGGCTGGTGCCGTCTTTCTCGATGAACGTCGTCGGCTCCGTGGTGAATTCGTCCGTCTCCTTGGACGCCATCCACATGTAGCGGACCGACAGCGGGTCGTCCTTGCGCAGGCGGTCGACCTTGGTGAAGTGCCAGCGCAGCACGGAGTCCGCCGACGCCCATCCGACGCATGAGCCTGTGGTGCCCTGGTCTCCGATGTGCCACCAGGGCTCCCGAAGATCGATCTCCTCGGGCAGGGCCGCGTCGGGACCCGCGGCAAGTCCGGCCGCCTGGGCATGCCGCGGTTGCCAGTCGCGTTCGGTGTCCTTCGACTGAATACAGTTGAGGACCCTGTCCTCGGTCCCATTGTTCACGTATTCGGACACGATGTCTCCCTGTCTTCTCTGCGCCCCTCGATACCGAGGCAGCGATTCCGGTCGGATGCTGACGACTGTGTCTGCGGTCAGCTCGGGGCCGGCGTAAGACGGATGTCGTCGTCGGCGCTTGACGAAGAGCCCGAAGCGGCTCATGTCGAGAGGCGGCCCGGGGAGGAGATAGACGTCCGAGAAGTTCCGCGAAGAGAAACAGCGCAGGGCGGGATGTTGGAATTTCGCGTCTTCCGGGCGCGAGGCTCCATATACCTATGCCATAAGCCTGGCATCGAAGCGGATGGTCTGCAAATTGTGAACTGATTACTTTTTCAACTGGCTTTAATGTCGTGGCATCTGGCTGGTAGAACAGAAAGCCCCAGGGGGATCAGAGCGGCGCGGGTCGGCAGGCGTACGCCTCCGGTGAACGCCACCCGAGTGCCCGCGCCTTGGGGCGCCGCCGCCACGCCGAGCAGGCGGAACCGGCTCTGCGGCCAGCACCAGCCGGTCAGTGACCGGCGGTCAGTTCGCCGCTGAGCGTCTTGTGCAGGTCGGCGCTGGGTCGGTTCAGGCCGACGATCTCGACGCTCTTGCCCCGCTGCTTGTACTTGGTCTCGATCGCGTCGAGGGCGGCGACGGAGGAGGCGTCCCAGATGTGGGTGGCGGACAGGTCGATGACGACCTTGTCCAGGTCGGTGGCGTAGTCGAACTGGGTGACCAGGTCGTTGGAGGAGGCGAAGAAGAGTTCGCCGGTGACGGAGTAGACGACCTGGCCGCCGTCGGGGTCGGTGACCGACGTGACCTCGACCAGGTGCGCGACGCGCTTGGCGAAGATCACCATGGCGGTGATCGACCCGACGACGACGCCGATGGCGAGGTTGGAGGTGGCGACCACGATGGCGACGGTGATGACCATGACGGTGATCTCACCGGCGGGCATCCGCTTGAGGGTCTTGGGAGCGATGGAGTGCCAGTCGAACGTCGCGAAGCACACCATCACCATCACCGCGACGAGGGCGGCCATGGGGATGTCGGAGACGACTGGGCCGAAGACGACGCACAGCACCAGCAGGAAGAAGCCCGCCAGGAAGGTGGACAGGCGGGTGCGGGCACCGGAGACCCGTACGTTGATCATCGTCTGGCCGATCATGGCGCAGCCGCCCATGCCGCCGAGGAATCCGGTGACGATGTTGGCGATGCCCTGCCCGATGGACTCGCGGGTCTTGTTGGAGCGGGTGTCGGTGATGTCGTCGACCAGCTTCGCGGTCATCAGCGACTCCATGAGGCCGACGAGGGCCATGGCGAGCGCGTAAGGGGCGACGGTGGTGAGCGTGTCGAGCGTGAACGCCACGTCGGGCAGGCCCGGGACCGGCAGGGAGGAAGGCAGCTCGCCCTTGTCGCCGACGGTCGGGACCGCGATCCCGGCCGCGACGGTGACCACGGTGAGAGTGACGATGGCGACGAGCGGTGCCGGGATCACCTTGGTGACCTTCGGGAAGAACACCATCAGCAGCAGGCCGGCGACGATGAGCGGGTAGACGGCCCAGGGCACGTCGTGCATCTCGGGAACCTGTGCCATGAAGATCAGGATGGCGAGGGCGTTGACGAAGCCGACCATCACGGAGCGCGGCACGAAACGCATCAGCTTCGCCACGCCGAGCGCGCCCAGGACGATCTGAAAGACGCCGGCCAGGATCACGGCCGCGACGAGATACCCAAAGCCGTGCTCACGGTTGAGCGGAGCGATCACCAGGGCGACAGCACCGGTCGCGGCGGAGATCATCGCGCGGCGGCCGCCGACGATCGAGATCGTCACGGCCATCGTGAAGGAGGCGAACAAGCCGATCGCCGGGTCGACCCCGGCGATGATCGAGAAAGAGATCGCCTCGGGAATGAGGGCGAGCCCGACGACCAGGCCGGCGAGGACCTCGGTGCGCCATACCTTCGGGTCGGAGATCCAGTCCGGCTTGAGGCCGCGCAGCCGCGCGGTGGTGGATACAGCTGTGGAGGCAGACAAGAGGGGCAGTACCTGTCACGGTCGGGCACGCCGGGCGTCACCGGTGCGTGCGGGAAGACGCGGAAGGGCCGGGCCGGCCTTCCGCGGCCCGCGTGCGGCGGGCTGAAGTCACAGGACAGCGGGCGCAGGACGTGCCGCTGCTGCGGGGCGAAGGGTCACGGCGGGCAGGTCGCGGCACGAGTCGTCGTGGGCATGCGCACGCTCTCTCCTGCAGACATCGGTCTTCGCCGGGGGCATCGTCGGCCCCGACACGGCTGACGGTCACGGGAGGAACACATCCCGCGCCATGGGAGGCGGGGACGGTTTGGAACCGACCCCGACGATCATCTACTCTACCCTGACGTTAGGGTAGAGATTGGCGCCGGCCGCCTGTGGCCTTGGTGACACAAGAGGAAGGCGCCCGCGTGAGCGAGCACATGCAGATCGGTGAGGTCGCCTCGCGTACGGAGCTGTCGCTGCGCACCATCCGGCATTACGAGGAGACCGGCCTGGTCATCCCCTCCGCCCGCTCCCAGGGCGGCTTTCGCCTCTACACCGAGGCCGATGTCGCACGTCTGATGGTCATCCGGCGGGTGAAGCCGCTCGGCTTCACCCTCGACCAGATGCGCGACCTGCTGGATGCCACCGACCGCCTCGACGCCACCGGCCTGGCCGAGGGCACCGAACGCCAAGAGCTCATCAGCCGAGTGCGGGAGTACGAGCAGGCCGCCGTTGAGAAGATCGATGAGCTGCGCGTCCAGCTGGCCCGCGCCGAGGACTTCGCCGCCACTCTCCGCACCCGCCTGGAGCAGGACATCCACATCGCCCAGTCCTGAAGTCCCGGGCTCCGACCTGTGAGTTGTCCACAGGTCGGAGCCCGGGACTTCAGGCGCTCGTCAGGATGACGAGTTGCTGGGTCGCCCGGGTCATCGCCACGTACCGGTCGACCGCTCCTTCGATGCCCTCTCCGAAGGTCTCCGGGTCGATGAGGACGACCAGGTCGAACTCGAGGCCCTTCGACAGTTCCGGGGTCAGGGAGCGGACGCGGGACGTCGTACGGAAGGTGGGGTCGCCGATGACGCAGGCGATTCCGTCGGAGTGGGCGGCGAGCCAGGTGTCGAGGATCGAGGTCAGGTCCGTAGCGGATCCGTGGACGACGGGGACGCCGCCACCGCGGATGGAGGTCGGCACGTTGGCGTCGGGGAGCACGGCCCGGATGACGGGCTCCGCTTCCGTCATGATTTCTTCCGGCGTCCGGTAGTTGATGCTCAGGGAGGCCAGGTTGATGCGGTCGAAGCCGAGGCGTTCGAGGCGTTCCTGCCAGGACTCCGTGAAGCCGTGCCTGGCCTGGGCGCGGTCTCCGACGATGGTGAAGCTCCGGGAGGGGCAGCGGAGCAGCAGCATCCGCCATTCCGCGTCGGTCAGTTCCTGGGCCTCGTCCACGACGACGTGCGCGAACGGTCCGGCGAGCAAGTCCGGGTCTACGGTGGTCAGTTCGGACTCGTCGACCAGGCTGACCCGGGCGTCCTCGCCGCGCAGCATCGTCACCAGGCCTATGCCGTCGTCGCCGTCGGCGCCGGAGTTGGCCACGGCCTCGATCAGGTTGTCGACGACCTGCGTCATACGCTCTCGCTGGCCGGCGATGACGGCCTGGTGCCGGCGCTTGCGCCGTGCCTCCTCCGGGTCGCCGAGCCGCTGCCGTGCCGCGTCCAGGAGCGGCAGGTCGGACACGGTCCAGGCCTGGGGTTCCGCGCGTTGCAGCTTCTGGACGTCGTCCCGGCTGAGCCAGGG
>Ga0307516_10009614_pt1 | contig 10763 bp, 14 predicted proteins | sample 19_EM_MG_FD_203310 | JGI IMG/M metagenome (GOLD analysis project Ga0307516, IMG submission 203310) | Populus trichocarpa ectomycorrhiza microbial communities from riparian zone in the Pacific Northwest, United States - 19_EM | ecosystem: Host-associated > Plants > Roots > Unclassified | place...
GCGGGCAATAGCCTTCAAGTTCACAGTCGCCGAAGGATCCTTCGCTATCGCAGCAAGAGCCTCCTTCATCTTCGCTTCTTTTGCATCTTCGGTGTCCGAGGTGTCGGGAGTATCAGCGGGACCTGTCGCAATGGACGTTGAGCGGCTCTTTGGGTCATGGGATTTTCGTATCGGTGGGGTTGATTTTGAGAGGTGTGCCGGCGTGCCGCGACCGTTGTCCCCCCCTCGTGTCACGCACATCAGCATGCAGCTCTGTGCAATGCCTCCCACTCGCCGAGAAAGCGCTGTGGCTATTTCTTTTTTAAAAGGCAATATACGTTCGATGACCGTAAAGGCCCCTCTGGTGGGATTTAGCATCGCGAATGGGTAAAACGCCAGGAATTCATTCATTCACATCAGAAAACGTGCATTTGTCTTATTTCTTATTTGATCTTATTTGCCCTGGTTCCCTGCCAAACGGACCCACGAAATTATATAAGTTTTGGGCCTGTATTATATAATGACAAATAATTACACATAAGGCGACATAAGCATGGAAATAAGCGTTTTTCACGTTTCCTGATGGCCAGCTCATGTGACTGGGCGGTTTTCGTTATAAATCCACAGTATCTACAATTCGGAGGATCACACCGCCGTGAATTCAGGACATTGGCGAGTGTAGGTTCTCAAATTCGCGCAGTAAAATTTTTGGCGATGCCGGGCGACCGAAGGAGTCAGAATTCTGGAATTGCATATATGGGGGCGATTGCACAAATGGGGGAACCACAGTATATGTTGTTACCAATGTACGAAATATACAACATCTGGTCGATGAGATTGCTCTGTACAACCAATCCTGATAATCCCATGCGCACCGTACCTATTCTCAACGAGGGCCATAGAATTACACAACGCGGCATCGGTGGCCCGACAATCCCCAAAAACAAGGTGACGGAAACCGCCCAAATGAACACGACGGAGAGCAGCCAGCTCGAGGGAACCGGAACCGAACGGCCCGATAGGTTATGCTCGTCACTAGGTGACCGCCACGATCGGACAAACAAGCTTACCAACGTAAAATCGACGGGTTCACACACCAGCCACGGGGGAAGATTTCGATAAGACCCGGAACTTACGTCCCGGGAATTTCGATAGACAACCTCCACCTCTGGCCAATTCCACGAAAGAATCTTCCTTTATCATCCCGTCCTGGTTGTGTCGCCGATGATCATGAGTGGACGTGATGATGGGAAAGGAGTGAAAAGCCTCACCCTGACGAGAGTTAGGATACCAATAACAGACTCGAATATCCCCTTCACAGGTGCGGATTCGATGAACTCGTTCGAGGTCGATCGACATAGTCACTCCAAGAGCCCGAACGTGTGGGCGATTCAAGACACCGGGAGCAATTGGCATCCCTTCAACGGTCTAAATGCGTATCTACACGCCCGAAGTTACACAGGAGACGGAGACACAACATCTTCGGAAGAAGCACGGCGATGGACACTACGTTCCCCTCGTTCAAATCAGTTCCAGGTCAATGATCCCTCTCCTCGTCAGCTCTGGCAAAAATGTTGCCATATCATCCTTCACGCCCTTCTCTTCCCCCGCTGTGTATATGACCTTTGGACGAAGCGAGTGCGAAGCCCAAAACTGGACCAGCAAACTTTCAAGATCTAACCACTCCCGGCGATGAACTGCTTCCCAGGTCGGGTCTTCGGTCATGGCATGACGGGGTAACTCCAGAGACAAGCGGTGAAGGTTTTTAGGTTCGACAGTGTGAATCGTCTTGCTGATCCATTCGGCACACAGCCCTCCACACCGAAACATGACATCCCGGAGTTTTGCCGCTTGGGAGAGATCGATTCCAGTCCTCCCAGGCGCGTCTACGTACAGTTGTGAGTTATATATTGGGTATAGAGGGCGAAGGAATTGGACCTGAGCGGAGGTTTGCGATGTCGAGGGTTTGAAGGGTTTCGGCACACCTTGACACCAAATCCACCGTCGACCCGACGTCTTCTTCAGAGCGCCATGACACTGTGATCTTCGCGAAGTGGATACCATTCGGAAGGTTTAACAGTCGCTGGGTAATGGGCCGGATCCCTTCGGACGCGTTCCCAATATCAAGGGAGCCGCTGAGTCTGGGTGAGGTCGGAGGAACGTTCCATCGTTCGACCCATTGTACATTACTGCGGAAAGCGAACGCCAAATCCTCGAGAAGGGGAGAGGAACAAATGAAACCAAAGATCTCCGAGTCGAAGAGGGAATCAAAAGACAAGTAGAGAGACCTGAGAACGGGAAATAATCCGCGCAACGGGGTGAGAGCCGCCTCGACGAGAAACGACCTGGCGATCACTTCCAAGCGTTCAACGTTGCAAAAGGTGAGAATCGTGTCAAAGGATCCGAAGAGGGGCGGGTGGCGAATGGATAGGGTCCGAGTATGATGAGCGGGAGAGTTGGTCAGGTCCGGAAAGGCGTCCACCCAGTATTTGACGCCAGAAGATAGTCCATCGAAGCTGACGTTAGCGAAGAGGTGTTTTCGGGTTCGTCGGATCCACGATTTGGAGACGAGGCAACAGGTTTTGAGTGTGGCCGAATCGTCATACAACTGGTTGACGACGTGATCTATGATCTCTGGAGGGAGGGGGCGTGGCATTGCGGTTTCGGTAGAGGGCGACAGGCGGGTGTCGAAGGCGACTGCTGCTCCCAGGTCCAGGAGGCGTTTTGGCAGGGTTGGCCGGTGAAATTTAAAGGGGAACGGGGACGTGACGAAAGCGGGGCGTGGGAAACTCATCGAAAAAGCCGTTAAACACTCGAGAAGTCCTGCTTCCATACAGCCATAAATACTGACACGCTTCGAGGGAAAGGAAAACATGTTTCATCGAGGGGGAATCGACGTTCAAAGGGGTGACCAAGAACACGCAAAACAAAAAACAATAACAAATGACCACGGGTACATACAGGACGCAGGATGGAGGCTACAGGCAACTGTTGGGACAATAACTTGTAAAGCAACTGCTGTGAGGGTCGTTATCAGGATCGGGTGCCGAGAGGATCCACGTCCAAGACACAAACGCGAGCTCACTCACCAGCGAACCATCGCAAGAGTCGTTTCCCTCAATCTTCCTCGTCACCACTATCAACGTCATCGCTCACCAATGCAACCCTAGGGTTGCATTCCACGTGCGCGACATATTCTTTGAGCTTCAATGCATTGGTCTGCACAGATTTATCCCAACTGACAATCCTAACGGACTTGAGTTTCGCCTTCGCCGCCAGCACTATCACACCCTGGATATCAAAATTTCCCCCATCGCCACGCGGGTCGAGAATGAAGTCCTCCAGCCTAGGGCAGTAGAGGTGGACCCGATCGTTGAAGAAGGAGAAGAACCGGGATAGGTTTGTGCATCGGGAAATTGTGAGGGCGCGTAGATCTCTCATACAGGGGAGCACCGCGCTGAGATCACAAGCGCTCGATTTCATTAGGTCGCCCCCGGCAAGCCTAAGCCGTTCGACGTTCGAGGGGTCAAATTGAGCGAGAGATTCCAACACCCGGCAGGTGGTGGAGATGGCCGGGGAAGTTGCGGGAACTATGCTGATGTCGCAGTTCGGTCCGCTGAATCGTATGCTTAGAGAAAAGTCCCGGACGTATAGGTGGATCCTGAATCTGGGGAACTCGAACACCTGGAGGAAATTGAGAGACTTGGGGAGGTGGAGGGACCCGCGTGAGTCAACCTCTGTCGTCAACTTCGCGCCAGCCGGGATCAAGAGGTGATCGAACAAGAGGGAGGGAGGTCCGCCCCCGAAAATGTGCATCCTCTTCAGGTTCGGCAACGACACCAATCGTCCCCTTTGTGTCCCGAAGGTTGGGGTGGCGAAGCGGAGTTGAATTTTGCGGAGGCGGGGAGCGCTCGCGAAGAAGTCGAGAAGGTGCCTGACGGAGGATTCGCCCGGCGAGGTATAATCCAGTGTGAACGAGGTGAGATTGACCATGTTCCTCCACGGCAACTCCGTACGGATGCACCGCAGACCCAACTCGCGCAACGAAGAGAGGTCTCCGTCGAAGAGTGTGGCTGGGATCACAGGGCCACGTTGCGGAGAACACTCGCAATCGACGCCAATCGTCAATGATTCGAGAAGGGGAGCGGGGGGAGATAGTTGTGAGGTGATCTCTTGGATATTCTCCGGAATCCCGTTGATGGTTACGGATTTGAGTCGACCGGTGATGTGAGGGACGACTTGGAGGAAGGGATCGTAGGGGGACAGGGTACCGTACCTCCCCAAGCACACATTGATGGGGGAGGGTCTTGAGCGATCGAGGTATAGAAGAGTCTTGTCGATGTCCGTACAATCGAGGTCGGTCCACAGAGTCGGGCACGAGGTGAAAATCTCTCTCCAATCCCGGCATACGTGAGTCAGTGCGATCGTGGCTTGGTCCTTGATGTCCTCGCTCCAGAACTTGGGAATGAGAAGGAGGACTTCTGGAGGGATGCGGTGGATTGGAGCAAGCCTGTTGTTCCAGGACCGAATCAGGCGGAGGACTTGGAAAGCGTCCCGCTCGAGAGTTTGGACCTAAGGGGGAGAACGCGTAAGTGACCGCCCGCAGGTCTGTTTCGTTCATTGGCCAACCTCAGTCTGGTGGAGAACAGTGTTTGTATTTCTGCCAGGCTAGGACTTTAGCCACACGGTGCAAGGCACTATCATAACCGTTTCAGACGTACTCCGCATCTTGCAAAATCCCCTTGATTGCGCGCAAGTGGTGGGATATGGAAGAGCTATGGGTGGTGGAACCGGAGGCTGGCATGACTGTCGGAATCCAACAAACCTGCGTCGGTCCCTTTCCCAAATGAACCGCGCGCTACCATCCTTGATGACCGCCATGACCGCAGCTCTCCATCCTATGATCCTCGCAGATTGTGCTCGTGATGTTCTTCCGCTCTAGCCTGGTTGTTTTTGGCCATGGTTTTTCGTGGAGGAGCCTGGCGCGTAGAATGCGGGTGTTGGGGGCTCGGCGGAATGATGATTCAACCAAGTGTGGGCGGCATTTCCCGTGGATTGCGGAGATCACGGTCACAAAGTCCGGCAGCTGTTCTCGACCACGCCACCCTCCTCGATTTCACCCTCGGCGCTGGGAACTGACAGGGAAAAACCACACTCAACCCCACGGAGGGAACGAAGTCCGGGTCCGATCCCATATACCCAACGCACGCCGCATTCACCAACTTCGCCACGACGGGAGGATCCTCCCCGAACCCGCGATGATCTGCTCCGACGGCTATCTGCCCGTCTTTGTCCGAATTTACAGAAGTGAGGACGGGTCTGTGGGTGAGTATGACTACTCGTTTCTCCGCTCCGTCGTGAATCAACCCCGCGGGAAGGGGTGCTCTGACGAACACGTTGCAATCTGGTCCACCATCTCTCTCCCCGGTGCCCCAACGACGTATCACCGGACGAGTTCAGCGATCCCAGACCCCTCGCACTTTCTCGCACCTCCTGGCACGACAGGATTGAAATGGCGAAGATGGCCGAACGCGCGCGCAAGTGCGGCGATGGGGTGAAGGCAATGACCGAACGTCCTTGAATCATTTCGTCAAGTTCCTCCATTGGAAGTTCCATCCCACTCCCCTCCACTACGACGGACAATCACGGTTACACACGATCCAGCAGTACTGTCTTGGCCTCGTGCCCCACTACCTTCCCCCTCGTCTCACCTTTCAACGCCTCTCTAATCCCAATCTGGTCATTCCCGCGAATCATCTCAACATCTCACTAGACCCCACTTCACGGTGCATGCCCCCAGTATCCGGTTCCTGCGGTGCAAGCCCCCTGGTTTTGTACTATGCCACAAATCCCCTCACCCACGTCTTCCGCACACCGATGCAAAAGAAGAAAATCGGTCACCGGTCACCCTAAGAGCAAGGGCAAGCAACCACACACGCGACCTGTGAGTGTTTTCTCCTCTCTTTTCGCGTTCTGACTTCGCTGAACAGTTCGTTTCAGGATGGGTTTTATATCCTCCTCAAAATCAGGTCCACTGCCTTGCTGCGGGGATGCGCTGTAGGATTATAACAGGATTTGCAGCCCCTCTGCCATCGGGACTACGTTGGAACACATGTCATGAATCGTATTGTATCGTGTCAAATTTATCACGTTATAGTTGAATGTAAGAGGGGGTCGTCGAAGGTCACTCGTGCACAAGTCAGACGAAAACCAGACTTCCAGAAAATTCTCCCAACCCAGGTTCTACCGGCACTGACCAACCACGCGCTGTATTCCAATTTCACGATCCTGTCCGAATGAATGGGTAGTTTTGGTCAGCTCCCCTCCAGACTTGTCGCCCAGGGCTGCTCGTTTCGTGAACTTTTGGTACGGCCTGTCCAGCGGACCTCACCTATTTTCGAGGTCCCTTGCGTCATTGGATCGGCCAAAGGGGCTTGCGGCGTTTCCTGTATGTCTGTCGTGAGGCTTGGGCGGCCACGTACCTTTTCGGTCCTTGGCAGGACCGGTTCCTTGTCCTTTATGTTAATGAGGGTTAAATGTTTGGCGGGGTCGATGCTCCGATAGTTCTTCTTTTCATGGGTATATGCTACACAGTGCATGACGAAGAACAAAGTTGGGGCAGGATTTCGAATCTCGACCACAAAGGGAAGAACGATCAAAAGAAACAGACATAGGTAAACCGGCCACTAAGGGACCTCCTGTTAAACCTCCACTTCCTCGCCGGTGTCCCATTTACCTATCTCGCCTCGAGATCTCCTTGACCGGGACCGTCGTAACAGGGATCGGGATCGGGTTTTTCCAGGATGGAAACAAACAAGACCACTATGGCACACCCCACCCCGACTATCATTTGTGGGAAGAACCCCACCACGTCTAAGAGGCGGCGTCAGTCCTTCGAAGGGGAGTGGCACAGTTCCGGTGCGTACCTAGAAATATCCCAAACGGTGGCGAACCGATATAGAGATTCCGAATGGCTGGGACTGCCAAAATGATTGTAAGGGGAAGAATGACGACACCTTCATTCATCACCCTCCTGCTAGCCACGATCACCGTGATGGCCAGCGTCCACAAAGTCAACAACCAATTGATCATAAACATGATAAATGTGATCGCCCGCAGATAAACAGTACGCCTGACTGTGCCGAATGCCATGTAGAATGGGACTGTCACCACCACTGACGTATTCCCAGTGGGGGGTTCAAAGGTGAAGTTGTATGTGCTCATTCCCGTCTCAGACGTCGTGACGAAAGCTCCCGGTCCGGTGTCACCGACTTCAAAGCTGACGACCGGGACGGAAAGGTTCGTGGCCGGATCCATGACGAAAACGAACGCCGTGAACTCGTATCGATCGAGTGGTGTTTTGTACTGCTCGCCTGTGGTTACCTTGTATTCACTTTCAAAGGAAACCAGATCCAGAGGGCTAAGTAGAAGGAGGGTTACGTTAGACCATCAGAGTTTGACTCGTTGAAGATCCTACGGTGGCCTGCCATGCCCGCTGGACTCGAGCTGTACCCTGACCAGGAAGTTGGTTGGATCATACGAAAATGCTGGGTCCGAAGCGCTGGTATTCCGTTGAGTAACTCCCAGATAGAGAAAGAGCCGGACCCACTTATTCAGGTATACATCCACAGCTGTATTGGGGAGTGTATAGGATCTGGGGGACCTGAAGGTACCGCCCAACGCGTACTTCCCACATCCAATGATAGACCACCTCACGGTTAGTGTTTGTGAAGCCGGTGGATCAAACCGGAGGGTTTGGCCAATTATCCCAACCTGGGGAATATTGTTAGTTAAACTACCCTGTCTGACATTCACAAAAGGCCTACCCCGGTATTATCGCAGAAGGCTCCACCAAATGGTATATTGCGAGACTTGGAGTCGACGGACAAGCCCATGGCCACACCAACCAAGACTATGATGCCAAAACACACCAAAACCGGCCGCCACACTCTCCTGGGGTTCCAGAAGAAGTCCACGAAGGGCTGGAGGAAGCAAAGGGGGCCAGTGAAGGGCAGGGGGAAGGTCCCTGGTGGAAGGGGCTCGCGGGTCGGAGTGCTAGTTAGATCGGGAGGGAGGAGGGTGGTCGCTTCGAATTGTTTTTGGGGTGTTTCGGGGGTGGGCTCGGGGGACTGGGGGGAGCCCTGGGGGATCACGGTGTTGGTTTGGGAGCCGATCGTAGGTTCGGTTGTGGATGTTGTATGGATCGTCTCTTGGTTCAATGCACGTGGCTGTTCTGGAACGAGGAGGAGGGGGCTGGGGGTCACCCCGACAAGTTGTTGGGACATTCGGAGGCGGGGAGGGGATGTGGGGTGCTGTCCTTCAAGATCCAGGGACCGTCTCTTATTGTTTTCAAGGGGCTATGTGTATATCTGTGTCCTGCAGGCTTGTGTGCAGCCGTCGCGTTTTTCATTGGCGCCGGCGTGGGGGGAGGCTGTTCAGTAGATTTTCTTCCCGATCACTCTCAGGGATATCTGTACTAACCTGGTCCCACGTCTTACTCGACATTCCAGCGTCCCTTCCTAGGGTAGCAAGCGGTGCCAATTTGGTATCCTGTACGTACACCAAACGCTGGCCAGAATTTGGGGTCTAAGGGTCCAATGACTGTGATTCCGACCGAGTCCTTCCCCGGCAGACCTGATTCGGGGGATAGCGCAAACCGGGGTTGTCAGAGCTCGCCTGAGTAGAATTAAGTGCATACATCTACCATTGTTCGTTTCTTATATTTAGGATGCACGGTGCGAACGCACTTGAGTACTGTTGAGCTGGATGGTCTATCTGAAGCTGCAGTTGCCCATACAAGTTGTGAGGAAGTTGCAACTGGGGCGAAAAGAACACTGACGGTTCACCCCCCTGGGAATAAGAAGCCCCGCCCTGACGAAAGTTGGGGTACTAATAACAGACTCGAACGCTCCCTTCACAGGCACAGATTCGACGGCGTCCTTGAACCTGGTCAGGGTTCCTCTGTCTGCGTTCAGTACTACCTTCGGTTGTCGTTTGGTGGGGTGCGACATTTGTCGGTTTATTGCCAACCGCCCAGGGTCCGGTGGGGGTCATGACGCAGTGTGGTGGGTGGTGGGGGATTGAGAACTGGGGGCGAGACAATGGGTGGCTGGGCACGATGTTCGCGCGTGGCCTATGATGTAGTGCCCCGGGGACCGCCCATCTGGAATGGTATCCGCACGGTGGGTTGACGGAGAAGTGGTTTTCCGTTGGTGGTCCGAACGCCAGGCAAAAAGCAAATAGTTGAAGTGAACTGCAAGAGTAGATCGTGGTGAACCTGGTCAAGTTGGACTCGGCAACCGTCGCGCACCTTGTTCGAGAACGATCGACATCGAGAGCCCGAAAGTGTGAACAATCAAGGACAAGCACTGGGAACAATTGATATCCCTTCAACAGCCTAAGTGCATACACGCGCGAATTTGCACAGGAAACACTACACCTTCGGAGGAAGCACGACGATGGACACCACGTTACCCTCGCTCAAAACAATGTTCCAGATCAACGATCCCTCACTCCTCGTCAGCTCCGGCAAATGCGAAGCCCAGAACTGGACCAGGTCCAACTTACTCCCGACGAACTGTTTCCCAAGTCGCATTTCCGATGATGGCGCAACGAGGTAACCCTAACGACAAATGTCGGAGATTTCTGGGCTCGACAGTGTGGAGCGTCCCGCCGATCCATTCGGCACGCACCCCTCCACACCAAACACTGCATCCCGGAGATTTGCTGTTTGGGAGAGGTCAAGGCCAGTCGCCCCGGACGCGTCTGCGTGCAACGATAGGCTATCAATCAGGTATTGCAGAGAGTGAAGGAAACACACCCGAGCGGAAATTTATGATATTGAGGGATTGAAGGGCTCGACACAGACCCATCGTCGACTTGGCGTCTTCATAGCGCCATGGCACCGTGATCTTCGGGAAGCGGATACCGTTCGGAAGGTCTAACAATCGCTGGGTAATAAACCACAACCCTTCGAACGCGTTCTCAACCTTGAGGGAACTGTTGAATTTGGGTGAGGTCGGAGGAGGGTCCGATTGCGCGTGTCAGCTTCCACGGCCAAGGGCGGCGAACGCTAGATCCTCGAGAAGGAGAAAGGAACAAATGAGACCGAAGATTTCCGAGTCTGGGAAGGAAACGGAGGACACTTAGAGAGACGTGAGAGCGTGGGAGAACCCGCGCAACGGGGCGAGAGATATCCCGACATCACGAAATCTCCCAATGATCACGTCCAAGCGTTTGACGCTACAAAAGGTGGAAATCGTGCCCGAGGCTCAGACGAGGGGTGGGTGGCGAATGGACAGGGTTGGAGTATGATGAGCGGGAGAGTTGGTTGGATCCGGAAGGCGTCCTCCCAGGATCCGACGCCAGGAGATAGGTCATTGAAACTGAAGTTAGCGAAAAGCTGCTTTCGGGACCGTTGGATCCACGACTTCGAGACGAGGCAACAGATCTTGAGAGCAGTCGAATCGTCATACAGCTGGTCGACGAGGTGGTCTAGGATCTCTGGAGGGAGGGGGCGTGACACCACGGTTTTGGTCAGAGGGCGACAGGCGGGTATCGAATGTGGCTGCTGCTCCCAGGTCCCGGAGGTGTTTCTGCAGGGCTGACCTGCGAAAAGTGAATGGAGGAACGGGGGCGTGACGGAAGCGGAACGTCTTGCGTCGATTCCACCCCGAAAAACCTAACCCACCTCCGTCGTGGTACGGAAGGCTAATGGTCACCGAAAGCCGTGGACAATGATCAACATTTGAGAAGTTCCGCTTCCATACAGCTACAAATACTGA
>Ga0307516_10009615_pt1 | contig 10763 bp, 9 predicted proteins | sample 19_EM_MG_FD_203310 | JGI IMG/M metagenome (GOLD analysis project Ga0307516, IMG submission 203310) | Populus trichocarpa ectomycorrhiza microbial communities from riparian zone in the Pacific Northwest, United States - 19_EM | ecosystem: Host-associated > Plants > Roots > Unclassified | place...
TAACTACAATGTCAACTAAGGCTCAAACTCACAGTTGAGCAGCTGGCAAAACTTGTCGTCAGGGCCATCGGAATCTCAAATAAACCCCACATTAGGTTTCAAATATCAGGTTGCTTAGCCTCCATCAACAAAAAATAGACTGCTGCATTTGGCTATGTTGTGACCTTTCATAATATTATTGTACTTTGTGAGAACACATGGTGCTATTGTCTCATTGATAAATAAAAGCCATTCACAATACAACATGTGGCCCTGTAATAAAACATAACCCCCAAGTGCATCCTCACACAACTCAGAGCTTCCAGCACAACCCTTGTTGACATTTCCTTACAGGTCATGGAGGCATTAATGACTGGCAAGGCATCCCCAATGGACGATGTCATACCCCACATCAACGACACGCTCAACAAGCTATTGGCGCATCCTGCTATGAACTTGACCTGCTTTCTCCAATGTAGCAGCATCCCAAGCAAATTCAATGGTGTCACAACAAAGATCATCTTATTCTCCCCATCTGCAAGAGCCATCAATAGGGCGATCCAAAATGACAAAGTCTTCCCTGCTCCAGTGGCAGCACAACCGACAACATCCTTCCCAGCATGGAGCACGAGCGCAATTTTGATTTGGTACCAGCACGGGCGCTTACCAAACTCCTCCTGGACGAGGTCATGTATTTCCTTAACGGACCATTCACGAGGCATGAGGTCGGTGATGTGAGGTGGGCTCCAGGTGAATGATGATAGTGTCTCGAGTGGTGTGTTACCTTCGTGTGTCACGACATATGATACATATCTGGTCTATTTTTTTTTAATGGAGGCTAAGCGAGCCGACGTTTGTAACCCAATGTGGGGTTTATTTGAGTATCCCGACTCGGATGGCCCTGACGACAAGTTTTGCCAGCTGCTCAACTGCGAGTTTGAGCCTTAGGTGGTGTTGTAGTTATTTGGTTTTAGATAAGATACAAGATAATCTACATCCCTGGCCAGTGAGATTTCGAAAACTCGCGGTTCGAGTGGCTGGTTCTAGGAGCCTGCCCCAAAGATATCTCACTGAAAAACAAATCCCACTTCCCACCGATTTGGTATATACTCGCAGTTTACCAACCACTTTCTCTTTTATAACCAACGTCAAGTACTTTCAAATAAATATGTCAGAATAACAAAATCCTGGCTATGTAAGTCATACATTGTCCCCAATCGAGTTGACCATATCATACAATACAGAATCATTCAATGTCCAAAGTGAACGTACGGTACCCATGTCAACAACCCGTCCTCCGTGTCCCCAAGCTTCTTCCGGATTTTCTGAATACTATCATCAAGCGCACGCGCCGCGCAAGAGGTATCCAGTCGTCTTTTCCCCACCTCTTCACCTGAAGCATTCAGAATGTGCTCGTAGAAGTCTTGTGCAATCTCGGGCCCATGCATGTCACTGATCGACCACATTGTGCCAACAACGCCGCGATATCCAACGGCCAACATCCCCGCAGCAATATGTGCCACTTCGTCCAAAAGTTTCGTGTCTCCCGTACCGGTTTGGCATGCTGATAGGAAGGCGTGGTCGGCATGTGGGATTTGTTGCTTCATCATCTCGAGCAACTCCAGCCGGCGATCGTAGAGGTGTATTCCACTCTTAAGTGGATCTTCATCTTGAATCGCGTGGCAGGCGAAGTGGACCCAATTGTAACTCTTCATCTCCTCCGTAACTCGCGCAGTCGTGGCAACGTCGTGATTGAGCCACGAAGACTCGACGTGTTCTCCTTCCATAATGTTCTTTAACTCACGGGTTTCCTTCTCCGTAGCAGGGATGGAACGAAGACTGGGGGTGGATGGTTGGCTAATCAAAAGCAACCGAGTGGGCGTTTCGTCTGCTGTAGGCGCCATTGATTTGATTCTGTGATTTAGGGCGCTAATCGTGGGTGTATACGAGGAGATGACAAAGTCTGATGCACACGGCCCGGCGCGACCCCCCTCTGCAGCATAGATCCCAGCAGCATGGAGAGGAAGGAGGGCAAGAGGCCCAGTGGGACACCACCAAAGCCGCGGTCGGTCCGAATCCTTAAACTTCAACAGAATTCATTAGTAAGTCGTGTCTGGATGCCTTGTGAGTGAACAACTTACTGGATGTTTGTAGGCAAGAGCATCGAATACCGGTTTCACTACATGTTCCCAAATCTCGCGAAGAACCGTGTGTATCATGCCCTTCTTTGCCTGTTCAAACAGACGACCAGCACGTTCAGCATCCCGCACTCGGACACTCTGGTTTTTCAGATATCCATGCAGGCTATGCCGGAGCTTGACTGCTCGTTTGTGGTTGAAGGTGGGAAGAGGAATGTGAAGTGGTTCATCAGCACCTGAGATGAGGGCAAGGGCATCACATCGATCCTCGTGGATGTTAAAGATGACTACATGACCACTACAGGGCAAGCCCGCAAGAAGGCTCGAGGCAGTAGGCGGGCGAAGGAAATCAGAGAATTGGGGTAATGCTCGAATTTCATCAAGGAGTTGAGTCCATTCCTTTGCGAGCTCGGCATGCCTTTTATTTTCATCCTGTGCAGTCATCATCTGTGTCATGGTTTCCTCGGAAAACAAGAGAGATTCCGTCTGACGAGATCCTGATGCTTCTAATGCAGTTGCGACATCCCGGAAGCGTTTGGCAAGGGATGGATTATGGGCGTGGAGATTCTCAACTGGTGTGCGGAGCTGTTGAATTTGGTTCCACACGAGGCATCGGCCTTGCTCTAGCCATTCTAGTGCTGTTTCATTTTGACCAGCATCAATTGCAGCAGCTGATGCAGACATGGTAAGGTGTGAGACATCTCGAAGATTGGTGTAGCGTTTGGATACCGTCTGCTCCAGGCCAGCAACTTGGGAAAGGAGCTCAACGGCTGTTCTAAACGCGTCTAGCGTGTCTACACTATGAGAGATTCGGGCCGAATGAGCCCAGGCTTGGGCAGCACGGAAGCGTATGGATGGAGCACCAGTAATGTGAGTGGCAGATAGCCTCCAAGCAGAAATTGCCTTGTCAAGGTGGTCGGGGCTCTGTGTGTGCGGAAAGTACTTGAACCATAAATATCCGAGGTAGTTGAGCCAGGCCGGCTTGTCTGCATGGCCGTGTGGAGTAAGCTCAATGGCACGCTGAAGATTGGATACCGCATTTTCAAGGTGGGCAAGATCGCCCGTGCAACCAAAGCGAGACTCAAATACATTGCCGAGGTTCTTGAGGTATGAAGGCATGTCTGCATAGCCATCTGGAGTGAGTTTGATGGCACACTGGAGATTCGTTATCGCATTTTCAAGGTCGGCGAAATCACCAGTGCGACCAAAGCGAGATTCGAATGCGGCGCTAAGGTTATTGAGGTAAGAAGGCAGGTTTGGATGGCCGTGTGGAGTGAGCTCGATGGCACGCTGGAGATTGGACATTGCATTTTCATGGTCAACGAGATCGCCAATGTTGCCAAAGCGAGATTCCAATGCATGGCTGAGGTTGTTGAGCTGTGAAGACATGCCTGCATGTCCTTGTGGAGTGAGGTCGACGGCATGCTGGTGATTGGATATTGCATTTTCAAGGTCAACGAGATCCCCAGTGCGGCCAAAGCGAGATTGGAATGCTTTGCCGAGGTTGCTGAGCTGTGAAGGCATGTCTGCATGGCCGTGTGGAGTAAGCTCGACCACACGCTGGAGATTGGATATCGCATTTTCAATGTCGGTGAGATCCCCAGTGCGGCCAAAGCGAGCTTCGAATGCATTGCCGAGGTTGCTGAGCCATGAAGGCATGTCTGCATGGCCATGTGGAGTGAGCTCAACGGCACGCTGAAGATTGGATATTGCATTTTCAATGTCAGCGAGATCCCCAGTGCAGACAAAGCGAGATTGGAATGCAGTTCCAAGGTTGTTGAGTTGTGAAGGCATGTCTGCATGGCCATGTGGAGTGAGCTCGATGGCACACTGGAGATTGGATATTGCATTTTCAATGTCGGTGACATCCCCAGTGCAGCCAAAGCGAGATTGGAATGCAGTGCCAAGGTTATTGAGGTATGAAGGCATGTTTACATGGCCGTATGTAGTGAGCTCGACGGCACACTGGAGATTGGATATCGCATTTTTGATATCGGCTAGATCCCCAGTGCGGCCAAAGCGAGATTTGAATGCAATGCCGAGATTGTTGAGCCGTGACTGCATGTTTGCATGGCCGCGTGGAGTGAGCTCGACTACACGCTGGAGATTGGATATCGCATTTTCAATGTCGGCTAGATCCCCAGTTCGGCCAAAGCGAGATTTGAATGCAATGCTGAGGATGTTGAGCTGTGAAGGCCTCTCTGCATGGCCGTCTGGAGTGAGCTGGAACGCACGCTGGACATTGGAGATCGCATTTTCAATGTCGGCGAGATCCCCAGTGTGGCCAAAGCGAGATTCGAATGTATTGCCGAGGTTGCTTAGCCGTGAAGGCATGTCTGCATGGCCTGGTGGAGTGAGCTCAACGCCACGCTGGAGATTGGATATCGCATTTTCAATGTCGGCGAGATCCCCAGTGCCGCCAAAGCGAGATTGGAATGCAGTTCCAAGGTTGCTGAGCTGTGAAGGCATGTCTGCATGGCCATGTGGAGTGAGCTCGACGGCACACTGGAGATTGGATATCGCATTTTCAATGTCGGCGAGATCCCCAGTTCGGCCAAAGCGAAATTTGAATGCAATGCCGAGGTTGTTGAGCCGTGAAGGCATATCTGCATGGCCATGTGGAGTGAGCTCGACGGCAAGCTGGAGATTGGATATAGCATTTTCAATGTCGGCGAGATCCCCAGTGCGGCCAAAGCGAGATTGCAATGCAGTTCCAAGGTTGTTGAGCCGTAAAGGCATGTCTGCATGGCCATGTGGAGTGAGCCCGACAGCACGCCGGTGATTGGATATCGCATTTTCAATGTCGGCGAGATCCCCAGTGCGGCCAAAGCGAGATTGCAATGCAGTTCCAAGGTTGTTGAGCCGTAAAGGCATGTCTGTATGGCCGTGTGGAGTGAGCTCGACTGCACACTGGAGATTGGATATTGCATTTTCAATGTCAGCGAGATTCCCAGTGCGGCCAAAGCGAGTTTGGAATGCAGTTCCAAGGTTGTTGAGCCGTAAAGGCATGCCTGCATGGCCATGTGGAGTGAGCCCGACAGCACGCTGGTGATTGGATATCGCATTTTCAATGTCGGCGAGATCCCCAGTGCGGCCAAAGCGGGCTTCGAATGCATTGCCGAGGTTGCCGAGCCGTGAAGGCGTGTCTGTATGGCCGTGTGGAGTGAGCTCGACGGCACGCTGGTGACTGGATATCGCATTTTCAACATCGGCGAGGTTACCAGTGCAGCCAAAGCGAGATTTGAATGCAATGCCGAGGTTGTTGAGCTGTGAAGGCATGTTTGCATGGCCGTGTGGAGTGAGCTCGACGGCACACTGGAGATTGGATATCGCATTTTTGATATCGGCTAGATCCCCAGTGCGGCCAAAGCGAGATTTGAATGCAGTACCGAGGTTGTTGAGATGTGAAGGCATGTCGGCATGGCCATGTGGAGTGAGCTCGACGGCACACTGGAGATTGGATATCGCATTTTCAATGTCGGCGAGATCCCCAGTGTGGCCAAAGTGAGATTCGAATGCAATGCCGAGGTTGTTGAGCTGTGAAGGCATGTTTGCATGGCCGTGTGGCGTGAGCTCGACAGCATGCTGGAAATTAGATATTGCATTTTGAATGTCAGCGAGATCCCCAGTGCGGCCAAAGCGAGATCCGAATGCCCTGCCAAGAATGCCCCGGCGGCGAGGGAAGTCGTCCTCATCGTCAGCCGGAGAGCAGAAGCCCTGCCCTAACATGGATATTGCATCATGTGCATCATCCAAATTCCCCGACAACTCGAACCGCTCCAACAGCGCCTGCCCACAATCTGTAATGTATGTCGCATGCCTCGGGTGCTCAGCAGGTGTCACCTCAACAGCTCGCTTGTACGCCAAGATTGCCCTGTCAATATCCCCCTCCATCCCAGTCTTTTGATATCGCTCCAGGAACAAGTCGCCGAAAATGTTTAGGTCCTCAGGATCTGCTGATCCGAGGTCTGCAAGGAAGGCCGAGAACTTATCCAGGGGTTCCATACTTATCGTTTCTAGCAGAGTATACAACACCGGGTCCTTATTCGTCAGGATCTCATTCGACACGCCCACCCCTGGAAGTAATTAACGAGTCATATCCTTATCTCAGACGGAAAACTTACCGACAGTGAACGTCATCCCAAGCCATGGATCTTCTAGTTCCAAAGGCTCAAACTTGTGCTCTATCGTCACATCTGCAGCACACTCATATATCAAGAACTGTATCATCGTCGTAGGAAGATGCGCGCACTGTCTCGAACCTTAAGAAACTCCGCCAATTTGTCTCTGTTCAGGTTTACATGCCCCAAGTCTTCGGAATCTTCTGTTTGTACAACGAATATAAGCTCGTCCATTTCCTCTGCTCTTTTATCTTGGAATCAGTCACTTCCTACCGTGCAAAATGGCAGATACTCACAGCTCGATACTGCCGCGATATCTCCATTCTGTCTGAGAAATCCTCTCCATGGCCATCCCATCCCCATCCATTCCTCCAATAATGACCAGTGTCAACCCATCAAGGGCTGGATGCCTGGAGTGCTCCAGTGGGCACCCGATAACGAAGTCTGTGTCAGAAATTGAGTCAGAGGGCATTGACACTTTGAATCGGCCACTCATACCCTTCAAAAAGACCTGATTGGAGGATTCCACGGGAGTGGCCATTCCCGACAGGGTGGGTGAGGATGACTTTCCCTTGTCGTGCGCGGAATCAACCATATCACACGTCGTGGTAGTTCTGAAATTTTCGAACGAGCAATCGGAATTCAATCAAAAAAGGGCGTCGAGAAGATAGATCTCACAAGAAGAAGATACGTGTAGAACTTGCAGGCTCGTTCACCTGCCAGTTGGTTTGGTATTTATGTGACTGTCGGCGGGCGCTCAACGAGGCGGCTCATCCAGGGAACGCGTACGGCACAGGCGACGGGCTGTGTGCAGTGTTAATGTGAGAGCTTAAGTAGCGGACTCTGCACAGAACGGCTGTGCTCGCCTCTGGTTGGATTGATCAGATCGGTTGAGTTCAACATGTGTGATGTGGACCACCACACACGTAGAAGAATACGAAGGCTGGTGTTTGGCCAGATGTACGTCATATGCTTCTATTCACCGATGAAGAGGTTGACTGGCCAGTAGAGGAACAGTCTTTGGGCTTCAAATGAGGTACGTCTTTCATCGTTCTCGCTCTTTACGACCTCGTCAGCAGAACAACACTCAATTTCTATATGCAGGAGATTCGGTCCGGCTGATGTCTCAGATACCATCCATCTCCATTGTCTGATGATTGATCAGGCCAAACGGTCCTTGGAAAGACCCGAAACACAAGCCGTCGCACCAGACTCCAGAGCGACTTGCCATCGCATCTCCACAGCTCCCCTCTTCACCGCTGTAGTTCATGGTGCGCCTTCCTTCTCCTTCCATCTTCAGGCAATGCCGGTTCTCATGCGCACCTAGTCCGCTCCTCAGAATCAAATGATTGGGTTCAAGTGCCGTCCAATTCACCAGTAGTACTGCAGCTCAAGGTCCGCGATGATCCACAAGCCTGGAGAATGGGGAGACGAAAGATTGAGGGTTCTCTGTGTATTTGAGGTCCATCTCTCGTTACTTCGACTCTTTTTGAATCGATACAGGAGCGATCAAACTGGCGCGTCAAACTCCATGAAAGGGAAACCTTGAAACACACGGGCAACAAGGGGGATGTCAAGGGATTATACACTGAGGACATCGACAACTTGAATCGGCGCGTTTCCAAAGCGGAATATAGATCTTCTCAACCTCGCCCGAACTGTCTCGTCCGTAACCCCAATTTCGATTTGACCCTTGAGGCCCAGACCAGACAGGCTGCGTCACAGGCAACTCTCTCGGCCTGCCCGATGTCGACACCTGGATCATCGACAGCCTTCGGGTGGGAGGTCGAGATCGTCTTTTTCGATCGGGAATAGGATTTCGCGACAAAATCACGCGGAAGGTTGCGGAGGGTTGCCTGACACCTCACGACCACACGACCACCCCACCACCCAGACCTTTGCGACGCCCCTTCAGCTTTTTCTAGCTACGTCATGTCAGAGGCATCCACCTAGCAGTGGGAAGGACAGCTCCTTAAATTCAGTGTACGTTCTCGTCATCCTTCGATTTTCGTCCGGACGCGAAACCTGACTTTTCCTTTATTCAAAAAAGCCCTTCCTTTCCCTCAGGAAATGGGAACGCATTCGAATTCCGAGGGCTCCTCAACAGATTCCATGTCTCGTCTGTTCGAGGATGTCTGTCCCACACACCACCAACACCAACACTCTACCCAAGGCGCACGCCGCCCACTTGAATTCTAATCAGCCGAAACGATACTCTGATTCCCTCAACACGAACTTCGGGAAATTTACGTCTATATCTGGTGCCCATTGTCGTCGTCCCAGACAGCACCCGCGCGACTCGTTGTAGCAAGGGCAGCGTTGCCATATCAAGCACGGGTGTGATGGATAACCGTCCGTACCTCAAGGGCTCTCGCAGGACGTCGACAATTGGAAATGGAGTCATCGGATGCACGTATAAGATGATGAATTTCCCTTTCCCTAGGGGGAGGCATCAGGAGATCCCACACACGCTGTTCGATTTTCCAATCCCAAAAAGAAATCAGTATTTATCCTGGAATAGATATGAAAAAGATGATGGATGTACATAAGAACAAAATTCATGCTGACGGTGTGTAACATCCCGTACCTATGTACAAAGTCTACTGTGGCAGATCCTTTACGAGAAATGATAACGGATATCCGGAGGAACGTTAACGAACATGAGACGTTTGCAACCAGGCAACCACATAATCCAAATTGATTGTCTAAAGTTACAGTATACGCGCGATGGTCGACTTGCCGGAGCGGGCTTGGCCCGTCAGCCAAAACACATGTCGACTGTCTGACGAAGGATCCAGTGCCCATCGGTATATACGCTCCAGTATGTCCACGCGCGTTCCCTCTGCATGGTTCACGAATCAATGTTGGGGTTCCTTCGAGATCGGCATTGTAGGCTGCCAAGTCAGAATGGGGCTAGCTACCGAGGCGCAGTTGCTGTCCTCAAACGGATCGCTCGAGATCTTCGGGACACATACAGTAAGCGACTCCTGCATCTCATCTGTGTTTCCCTCAATGCTCATGACGATGTCGAGCTGGAGGCAACAGAGGACTAAGTTCATTTCACAAGAAGGGGCACGCTTGAGTCACCCACATGGAAGTCCTTCGTGTACTCATCAATGTGTTTGAAGCTTTCTTCGATGGTCTTCTTGTCCTCCTCGTTCTCCAGTATCTGCCAACATCCACCCGGACGACATCCTCCGCAGTCGGAGGGTTTCGGCAACAAGAGTCCTCGTATAATTGAGTTCGTCGTGAATACATCGTCCGTGGAATAGACTTGCCCAGAGAAAGCCTACATTCTGACTGTTGCGGTGTCAGACTCCGGCACTTTCAGCAACGCGGCGTTCACGAATTCGAGACGTCGGGCAGCTTGAATAACACGTTCTTGGAGCGCGTCCTGGTTGTCTGCAACCGCCTGAGGAACGGATCGTCAAGTACGGCAAGATACCGTGAGATGATGGATCGTACATTGATCACCTCGATGATGGCGTTAAGAGCACCAACAGATCCCGGGAGTGGGGTTCCAGCAAGGGACCTTTCCACCTTCCGCAGGAGCTGCCCCTCACCTTGCCAAGCCGTTCGAAGTGCGTTCTTCCCTGACGAGTTTTGTGATGAGGGCCCATTCGGAGGCCGAGTGGTCTAGAGCGGCGACGCAAATGTCACAGGGTTAAAATCAGCAGCCGCAGACGCAACTACATGAGAGGCGTGGTTACGGAGGAGAGAGTCGCACATTTGTTATCGGACGCGAGATCATGGTGATGGTACCCTGGTCTTACCGATGCCTGTTCTCATGCTGCTGGAAGCTGAGGGTCATCAGGGGGAGAGAAATCCACGCCAGATGAAGCCGTATGTTCTCTTGGAATGTGTTCAAGACCTGAATTATGCATGAAACGGGATCCCATGTACTCACCCAGTTGCAGACTATCCACCATTTGGGGCGAGGTAACAATCGTGTGAGGGAAGGGTCCTGCGAGTCTGTGCGAAAAGGGCTAAACGTTGAGACCTTACAGAATAATGGAAGGGTAGGGAAGCACTTACGTCGACTAAAAGCGATGGATCCCGCTGGATTTCCTCTCTGAGTGAGAATTTCTTGTAGGCTTGAGGGGACGAATAACGAGGTTAGTTCTCTCGGCGACCTCCGATGCGCCTGTCTTGTCACTCTCGTGTTGTTCGTATCCTGCATCGACGAATCTACTCTTCACTCGAAACCGGGAAAATCAACGCTTCCGAAATTGCGCATTTTTTTCGTCTGTTGGCGCAATGGTGAGATGAACAGGGAGAATTCAGTTTCCTGGATAAAATGAACCCCGTCCGAGTCCAATTCATCCGCAAGAGGCTACTAGAGTTGTCCCAAGACCGTGAGGGAAAGAAAACGCCAAAATCGCAAGTCCTTGAAGGCTTAGATGTTCTCGATGTCGGTTGTGGAGGTGGACATTTGTCAGGGACCGACTAATTTTTTTTTGGTTTCAGTTTTGCAACCGTACTCGCAAGGCGGAATGGTTATCGTGTAGGTCAGAGCAGTTTGTAC
>Ga0307516_10009616_pt1 | contig 10761 bp, 14 predicted proteins | sample 19_EM_MG_FD_203310 | JGI IMG/M metagenome (GOLD analysis project Ga0307516, IMG submission 203310) | Populus trichocarpa ectomycorrhiza microbial communities from riparian zone in the Pacific Northwest, United States - 19_EM | ecosystem: Host-associated > Plants > Roots > Unclassified | place...
AGGGTCGCACTTAGCGGAAGGGTATGTGCGCGTCCGGGACCGGAGTAATGCGCAGAGGTCCGGAGTTGAGCTACAGTGCTGCGATGCGACCGGAGTAACCGGATAAGACCCGGAGTTGGGCATGGTCATAACATGATCCAGGAGACCGGAGTAGAATAGGCGACGGAGTGCGCCATCTCCATAGTCCTGGACCTGTGATGTGAGGCGGTTGAAATCTACTATGTACCACGTAACAGGGTATGAGTCTTTCATCTGGAGATGCTCGAGCTGGTGCTCAGCATCAGCAACTGGGTTGTGAGGACCAAAGGTACTCTGGAGTTCTGCTACAAAGTGGACCCAGCTGTCCATCCAACGTGGGCAGTCAGCCGGATTACCAGAGTTGAGGAGGTCCGGTTCAAACCATTCCAGCATCATACCTTTTAGATAGGATTGGGTGAACATTACCCTTGCCCTATCTTGACGGAAAGCCTTAGCACGATCCTGGAAGCACAGTTCGCACTGGACCAAGAAGGTCCGGAGTTTTTTGGGGTCTGTGCCATCAAAGGTGTCTGGTTCATGGACCTTGGCATGGGAGGAAGAGGAGTCATTGGAACGATGAGAGGAGCAGGAGAGGCGGTTGACAGCGACGGCGAGATTGTGGAAGACAGCCAGACTAGGGTCTAGCTCTTCCATGGCGTCGAGGAATTCGTTGTTGTTGTTGTCATCTCCGGGGTTGTCCGGATCATCTCCGGGACCATCCTCAGGGCTGAACCATTGGAAATGACCGGGTTCGTGATGCTCTGGAGTGGAGTCACGATGGTAGGGGAACCGATCACCAGAAACAGATTCATGGTGACCTAAGTCTGCAGAACCACAAAGGCTCTGAGATGCAGCATCTCAACACGGAGTCACAGACGCTGTGGGGTTTTGAGCTGTGAAGCTTCAGAATTGGCTAACAGAAGCCGGAGGTTGCCTGCAGTTAGACAGGGCTTGCTGGGTGGCAGAGAGATGGAGGTCATTTACTGCACCTGCTTCCTCAGCAAGTGCTGCAGCGGTACGAGCGCAAGAGCACGTGGTCATGGTCATAAGAGATAGAAACTAGTTTTGCATACGAGAGTGGGATAGTGAACCCACACAAGTGTGAGTCTGAAATACTGTCAAGTCTGGGTCTACTCCAGTAGGGGGTCCAGTCAAGTCCGGTTGAAGACGGCCGAAGGAAGAGAGCAGAGGGCTGGACAAGAGGTTAGTCCGGCCAGAGTTGGTGACCGCTTGGATTCAACGACTAAGGACAACGAGCGTTGATCCCTTGCATAGGTTCCGGTCAAGAGGGGAAGACGGAGACAGAGATGGAGACGGACAAGAACAGGAGTAGATGACTATGGTTGATTTCAGACTGAAGAATATAGGATAATCTACAGAGTACTTATACTAAGTAAGAACTAGGGACAAGTACTTACAGTGACAAGTAAACAGCCTAAAAAGTGGACAAGGGATAACTGGAGAAAGTACTAGGTCAGGTCTGGGTAAAATAAACCAGGTCTGGTGAAAATGATACAAGGTGCAGGATATATCGAGAACATGGAGAACTCACGAATGGGCAGGGTAGACGGCAAGGTGTGGTAAAGAGCGAATGGAGTATAGACCAAGGGTCATACTTAATGGAAGTATAACTGCGTGACTGTGACCGGAGTAAGTGATGAGCGACCAGAGTGACCAGATAGGACCCGGAGTTGGACATGGTCGTAACACACCTCCAGTGAACCAGCAGTCAGAATTGCAAACATAAAGGTGTCTAATTCACAGCTTAGATGCATCAGGAATCAACAAAGCAATAGTAAAACTCACTGGCATATTTCACACCAATGGCCATTGGCAGTTGTGCCATCAGGCATCAAGTGGTGAGTCTCTTTTGTGAATATAGTTCATATATCTTCACTGCGTGGATCATGGCCACGGTGGGCATGCTTGTGATGCTGAATTTGGTTGAGATTAGTTATGAATAGATCAAAATTATAACACACCTTTGTATCAGACCTCCGCTCCTGCTGAATCTCATTATACTCTGCTTCAGCATCTCCTTCTACTCCAGTTTCAGCATCTTCATCATTTGTATCCAATGTTGTAGTTGTCTCAGCTGGTGTAGTACCCTCTTCAGTTTATGACATCTAGTTAGCACATACAATCTGCACAATGTGACATATCTAACCTTCACTTGGTGGTGGGAGTTCAACATCATTGTCAGATACATTTGATGATAAGAAAGATCGTCCTGGTCATTTGGTGGGTCAGCTGGGTTTGCTAACCATCATTTTGCTTGTGATAGTGTCAGTTCATTTGCATTTCTGTGCATATTTACCACCACTTTGTGCAGGTATAATGTGTGACTGATGGAGTGAGCCATACAGGCTTTGCTGCTGCAATCCTAGCAAAAAGAGTGACTGGTGAGCAATGGACTGAGGACAATGTACAAGTAACTTACCTGCAGCCCGATTTGTTGTTCTTGTACCAATTGGCTGATCATCCCCTTCAGATTCATACCAGTTGATCTCTGAAGGGTCCTTGAGAGTACCATCAAGGTTGAGTGCACACTGATCTTCTCCAGTCATGTTGATGAACAAGAGTTGTACAGGTTGATTTGGAGCCTCTAGGTGCTGCATTTAGCAGACTATATACTACAGGGCATGCACTAGACATGAGGCATACATGAGACTACAGCATGTATGTAGGCAGTGCTATGACATCAAGGGTGCAGGTATGGCTACCACAAGGCATACATGAGGCAAGGGACTAGGCTATACATGATGTTCCAAGGTGTAAACAGGTTGTATCCAAGGTGTTTAAAGGCATTCCATGGTGTTCTATGGTGTATATAAAGTGCTTCACAGTATATACACAGTGTTTTGATATATATAGATTGATAGACAAGAACTCATAGAGTGGAAAGAAGAAAGATTTACCAGGCAACCTGTACATCCTGTTCCCATCTATTACTCCCCAGGTTTGAGGTTCAAACCAGTTCTGAACTGGTTCTGTGAGACAACCCTAAGGGCAAACACCCAAAGAACTACCACACACGAGACTCTGAGGAGGAATAGGATCACAAGCATCTTAGAGAAAAAACCCAAAGAGAGCTCAAATGGAGAGCCTCTGCGGAAAAAACTCACAGGGGTTAAGAAAGGCCACAGCAATTGTCGCTGCAAATTGGGCCAACTCCTGGCTAGTAAAAGCCTCTGAGATCTCTCCCTTGCCCGGTCGCTCATTCAATTTGATGAGATCGGTCCAGAAATCTTCAGCCCTCATCCTGAAAAACTCAGCAAGTCTGAAAATGCTGAGCCAAAGAAGTACCTTGGTTTCTGCATTTTTTGTGCAGATAAATGCGCCCCTTGGACAAGGTGGGTAGTTGCCACTGCGTCACCCAGGATACTGTTGAGGCAGGAAAGGATGGAGATTCGCAGTTCTTCTTCAGTCGACATGGTTGACGGTTGAAGAAATTTTTTGCCTGACAACCAACTGTCGGTATCACAGGCAATCGGAGCCATTCCAGATGCAGTAATATCACATGACAAAAACAATAGGGTCACTCCCACACAAATGGAAATTATACAAGGCACAGGGACTACTTATACATTTGGCTAATCATAAGAGACGAAAAGGTGGGGGTCAACTTGCCAAGAGGGGGCCCTCCCCTTGACAAGCTGGCTCCCAAAAAAGAAAACTATTACAAATAATTATACGTATTACAAAGGAAACCTGAGAGGCTTTTGTACTGATCTGCATCAGGGACTTGGGAAAAGAGGATAAGGAGACTTACTTCGATGCGCTTGCAAAGTGGTCGAAGAATGTTGCAATCGCATTGGCCAGTCTGACTTGTTCCCAGCGGATAGGCTTGAGCACTGACAATTTTTATCAGTTGTTGGACAAGAGAAAAGACTAGCGCTTATGACCGCAACAACACCAGTGTCCATACAAATAACACACCCAGACCCAAAAATCATCAACCATACACCTGTGTCAATACAGATCCTCCGCCCCAGACTGAAAGGAATGAGCGATCCAGTGCATAGATGTCAGCGGAAAAATGAAACATGAGACCGACTTGGACTTAGACAGTACTGCAGGTTGGAGTGAGCATACACTGGCACCACGACAAACAATCCCCCAGACCCAACGAAGAGCGGGAGGGGTGCAAGCGCACCCACACACGCCGGTGTCGAGAACCAATTCCCCAGACCCAATGATGAGCGGGAGGGGTGCAAGCGCACCCACACGCCAGCGTCGAGAAACAATCCCCCAGGACCAACAACGAGCGGAGCAAGCATACCTACTTGAATAGAAGTCAGTGTAAAAGTGAATGAAATGAGGCTGACTTTGACAAAGAACATAGTACGCGGGGAGGAGCGAGCATACCTATGTAAATAGACATCAGTGTAAAAATGGATTAAATAAGACTGACTTTGCTTGGCGCCTGCATCCTTTTTTACTAGGCAGGCTGCAGTCCTGCCTAATAAAAAAGAATTGACAGGGCGGGACCCAATTGTCAAGGATGGCGCCCTGGAGTTGAGCAGTGAGAGAGTCAAGACTCATTAGTGGGAATGATAGCGGAAGGGTGGCGTTATGTTGGATTGGACTTGCCTTGGGACAACCTTCCCAGTCCATTCGACACTCCAAGAGAAATCGCCCTGCATAATAAACAAAGAAATGAGAGGGCAAGGCCCCATTACCAAGGAGGACGGCGCCCTGGAAGTGAGCAGTGAGAGGGTAAGATCGTGGAAGAACGGGCCTTGACTTGAATTGAACTTACCTGCGGGCGACCTTCCCAATCCATCAAGCGACCGCACGTCCCATTCAATCCCCTCTATCGACACTCCAAGTGGAATCGCCAACTCCTCAATGTGGTAGAGCAGAGGATGTGAGGTGTGGAAAGATCAATCGTCGAGTTGTCGAGGTTGAAGTAAATGAGGTGAGGTGTGGAAAAAAAGACTTGATAAATCAACAACAATGTTTGGCTATATTTGTCAGGTACTCAACAACGCTTCAGAAAATGTTTGAGAGAGCACGTGACCAACTGGTGTTGGCTCAAGACCACTTCTGCGAGCTGCTCTCTACGTCTGCCACATGCCCACTCTTTCTTGCTCTGCCGCGTACAAGACAAACCGCCAAAAAGTCCGCAGGTGGAACTGCAAATCGTATCTCCATCCCAGAGCTGTGCAGAAATGCAAGAGCAGCAGGTGCTCTGCCAGTAATGCCAACTATTCGCGTCCCTCCCCTCCGACAGCGCACGGATAAGGTAACAGCTGCGAAGCCGCCCAAGATACTGGTAAGTACATTTTTCTCTTGATTTCCCCCCAGGACTAAGATATACTAGTTTTGTTATCTGTGCCAGGACGGCGGCTTCCTCTACGAGTGCGATGACTGCCCACGTGCTATGTGTTCGAAATGCATTCAGGTCCCTGAAGAGCATCGGGCCACCCTCGTAGAAGATGACATACGTTTCCAGTGCGTTTCTTGCCACTGGCTCCTTATCCAGCGGCAAAAAGCATGCAGACCATACGCGGTGTGTGGCTTCGTTTCTTGTCCAGTTAACTGGTATAAACCTCCTACAGGGATTTACAAAGGATAATGTTCCGATACTCCCCACATTCCTTCCCGTGTCTGGAAGGTTTGAGTTAGGGACTTGCGGCTGCATCCTTTCACCCACTGTTCTTCTCATCCATTTCTATCTCTCGTCGATCACCTCTATGTTCCATGCCGGAATAATTCACCAGAGTCTTTCGGACTATTTCCCCCACAGCAGCCTTGACACGCTCGATGTACCATTCGACCTTGGTACAGATGAGGCAGCCGCAGAGTATACCTGCCATGCCACATACTCGATAGAGGGCCTTAGGCAGGATTACGAGTATGTTTTGATTATTCTCACTGACCACAGCGATGAGGATAGGGGGGATCTATTTGTTGGTGCCGATGGGTCTGGCTGTAGTGTAGCTGCTCGCATTGACAACGTAGGTCTCCAAAGTCTTTTTAATTCATGGGACTAACTATTCTTGGAGTTCCTTGATAGCCTTTTCCGACCTTTCAAAAAATTCATCCCAAATAGCTTTATGTACATCGCTGTCTGCGGTTCTGTCGTCAACCAAAGAGAATCATTTAATTTGCTGCGCAACAGCCTAGCAAAGTAAGTAAGCAATAGTTTCTCATTTGCTAACTTATCACATTTTATCTAGGTTTCAAGTATCCAATGCCCTGGCATTTGACGCTCCCCGTCTACAGACATGCAACATTGTGGAACTTTTGATGCGCATCACGAAATCAATCATCATCCACGGATTCATATTTACGGTTGCCCTTGAGCATGTGTTGAAGGAGTCAACAACACTTGGAATGCACACCGGCATTGTGCACTTTTTTCTGGGAAATTCTGGTGATGGGAAGAGCGTATTTCAGGTCACGAAATATGTGTGGACGCACCGGGACTGCCAGCCATGGGGACAGCCCCTGCCAATACAATGCCCCGAGTGTAGGGCTCTTCAGAAATGGCTGTCGGTGCAGCATAGGGATGGATCATACTCCTTTGAGTGTGGGTACAGGCGCTGTGGGTATGACGGGGATAACCGCAAGAAGCCGACCCATTTGTGGAGGGTTAAGCGCCCTGAAGGAGCAGTCATGATAAAGTGCCATGGTAGCCATGGTGCATGGATGCGGCGGTCAGTAATGGGTGAAGATTCATAGTTTTACTTTCATATGTTCACTCTACATTTGTGACTATGTAAACCCTTTTTTTCTGCAATTAATTTAGCTGCATGTAAACTTGGTACTACAGATTGAATGGCCACGCCTATGACAATCTTTGTGACAACAAAAATGAATATACGGGTCGCAAATCCAGAGTCACCTGATGCGCATCATGTGACAGTTGAAACTTGATGGCGTGGCAGTGGCATTCCTCTCTCAATAAATTCCTGAGTAATATTGCATCTAGCAATGGCTCCCTGGACTGTGGTTTTCACTAAGATACTTGCAGATCATCAAGAGGCTTACATCAAACGAAGGGGAGACGACAAGGCTAGGGCGCAGATCCTCAGGGATTGTCACAAGGAAATTCTGGATGCTAGCCAGGACCAGCCATCCATCACCCTGCCAGATCATCTACGACTGGTGAGTACTGAGTATATTGTCATCTACTTTGTATTTTCCTGACTTACTTTGTTCGATCCCAAGGCAATCAGGAAGGAGTACCTCAGACATCTTGCTGATTCTGATCAGGAAGATGAGGAGTCAGCCATCGACGCCAGTGAGGACAAAAGACACCACATGAAAATATCCGCAGAAGAACGTGAACAAGCTGCTCGTCCACAGAAGGCGGGGGATTACAGGAGACCGTGGGATGCCTTCTGAGCCACCTGTAAACTTTTCAAGGACGAACTGGATGCCCTCGACAAAGCCTCCAGGGACCAGACTGATAAGTTGATGTTCAGGAAGAGAACGAAAACCGTGCACGAGTGGTTCAAGGGGCTTTCCAAGGAGAAGAAGAGGGAAGCAGAGTTGGCTGCCAACAAGTGGAATCAGGAGGGTGCACCAAAGCACCAGCAAGTTGTGTCAGTGTCTCACCGTCCATTTATATTACATCTTCACACTTCTATTTTTCTAGTTATCGGAAAAAAAATATCAAACACATGTCGACCAAATTTTTATCATTGCTTAAATGTACAATGGGAGTCCATGCGGTCATGTTGATTGGCTATGAGAAAGGGGAAAGTGTGGCGACCAATATGTGCGTAAAGTCTTCTCTTTGCCACACAATTTGCTTATTCAAATTCTTTGTATTAAGCTTGGAGGCTGAGCCCCCCAACTGTCAGTCCAAACCTTTTTCAAAGCACTCGAATGAGGCCAAGACCTGGGCAGCGGGAGGTGCAGATCTCATAGCAACCTATCTGACGCATCACGGTGCATTGCATTTTGTACAGATATTTCTTTGCTAATGCAACCTACACAGAGTCAGACGAAAGTGGAGAGTCATCAGGTGAGGAAGAAGTCATACCTGACATCCCCTTGGATCGTTCAGGCAATCCAAGGCTCCCAGATTGATTGGGACTGAAGCTGAAAACGCAACAGCTCCTTGTACGGGATATATTTAAGAAGGCCTATGGTGAGTTCACCTTGATCAACACGCACTCGGTATGCATTCAGGTAAATTTTTAGCGAAATTTACTAAATCCTCGAGGGCCTTGGTTCCTTGGCTACTGCTTGCCAAGGATCCCGAAGAGTACATCAATTCCGATTGCTACCCTGAGGGATTCCTCATCTGAGATCCCTCCAAACTCACCAAGATTAACATTGACAAACTCTGGCGTCACTGGGACGAAAGAGAGAAGAAGAAGAAGGTTATATTACAGTTCATCAAGGCTAAGGCCAAAGATATGCCAGACACCGCCAAGGACAAGCCTAGGCGCCGTCGGCATAAGAGAATTTATGTCGATGTTGACAGTTCCTCAGACAACAGCGGCGACGATGACGAATCAAACAAGGAAAGTGACCACAGGTCGTCATGCCCTGCTAATAGTCCCTTCCGCACACCCGGGTCTGCAAGCGGCCGGCCTTTGCACCCTAAGCCAAGGCCCACCAAGCAGGCTAGGAAAGGTGAACCCAGGAGCCCAGCAGCTGAGGGGGGCGATCAGCCTACATTTCTCCGTGGTCTTTGCCAGGATCCACGCTATGTGGCGCTCATGGAGAAGATGTTCCGCCTGCTGATCCAGGTAGGTATCATTTTCTAACACATTACATACCCGACTAATTTTGACTGTAGGAACCTGATCTCGAGTCACCCCCTGCACTCCCAATTTGGGCTGCGTGGACCTGGGGCCAGACGTATTTCCCAGAAGAAATCCATACTTCTGCGGAGGCTTTCCAGGTTGCCCTCAGGCAGCTCAAGGAGTTTCCATGGAAGTCTCACAAGTATGGTACATGCTTTGTCTTGGGACTTGGCCTCCTCATTCACGACTGCTGGAGTGTACAGGAGTTGGAGGAACCAGGGGATGGGGAGCAGAGGACTGCCCCCACTTACTTATATTCATCATTACTTGGCGTGCAGAAGTCAGAGTTTGTCTTTGCAGAGGTGGATGTGATGAGTGCGAGGTTGGACATGGAGCTATCCAGCCAAACAGGTAAGGGAAATGGAGGCAACAACGCAGTGGATGTGAGCAGACCAGAGGGGCAGAATGAAGAAGTGGGGGAGCGGAACGAGGAGGTGGAGGAGCAGGACACACAAGAAGAAGAGCAGACTGCCCAGGTGGAGAAGCAGAAGGAGGAGGAGGAGAAAAGACAAAGAGAGCAGGCAAATGCTGAGAAGAGGAGGCAGGAGGATGCACCTAAGGTGAGAGATGTGGTTGAGGAGGAGAGGTCAGTGCAAGCAAAGCGCAAGAAGCGCAAGGTACGAAATCCCTCTCCTGTCACTTCCGCCTCCACCCCCACTGAGCAAGACGAACTGCACTCTGCCGACGAACGGACTGGGCTGGCAAAACACAAAAAGACCTCACAAACGAACAAAGACAGCCCGTCCAAAAACACCAGGTCCTCAAAGTGCCCGCGCAAGCTCACCAAGAGGGCACGGGGTTCGTTTTAGTCTTGTTCGAAGTACTCGTAACTATCATATCTACTAGCATTGAATTCGTATGACAATTACTTGGACATCTGCAACCTAGTTAACTGTTCGGCATGGCAATGGATTTCTTGGCATATTGAGATTTCCCCACTATATTCAAATGTAAGCAATGATTTTCTGTAGATTTTATAATGAATATTATGATCAGATTAACAAGAATTAGCAGAACAGGTGGCCGGAGTAACAATCCAATTTGGGAAAAACATGGCCGACACCACATTTGCAAGCTGCAACCTGGGCGTGGCCAGCTGGCAGTGGGTTTAGAAGAGCAAATATATTTGATCCATTATTATCCCAAATTATTACTTGAATTATGTGAAGCTGTTAAGGTTTTGATTAAGTCCTTTGAAGGGTGTATCCCCATTTGCACAGGGTAGATAAGGTTCCACAGATAAGGTTCTGTGGCACCACTCTTTCCCCATTTGTCATGCAGATAAGGTTCCGATCATATGAATCTTTCCCCATTTGTCACGAAGATAAGGTTCCATAGTTAAGGTTCTAATCTGAACATTTTCAGCAAGGTTTACTTTATCCGTATCTAGCCAATAGAAACTTGTCCATTCCTGTGTGAACAAAGTGCTGGCCCCATACAGAAGGGCTGAATGCAGCCGTCCCATTGCCTGCGTTCCGTACAGCAGGGCTGAATGCGGCCGTCCCATTGTCTGCGTTCTGTACAGCAGGGTTGAATGCGGCCGTCCTATTGTTTGCATTCCATACAGCAGGAATGAACGCAGCCGTTCCATGCCCTGCATACTGTACAGCTAGTGTGCATGCAGCTGTTCCGTGGTTGCGATCCCTCCAGTAAGCTGGGACCGGCCGCTCCAGGTCTGCAGCCTGTATGTCCAGATCTATGTACTGCTATAATATTTAAATAGTTGAATTTCCAGCTTCCATCCCCAGTCCCCTCCCATTTTCACCACTACACTCAATGTCTCAGATTTCTCTATTATTGTCAGACCTTGCTGCACAGCTGGAGGCCATCCGTTCCCTTGTAGATGCAAATGATGCCCTGCAAATGAACATATTGAATGATCTGTTAGCCAATGATCCAGGTATGGATATTGCGGTACTTACTGTGTGGATACTAATGGATGCTAGCTTTTATTGGTGCAGCAGACCATCTC
>Ga0307516_10009617_pt1 | contig 10761 bp, 8 predicted proteins | sample 19_EM_MG_FD_203310 | JGI IMG/M metagenome (GOLD analysis project Ga0307516, IMG submission 203310) | Populus trichocarpa ectomycorrhiza microbial communities from riparian zone in the Pacific Northwest, United States - 19_EM | ecosystem: Host-associated > Plants > Roots > Unclassified | place...
CTCGGTGCGGGCGACCCTGGAGCACTGGTCGCTGGTCAACTCGATGCTGGAGTGGATCTCGTCGATGCTCGGACAGGGATTCCGCACGGGCATCGCCGCGCTCATCGTCATCGCGCTGAGCATCCCCGTGGTCGTGGCGTTCACGCTGGTGCTGGTCGGGCTATGGATCACGCCGGCGATCGTCACGCTGGTCTCCCGCCGGCGCTTCGGGACGCTGGAGCGGCGCCATGGCGGATCGTGGTGGCTGGGCGTGCTGGCCTCGTTCGCCTACACCATCGGGGCGCTGCTGATGGTCATGATCACGCTGCCGTTCTGGCTGGTGCCTGGCCTGGCGTTGGTGCTGCCGCCGCTGATCTGGGGCTGGTTGACCGCCAAGGTGATGGGCTTCGATGCCCTCGCGGAGCACGCCTCGCAAGCGGAGCGCGAAGCGATCCTGCGTGCCCATCGCTGGCCGTTCCTGATCATGGGGATCGTGTGCGGGTTCCTGTGCGGGGTGCCGTCGATGATCTGGACCTTGGGCATGGGCGTGATCGTGGCCGCGCCGTTCGTGATGGTGCCCGTGATCTGGCTGTACACCCTGATCTTCACGTTCTCGGCACTTTGGTTCACGCATTACGCGCTGACCGTGCTCTCGAGCCTGCGCGCCGCCGAAGTCGCGATGCGCACCGTGCAACCCGCCGTGTCCCCGTCGTCCGACCTCCAGCTCGTCGAAGAAGTGCCGCCGCACGAGCGCTTCGGCTACGAAGACTCGCGACCGATCGAGCCATGAACTTCGGCGCACTCATCATCGGCGACGAGATCCTGTCCGGCCGTCGCGAGGACAAGCACCTCGCGCGCACGATCGCGGCGCTCGAGTCGCGCGGACTCGCGCTCGCCTGGGCGCGCTACATCGGCGACGAGCCGGAGCGCATCGTCGCCGAGATCCGCGCCGCGGCCGCCTCGGGCGACACGGTGTTCTCGTTCGGCGGCATCGGCGCGACGCCCGACGACCACACGCGCCAGTGCGCCGCGCGGGCACTTGGCGTGGAGCTCGTGCTGCACCCCGAGGCGGCGGCGCTGATCACGCAGCGCGGCACGGAGATGGCCGCCGAGAAGGGCGTCGCCTACGACACGACAGGCCCCGACCACCAGCGCCGCCTGAACATGGGCGTGTTCCCGGCCGGCGCCTCGATCATCCCGAATCCGTACAACCGCATCCCCGGCTTCAGCGTGGGGCACCTGCACTTCATGCCCGGCTTTCCGGTGATGGCGCACCCGATGCTCGACTGGCTGCTCGATCACCGGTATGCCGGCGCGGCCGGCGCGCGCGCCCTGCGCGCCGTCCGGGTGCGTGGCAGCAACGAATCGGCGCTGATCCCCGTCTTCGAGCGCATCGAGGCCGCGTTTGCGGGCGTGCGCTCGTTCAGCCTGCCCAGCGTGGATCATCCGACGCTGGGCCCCCATATCGAGATCGGCGTCAAGGGCGCCGATCCGCAGCAGGTCGAACTGGCGATGGCCGCGTTGCGCGAAGGCGCGGCGGCCGCCGGGGCGATCGAAATCGATCCGTCCTGAGTTGGTGCACAAAAAGCCCCAGCAAGGTGCGTCAAAGGGCATGCACAATGGCGGTGCGCGATCCGCACGGCCGAGCAGACCCATCCCCGGGGGTTTCATGTCGCCTTGAGCGGCATAGAACCTGCTTTCTACCCTCTCGCATACCGTCTGACTGGTCGGCCTCGAGTGCCGACCCGGTAAATTGCCAAACAAATTTAGGAGCCCGTTGATGTCCAAGACCGTCGCCGACGTGATGAAGTTGGTGCAGGAAAACGAAGTCAAGTTCGTTGACTTCCGTTTCACCGATACCCGTGGCAAGGAACAGCATGTGTCCGTGCCTGTCTCGCACTTCGACGAAGACAAGTTCGTCTCCGGTCATGCGTTCGACGGTTCGTCGATCGCCGGCTGGAAGGGCATCGAAGCCTCGGACATGCAGTTGATGCCTGACCCGAACACGGCCAACATCGACCCGTTCTTCGAAGAGCCGACGCTGATCCTGACCTGCGACGTCGTCGAGCCGAGCGACGGCAAGCCCTACGAGCGCGATCCGCGCTCGCTGGCCAAGCGCGCCGAAGCCTACATGAATGCGTCTGGCCACGGCGACACCGCCTACTTCGGTCCGGAGCCCGAATTCTTCATCTTCGACTCGATCCGCTGGGACGTCAGCATGAAGGGCTGCTCGGTCGAGATCGAGGCCGAGGAAGCCGCCTGGAACACGGGCAAGAACTACGAGCACGGCAACAAGGGCTACCGTCCGAGCGTCAAGGGCGGCTACTTCCCGGTGCCCCCGGTCGACGCCGGCCAGGACATGCGCTCGGAAATGTCGCTGATCCTCGAGCAGATGGGCATTCCCGTCGAGGTTCACCACCACGAAGTGGCGAACGCCGGCCAGATGGAAATCGGCACGCGGTTCTCGACGCTGCTCCAGCGCGCGGACTGGGTCCAGCTGCAGAAGTACATCGTCCACAACGTCGCCTTCGCCTACGGCAAGACGGCCACGTTCATGCCGAAGCCCATCGTGGGTGACAACGGCTCGGGCATGCACGTCCACCAGTCGGTGTGGAAGGACGGCAAGAACCTGTTCGCCGGCGACGGCTACGCCGGCCTGTCGGAATTCGCGCTGTACTACATCGGCGGCATCATCAAGCATGCCCGTGCCCTGAACGCGATCACGAACCCGACGACCAACAGCTACAAGCGCCTCGTGCCGGGCTACGAAGCCCCGGTCAAGCTGGCCTACAGCTCGCGCAACCGTTCGGCCTCGATCCGCATCCCGTTCGTCGCGAACCCGAAGGGCCGCCGCGTCGAAGCGCGCTTCCCGGATCCGATGATGAACCCGTACCTGGGCTTCTCGGCGCTGCTGATGGCCGGCCTCGACGGCGTGGAGAACAAGATCCATCCGGGCGAAGCCGCCACGAAGGATCTGTACCACCTGCCGCCGGAAGAAGACGCGAAGATCCCGACCGTCTGCTCCAGCCTCGAGATGGCGCTGGAAAACCTGGACAAGGATCGCGCCTTCCTGACCAAGGGCGGCGTGTTCACGGAAGCCTACATCGACGCCTACATCGAGCTGAAGATGCAGGATGTCCAGCGCCTGCGCATGACGACCCACCCGGTCGAGTTCGACATGTACTACTCGCTCTGATGGGAGCGCCGGCCTCCGCGTGGAGGCTCGGCAACGAAGGCGGCCCGGCGACGGGCCGCTTTTTTTTGACCGCGTGTCCGCCCGCTTTTTCCGCGGCTCTTTCACTTTACGCACGGGTTGGCGCCGGCGCTGTCCTCCGGCAGGCCGCGAGACACGTTGCCTAACCATCAGGCGCCGCGTTTTGCGCCACAATGAAATGATGAACGTGGCATCTGCAACAGCTTCCCGCATCTCGTCCGCCCGCGGCGGCCGATCGTCTCCCCTTCTTGCTGCGGCCCTGCTGGCGCTCGCCGCGGCCGGCGCCCAGGCGGCCCAGGACACGGGGATCTACTACCGCTGCCCGAACAACGTGTTCACCAACACGATCACGTCCAAGGAAGCGGATGCCAAGGGCTGCAAGGCGATGGAGGCGCAGCAGCCCACGACGATCCCGGCGCCCAAGGCGCGCGCGGCGGCGACGGCGTCCCCCGGCGCGCCGGCCAGCAAGGTCGACGCCCAGGAACAGAAGGCGCGCGACACCGACTCGCGCAAGATCCTGCAGGACGAGCTGATCAAGGCGCAGGCCCAGCTCGACGCGCTGCTGAAGGAATACAACAACGGCCAGCCCGAGCGGCGGGGCGACGAGAAGAACAACCAGAAGTATCTCGACCGGACGGCCGACCTCAAGGCCTCGATCGCCCGCACCGAGTCCGACATCAACGCGATCACCCGCGAACTCGCGAAAACGCAGTGATGGGCACGCGTCGCGCCCCGTCGGACGGCGCGTCGGCCGCCGCCGGCGCCCCCGCCGAACCCGGCACGCTGCGTGTCGGCGGCATCGACTACACCGCGTTCGACCACCTCGCCACCCTGGTGGCCGTCGTCGAGTCCGACGGCAAGTGCGTGTTCGCCAATTCCGTCCTCGAGGCCGTCGTGGGCGTCGCGCGCCGCAAGCTGACGCGCGGCAGCATCTACGACTGGTTCCGCGAGACGGCCGCGCTGTCCGAGGCGATCGCCGCCGTGTCGCGCAACGAGTTCTCCGCGCGCCGCTTCGACGGCTCGCTCAAGCGCTCATCGGTGGCGTCCAGTGCCTCGCTCCCGGTGCACGTGATCGTCAGCCAGCACGACCTGCACGGCGGGCGCGTGTTCGTCGAGATGATCGAGATCGAGCAGCAGACGCGCCAGGATCGCGAGGAGCGGGCGCTCGGCCAGGCCCAGGTCACCAAGGAACTGATCCGCAACCTGGCCCACGAGATCAAGAACCCGCTGGGCGGTATCCGCGGTGCCGCGCAGCTGCTCGAGCTGGAGATCGACCAGGCCGAGCTGGGCGAGTACACACAGGTGATCATCCACGAGGCCGACCGCCTGCAGGTGCTGGTCGACCGGCTGCTGGCGCCGCACCGCAAGGCGCAGGTGGTGGCCGAGTTGAACATCCACGAGGTACTGGAGCGCATCCGCTCGCTGGTGCTGGCCGAATACCCCCATGGGTTGGTCGTCGAGCGCGACTACGACACGTCCATTCCCGAGTTCCGCGGCGATCGGGAGCAATTGATCCAGGCCGTGCTCAATATCGTGCATAACGCGACCCAGGCTCTGGCCGAGCAGATCGAACACGGCACGGCGCGCATCGTTTTGCGCACGCGCATCGCGCGCCAGGAGACGATCGGCAAGCAGCGCTACCGACTGGCATTGGAATTGCATATCCAGGACAACGGCCCGGGCGTCCCCGAGTCCATTCGTGATCAGATCTTCTATCCGCTGGTGTCGGGGCGGGAAGGCGGGTCGGGACTGGGCTTGACGCTGGCGCAGACGTTCGTGCAGCAACATCTCGGCACGATCGAATGCGACAGCGTTCCAGGATGCACGGTTTTCAAGATCCTGATTCCTCTGCACTGACCTGCAGCGCGCACCGCATGAAACCCATCTGGATCGTTGACGACGACCCATCCATCCGCTTCGTGCTCGAGAAAGCGTTGGCCCGCGAACAGCTGCCCGTCCGGAGCTTCGCCACAGCGCGCGATGTCCTGACGGCGCTCGAGACCGACGAACCGCAGGTGCTCGTCAGCGACATCCGGATGCCCGGCGGCTCCGGCCTGGACCTGCTCGCCAAGGTCAAGGAGCGCCTGCCCGGCCTGCCCGTCATCATCATGACGGCGTACTCCGACCTCGACAGCGCCGTGTCCTCGTTCCAGGGAGGGGCGTTCGAGTACCTGCCCAAGCCGTTCGACCTCACCAAGGCCGTCGAGCTCATCCGGCGCGCGCTGGAAGAAAGCCTGCGCGAGGAAGTGCTCGACGAGCGCAACGCGCCCGCGCCCGAGATCCTCGGCCAGGCGCCGGCGATGCAGGACGTGTTCCGCGCCATCGGCCGCCTGTCGCAAAGCAACGTGACGGTGCTGATCACCGGCGAGTCGGGCTCCGGCAAGGAACTCGTCGCCCGGGCGCTGCACCGCCACAGCCCGCGCGGCGACCAGGGCAGCAACGGCGCGTTCGTCGCGATCAACACCGCGGCGATCCCGAAGGACCTGCTCGAAAGCGAGCTGTTCGGCCACGAGCGCGGCGCCTTCACCGGCGCGCAGACGATGCGGCGCGGCCGCTTCGAGCAGGCCGACGGCGGCACGCTGTTCCTCGACGAGATCGGCGACATGCCGTTCGACCTGCAGACACGCCTGCTGCGCGTGCTGAGCGACGGCCAGTTCTACCGCGTCGGCGGCCACCAGCCGATCAAGAGCAACGTGCGCGTGATCGCCGCGACGCACCAGAACCTGGAAGAACGCGTTCGCCAGGGCGCGTTCCGCGAGGATCTGTTCCACCGCCTCAACGTGATCCGCCTGCGCCTGCCGCCGCTGCGCGAGCGCAACGAGGACGTGCCGGCGCTGGCGCGCTTCTTCCTGCAAAAGAGCGCCAAGGAGCTGGGCGTCGAGACCAAGCGCATCACCGACGAGGCCCTCGAGGCGATCAAGGGCTTCGACTTCCCCGGCAACGTGCGCCAGCTCGAGAACATCTGCCACTGGCTGACCGTGATGGCGCCGGCGCAGGTGATCGAGAGCAAGGACCTGCCGCCGGAGCTGCTGGCCCCGCGCAGCACGTTCCAGCGGCCGTCGTCCAGCGACACGGCGTCGGCGCAGCCCGGCGAAGGCCTGGGCTCGTCCTGGGCGCCGGCCGCCGTCGGCATCGACGGCAGTGCGCCCGCATCGGTGCTGGCCGCGGCCCACCTGGCCGGGGTGCCGGGCGGCAGCTCCTGGCTGGGCGATCTCGAGCTCGCGGCCCGCACGCTGCTGGACGCCGGCTCGCCGGATGTCTGGGAACAGCTCAGCCGCCAGTTCGAAGGCCAGCTGATCCGCACGGCGCTGGCGCTCACGCGCGGGCGCCGGATCGAGGCCGCGCAGAAGCTGGGCATCGGGCGCAACACGATCACGCGCAAGATCCAGGAACTCGGTCTGGAAGATTGAGCCCCACGGCGCGCTGGCGCTCCCTGCCCCCGAGGGGCCGGCCGCGAACGGCCCGGCGGAGCCGGATCCATCGCTCCCTTGAATCGCCCTTGGGGCGCTTGAGCGGCGGCGCCGGGGAAGGACGGGGTGTTCCGCATACGGCCCAGCGGAGCCGGATGCGGGCGCTCCCTTGAATCGCTCTAGAGGCGTTCGAGCGGCAGCGCCGGGGGAGGGTGGAGCGCGAGGCGGCGTGGCTCCTGCACCTACAATTCACCTTCCAAAATAGGGAGGAATTCGTGCCGATCCTGTTCATCCTGAACTACGCCGTGGCGATCTTTTTCGCCGTGCATGTGGCGCGCACCGGGCGCCAGATGTACTGGATCATGATCCTGCTGATGGCGCCGTTCCTCGGCAGCGTCATCTACTTCTTCGCAGAATACCTGCCGGAAATGCGCCATTCGACGGTCGCCCGCAAGTCGGTGCGCGTCGTCACTTCCCTGGTCGACCCGAATCGCGAGCTGCGCGAGGCACGCCTTGCGTTCGACCGCACGCCCACGGTGGACAACCGTTCGCGCTTGGCCGAGGCGCTGCTGGCCCGCGGCGACTACGACGAGGCGATCGACCAGTTCCAGCTGTGCGCCAGCGGCCCGTATGCGCAGGACATCAAGTTCCGCCGCGGCCTGGCCCGTGCGCAACTGTCCGCCGGCCGCCACGCGGCGGCCGCCGCGACGCTGGAGTCGTTGCTGGCCGATTCGCCGCGCGACGCCGGCAGCGACGCCGCGCTGTGGCTCGCGCAGGCGCTGACCCAGGTGGACGAGGCGCGCGCGCTGGCGGCCTTCGATCACGCCAGCCACGTGCACAACACCACCGAGACGCAGGCCGCCCACGGCATCTTCCTGGCCAGCCTGGGTCGCGACGCCCAGGCGCGCCCGCTGCTCGAAGGCGTGCTGCACAACGCCCGTGTCGGCACGCCGTCGTCGCGCGAGCTCAACCGCGAATCCATCGACCAGGCACGCGCCGCGCTGAAGGTCGTCGAGGCGCGCGGGGGCTGAGCGAACTCGCCGAAGGCAAGGTTCGACTCAGCTGCGCGGGGGCTGAGCGAACTCGCCGAAGGCAAGGTTCGACTCAGCTGCGCGGGGGCTGAGCGAACTCGCCGAAGGCAAGGTTCGACTCAGCTGCGCGGGGGCTGAGGCGCTCGCTCACGCTGCCTGCGGCAGCGTGAAGTGAAACGCCGCGCCGTGGTCCGGCTCGGCCTCGGCCCACACCCGCCCGCCGTGGCGCTCCACGGCGCGCCGCACGATGCTCAGCCCGATGCCGTGGCCCTCGAACTTGCGGCCATGCAGGCGCATGTAGGGCTCGAACAACTGCCCGGCGGCCGCGGAGTCGAAGCCGACGCCGTTGTCGCGCACGTGCACCGTCACCTCGCCGGCGACGACGCTGGCGTCGATGCGCACGACCGGCGGATGCGCGTCACGCGAGAACTTCAGTGCGTTGGTGATGAGGTTGACCAGCACCGGGCGCAGCAGGTCGGCGTCGGCCTGGACGTCGGGCAGCGTGCCGACGATCCACTGCGCGTCCGCGGCTTCGCCCGGGCCGAGGCGCAGTTGCGCAATCACGTCGCGCGTCAGCGCCTCAAGGGCGACCGTGCGCCGCGCCAGCGTCGCGTCGCCGACGTGAGCGAGCTGCAGCAGCGCCGTGATGAGCTTGGTGGATGTCTCGGCCTGCGACGCGATCGCCGCCAGCGAGCGGTGCACCATGTCGAGGTCGCCGGTGCCCATCGCGTCGGACGCGAGCCGCGCGAGCCCGGCAATGCCGCCGAGCGGTCCGCGCAGGTCGTGCGACACACTGCGGTTGAAGCCCTCCAGGTTGGCGACGAGCTCCTGCAGCGCCTGCGTGCGCGCCTGCGCCGTGGCCTCGAGGGTGCGGTTCGCCTCCTGCAGCGCGTGCTCGGCGGCGGCGCGCCGGGCGACCTCTGCCTCCAGCGCACGGCGCCGGCGCAGCAGGCCGACCGTGAGCAGCGTCATGCCGAAGAACAGCATCGGCATCACGCCCAGCACGCGATAGTGGCCCGGCACGGTGCGCAGTGCCACCAGCACGAGGAAGGTGCTCGGCACCGCCAGCAGCGTCAGGCCCAGCAGCACGTGGCCGTGGCCCGGTTCGTCGCCGGCGCGGCGGAAGGCGAGGGCGGCGACTCCGACGTAGCAGACCATGGTGGCGAGGTTGACGTCCAGGCGTGGAACGTCCTCACCAAGCGCCAGCGGCGCCAAGGTGAGCAGCGCCGGGACCAGCACCAGCCACCACGTCCGCCCGCGCGAGCGGCCGCCGCCCAGGTAGCCGATGACGCCCAGGCCCATGGCCACGGTGGCAAGCACCAGCACGGCGGCCCAGAAGCGCTCCATGGCCGTGTCGAGCAGGCGGTCGACCGGCGGCTGGCCCGCCTCGAAGAAATACCAGCAGGCCGTCAGTCCGAATCCGGTGGCCAGCCAGGCCAGCCCCGGCTCGCGATCGCGCCGCGCCAACGCGATGAACACGATCGCCAACGTGGCCAGGACGAAAGCCGCCATCACCGTCGCGCTGATGGGCGCGTCGGACTGCGAGAACGTGGCGACGGCGGGCATGTCAGGCGGCGTGACGCGGGTCCCGGACTGGGGTGAAATCGATTCTGGGCCGCGCCGGCGGTCGCGGCAATCACCCAAATCGGGATGTTGCCGAGGCCGGCCCGCGGGCCGTGGGACACTGCGCGGCCCGCGCCGATGCCTCTGTCCATGTCCACGTCCGCCCTCTACACCGTCTGCATCCTGATCTGGGGCACGACATGGTTCGCCATCACGGCCCAGATCAATGTGCTGGCGCCCGAATGGGGCGTCGCGATCCGCTTCGGACTCGCCGCCGCCGTGCTCATGGGGTTCTGCCGGGTGCGCCGCATCCCGTTGCGCTTTCCGCGTCGGGTGCAGGCGCTGATCTTCGCGCAGGGCATCGCCGGCTTCTACGCCAGCTACGTCTGCGTCTACCAGGCGGAGCGCTTCGTCGCCAGCGGCGTGGTGGCGGTGGGCTACGCGGCGTCGCCGCTGTTCGGCCTGGTACTGGCCCGGGTATTCCTCGGGACGCGCATGTCGGCCCGCGTGGCGCTCGGCGGCGTGGCCGGCATCGCCGGCGTCGTGCTGATCTTCTGGCACGAGTTCGTCCGCCTCGCGGCCACCGACCAGGTGCTGTGGGGCGCCGAGCTCACGATGGTGTCGGTGCTGCTCGCCAGCCTGTCCACGATCGCCGCGTCGGGCTATCACCGCCTCGGCGTCCGTGGCTGGGGCCCGCTGGCGTGGGCGATGGCCTGGGGCTCGGGCGCGGCACTGCTGCACGCGCTGCTCCTGGGCACGCCCTGGAACTGGTCTTGGCGGCCCGGCTTTCTCGGTGCGCTGGCCTGGCTCGCGCTGTTCGGCTCCGTCGTCGCGTTCGGCGCCTACTACGCGCTGGTGCATCGCGTCGGCCCTGCCAAGGCGGGCTACGTGGGCGTGCTGGTGCCGGTCGTGGCGCTGGTGGTGTCCAGCGTGCTCGAGAACTTCCTGTGGACCGGGCTGACCGTGGCCGGCATCGCGCTCGCGATCCTCGGCAACGTCGTGGCGCTCTGGCCCGCCGCGCGCAGGCCGGCCTGAAAGCTCAGAGTTCGATGTCGACCATCACCGGCGCGTGATCGCTGGGCCGCTCGAGCTTGCGCTGCGCCTTGTCGATCGTGCACGTGCGCACGCCCGCGCGCAGGGGTTCGGTCACGAGGATGTGGTCGATGCGCAGACCCTGGTTCTTGCGGAACGCCAGGTTGCGGTAGTCCCACCAGCTCCACTGCTTGGGCGGCTGTTCGAGCAGCCGGAACGCGTCGTGAAGGCCGAGGCCGACCAGCCCCTGGAAGTGGCCGCGCTCCTCGTCGGTGCAGTGGATCTGGCCGGCCCACAGCACCGGGTCGTGCACGTCGCGGTCCTCCGGCGCGATGTTGAAGTCGCCCATCAGCACCAGCTTCGGATGCGCGGCGATCTCCTTGGAAAGCCAGTCCTTGAGCGCGGTCAGCCAGGCCATCTTGTAGGCGAACTTGTCCGACCCCGGCGCCTGGCCGTTGGGAAAGTAGCCACCGACGATGCGCACGTCGCCGATCGTTCCCGCGATCACGCGCGCCTGCTCGTCGGCGTGGCC